>Ga0209487_1000303_pt1 | contig 44538 bp, 39 predicted proteins | sample Poulit2012_FD_187524 | JGI IMG/M metagenome (GOLD analysis project Ga0209487, IMG submission 187524) | Agricultural soil microbial communities from Georgia to study Nitrogen management - Poultry litter 2012 (SPAdes) (version 2) | ecosystem: Environmental > Terrestrial > Soil > Agricultural land... | reverse complement strand
TTGCTAGACGCAAAGTTTTACAAAGATCTAGATTCGATTTCTTTTTGTACGTTTTCAATAAACTCTTCTAAGGAAATCGTTTCAGTTTTCTTTTCTCCATATTTCCTTACATTTACGGTGCCTGCTTCCATTTCTTTATCGCCTAAAACTAATGCATAGGGTACTTTTTTCGTCTGTGCTTCACGAATCTTATAACTTAATTTTTCATTTCGATGATCCAAATGAACGCGAATACCTGCTTCTTGCATAGTTGAAATGACTTCCATCGCATAATCCATATGAGCTTCTACAGAAACCGGAATTACTCGTACTTGTTCAGGAGCAAGCCATGTTGGAAATGCCCCAGCAAAGTGTTCGATTAGAATACCTAAAAATCGATCGATAGAGCCGTAAATCGCTCGGTGAATAACAACGGGACGAACCCGTTCATTTTGCTCATCGATGTATGTTAAGTCAAAGTTTTCTGGCATTTGAAAATCGAGTTGAATCGTTGCACATTGGTGACTTCTACCAATCGCATCTTCAATATGGAAATCGATCTTTGGCCCGTAAAAGGCTCCGTCACCTTCATTTAATTCATAATCTAATTGTAAATCTTGTAATACCTTTTCTAAAGAAGACTCAGCATGCTCCCATAATTCATCCGCACCCATTGAATCTTCTGGTCTTGTGGAAAGTTCAATCGTATAATCAAAACCGAATGTTTCATAAATTTCATTAACCATATGATAAATGTTTTTAATTTCAGATTCAATTTGATCCGGACGAACGAAAATGTGAGCATCATCTTGAGTAAAGGAGCGAACGCGTAACAATCCATTTAGCGCTCCGCTATATTCATGACGGTGGACTAATCCAAACTCAGCCATACGTATTGGTAAATCGCGATAAGAATGTAACTTACTATTAAAAATTAACATATGACCTGGACAATTCATTGGCTTTAATGCAAAGGATGTTTTATCCACATCGGTGAAATACATATTTTCTTGGTAATGGTCCCAGTGACCGGACTGCTCCCAAAGTTGCTGGTTTAAAATAATTGGTGTTCTTACTTCATCGTAACCTGCCGCATCTTGTAACTCACGGGAAAATTGTTCAAGTTCATTTCGCATGTGCTGACCCTTTGGTAAATAAAACGGCATTCCTGGTGCTTCTTCAGAAAACATAAATAAATCAAGCTCTCTACCTAGTTTGCGGTGATCTCGCTTTTTCGCTTCTTCCATAAACTCGAGGTATCTATCTAAATCCTTTTGTTTGAAAAATGCTGTTCCATAAATTCTTTGCAACATTTGATTGTCACTATCACCACGCCAATAAGCACCAGAAATTTCGAGTAATTTAAAGGCTTTAATTTTGCTCGTTTGTGGAACGTGAACACCACGGCAAAGATCAAAAAATTCACCTTGCTTATAAATAGACACCTCTTCATCTTCTGGAATATCCTCAAGCAATTCAAGCTTTAAATGATCGTCAATATCTTCAAACATTTCACGTGCTTCTTCACGACTTACTACTTCTCGGGTAAATTCTAAATTTTCGTTAACGATTCTTTCCATTTCTTTTTCAATTTTCGGTAAATCTTCCGGAGTAAGCGATTCATCAAGTTCAATGTCATAATAAAAACCATTGTCAATTACTGGACCAACACCAAACTTTGCTTCTGGATATAGTCGTTTGACTGCTTGAGCGAGAACGTGAGCTGTTGAGTGGCGCATAATTTCAAGACCTTCCTCATCCCGCTCTGTAATAATCTCAAGTGACCCGCCATCCGTTAATTCTCTTCGTAAATCAACATACTCACCATCTAATTTAATGGCAATCGATTGCCGTCTTAATCCAGGTGAAATAGACTGAGCAATGTCTTCACCTGTCGTTCCTATAGGAAATTCTTTACTTGCTCCATCCGGAAAAACAATATTTATTGTCCCCATCTTTTATCACTCCATTTTTATAATCATTAAAAAAACTCATCCCTCTGCTTATATAAGCATAGGGACGAGTTTAAACATTCGTGGTTCCACCCTTATTTCTAATGATCAGAACAATCATTAGCTTCATTTATCTGTAACGCAGATTGTACGCTATTATTTACTGCTCGTTCAATAATAGAGTTCAAAGGTGGTAATTACTTGCTGTATAGTGGGAGTTTTCAGCCACGACTTCCCTTCTCTGGAACTATACAATGAACAAGTAATCATGTCCTTATCATTACTTCAGGATGATTTTCATTTATTGTAACGAGAATCGTTATAAATTTCAAGTCTTTTCATCATACCTCGAAAAAGGAAAATGGACCATCCGTTGAAAGGTTACTTTTTCTTGAAAAATATTAATAATTGATTGAGTTTTTGCTTCAAAAGGATCATCGCCATACATGTATATTTTCTCTGGAGAAAGGGCGACAAAAGGAGCTAAATTTTTATCTGTATGGGGAATGCCAAGCATGTATAAAGGTTCTTTTTGAATAAGTGATTCTAACTCTTGCATCGAAAGCCTTTTTCCATTTGCTTGAAAAAATAAAAATGTCTCTCCTTGAACGACATGAATTTCTTCAAACTTGCACGGCTTTCTTTTCATAAAAATTCGTACATTATGAATAAACTCTTGATGTGCCTGTTCACGCATAAATTCATCAATAGCTAGACCAACGATATTTATAAAAAGTGGATGTACTTTTTTTAGCTGGAAACGAATCATCGTTTCCATAGAAAGTGGTTTGTTTAATTCGAGAACATCTTTTAATAAATGAATAGTCTCTTGTCTAAGGTGGATACCTTTTTCATCCTTTTCATCATTGATCATATCTAAAGTATGTTCAATGATTCGTTCAATCTCTACTCGATTTGAAAAATAAAACGAATTTTTCACAATATCTTTAAGTGTTTTCGATATATGAAAGGAGAAATAGACAATCATTAACGATTCAGCAATTTTTGTTATAGATATACTTGTTAGCGGAGATGCTAACTGGATGTGATTTCCATCGTGTTTATCTTGTCTCCAATAAAGTTCAAGCTCTTTTTCCCTAGTAAACAAATTTTCACAAAAGCAAATGACCTCTTTTTTCGTACGAAAATAAATATCCAATCCCTATCACCCTACCCATCCAAACTGTTACATTATATGGATAAGGGAAAGAAAAAATGTCTAATTCATAAAATGAGTCAAATAAATGAACACTAAAAAAAGATGTGACTTATGCTTAAGCAAAAGAACACATCTTTATATTACTCTCTTCGATTAGGTCCAGTCATCTCAACTTCTTGACTTACTTGTTTGATTCGTTCCATAATCCGTCCAGCTTTTACTTGTTCTACATCTCCGCGAGTTGTCTTTGCTAATTGATGTTCAAGTTGCTCCATCGTATAGTTTGATGTGAAAAAGACAGGTAATTCTTCCATCATACGGAACTGTAAAATCGAACCTAAAATTTCATCTCTAAACCAAGCAGATTGTGTTTCAGCACCGATATCATCTAACATTAAAACGTCTGCTTGTTTGAAATGATTTACCTTTTCATTAATAGAGTCATCGCGAATGGAATCTCTTATTTCACGTAAAAATTCTGGCATATAAATAAGGGTCGTTGAAATATTATATTCTTTAAGTTTATTGGCGATAGCCCCTAAAAAATACGTTTTACCAATACCAAAAGGACCAGAGAAGAAGATTCCTTGCTTCGGCAATTCATTAGTATTATTAGCAACTTCATCTAAAAAGTCCGTCATAGCCTTAATCGCTTTACTTCGGCCGGGTGAAAATTGTATATTACCAATTGTCGCTCGCAAAATTTCCTTTGGCATATATAAACTTTCAATAAGTTTGTTTTTCTCTTCGCTTTTTTCCCAAGCAAGTCGTCTTTTACATTTCTCGTAAGCAAGGTGAATATCATTGTTTTCAACCGTTAAAACGGGAGAATATCCTTGAACAATATTTTTACATGTTTCAAAACAATTGCATTTATCACATTGAATAGATTGTGTATGAAATTCATATAACGTACTTAAATTCCGTTCAATATCATCACCCGTAATATTAGGGTGATCCTTTAAAAATTCCTGAATGAGAGGATTACCTAATACAGTCTTCGTTAGTTTTTCATATTGTTCTTGGAAGTTTTCATTGGAACGTAACCATTTTCCCAAGGTAGATTGAATGGATTCCATGTTCATCATCCTTGCATCTAGTCATTATTTTTTATTTGCGTGCCGCTGTAACATTTCCATAATTTCTTCTTGATCAACATCTGATTGACCGGTTTCTTCCGTCTTCTCTTGTTCATGACGTTGTTTAAACCAATCTGGAATAACTTCTTTTGATTGTTTGTTGCGGTGTCTTTTCTTCCGTTCTTTAAAGTTATTAATCTCGTTTTTGGCAAATTCCATCGCTTCTTTAGCAGATGATAAATTTGCCCTTGACCAATGGCTCGCAATCGTCTCTAAATATGGTTTTGATAATTTCATATTCGATTGCATAAGCGCATAATGAACAAGCACGTTCATCACTGGGCGTGGTAAGTTTTGAGCGACCATTACATCACGAATAATTTTCAAATCTCGCTCAGATGCCTTACTCCCATTAGATAAATCTTCCAACAGTTGTCTTGGTGACATCGTTTCAAACCGATGAATGAGACGCTCTTCTCGAGAAAGTGCGGATGTATCTTCTTTTTTGGCTCTACTAATCTCTTTTTCTACTAGGCGAACTTTAGCGTGATTACTTTTTGTCGCATACAAATCATGACATGCTTGCTTAAACTCTTCAATATTTAATTCATGATCTTCTGTAATCGCCCAAAGAAGCGCCTTTTCAATTTCATGAGATGTTAAATCGTATAAATGGGTTAACTCAGAAATAATCTGTTTATTATGTCCAGTTAAGATTTTATGGATGGGAAGCATACGTTGTTTCAACATAAATTCAAGCCAGGAAAAATCGATTGACTCTACGAGTGACCGAGTTGTTTTTTCCTTTGGTGTAATATCATGATAGTCAAGGTCGGGAAGGACAGTTTCAAATACATCATGAAAAGATGCCGTTACATCTGTACCGATTAATTGCTTTTCTTTTGTGAAAAGATTTTTTAATTCTGTAAATTTTCGCTTTCCGATATGATGTAATAGCAATTCTGATAGCATCGTTTCTTCAAAAAATTCCTTCGGCGAAAAAGGACGTTGAACATCATATGTATAAATCGTTTCTTCAGCGTTTGTCCTCTTAAATGTTTTTAATAAACCTATCGCCTCAAGTTTTATGCGCAAATTGTAAATTTTTGGTAATGGCAATTGCAAATAAGTCATTAACGAATGGTGGGTTTGTGCATGTTTGTTACTCATTAAAGCTTCATTAAGCAATGTTTGATATAAACTAATTGCACCCATACCGATTAAAGGTTGATATAAATGTGTAAGTGACTTTGTGTAATCTAATGACGGTTGTTCAGCCACTCTCACTTGGAAACCATCTTTCGGCAAAAGTTTACCTATCGGGTTCACATTCCCACCCCTTTCTAATCCTCTTTCTTTTCATCAATTAAATCTTTTAATTCACGTAAAAAGACATTAATATCCTTAAATTGTCTATAGACAGATGCAAACCGAACATATGCGACATCATCAATTTCAACGAGTGAATTCATCACTTTCTCACCAATATCTTCACTTTTTACCTCAGACAAACCTGAACCACGAATTTCATTTTCAACGTCAATCGCAATTTGCTCCATTTGCTCGAGAGCTACAGGTCGTTTTTCACACGCTTTTACAAGACCACGAACAAGCTTCTCACGACTAAAAGCTTGTCTCGTTCCATCTTTTTTAATGACAATTAACGGTCGCTTTTCAATTCGTTCGAACGTTGTAAAACGGTAACCACAACGGTCACATTCCCGTCTCCTACGTATCGAATGTCCGTCTTCAATTGGACGTGAATCTAACACCTTCGTACTTTTACCTTCACAATTTGCACAATACATTGTCTAAACTTCCTCTTCTACCTTTTTAATCAACTAACTGCAACTCTTTATTAATATCTTCATAAAACTTTTCAATTAAACGGTTCGTATAGCCAAAATCAAAGGGAAAAAATGATTCCGATGTTACCGAAAAGTCAATCGCTGTATGAAAAGGCCTTACCATAATAACGGTCGCTACGACGAAAACTTTTTTTCCTTTCGTTGAAATAACACTAATTTCACCGTGATCCTTCGAAATAGCATTTAACTTAAATCGGTTTGATTGTAAAAAGTATTCTTCTAAAAAGTTTAGTGCACGATCCTTCGTTGTTTTATAATATCGAGATTGTAATTGTTTATCATCATGATGATCCCTTGTTTCTGCATGGTTCGAAAAATATTTAGCCATCGTGTTTCTAAAAGACATATTCTTAATTCTCCCTGCACATTATTCTACTTCTCTTTATTTTAACACGTTTCTACAAAAAATTAAAAGAGTTACCCAAAAGCTCGGTAACCCTCTATGTATGCTTATAAAGTTTTACTTACATATCGTGCTAAATCGACAATTCGATTGGAATAGCCCCATTCATTATCATACCATGCTAATACTTTTACTTTGCGATCCTCTAAAACGATTGTTGACAAGCTATCGATAATTGCGGATGATTCTGTTGTTGTATAATCAATAGAAACAAGCGGTTCTTCGTTGTAATCGATTATACCCTTCATCTCTTCACTCGCAACCTTTTGGAAAACTTTATTTATCTTTTCCTTTGTTACGTCTTCAGAAACATCGACTACGAGATCAACTAAAGAAACATTTGGTGTCGGAACACGCAATGCCATACCGTGTAATTTTCCTGATAAATGTGGTAAAACTTCACTTAAGGCTTTAGCAGCACCCGTCGATGTTGGAATAATAGATTGTGTACATCCCCTCGCCCGGCGTAAATCTTTATGAGGGTTATCCAAGTTATGTTGGTCAGTCGTAAAAGCGTGGATCGTTGTCATTAAACCATTTTCAATTCCAAACGCATCATCTAAAACTTTAACAACTGGGGCAAGACAGTTCGTTGTACATGAGGCATTAGAAATAACGATGTCTTTCTCCGCATCATATTCATGTTCATTTACACCATAAACAATTGTTCGATCAACATTTTTTCCTGGTGCTGTAATAATGACTTTTTTAGCTCCTGCTTCAACATGGGCGAGTGCCGCTTCTTTTTCCGTAAATTGCCCTGTCGCTTCTATGACTATATCAATATCCTTTTCTTTCCAAGGAAGTTGACGAGGGTCCCGGGAATTTACATGGGCGATCTTATGATTATCTATCCGAAGTCCTTTGTCTGTTACTGTAATGTCCCTTTCAAATGGTCCATGAACACTATCATACTTAATTAAATGTGCGAGCGTTTCTGTCGGATAGCTTGCATTAATTGCGGCAACTTCTATCGTGTCTTCTTCAAACATTTGTCTAAATACCATCCGTCCGATACGTCCCAAGCCATTAATCGCTATTTTTGTTTTACTCATTAAAGTTCCTCCCACATATATGTTATTCTATATAAAGTAATTCCGTAATTAGTATAACATATTAAGGGAAGAATTCAGCATGTTTGAAGGTAGAAAAATAATTTCTTTATTGTATGAATGTTTTGCAAACTATAAAATACCCCATTTTTGTAAGAGTGCTTTTAATTGTTCAGCAGATTGTTCTTTCGTTCCATTATTATTAATAATTGCATCGGCTTGTTTCTTTTTCTCTTCAATAGAAATTTGACTATTCATTCGCTTTAATGCTTCCTCTTTTGATAACTTGTCTCGGGCGATTAATCGCTTAATTTGTATCTCTTCATCCGTATAAACAACGAGTACTTTATCGACAAAATGAAATAATTTACTTTCAAAAAGGAGCGGAATATCTAATACGACACACTTTTCTTTATTTGTGATATGCTTATTTTTCTGCCTAAGCATTTCCTCGCGAATTGCTGGATGAACGATATCATTTAATTGTTTTCGCTTTTTTTCATCCGCAAAAATAATTGCACCTAATTGTTTCCGGTCAATTTCTTTATTCGTTTGTAAAATTTCTTTTCCAAACGTTTCAACGATTTTTTGATACGCAGGTTTTCCTACTTCTACAACTTCTCGAGCAATAAGATCAGCATCTACTACAGGAATATTTAGCTCTTTAAACATCTTTGATATAGTACTTTTCCCAGTCGCAATACTTCCAGTAAGTCCGATAGTTAATGTCATTCTCTATTCTCCTTTTGACAGGACGGACATAAGTGGGTTCCACGGTTACTTACACGAATTTTAATAATTTCATCACCGCATGTTGGGCAGGGCTCTCCCTCTTGACCATATACAAAAAGTTCTTGTTGAAACATGCCTATTTCCCCATCACTCGCAACATAAGAGCGAATCGTTGTACCACCTTGTTTAACCGCTTCTGACAATGTTTCTTTTGCATACTTTTTAATTCGTTTAATTTCTTCTTTTGTTAATGTATGAGATCGTTTTTCCGGATGAATCCCGGCCTTAAACAATGTTTCATCCACATAAATATTTCCAAGCCCCGCAACCACGGTTTGATCGAGTAAAACATTTTTAATGACCCGTGTTGTCCTCTCTAACTTGCCCATAAAATAATCTAACGTAAAATCTTCTTCAAACGGGTCTGGAGCTAATTGAACAATTGGCTTCTTCGCCTCATACGTACCTTTTTTAAACAGATGCATCGTACCAAATTTACGCACATCGTTATAGCGTAACTGTTCCCCATTTGTAAACGTGAATGTCACATGAGTATGTTTGTCCTTCGGCTCATCCTTTGGATAGACAGAATACTTTCCTTCCATTCGTAAATGTGAAACGAGATCATATTCATCCAGATGAAAAATTAAAAACTTTCCACGCCGAGATATATCAGTAAAGGATTGGCCAAGTAAATTCATTTTAAACATTTCTATTTCCGGAAATTGAATAATTCTCGGCCAAAACACTTCTACTTCTTCAATTTCTTTTCCAATAATAAATCGTTTTAATGTTTTTCTGATCGTTTCTACTTCAGGTAATTCTGGCATAAAACTTTCTCCTTAATCTGCGTCAAACCAACTATCACCATAGGTATAATCTACTTTTAGAGGTACAGCTAGTTCGACAGTATTTTCCATGACATCAGTAACGACTTCTTTTAATTCGTCAATTTCATCCTTCGGCACTTCTAAAATAAGTTCGTCATGAACTTGAAGTAAAATCCGAGCTTCAAAGTTCTTTTCTTCTAAAGCAAGCTGTAAATCGATCATTGCCTTTTTAATAATATCGGCGGCACTTCCTTGGATTGGTGTATTCATCGCTGTTCGCTCTGCAAAACTTCTCATATTAAAGTTTCGGCTCGTAATTTCTGGCAAGTACCTTCTTCGGTTCATAAGTGTAGTGACATACCCTTTATATTTTGCCTCTTGAACGATATCTTCCATATACTTTTTTACACCCGGATATGTTTCTAAATACCGATCGATAAAGCTTTTTGCCTCTTTACGAGTAATTCCTAAGTTTTGCGATAAACCGTAGTCACTAATTCCATATATGATCCCAAAGTTAACTGCCTTTGCTTGTTCACGCATCTCATTCGTAACCGCTTCTCTTTCTACATGGAAGACATCTTTAGCTGTTTCTGAGTGAATATCTAAGTCATGTAAGAAGGCATCTATGAGTCGCTCATCTTCAGCGATATGGGCGAGAACCCGTAACTCAATTTGTGAATAGTCTGCTGCAAAGATGACCCAATCTTCCTCAGACGGAATGAATGCTTCTCGTATTTTCCGACCTTCTTCTAAACGGATCGGAATGTTTTGTAAGTTCGGCTCAATTGAACTTAGGCGACCTGTTTGCGTAAGAGCTTGATTAAACCGCGTATGAATTTTATTCGTATCTTTATGGACAACCTTTAACAACCCTTTAATATACGTTGAATCTAACTTTTTTAGTTGGCGATAAAGTAAAATGTGCGGAATAATTTCGTGTTCATCTTTTAATTTTTCTAACACATCAGCAGCTGTTGAATAACCAGTTTTCGTTTTTCGAATCACTGGTAGCTCAAGCTTTTCAAATAAAATAGGTCCTAATTGTCTTGGGGAGTTTAAATTAAATTCTTCTCCTGCTAAGGCATAGACATCCTTTTCGATTTGCTCGAGACGCTCCGTTAATTCTTTACCCATATTTTTCAGCCGTTCAATGTCTACTTGAATACCTTGATACTCCATTTTCGCAAGGATAATGGCCAGCGGCATCTCGAGTTCCTGATATAATTCATATTGATTATTTTCTTGCAATTCTTTTTCTAATTCTTTTTTCAATATCGGAATAAGGGACGTTTTTCGTGCGACATGTTCTGCTAAAACATCAAACTCAGGCAAAGCTAATTTTGCACCTTTTCCATAAATCGCTTCGTCTTGATCAACACTCATATACCCTCTTCTTTGAGCAATTGCCGGTATGTCGTGATGATTTTCAGCCGGATTTAATAAATAGGAGCCAAGTAAAATATCAAAAGTTATCCCTTGAATATCAATATCTTTATTTAAAAGTGCAACCTTTACTTTTTTCGCATCAAAAACAAACTTTTCTTTCGTCTCATCCTCCGCCCACTGTTTAAAAACGTCTGACTGAAGAACGATATCTGTCGGAATAATGTAATGTCCGTTTTCATTTGAAATACCGATTACTTCAATATCTGCTTCATGGTAATTATCTGTTAACATTTCGATAATGAGCGCATCTTCACCGGTAAACATAGTTTCATCAATCTTATCAACGACTGTATATTCAATGTCAGCTAAATCATCACTTGCTTCTTCGACTCCATCACTTACTCGACTTAACAATGATTTAAAATCTAAGTCTTTAAAAAATTGATATACTTTTTCATTATCAAAACCTTCGTAATCTGTTTCATCGATTGTGACTTCGATCGGTGACTGTAAATGAATTGTTACTAAATCCCGACTCATATAAGCTGCATCTTTATGTTCAAGTAAATTTTCTTTCAATCTTTTTCCACTGATGTTATCGATATTTTTATAAATATTATCTAACGTACCGTACTCCTTTAATAATCTTGTTGCCGTTTTGATCCCAACTCCCGGAACACCTGGTATATTATCTGAGTTATCTCCCATTAATGCTTTTAAATCAATAACTTGATCAGGAGTTATTTCCATTTTTTCTTCTAAAAATGTAGGTGTGTAAGAATCGACATCTGTAATTCCTCGTCTCGTTAAATCAACAGTTACTTCATCTGAGACAAGCTGAAGCATATCTTGATCACCAGAAATAATTTTCACTTTCCAGTCTTTCGCTTTTGCGTTATATGCGAGAGTACCGATAATATCATCTGCTTCATAATTATCTAATTCATAATAGGGCACATCAAAAGCATCTAACAACTCTTTTGTCATCGGAAATTGTTCAGAGAGTTCATGGGGTGTTTTTTGACGCCCTGCTTTATAATCTTTATATGTTTCATGACGAAAGGTCGTTTTTCCCGCATCAAAGGCTACGAGGATGTTTGTTGGTTTTTCTTCTTCTAAAATTTTCATCAACATCGTAGTAAAGCCATATACCGCATTTGTGTAAATGCCTTTCTCATTATGTAAAAGGGGTAATGCATAAAACGCCCGAAACAAAATACTATTTCCATCAATTAATACTAATTTATTACTCATATTATTTAGCCTCCCGTTGGCACACGTTTATCCTTTATTTTATCATGACCGATGAAAGTTATCACTATTTCTGAAAAAAGTTGCTTTAGAACAAAAATCGCCATCCTATACTCATGGAGTATTAGCCTATCATTCGTTAGGAGTAGAGAGAAGTTTTACTTGGCAAAGATGGACTAAACATATAGAAGATTGTCCATATAATATTTTTTAAGAACTCCTTTAAAGAAAAATATTCATAAAGTGTCTTGAACAAAAGAAGAATAGGGCAGTATAAACATTAACCTTTAAAAAGCTGTCCTAATTAAGCATGAAACAAGACAAAACAACAAACTTATGATGATAAGTATGTAGATTAAAGTGTAAATGCGACAATGATTTCAATGTGAATCAAATAATTGTCTGGTTTTGAAAATAAATAAGACACTTTGCTTCGACATAGTTCTTTTATTGTCCTCAAAATACGAAATTGGACAATGAAGCTCCTATGTTTCCTTTCATTGTCCACCTTCCAATAAAAAAGACTTCCCACGTTGTGAGAAGCCTTTTTATTATATTTATTTTAAGATACTTAGAACACTTTTGACGGAATCTGCTGACTTGTCTAAAGCTGTTTTCTCTTCCTCGGTTAAGTCAAGTTCGATAACTTCTTCAATACCGTTTCCGCCTAGAATAGTTGGTACACCGAGGTAAATATCTTCATAACCATATTCACCTTCTAAGTATGCAATCGACGGTAATACACGACGTTGATCCTTTAAGATTGCCTCAGCCATCACCGTAAGTGATGCTGCAGGTGCATAATAGGCACTACCATCGCCGAGTAATTCGACGATCTCTCCACCGCCTGTTCGTGTTCGTTGCACGATTTCTTCTAAACGTTCCTTGGAAATCAACTTTTCTAGTGGAATACCACCTGCGTATGAATAGCGGATGAGAGGTACCATATCATCGCCGTGTCCACCTAGTACAAATCCTGTAATATCTTTAACAGATAAGTTTAATTCTTCAGCAACAAAGGTTCTAAATCTCGCCGTGTCTAGAACTCCAGATTGACCGATGACTCGCTCTTTTGGAAAGCCGCTTTCTTTAAAAACTGTATATGTCATCGCATCAACAGGATTCGTTAAGACAATAATAAAGCAATCTGGTGAATATTTTACAACTTCTTTTGTCACTGCCTTCATAATATCTGCGTTCGTGTTCACTAAATCATCACGACTCATTCCTGGTCGTCTCGCAATTCCTGCTGTGATAATAACGAGATCTGAGTCTTTCGTTTTCTCATAATTTGCTGTACCGACGATTTTTGCATCAAAGCCTTCGACAGGACTTGCTTGTAACATGTCTAAAGCTTTTCCTTGTGTTGGCTTTTCCATATCGGGAATGTCGACTAATACAACATCCCCGAGTTCTTTTTGAGCAAGCATTAAAGCAGTTGTTGCACCTGTAAAGCCAGATCCTATGACAGAAATTTTCTTTCGCTTAATTGCCATGTCAATCCCTCTTCCTAATCAATTTCAGATTACATATTGTTAATTAACTCTTGACCGAACTCTGAACATTTCACTTTTGTCGCACCTTCCATAAGACGTGCAAAGTCGTAAGTGACGACCTTTGATGCAATTGTCTTATCCATTGCTTTTTCAATGAGTTCCGCTGCTTCAAACCAGCCTAAATGTTCAAGCATGAGAACACCAGATAAAATAACAGAAGATGGGTTTACTTTATCTAATCCTGCATACTTTGGTGCTGTACCGTGTGTCGCTTCAAAAATGGCATGACCTGTATCATAATTAATATTTGCTCCCGGTGCAATTCCAATTCCACCAACTTGTGCTGCAAGGGCATCAGAGATATAATCACCGTTTAAGTTCATTGTAGCAACGACTTCATGCTCTGTTGGTCGAGTTAAAATAAGCTGTAAGAAAATGTCTGCAATCGCATCTTTAACAATAATCTTCCCCGCTTTTTTCGCTTCTTCTTCAGCTTTATTTGCTGCTTCTTGGCCTTCTTTTTCTACAATGCGGTCATACTCACCCCATGTGAATACTTTGTCGCCGAACTCTTCCTCCGCTACTTCATAACCCCACTCTTTGAAGGCTCCTTCTGTAAACTTCATAATGTTACCTTTATGAACTAAAGTAACACTCTTGCGATCATGATCTAAGGCATACTGAATCGCTGCACGAACGAGTCTTTTCGTACCTTCTTCAGAAACAGGCTTAATCCCGATTCCAGAGGTTTCTGGGAAACGAATGTTTTCTACACCCATTTCATCTTGTAAGAAATCGACTACTTTTTTCACTTCGTCAGTTCCTTTTTCCCACTCAATACCTGCATAAATATCTTCTGTATTTTCTCTAAATACAGCCATATCTACGTCTTGTGGTCGTTTTACTGGTGATGGTACACCATCAAAATAACGCACAGGACGTAAGCAAGTAAATAAATCAAGTTCTTGTCGTAAAGCAACGTTTAAAGAACGGAAACCTCCACCAATAGGTGTTGTTAAAGGTCCTTTAATCGCAACGAAATACTCTTCAATAGCATCTAATGTTTCTTGGGGTAGCCATTCTCCTGTTTCGTTGTAAGCTTTCTCTCCTGCAAGAACTTCCTTCCACTCAATTTTCTTTTCTCCATCGTATGCTTTTTCGACAGCAGCATCGAGTACTTTCTTCGCAGCTGCCCAAATATCTGGTCCTGTTCCATCTCCTTCGATAAATGGAATAATTGGATTGTTTGGCACGTTTAAATTCCCATTTTCTACTGTAATCTTTTGTGGTTGTGTCATTTTTACTTAATCCTCCTCAAATCTTATGTACTCCTTTATCATAGCATATTTTTAGCTAAAATGCGGAGTTTTCATTTTATCACCAAAAAATCCCCCTCTTGTATATCAGGAGAGGGATTTTTTATTGTTAAACTTATGAACGTTCTTCTAGTGGAATGTATTCCTGTGTGTCTGGTCCTGTATATTCAGCACGGGGTCTAATGAGACGGTTATCTGAATATTGTTCTAAAATATGGGCAACCCAGCCAGACACTCGACTCATAGCGAAAATCGGTGTAAATAAATCATGCTCAATACCTAAGCTATGATATACAGATGCTGAGTAAAAATCTACGTTTGCAGGAAGACCTTTGTCCTCTTTAATATATTCTTCAATTTTAACAGACATTTCATACCATTTTTCTTCTCCCGTCTGCTTTGTTAGCTCACGGGACATTTCCTTTAAGTGCTTAGCTCGTGGATCTCCTGTTCGATAGACTCGATGGCCCATTCCCATAATAAGTTCTTTATTTGCTAACTTTTCTTTAACATAAGGAATCGCGTTATCAACTTCACCGATTTCCATTAACATTTTCATCACTTGCTCATTAGCTCCACCGTGAAGGGGTCCTTTTAAAGCACTAATGGCTGCTGTAACACCAGAATATAAATCAGATAATGTCGCTACACAGACGCGAGATGTAAAGGTTGAAGCATTTAATTCATGATCTGCGTGTAAAATTAATGCTTTATCGATCGCTTCAATCGCTGTTTCTGTCGGCTCTTCACCAGTCATCATGTATAAAAAGTTTTCTGCATATGTGTAATCTAATTTCGGCTCAACCGGATCTTTACCCTGGCGAATGCGTGCGAAGGCTGCTACGAGGGAAGCCATTTTTGCTTGCAAACGTATAGCTTTCCGATAGTTTGCCTCCTGGCTAATATCGTCTGCTTCTTCATCATAGAGTCCTAGTAAAGAAACTGCTGTTCGAAGGGCTGCCATCGGATGAACTTTTGATAGATCATAAGAACGAAAATGCTCGATGACTCCTTCAGGTAATGCCATATTTTCAGCAAGTTCCTTTGTCAGGCTTTCTAATTGTTCTTTGTTTGGAAGTTCTAAATTCCATAATAAGTATACAATCTCTTCGAAGGTAGATTGTTCCGCTAAATCATCGATACGATAACCTACATATGTTAATTGATCATCGATAATAGAACTAATCGATGACTGAGTTGCTACAACTCCTTCTAGACCTCTAGTCGTACTCATCATACATCATCTCCCTTTATCTTTTTACAGTTCACTTAACTATTTGCTCCCATTGAACTTTCTTTCCCTTGATATTATAAAGGATAATAGATTGAAAGTGAATTGAAACCGTTTAAACCGTATAAAATGTAAACCTTTCTCATATGTAACATAATACAACGTAAACAATTTTGAGTAAAGAATGGGATACTATTGAAAAACTCTTTATCTAGTAAATATAAGAAAATAGGCATTCTATTAATCATTATTATCGCAAGTTATGTCATGCTTAAATATATGTTTATCTTTCTGTACCCTTTTTTTATTGGCTTTTTAATGGCCACAATGTTAGATCCGTTCGTTACTATCCTTGAAAGAAGACTGCCTTTCTCCCGATTCATTGCAACGTTATTTATTACGTTTCTTTTCATAGCATTATTTATCCTTTGTTTCATCGTTCTTACTCATGAACTCATGCAAGGACTATCCTTCTTTCTAGAAAAAGTCCCTACATCCACAGATAAATTATTAAAAATAATGAATAATTTTATTCAAACACATATTTATCCACAATATGAAAAAATTTCTTTTATCTTACAAAAATATGTAAGTCCACAATGGACATTCTCTTTACCGACTATTGATCAACTAATGAATCGATTTCGAGAAATCATGATTATATCTATTGAACACGCTTTAAAAACAGTGCAAACTCTAATCGTCAAAATCCCTGAATCCATTGCTATTATTATTTTCACAGGAATTATTTCCCTTATCATGACGAAGGATTATCGAAATATTAGGGTTTTTCTTCGTAAATACATTTCCTTGAACATGAGACAAACGACATTGCGGATGATCAACGAAGTAAAGCAGCTCACTTTTCAATTCGTTAAAGCACAAATAACCCTCGTACTTATAACAACGACAATTACTTTTATTTGTTTACTTATCTTCAAAGTTAAAAATGCTTTAACAATTATTATCATCATCGTTATTGCTGATTTTCTCCCACTTATCGGAACGGGAGTCATTTTTATTCCTTGGTTAGGTTACTTATTTTTTACCGGAAACTATTCATTAACGATAAAGATCGCTCTTATGTATATTGGACTCATTATAATTAGACAAATGATCGAACCAAAAATATTTGCCAGTCACTTTAACATGCACCCACTCGGAGTCTTACTCATTATGTTTTTATCCTTTAAACTGTGGGGACTTATCGGACTTGCTATATCCCCACTATTTATGATCATAATCATTGCCAGCTACAGAACAGGGCTTCTACATACTGTCCTTACGTATATCAAAACCGAATGATTCGTTTTTGAAAATATTTACGAAGGTATATGATAAACATATTTCTTGACCAAGGAATAAGTAAGAAAAAACCTAATAGATCCGTAACAAAGCCGGGAGTTATGAGTAGTAGTGCACCGAGCAAAATCGCAATACCATCTATAATTTCCCTTCCAGGAACTTTACCAATATCAAGCGCAAAACGAGCCTTTTGAATCGTTGCTAATCCTTGCTGTTTTGCAAGATGAATTCCGGCGATACCCGTTAAAATAATCATCATTAACACAAACCAAATATTTGTTAGTTGACCAATCCATAGAAAGACAAAGATTTCAATCGCTGGAATGATTAACAAAAGAATGATTAGAATGTGCACTACTGCTACCCCTTTCATGCTGTTATAAAGGTTTATAAGACACTTGCATGACCGCGATAAATGTCACCTTTTAACCCATCTAAAGTGAGCTCTTCACCAGATTCTATAATTTTTGTCGCATCTTTTACGCCGACGATAACTGGAATTCCTAGGCTAAGACCAACGACGGCAGCATGGGATGTTAAACCACCTTCCTCAGTAATAATACCACTTGCTTGTTCAATCGCTGGCATCATATCCCGATCTGTTGAGGAAGCGACTAAAATATCACCTTCTTGAATATTTTCAATCGCATGCTGTTCATTTTCAGCTACAAAAGCTTGGCCAAAGGCTGTCCTGCGTCCAATTCCTTGTCCTTTTGCAATAATATCGCCAATTACATGAACTTTCATTAAATTTGTCGTACCACTTTCACCGACAGGAACACCAGCTGTGATAACAACTTTACTACCATGTTTCACTAATCCTGAATGAAGGCCTTTTTCAACGGCTACTTCTAACATTTCGTCTGTTGTGCCTGTTTCACGACCCATCGTTCCAAAAACACCCCATACTAATGACAGTTGACGTAACACTGTTTCTGAAGATGTTACAGCAACAATTGGCATTTTTGGACGATATTTTGAAATCATCCGAGCTGTGTAACCACTTTCTGTCGGTGTAATAATTGCACTTGCTTCTAAGTTCATCGCTGTATGTGTGACAGATTGGCTAATCGCATCCGTAATATTAAGATCAATTGAACGGGATCGGCTCTTTAAAATACTTTGATTATCTAAAGCTGTTTCTGTTTTACGAGCAATATCATTCATCATTTGTACCGCTTCTACAGGAAAATCACCTGCTGCTGTTTCACCAGAAAGCATGATCGCATCTGTCCCGTCAAAAATGGCATTTGCTACATCGGATGCTTCTGCCCTCGTTGGGCGTGGATTCCATTGCATGGAATCTAACATTTGTGTCGCTGTAATAACTGGTTTCCCAACAATATTACACTGTTTAATAAGTTCCTTTTGAACGAGCGGGACATCTTCTGCGGGAATTTCTACCCCTAAATCCCCACGAGCAACCATAATCCCATCACAAACTTCTAAAATCGAATCAATATTGTCCACACCTTCTTGGTTTTCGATTTTAGAAATGAGCTGAATATGATTAGCATCATTTTCTTCTAAAAGTTCTTTAATTTCTAATACATCTTCTGCTGTTCGGACGAAGGAACCAGCAATAAAATCAACATCTTGCTCAATACCAAAGGTTATATCAGCAACATCTTTTTCTGTAATTCCTGGTAAATTCACTTGTACATTGGGAACGTTAACCCCTTTATGGTTACTAATTTCGCCGTTATTCAATGCCTTCGTATGCACTTCTTGTTTCTCTTTATCAACATGTAAAACTTCTAACTCAAGAAGACCATCGTCGATTAAAATGGTTGCCCCTTTTTCGACATCCTTATACAAATCTGTGTAGGAGACAGAAAATTTCTCTTTCGTTCCTTCGACTTCTTCCATTGAAATCGTAATCTCATCCCCGCGATGAATCGTCACTTCATCATCAATGAAATTGTCTGTACGAATTTCTGGTCCTTTTAAATCAAGTAAAATAGCAACTGCTTTGTTTTTATTTTTTGCAGCTTCGCGAATATTTTTAATACGATTTCCATGTTCCTCGAAATCCCCATGGGAAAAATTCAATCGAGCGACATTCATTCCAGCATCGATTAATTGTTCGATCGTTTCAAGGGACTCTGATGCTGGGCCTATCGTACATACTATTTTTGTCTTTCTCACATTATTTCCTCCTATTTTATATCGATAATTCTTTGGATAATTTATACATATTTAAATCAACTGTAGATTTTTTCACGACGACATCTGCTAATTTATGTGTTACTAATTCGTTATTTTGCAAACCAACCATAATTCCTTTTTTACCGGATAAAATAAGATCAACTGCTTTTGCACCGAGACGACTACCGAGGACACGATCGTTTGCTGTTGGAGAACCCCCTCGCTGCAAGTGTCCTAAAACAGTTACACGGGTTTCGAAGTTTGTCGCCTTTTCAATCCGCTCTCCGTAATCAATTCCGCTTCCAACACCCTCAGCTAAAATAATAATACTATGCTTCTTGCCTCGATTATGCCCTCGTTTTAATCGTTCAACAACATCATCAAAATCATCTTTTTGTTCGGGAATTAAAATACTTTCAGCACCCGCAGCAAGACCGGACCATAACGCTAAGTCACCGGCATCTCGCCCCATCACTTCAATAACATATGTACGTTCATGGGATGTTGCAGTATCACGAATTTTGTCAATCGCATCGATAATCGTATTTAATGCTGTATCGAAACCAATCGTCACATCTGTTCCGGCAATATCATTATCGATCGTAGCTGGAACACAAACACTTGGAAACCCCTTTTCTACTAATGCTTGAGCACCACGAAAGGAGCCATCTCCTCCAATAACGATAAGTCCATCAATATGTTGCTCCCGTAAATTTTGAATCGCTTTTTCTTGTCCTTCATCTGTTAAAAACTCATCACTTCGGGCTGAATATAAAGCTGTTCCACCTCGTTGAATAATATCACCAACAGAACCGAGTTCCATCTTTTCCATTTTGTTATTCATTAAACCGTAAAACCCATACTTAATTCCTACAATTTCTATATCATGATAAATAGCCTTTCGAACAACAGCCCGGACAGCTGCATTCATTCCAGGAGCATCTCCCCCACTCGTTAAAACGGCTAATTTTTTCATATGTATCACTCCTCATTGATGAATTATCGGTTAATATATAAGATAATTGGATTCTCAAAAAATAGCAATTGATTCATATAAATGGATAAAGGAAAAGGTTGACGAATTCGCCAACCTATTCAATGAAAAATTATGATTGTTTAAAGATTCCTATTTGTTTAAACTTTTGCCAACGTTGCTCAAGTAATTCATCTTCTGACAACTTCTTTAGTTCTTTTAATGACTTTTCAATCACTGGCTTAATATTGTTTGCTTGTTCTTCTACATCTCGATGAGCTCCACCTTTAGGTTCAGGAATAATTTCATCTAAAATATTTAATTCTTTTAAATCCTGCGCAGTAATCTTTAGACTTTCAGCAGATTTTTGGGCTTTTGTCGCATCTTTCCACAAAATAGCAGCCGCTCCTTCTGGTGAAATGACTGAATATGTAGAGTTTTCTAACATATGAATGTAATTACCAACACCTAAAGCTAAGGCACCTCCACTTCCACCTTCACCAGTGACAATACAAATAATTGGAACGGTAAGTCCGGCCATTTCTTTTAAATTAAGAGCGATCGCTTCACTTTGACCACGCTCTTCTGCACCTTTCCCAGGTTCAGCTCCCTTTGTATCAATAAAGGTAATAATTGGACGATGAAACTTTTCTGCTAATTTCATGTGACGGAGGGCCTTTCGATAACCTTCTGGATGGGGCATCCCAAAATTACGGTAAATATTTTCTTTCGTTCTTTTCCCTCGTTGATGACCTACAATCGTAACCGGTTCACCGTTAAAGGTTCCGATACCTGTAACAATTGCTGCATCATCTCCATAATATCTATCCCCATGAAACTCCATAAAATCTTCGAAAAGTAGCTCAACATAATCTAATGTCGTCGGTCGTTGTTGATGTCTCGCAATTTGTACACGATCCCACGGCTTTAAATTTTCATAAATATCATCTTCTAATGTAGCTAATCGCTTTTCTAATGTTTTAATTTCGCCACTTAGATCGATTTCACTATTTTCTGTGATATTTTTTAATTCCTCAATTTTATTGCGTAAATCAACGAGTGGCTTTTCAAAGTCTAATAATTGCATATTAAGACTCCCTACCTTTCTGGTGTAACTTAAGTAGCTTTGTTAAAACATCTTTCATCTCATGGCGGTGAATAATTCGATCTAGTTGACCATGTTCAAATAAAAACTCTGCTGTTTGAAAGTTGTCTGGTAACTTTTCTCTCGTTGTTTGTTCGATAATACGACGTCCTGCAAAACCAATTAATGCCCTTGGTTCAGCAAAATTATAATCACCTAAAGATGCAAAGCTTGCTGTTACACCACCTGTTGTAGGATGAGTCATGACTGAAATCATTAATCCACCAGATTCAGAATGACGTTCAATTGCCATCGATGTTTTAGACATTTGCATTAAACTTAAAACACCTTCTTGCATCCGAGCCCCGCCAGAAGCTGTGAATATAATGAAGGGAATCGATTGTTCTCTCGCTCGCTCAATCGCCCGAGTAATTTTTTCTCCGACAACAGATCCCATACTCCCCATACGAAAACGTGAATCCATAACAGCAAAAGCTGTCTCAAAGGAATGTATAGTCCCTTTTCCGGTTACTACAGCTTCGTTTAAGCCGGTCTTTTTTTGATCACTAGCTAATTTCTCCTCATACTCTGGGAATGACAACGGATTATCTGATAATAAATCTTTATCCCATTCTTCAAAGGAACACTCATCAAATAGACTATTAATTCGATCCCAAGCAGGTAATTGATGGTGGTGATCACATTCAGGACAGACATTTAAGTTGTTTTCTAATTCTTTTCGATAAAAGATTTTCTCACAATTTTCACATTTCATCATTAATCCCTCGGGAACATCTGCTTTTAATGCTTCATTTGGAGTAGAAGTTCGATTTCGATTTCTTCTCCCAAATAAATCTTTCAGCAAAGGTGTTCCTCCTTTCTCTTCACAAAGTAATTTATGTTATTTGTGTTAATCGTCTTGTTTTTTCAGCTACTTCTTTTGGATCGATATTTATCCTTGCTACACCGGTTTCCATTGCTGTTTTGGCGACACTAGCCGCAACCGCCGGGGCCACTCTTGCATCAAAAGGACCTGGTATCACGTAATCTTCATGTAATTCATCTTCATCAATAAGTCCGGCAATAGCTTCTGCAGCCGCAATTTTCATCTTCTCATTAATCCTTGTCGCTCGTGCATCTAATGCTCCGCGGAAAATACCGGGAAATGCGAGAACGTTATTTACTTGATTAGGAAAATCTGATCGACCTGTACCTATAATTTTTGCCCCAGCTTCTTTTGCTTCATCAGGGTGTATTTCTGGTTCAGGGTTTGCCATAGCAAAAATAATCGAATCCTCATTCATACTTTTGATCATGTCTTTTGTTAACAGGTTACCAACGGATACACCGATAAATACATCGGCATCTTGTAAAACATCTTCTAAATCGCCTTTTTCCTGATCCTTATTCGTCATTTTAGCGATTTCTTCTTTTACTTCATTCATACCGATAGTTCGGCCTTCATAAATGGCGCCTCGTGAATCACACATAATCATATCGCGCACACCAAAACTATATAATAATTTAATAATTGCAATACCAGCCGCTCCGGCTCCATTAGCAACAACTTTAATATTTGAAAAGGATTTTCCGACTAATTTTAACGCATTTATCAGTCCGGCAACGGTAACGATTGCTGTTCCATGTTGATCATCATGAAAGATTGGAATATTCATTTTGCGTTTCAGCTCATCTTCTATGATAAAACAATTCGGTGCAGCAATATCCTCTAAATTAATTCCACCAAATGTCGGTTCAAGTAATCGAACCGTTTGAACGATTTCATCAATGTCATTTGTGTTTAAACAAACAGGAAAGGAATCAACACCAGCAAACGTTTTAAATAAAACTGATTTTCCTTCCATCACAGGCATCGCCGCTTCTGGACCAATATTTCCTAAACCGAGCACTGCTGAGCCATCTGTCACGACAGCTACCGTATTACCTTTCATCGTATAATCATAAACGGATTCCTTTCGATCATAGATTTCCTTACACGGTTCAGCAACACCTGGCGAATAGGCTAAGCTTAATTCTTCTTCATTTGTCACTTGCACTTTTGGTTCTGTACTTAATTTTCCTTGCTTAACTTTATGCATATGCAATGCTTCACTACGTAAATTTGACATCGTTTATCGCCCCTTAACCTCGGCAAATTTTAACTTTATGATTTGATATTATAGCCTGATACTAATGACCCGACTCTTTAATTATAACAGATGGTACTTGTCTGTAAAGTGGATTCTCATCATTTTAAAACGACATGTTCTTTCCCAAAATAGTTTTCTAACATCGATAAACATTCACCCTTTGCTGATACATGATAACGGTTTGATAATTGATATGTTTGCTCGTCATACTCACTATAAATGATGATGGGACAACGACCGGGATGTATTTTTGCTACCTCTCGAAGCTTATGTAATGCATCGTCATGTAATTCCTTCGTCACTTTAATAAATACCCGTTTTCTTGCGTTACGTCTAAGTTTCTCCTTAGAAAATTGTTCTAGGGATTCAACGATTAATTGTTTCTGATTGTTTCGCATATTCATTTTCCCGCGTATAAAAACAATCGTTTCTTCTTCAAGTATTGTCATTACTTGTAAAAATACTCTTGGAAAAACAACCGCATCGATTTCTGAAGTTTCATCACTTAATGTTAAAAAAGCCATTTGCTCACCTTTTCTCGTGCGAATCGTGCGCACTTCTTCAATAATGGCCGCACATTTGATAAAGGTTTCCGCTTGCATTTCCTTCGCTTTGAAAATTGAGATGTAATCATTATTCTTTAACTTTGACCGATATTCTTTCAATGGATGGCTAGAAACATATAGACCGATTAGTTCTTTTTCTGTTGCTAACTTTTGTAACTGTGGAAAATCATCGATTTGTTCATATTCCCTTTCAAGCTCAATATCAAATTCAAACAAACTTTCCTGATCAGAAAACTCTTTAAACAACTCCCCTTGTTCAAGGGCTTGATCAAGGGTTGCTAATAAACTCGCTCGATTCGGATATAATTCATCGAACGTTCCAGATAATATTAAGTTTTCCATGGCTGTACGGTTAACGATATCGGTCTTCACACGTAAACAAAAATCAAATAAGTTTTTAAAGGGGCCATCCTTTCGCGCTCGGATAATTTCTTGAACGATTGGAAAATTAATCCCTTTAATCGCAAGTAACCCAATTTGTAAATGGTTGTGTTGTGCTGTATATTTCCCAATACTTTCATTAATCGATGGGGCTCCTATCGTAATGCCAAGGGATCTCGCCTCCTGAATATACATATTCACCCGTGTGTGATCATTTAAAATCGCACTAATTAATTCTGCGAAAAAGTGAGCTGGATAATTAGCTTTTAAATAGGCTAACATATATGAGATTTTACTATAAGCTGCTGCATGACTTTTCGGAAATCCGTAATTCGCAAAGCGTAAAATCCAAGAAAATATTTCCTCGGCAATATTCTGTTCATAGCCATTTTTAAGACATCCAGTAATAAATTGATCCTTTTGCTCGTCCATTAATTGTTTGTTTTTTGATGTGATTGCTCGGCGTAATAAATCTGCTTCACCGTAAGAAAACCCGGCCATCTTATGAGTCATTTGAATAATTTGTTCTTGATAAACGAGGACACCATATGTCGGTTGTAAAATACCCATTAAATCTTTATGGGGGTATGTCACTTTCTCCCTTTTATGTTTCCGATTAATATATGTCGGTATAAAGTCCATTGGCCCTGGACGGTAAAGCGCATTAACTGCAATAATATCTTCAAAATGGGCCGGTTTTAATTGCCTAAGCACACGCTTCATTCCTGTTGATTCTAATTGAAAAATTCCGTTCGTTTGTCCACGCCTTAATAGTTCATACGTTTTTTCATCCTTTTCTGGTAACGCATGAATATCAATTTCATCCTTTGTTTGATACTCAATCGTTTTTACAATATTTTCGATAAGGGATAAGTTTCTAAGTCCTAGTAGATCGAATTTTAACAGGCCTATAGTTTCTAATTCTTCCATGGCATATTGAGTTAAAACAACGTCATTAGAGCCAAGGATTAATGGGGTATGTTTCATTAAGTTTTCATCACTAATGACAACTCCAGCCGCATGGGTAGAACGATGCCTTGGTAAACCTTCTAATGTATGAGCAATCGAAAATAACGTTTTTAAACGTTCCGATTGTTTTACGTAATCAAGCAACTCCTCTGAAGCTAATAAATAGTCCTTTAATTTTCTATTCGCGCCTGAGGGTATATGTTGAAAAATAAACCGTTCATCTTCATAACTAATACCAATTGTTTTAATCAACTCTCTTAAGACAGACCTGGCACCAAACGTTCCAAAGGTAATAATTTGTGCAACGTATTGTTCACCGTATTTTTTCCGAATATACTCGATCACTTCTTCCCTTCGATGATCGGAGAAATCAATATCAATATCAGGCATCGTTGTCCGCTCTGGGTTTAAAAATCGTTCAAATAATAATTCATGATGCAATGGATCAACATCTGTTATGTTTAACACATAGGCAACAATGGACCCAGCCGATGAACCCCGTCCAGGACCGACGAATATACCTCTTTTTTTTGCAAAAGCAACAAAGTCAGCAACGATTAAGAAATAATCACTAAATTCCATCCGGTGAATGACTTGTAATTCATAGGATAACCGTTCTTCTACGTCCTTCGTAAGTTTACCATACTTTTCTTTAGCTCCTTGGACACATAATCGCTTTAAATATGTAAAAGCATCTTCACCATTAGGTACAGGAAAACTTGGCATTCTTCGTTCATGGAAATTTAGTGTCACGTTACATTGACGAGCAATTTTTTCACTGTTTTCGACCGCCTCTGGCCAAACACCTTGAAATAAGGAAATCATTTGTTCGGCACTTCGAAAATGGCGATGTTTCTTTTGTTCAGATATTTCCTCGCGCACCCAGCGTCTACCTTCATCCATTGAACGCAAACAATCAAAGGCTTCATAATCATCTTCATCCAAATAGCGAACATCCTGAAGGGCGACGACTGGGACGCTTATTTCCTCATAAGTAGATAGGAGGGCACGATTCATCGCCCTCTCTTTTTCTTCATAATGATCCGAAATTCCTAAATAAAAGTTACCCTTTACAAAATGATTAGCCAAAGACATGATATAATTCTTCGCTCGGCCACTTGATTGTTCAAGTAAAATCACCCCTAACCGACTCGTTGCAATCGGTAAAATACATATAAGATGTTCGGAAACGACCTCATGTAATCGAAGTGTATGCTCATCGAGATGTATCCTTGAGCTCAACTCCATTAATTGCTCATACCCTACATTATCCTTCGCAAGTAATACGATGGGATCAGCGATATTTTCTTCTGTAAAAATGTTCGTTGTCATGCCGATAATCGGTTTGATCTTTGCTCGTTTACATGCTTGATAAAAAGAAATCGCACCATGAAGGACATTTTCATCTGTAATAGCTAAAGATGAAAATGCTAATTCCTTGGCACGTTCCACTAAAGTGTTTATTTGAATCGTACTTTGATAAAAACTATATCCTGTTCGTACTTGTAAATGGGTAAAAGCCATCAAATCATCACTCCGAATACCGAAACATTATGTATATATCTATTTGTATTATATCATTTCTTCCGTCTATTCTCTAAAAGTTGTCTCTTTTACATTTTACTTATATTCCTTTTTGCATAAGTTATTTGCTCGTTTCATACAATTCACATAAAGGTAGGCGATAATATGGGGGATAAATTTTTTACACAATTTTTTCACTGCTTTTTCATTGCTTTTGGAGTAATATTTGGCGGAGCATTAATTGGTAGTATCGGTTCGTTTTTAACGGGAGATGCACCTTTAGCTTCAATTAGTCGTATCGCAAAGGGCTTGCGCATTTGGGCAATTGTGGCTGCAATTGGGGGAACCTTTGATGCTATTGCAACGTTTGAACGAGGCCTATTAGAAGGGACAACCTTAGATTTATTTAAGCAAATTTTGCTAATATTATCTGCTATGGGTGGCGTAAAGGTGGCTATTATGTTTATCGAGTGGATGATTCAAGAGGAAGTCACATAATGCATATTCCACCATTATTTAAAAAACGATCGTGGCAAATGTTTTTAATTGGTGTTTGTATCGGAGGAATTATTGCTTATGGGATATTTGTATATATGCACGGCAAAATGTATGAAAATTTGCTCGAACAAAACATTGAGCTCCGAGCCGAAGTGTCTGAATTAACGAATCGTAATGAAACGTTAATCAAAGATCAAAAAAACCTTGATGAAAAATCCCACGAACTGTCGACCATCGAACATATCGAAATTACCATACATAACGAAAAAGAAATGGAGTTTGATCGACTCGAATCACTAGACTTAGCAGAACGGATGAAAAAAGAAGTTCATCATATTATCGGAAAAGAAATTAGTGAAATATCCGAGCATGATCAACTTCTTATTTCAAGCATTGAAAACAAACCCTTTCAAGTCGGTGATTATTTTTATTACTTTCGTGTCTACCAATTAACGATCGCAAATACAGTGAAAATTAAAGTCCAAGCAAGACTCTCAAAAGACGACTAATTATTTACAAAGCTCTTCTAATTCACGGGCTAATTCATCGGCTTCTTCCCACGTTTCTACTTGGGCTCCTGAAGCAAGGGGATGACCACCACCGTTGTATTTCGCCGCAATTTCATTAATCACAGGACCCTTTGACCGAAGCCGCACACGGATAAGATTTTCGTCTTCTTCAATAAAAAATGCCCAAACACGAATACCTTTAATATCACCTAAAACAGAAACGAGCTCTCCTGATTGTAGTGGCGTAATTTGAAATTTTTCTAACTTCTTTTTAGGAATTTTTACGATACTGACGCCTCTATCACTCATGGTGAAGTTTTGTAAAATATATCCTCGAAGTCGTGCAACATTTTCGTCGATTTGATAAATCCCATCATATAAACTTTCCCGATTAAAATCATACGTGACAAGCTCTGCTGCATATTTGAACGTTGTATTCGATGTGCTTGGAAATAAAAATCTACCTGTATCCCCAACAATACCTGCATAAATTAAGCGGGCCGCGTCATCATTCATTTTTAAACCTTCTTCTTTCAACGTTAAATAAAACGTATAAATCATCTCACTCGTTGAACTAACAGACGTATCAATCCATTCAATATCTCCATAAGGATCGACATTTGGATGATGATCAATTTTAATTATTTTATCCCCTAAATGATACCTTTGATCATTAATCCGATCTGTATTCGCTGTATCACAAACAATAACAAGTGCTCCGTCATACATCTCGTCTGTAATATCATCTAAAGGTGTTAAAAAACGTAATGCAGGGTCTTCTTCGCCGGCTAAATAAACATTTTTTTCTGGGAATGACGCTAAAAGGATCTCTTTTAAAGCAGCCGAAGAGCCTAACGCATCCGGATCTGGTCGGATGTGATGATGGATAATGATCGTTTCATACTGTTTTATCGTTGATAAAATTTCATGTAAAGGCATATTTACATTCTCCTATCTTTCATGCTATCGCTGGTCTAATTGAGTAAAAATCGTTAAAATAAAGATACTTACAAATATGTAGAAAGAGAGCGAAGCATGTTATGTTTATTTTATTTGTTATAATCATTTTTGCCGTAGCATTTTATGTTTATTACAAAGTCGCTATATTACGTTCAACAGATGAACTCGTACAATTATATTTTAATGCAAGATCACGCGTGGCACTAGGAACGTTTATGCTTGCGGCTGGTATTTTCTTTTACCTCATGTATGAATCTACTTTATCGTTAGTTATCGGTTTGATTTTCGCCGTCCTAGGTGCCTTACAATTTGTTAGAGGCTTTAATGAATCAAGACATTATCAAAAAGAATATCGACGTTTACGAGATGACAATTAAATGAAAAAAGTAAATGGTAAGTGGAGTGTGTTAAATTTGCTTTACTTACCTTTTTTACTCTCGATCAATTAATTGTGCCATCAACAAACCTTTTCCAACGACATCCCCTTTACAAAGTAATTCACAATCAATTTTCGCATACACTTTACCAGCTTCTAAAAGCCGTGGCTTAATCATAATCTCATCATTAATTTGTATCGGCTTAATAAAAAAGATTGTTAAATTTTCAATAACAATATCTCCTTTATTTAATTGTAAGAGCAATTTTCGACTCGAATGAGTAATAAATGACGTAAAAACACTCGTTGATAACATTCCGAGTTGATTCATCATTTGCGGTGTTACTTTCGTTTGAAAGGTTAAGTCCTTTTTATCAATGACTTTTAAATGACTTGCTGTAATTTGTTCAAAAGTATTACCCACATTCGGCCTACGATGAACTTGTTGTAATGCCTTTAACGCATCTTTTCGTGAAAAGAGCCCTTGTAATTCTTTTCCTTGATTAACAACAGGGACGACAGATAAATCTTCCCAAACCATCATATGTGCGACATAGGCAACAGATGTGTCTGGATAGACGAGAAAGGGTTTTTCACGCATAACCTTTTCTAATTTTACTGTTGGTGATTTACCCTCTACATCGCTCGCCTCTACCATGCCGCGTAATCTCATTTGCCTATTGACAACTGGAAACTGGGATACTTTTCTATGAGCAACTAACTTTTCATATGTTTCAACCTTATCATCTACATATAAAAAGTGGTTATCTTGAATGGGAGTAAATACATCTTTCACAAGAATAATGTCCTTAATAATTAACTGGTCATAAATCGCCCGGTTAATCATTTCTGCTACTGTATACGTATCAAAACTTGTTGAAATAATTGGAAGTTCTTTTTCATTTGCTAATTGTTTAATCTCATCTGTCGTTTGAAAGCCACCAGTAATTAAAACAGCAACACCTTCTAGTAAAGCGAGTTCTTGAACTTCTGGCCGATTTCCAACGATCATTAAGGAACCTGGCTCAGTATATTGTTTAATCGCTTCTAACTCCATCGCTCCGATTAAAAATTTATGTAATGTTTTATGCAAGCCGTTATTTCCACCAAGAACTTGTCCCTCAACAATATTGACGACTTGGGCAAAGGTTAATTGTTCAGCTTGATCACGCTTACGTTCCTCAATCCGGATCGTACCAACGCGTTCAATCGTATGGACAAGTCCTTGGTTTTCAGCTTCTTTAATCGCTTTATATGCTGTTCCTTCACTTACCTTTAAATTGCGAGCAATTGATCGAACAGAAATTTTTGCCCCAACGTGTAATGACCGTATATGTCGGATAATTTGTTCGTGTTTTGTTGGCAATGTCATATTCACCAGCTTTCAAACGTTACATCTTTTTGTGTTTATTATACAATTCATTATTTGTAACCTCAATTATAACGGATAACGAATACGTTCAGTCTTTTGCTCGAGTTTCGGCGGTTGGGTGATACGAAAAATAGTTGATAGGTTACTTCCGATGACGAATAAGCAAAGAGTCGTCCAAATGAGCCAAAAAACAGTTTCATGGACAAACTGTAAAGATATATCCGGAAAAGCAAAAAATAAGAAGAAACTTGCCATGAGTAGTTTTAAAAAAGCATGATGCATATAAAACCCTCCTTCTTTTTTACATGTATTCTATTCAGGAAAGAGGATTAAAATAACTGCATATAGAAGGAAATTAAAAGATCACCATAAAAATATGTAATAAGCGCTGCCAAAACGATTGACGGTCCAAAAGGAATTGGTTCACCTTTTTTCACACGTTTTCGAAGCATTTGAATCCCACCGATGATTGTACCGATTAAACAAGCTAAGAAAAAAGCTAAAAAAACGTGTTTAAGACCTAGTACAATTCCTAGTAAACCGAACAATTTCATATCGCCAGCTCCCATACCACCTTTGCTGATGATAATAATAAGCGCAATTAATAAAAAGGATGCAATAGCTCCTACAATCGGTGACCACCAAGGATCAAAAGGTAGCAGGATCCGAAGAATAATAAAAATGGGCAAAAAGAAAAGCAACACCTTATCTGGAATTAGCATGTACGAAATATCAGAAACAAATATAATCATAAGCATCGAAACAAAACTAAGAGCAAGTAGCAACTCCAAGGAAAAGCCGATTTTATAATAACTAAACGCAAACATAACACCCGTCATAAGCTCAATCGCAGGATATATCCAAGCTATTTTAGCACCACATTTTCTACACTTTCCCCGTAAAAAAAGAAAGGATAACACTGGAATTAATTCATACCAAGATAAAGTTTTCTTACACTTGGGACAATAAGAACGTCCCGTTACAAACGTTTCTTTTTTTGGGACCCTCAGCCCAACAACATTATAAAATGAACCTAAAAACAAGCCGATAATAAACATAAAAACAGTATACGTTACAGCCATTTTACCGACATCCTTTTTACATCATACGTTGAGAAAGACGCCTAAAGCTGGCGTCTTTCCACATAACTTTCCATTATAATTCGATCGTCTCTCCAACCTTCATCGCTATACCTTTTCCAGTTCTCACCTTTTCCGCAAAAGCATCCGGATCTTGTTCAATGACTGGGAATGTATTGTAATGGACAGGAACGACTCGCTCAGCACCAATCCAATCTGCCGCAATTAATGCATCTTCCGGTCCCATCGTAAAGTTATCACCGATCGGAACAAAAGCTAAATCGATATCATTCATTTCACCGATCATTTTAAGGTCTGAAAATAACCCTGTATCTCCGACATGATAAATCGTCTTACCGTCAATTGTTAATAGAATCCCTCCAGGCATCCCGGTATAAACAAAGGTACCATCTTCTTCCTCATAGGATGAGCCGTGAAAAGCATGAGTAAACTTCACCGTACCAAACTCAAATTCAAAGGCCCCACCAATATTCATTGGATGGGTTTCAATGCCTTGTCTTCCTAAGTACACCGCAAGCTCATTTAAAGCGACAACCATTGCACCGGTTCGCTTCGCAATCGCTACAGTGTCCCCAACGTGATCATTATGTCCATGGGTAAGTAAAATAAAATCAGCTTCGACCGTTTCTGGATCTAAATCACTTAACTTATTACCGGTAATAAAAGGATCAATTAAAATCGTATGCTCGTTCGTTTTCACACGAACAGTCGAATGTCCATGGTAAGAAATTTCCATCAAATACCACTCCTTACAAAAGATTTCTAACTACTATTATACATATTCCTTTCTTGAAGAGTAAACGATTTATCCGTTTCAAACAATTTATGTTATAGTAAATGAAACAAATCTTTTTTGAAAGGGGTATCTCACTTTGAGTGAAAATAGAATCAATGAGCAAACAAAACAATTAGAACGAGCAAACGTTGACAGTATATTTATTACATCAAAAGAAAATGTCTTTTATTTTAGCAACTATTATACGGATCCACACGAAAGACTCGTTGCCGTATACATAAGTCAACAACATGACCCACTTTTAATCCTTCCGACGATGGAATTAGAAGATGCAAAAAGTGCTGGTTGGAAAAAAGACATTATCCATTATGGTGATCATGAAAATCCCTGGGAGAAATTTTATGACTTCTTACAATCAAAACAAGCTTTACCTGAAACGATTGGGCTTGAATATAACGATCTTTCCTTAAGTAGATATAAAACGTTGAAAGAACTGTTTCCTCACGTAGAAATGACAAATTTTGAAGAGCAGCTTTCCGCCCAACGAGTCATTAAAAGTGATGAAGAATTCGCTCATTTACAAGAGGCAGCACGTCTTGCCGATTATGGGGTTGAAGTTGGAAAAAATGCGATAACCCTTGGAGCAAGTGAATTAGAAATCATCGCAGAAATTGAATATGCACTAAAGAAAAAAGGCGTCCAAGAAATGTCCTTTTCGACGATGGTTCTTACGGGTGCAAAAACTGCTTCCCCCCATGGTACGCCAAGTACAGATAAAGTTGCAAATGGTGATTTCGTCTTATTTGATTTAGGTGTTATCCATAACGGATACTGTTCAGATATTACCCGGACCTTTGGAGTCGGTGATATTTCCAAGGAGCAAAGAACGATTTATGAAACAGTTTTACGTGCGGAAAAAGCTGCCATAGAAGCCGCACAATTAGGAACAGAAGTTGGTACGGTCGATAAAACAGCTCGAGAAATCATTACAGAAGCGAGATACGGCGAGTATTTCACCCATCGAATCGGACATGGTCTTGGTATAGACGTTCATGAGTTTCCATCAATGCATCAAGATAACACGCTTCCTTTAGAAAAAGGTATGTGCTTTACAATTGAACCAGGTATTTATGTCCCAAATGTCGGCGGTGTAAGAATTGAAGATATGATTTTCATGACTGAAGACGGTCCAAAATCCCTGACACAGTTTCCAAAGGACTTACAAATTATTTCTAAATAAGGAAATTCTAATTTCAAACGTTTTGTTAATTTTTTGAAGTTAAATTGCGTATAATGGCAACAAAAAGATATAATAACAGTATAAGGAGGCGGTCATGATGAGCGAAAATTATAAAAATATTTTAGTTGCGATTGATGGTTCTGATGCCTCAAAGAAAGCGTTTGAGCGAGCAGCAACATTAGCGAAACAACATGAAGCAAAATTAATTTTATGTCACGTCATTGATTCAAGAGCCTTTTCAACACCTCAAGCCTATGACAAAGTGTTAATTGAACATGAAAAAGAATATGTGAAGGAATTTATGAATGAGTATATGGAAAAAGCTAGTGACGCTGGCGTTAAAGACTATGAAAAGCTTATCGAATATGGTTCACCACGAATGAAAATAGCTAAAGACATCGCAAAAGAAACAAAAGCAGATGTTGTTGTATGTGGAGCAACAGGACTAAATGCCGTTGAGCGATTTTTAATTGGTAGCGTTTCTGAAAGCATCGTTCGGTATGCACCTTGTGATGTGTTAGTCGTACGATAAGAAACGAGAGCAATGTCTATCTTTAGGCATTGCTCTTTTTTAAAAGGATAATTTTAATTGGACAAAGAAACATATTTTGATTATCCACTGTCCCGTTTTAATATTTACTTTTTCTTAGCCATATAAAAAGGAGCCTCCCCTTTAAAAGAGCGCTCCTTTTGCTAAACATTTTATTCCTCATGCTTTCGCAATTCAAAATAAATATGGGCTAGTTCCGGAAGAATTAATTTTTCCATGGCTAATTTCACAGCCCCACTTGAACCTGGCATGGCAAAAACAGCTGTATCCTCTACGACACCCGCTGTTGCCCGGGACATGATTGCAGCAGAACCAATATCCTCCGTATAACTTAACATGCGAAATAGCTCTCCAAAACCGGTAATTTCCTTGGCAAAAAGCTCTTCGACAGTTTCAATCGTCACATCTCGTTTTGAAATTCCAGTACCACCAGTCATTAAGACAACATCAACGTCATCGCGATCAGCGCCTTCTTCTACAACCTTCGTAATTTGATCTGTTTCATCTTCAATAATTCTCCGCTCAACTACTTTATGACCATGCTCTGTGACATACAGTTCAATAAAATCGCCACTTTTATCCGTAGCTAATTCCCTCGTATCACTAATCGTTACAACGAAACAATTTACGGAAACTTTCTTTTCGTGATGATGGTGACTCATATTTCCCCTCCTTATGATTTTCGCTTTTCGTGATATGTTATAAACCAATCATTCATTTGACTTAAAATATTTTCCATCCCTTGGGTATCTTCAAAAGAAGGTAACATTGCTAGTAAAGGCTGCTGTGGAGCCTTTGTTCCTTCTCCCTTTTTTTGAATAATAAAAATACTTTTAACATTTTTCTTTGAGCGAAACGCATTCTCTGGAAGTCGTATGACGCCAACGATATGGGCATGTTTATGGATAAAGCTATTTAATTGCTCTGCTTGATCACTGTCAAATAAAAATTCCGGAACTAAGAAAAATAAATAGGCACCTTCCTTGGAATAGTTTAAACTTTGTTCAATAAATAAATGATGGGCATAGGAGTGCCCTTCCTTCGCTTTTAGCTCATAACTTTCTGCAATAATATCGTCTGGATAATATCCTACAGGTAAATCAGCAACAACAACGTCTACCGGATCAAGTAAAAACGGGCGTAAACTATCTTGATGGAAAAACTCAATTTCCATCTTTTGCAAGTTTGCACTGTTTACGGCTAGTCGAATTAACGTTGGATCAACTTCACTTCCATACGCTGCATACTCGTGCTCCCACTGGCCTAACACAGTCGTTAATAAGTGAGCTGTTCCACAAGCCGGGTCAAAAATGCGAATATGTTTTTTACCTTCTAACAATTTATTCACTAAATAACTTATAAAAAGTCCGATCGTCTCAGGGGTTAACAAATGTTGAGGTTGTGTTGAATCCTTCATCCCCTTTAAAATAAGCAATTCGATTAATTTCTTTTTCTGTTCCACCGTTAACTCATCAATATCGATGCCATTTAATGCTTCTTTAAACTTATGTGAAAACATATCATGGGCGTTTGATGGGAGTTCTTCAAATAAAAGGTATTCAAACACAACCGCCAAACTATCTAAATACGGTTCTGATAAATCTTGTTCAACAATTTTTGTCGCTTCATCCATTTGATGAAAAAGTTGTTCGATATTTTGATTAGCCATATGACCGTCTCCTTTATGTAAACAAAAAATAGCAGATTGTCTATTGTAGGTAACATCTTTATTATCATAAATTATTAAGTGTAAGTCCAATAAAAAAAGGGATTACCTCTAAAAGAGGCAATCCCATAACTTGTCATCATTACTTATTGTTGTTGTTGTGAACCACCAATTTGTTGTTGAGCCATCTGAACTAATCGTTTCGTAATTTCTCCACCAACTGACCCGTTTGCACGGGAAGTTGTATCTGCACCAAGTTGAACACCAAATTCTTGAGCAATTTCAGTTTTCATCTGGTTTAATGCTTGTTCAGCACCAGGTACGACTAACTGATTAGAACTGTTTCTGTTTGGCATGGTCTTCACCTCCTTGGTACGTTTATATTGTGTAACAAGGAGATTTTACATGCATCAAATTCATTGGTATTTGTTGTTAGAGTTTCAAAATTTTATAGGAAATCAGCAAAGGCATCATCAACTTCATCCGTATATGTTACCATTTCCGTTTCTTCAATCGCTTTATCAATGAGTTCCTTAAAATCAACACCTTCCTCAACCGCATGAAGTTGTTCACGTGTTGGACGTGTCTTCGGTGATTTAGGGACAAAAACTGTACAACAATCTTCATACGGACGAATAGAAATGTCATACGTGTCAATCTCTTTTGCGATATTGACAATCTCTTCCTTATCCATCGCGAGGAGTGGACGTAAAACCGGATAGTTTGTCACTTCATTAATCGTATGCATACTTTCCATCGTCTGACTTGCAACCTGTCCTAAACTTTCTCCGGTTGCTAGTGAAAGAATAGAGCGTTTCTTCGCAATTCGCTCACTAATCATTAGCATAATTCGCCGCATCACCGTCATTCCAAAGGAATCAGGAATTTCCTGGTGAATTTTTTGTTGGATTTCTGTAAACGGAACGAAATGTACTTTTATCGAATGACCGATATTCGCTAGCTTTTCTGCAATATCGACTACTTTTTGCTTCGCTCGTTCACTTGTAAAAGGTGGCGAATGAAAGTGAATCGCTTCAACTTGTACGCCACGTTTCATTGTTAAATAGCCAGCGACCGGACTATCGATACCACCAGAAAGAAGAAGCAATGTTTTTCCACCCGTACCAATTGGAAGTCCACCTGGTCCAGGGATGATTTCCGAAACAATAAAAGTTCCTTCCTGACGAATCTCTACACTTACTTCTACGTCTGGATGATGAACATCGACGGTAAAACCTTCTGTGTTTTTAAGCAAATGTGCTCCTAACTTTTGATTCATTTCTTGAGAACCAATCGGGAAAGATTTATCTGCCCGGCGCACAGCAACTTTAAAGGTTTTCGCATTTTTACTACTTTTTAAAGCATGTAAAGCTGTTGTCTTAATTTCATCTAACTCATTTTCACATCGATAAGCTAAACTCAAACTGTGAATACCGAAAATGCTTTTACAAATATCCATTACTTCATTAGCCGGATGGCCATTTAATAAAACGTATAACCTTCCTTGGGCTCGTTGAACTTTTATATTAGGAAAAGCTTTTAATTTATCTTGAATATTATGTTGTAGGCGGGAAAGAAAGTATTGGATGTTTTTTCCCTTTAAGCCAAGTTCTCCATAACGTATTAAAATGTGATTGTACTCCATATTATCTACTCCAACATCTTTTTAAAATCTCGAACGATTTCAGAAAACCGTTCGATAAACTGATCAATTTGTTCTTTTGTATTATCAAAGGATAAACTAATTCGAAGAGCTGTTGTTGCTCTTTCATGATCATACCCACATGCATCTAACACACGATTTTCATCCGCATCACGGGAGGAACAGGCAGATTTTGTGGAAATAAAAATATTTTCTTCACCTAACGTATGAATAATTACTTCCGGCTTTGTATGTGGCACGGAAATATTTATTATATGAGGAGCTACATTTTCTGTCGGTGAGTTAACTATGACCCCGTCAATACTTTGTAACTTTTCATGAAAATAGGACCGTAGATTTACTAAAGTTGTTAGATGATCCGTTTCATTTTCTTTCGCTAATCGAAAAGCTTTAGCTAATGCCACAGAACCAGGTAAGTTCTCCGTTCCTGAACGTCGATTATTCTCTTGTCCTCCACCATGAAATAATGGAAACAATTGAACATTTTCTCGTACGTAAAGAATACCCGTTCCTTTCAAGCCATGAATTTTATGGCCAGAGTATGTGCATAAATCGATATGGCAATCTTTAATGTGTAAAGGAACTTTACTAAAGCCTTGCACGTCATCCACATGGAAAAATAACTTCGGATGCTTTTTAGCAATTTGACCGATTTTTTTAATCGGTTGAACAGTCCCTAACTCATTATTGACATGCATAACGCTAATTAAAATTGTCTCATCACGAATAGCTTCCGCAACATCTTCTGGATCTATACGACCGTATTCATCCACTGGTAAATATGTTACTTTAAAGCCAAGTTCTTCTAGACTTCGGCACGCATTATAAACTGATGAATGTTCGATTTCAGAAGTAATAATATGATTACCTCGATTTTGGTGTTGTAAGGCAATACCTTTAATCGCTAAATTGTTTCCTTCTGTTCCACCACTTGTGAAAATAATTTCACTTGTAGAAACACGTAAAATTTCCGCAATTTGCATACGAGAACGAATGAATAAATTTTCCGCTTCTGCACCTATAGTATGAAGAGAAGACGGATTACCAAAAAATTGTTCAGCTACTTTTTGATACGTTTCAACGACTGAAGGATGAGGTTTTGTTGTTGCACTATTATCCAAATAAATCATATCGAATAAACATGCTCCTTTACAATAAGAGAAGCTGACCTAAAGGAAGTATCTCACTTTAAGACAGCTAATCATTCTTTACATTGATTCCATATATTTTTGATTTTCTTCAATACGATGGAGTGCACCAGGTTCGATTTCTTCGATCGCACGAGCTGCTTCTTCTAAAGCTAGCTCATATTCATATTCACGGAACAGTCGTTCAGCTTCAGAAAGTTGCGCAGAAAGTAGTGGATATTGACTACGATACCGATTCGCATACTGAATGACTTGCTCTGTTAAATAACATTGTTCAATCACAAGCTGTGCCTCTTCTTCCAATTGTTCTATTGTTTTTTCTGCATGATTTAAGGCATGTTGTACTTGGGAAATATCTAACGGCTGATATTCTAATGCTTCGTTAACTTTCGTTATGTCTTTATATGAAGTTTCAACACGCTCCCAAATAAATTCGGGCACACCTGGTAAATTACTCGTTTGTAACTTCCGTTCTGTTTCATGTAGTTTTGCCTGTAATGTTTCAAGAATTTCTCTTGATTCTAGTTCATCTTTTCGTAAACGATTCATATTTTCGATAAACTCATCATGTCTATCAATTAACTGCTTTAACTGTTCCTCTTGTATTTCTAACCTACTTCGTAAAGTAATATGAGTCTTATTTTCATCAGCAATAAGACTGACTAATTCATGAGCTTCATTGCCTATTTGTGTAATTTCTTTTTCTAAAACTAAAAATTGTTCCATATTTTGATCATCAAAAAAGTAAGTTGCTTTTAACTGCTCAACCTCTTCTTTCGTCTTCGTAAATTCATTAGATAAATGTTTTATTTGTTCTCGATAGGAATTGATTTGGGATTCTACGTAATTTTTCGCAAGGGCCTCTTCTTCTAATGTGTCATAAATTTCGCCAATACGCTCCTCAATTTCTTGTGCCATTTCCTTTACTTTATCCACTTCACCATTTTCTAATGCAGAGATGCATTGTTTTAAGCTTTCTTCGTGCTCACTAACTTCTTCTTCGAATTGGAATTGCTCGACACGAAAGCCATCGGAAACCATTTCATCAATTCCTAAAAGTAATTGCTTTAATTCACTTGGTAAATCATAATTACACTTTTGATAAATAGCCGGTAATTGTTCGATGGTTTCTTTTAAGTCTTGCACATTGCTATGTACCGTTTGGACGTGTTCTTGAGCTTGGGTATAATTTCCATTTTCAACTAAATCGTAATATTCAAGCAAAGCATTTTCCGCTTCCCGTAACACATTTTCACAATAACGATCAGCTTGACCGATTTGATGACGATTATCCTGAATATAAATCCGAAGCTTATCAATTTCCTCGGTTACTTCCTCTAATTGAGTTTTACTCTTCTTTTCCGCTTGCAGTAAAACGTCTAATTCACGCAAAATCTCATCGATATCATCTTCTACCTTTTCTAAGGTTTCTTCCAGCGCATTCAATGTTTTGTTTGCTTTCGGAAACCGAAATCGATCAGCTGCTTCTTCCGCATCGAATAGTGCTTCTTCAATATCAGATAAATCTGTTGCAACAATATTTTCCCAACGCCTACGCCACTTTTCAAATTTCTCTTGCGTTTCCCCTGAAAGATTTAAAACTTTAATTTTCGCAAGTTCAGATGTAACATTTCGATTCATAATATCAATTTTCCAAGCTTCTAAATTGTCCACACGATCGTATACCCTTTTTCGAAAAATGAGCATTATAACAAGGATTGTAATTATAATTAATATTGCACCTATAAAATATTCAATCATAAGCGACCTCCTATCCTTCCTGTATAAGAGGATATTCCTTTCAACATTATCGGATATATATGCTTATGATATCATGTTATCGACAAATATGCCTAATAAAATTAAACTTTTCTTACATTTAATCATTTTTTTCGAAAAATAACGGTAAAACACTCACTTTTTCGACATTAACTCTAACCACGTGAAAATAGTATTTGTGTATCTTTTCGCAAAATTTTCACTCGTTGCTGGATTTAATAATGTTTGTTTAAATTCGTTATTCATCATATAAGGCATTGCTAACATACCTTTTAATTGCATGTATAAAAACTCTCTTTCAATTTGACTTATTTGTACATCTTTAAATATATGGGTAAAAAGCTTTTTCAAATAATGATTTTCCTTAGCGATATATGTTAAAGATATTTCTCTCATTAATGTTGAATCAAAGGATAATTCTCGATGAATGAAGCAAGAAAATTTATGTTCTTCATGTTTATATTGTATAATAGATGAAATTAAAGATTTTAGTCGTTCTATAGGAGCTAATTTTTCCGTTTTCAGGATAGATTTTTCCATAATTTGCAAGTAATTTTCATAGTATTTTACAACTGCATACTCCAAAAGGCCCTGCTTACCATTGAAATAATAACTAATGAGGGAAATATTCACACTCGCTTTTTGGGCAATATCACGAACAGATGTCGCATGAAATCCTTTTTGATAAAAAAGATCTAATGCAGCCTGTAATACTTTTACTTTCGAATTATTTTTAGACATTTCGTCCATCTCCTTATACAATCTACATACGACAATATATATAAAAATCCTGCATAAACAAATATATACATGGAGTTGATAACATGTTTGAAGTAAAACAATACTCAGGAAACCGAACGAAAGATTATGAACTCGTCTTAAAGCAACTGAAAGCTCTCTCGGAAGACGAAACTGACCATATTGCTATTTTAGCAAATGCCTCAGCATTATTAAATCAATTTTTAGATGAGATTAATTGGGTAGGATTTTATTTGTGGAAAAATGATGAACTTATTTTAGGACCCTTTCAAGGTTTACCAGCTTGTGTACATATCGCCTATGGAAAAGGTGTTTGCGGAACAGCAATTAAAGAAAGACAAACACAACTCGTCCCAAATGTTAATGAATTTCCTGGTCATATTGCTTGTGATGCTGCAAGTAAATCAGAAATTGTCGTTCCTATTTTCATAGACGACGAACCTTATGGGGTTCTTGATATCGACAGTCCAATTTTCGATCGCTTCGATGAACTCGATCAAAAATATTTAGAACAGTTCGTTCAAGTTTTAAAAAATTATTTAACATAAAAAGAGCCGTTTAAGCAAAATATAAAACTTGCTTAAACGGTTTTTGTATCATCATAAATGACTATTTGATTTTTTCCTAAATGCTTCGCTTGATATAATGCCTCATCCGCACGGTTAAACAACTGCCTGACCGTATTTAAATAAGTGCCTTTCCATGCAGCAATTCCGCATGAAAGTGTTACTTGTGGATTCGTCATTTTTTCAACTTCAGATAAAATATGTTTTGCTCGCAAATAACCTTTTTCTGCTGTCTTATCTGGAAGATATAATGCTAATTCCTCTCCACCCCAGCGAGCAGCAATTTCGGAGGGATAAATATGTTTTTGTATAGTCCGTGCTATTTGAATAATGACCTCATCTCCAACGCTATGCCCATACGTATCATTTATTTCTTTGAAATCATCTATATCAAATAACACTAGGACACCTTTTCCTTTTTCTAACATATGTTTTTCAATCATTTCATCTAAATAATTACGTGAATAAAGCCGTGTTAAATAATCGGTAATCACTGCCTCTTCTAACCTGTTCTTTAACATTGTATTTGAGACAGTTAATGTATAATGCTGTATAAGAGACTGAAAGAATTTAAATGTTTCAAAGGAAAAATAGTATTGTTTTGGATGACCGATAACGACACAACCTATATGTTCATCTGTTTGGATCATCGGAATAGCAATTAATGATTCAAACGGCGCCTGCTCTATTGTTTCGCGTAAATTTCCTGTAAAGATACGGGAACTTTGGAAACAACGATATAAAATCATTTGCAAAAAGTTTTTATCATAATGGCTTAAGAAATAAGATGTGCTATAATTAGAAATAGTATAATTATCTAAGTTTCCATCTTCAAAAAAGATAATGCCAATCTCAGCCTCATAACTAGCCTCATGAATATATTTTTTAATAATTTTTGTCAAAGCTGATATTTCACTACTTTTATTAAGCTCTTTCGTTACCTTATTTATATTTTTTAAATTTTCCACTAATGAAATTGAATGTTGATATAAATATACGTTTTCAAGAGCTTGCCCACAAACATGCGCAAATTGCTGAAGAATCTTGATATCCTTTTCTGGAATCTGTTTCATTTTTTCCATCTCTATTTTTAGTACACCATAAATACTTTGACTTCCATGTAATGGAAGATATAATTGAAAACAATCCTCTGAAGAACAACGTCTTACTTCACCGGATAAAAACACTTCTTCTATGAACGGCTCTGCATGACCTTCTACAGAAAGTTTTTTCACCGGTAAATCTTCTTCAAAGTCAGATCCTTGTGACAATAATAGTTCATAATCAATCTCAGGGTAAGCACTTTCAAAAAAAGAAACAAAGTATGTTAAAACACGTTGCTCATTACTCGTCGTATAAATTTTTTCTGTTAGTTCATTGAGTAAATGATGGAATGTCTTTTCGCGATCGTTATTCATTTGTAAAAAGAATAACTGTAAAAATAATTCCATCTCTTCACTAAGAGAAAAAAGTAATCGCTCATTTAAATGTTCACTAATATGAACAATAAAATAAACCGGTTTTTCTAAGGAATCAATTTCTATTTCTTGACCAAAATATTTTTGATTTTCAGCAACAAAAAAGTTTGATACAGGTTCAAACTTCTCTACTTTATCTTCTATAAATCGCTCAAATGGAACATTACTTGAAAGTTCAAGAACTTTTTTGTACAAACAAGTCCATTCATTATAATAATACACATTTAAAAATTTACATTCTAAATGATCGCCCAATTCAGATAAAAGCGATGAAAGGTACTCGTAACGAAATTCATTGATAATCTTTCTCGAATATGTTTGAAAGATTTTCCGTATTTCCCGATCAAGTCGACCTGTTTTTAACATTCGACAACACCTTCCTAATGTTCTATATAACATTATACAATATGTAGTCCCTTAATACTAGGTATAATTGTTCACTTCCATAGTTTGTTCAAAAGTAAAAATGTACGATAGCTAAAGTTGACATTTCAAGCAAGGAGTTATATAATTAACTTCGTGTAAAATAAATAGGTGGCTTTTGTGAACCGTCGCTTGCACCCATTTTGTTCCTTTTTTTACAAAGGTGTATCGTGTAACTCTCGGCTGCTGGAGCGAAGGTACATGAAAACAAAATGGACAACGACTAGGGCACAACATTTTATTTTATGCTAAATTGAAAATAAAGGAGGAAATGTCGAATGGCACGATTTAGAGGTTCCTTATGGAAAAAATCTCGTCGTCTTGGCATTTCATTAACAGGTACAGGTAAAGAATTAGAAAAGCGTCCATACGCTCCTGGCCAGCACGGACCAACTCAGAGAAGAAAAATTTCTGAATACGGTCTCCAGCAACAAGAAAAACAAAAGTTACGTTATATGTACGGATTAAATGAACGTCAGTACCGTAACTTATTTGATGAAGCTGGAAACATGCCAGGAATCCATGGTGAAAACTTCATGATTTTACTCGAATCCCGATTAGATAACTTAGTTTATCGTCTCGGATTTGCTCGTACGAGAAGGCAAGCACGTCAACTCGTTAACCATGGTCATGTAACTGTTGATGGACAACGATTAGATATTCCATCCTACCGTGTACAAGTCGGGCAAACAATCGGTTTACGGGAGCGTTCAAGAGATCTTGATATTATTAAAGAGTCTCTCGAGCTTAGCCCAATTGTTCCCGAATATTTATCCTTTGATGAAGATAAATTAGAAGGAACATATACACGATTACCAGAACGATCTGAATTACCAGCTGAAATTGACGAGTCACTCATCGTTGAGTTCTACTCACGT
>Ga0209487_1000302_pt1 | contig 44552 bp, 43 predicted proteins | sample Poulit2012_FD_187524 | JGI IMG/M metagenome (GOLD analysis project Ga0209487, IMG submission 187524) | Agricultural soil microbial communities from Georgia to study Nitrogen management - Poultry litter 2012 (SPAdes) (version 2) | ecosystem: Environmental > Terrestrial > Soil > Agricultural land... | reverse complement strand
ATAATCAAGCTTGAATCACCGTAACGCAGTGGAGGTAAATATTATTTTGATAAATATCTTTTATGATTGCGTGTTCTCTAAATCGTACCAAAGTGGAATTTATACAAACAAAAAAAACCGCTCCATTAGGAACGGTTTTAATCTATAAACTTATTTTGTAAATGTTTTATTCTACAATCAAAATGAAATAATTTCTCTTGCCTTTTTGCAATAATACATATTGATCGGCCAATAAATCCTTTTCGGTCAATTGATAGTCGTCTGCAACTTTTTCTTTGTTGACAGAAATTGCATTCGACTTCAAATCTCTCCTCGCTTCACTCTTAGAACTTAAAAAGTTGGAACGCTCAGTCAATGCGTCCACGATATTTAAGCCTTCCACCAATTCCGATCTCGAAATCGTTGCCTGAGGAACGCCTTCAAACACCGCCATGAAAGTATTGGCATCCAATGACCTTAAATCCTCAGTAGTCGATTTTCCAAACAAAACTTCCGAAGCTTTGATCGCATTTTCCAACTCTTCTTTTCCATGAACCATAGTCGTCACCTCTTCAGCCAAAACTTTTTGAAGTTGACGCAAATGCGGTGCTTCCTTGTGCTTCGAAATTAATTCATCTATCTCCTCCTTGCTTAAAAAAGTATAGATTTTAATGTATTTCTCAGAATCTTCATCGGGTTGATTCAACCAAAATTGATAGAATTTATAAGGCGAAGTCCTTTCTTTATCCAACCAAACATTTTCTCCTCCTTCACTTTTACCAAACTTATTTCCATCGGATTTGGTTGTCAATGGACAAGTGAAAGCAAAAGCATCTCCTCTGTCAATTCTTCGAATCAATTCGCTTCCAGTGGTGATATTACCCCATTGATCAGATCCACCAAACTGAAGTTTCGCTCCATAAGTTCTATATAAATGTAAAAAATCATAGCCTTGAATCAATTGGTAAGTGAATTCGGTAAAAGACATACCAACAGTAGATTCAGCGCTCAATCGACTTTTGACAGAATCTTTGGCCATCATATAGTTGACCGTGATGTGTTTCCCGATGTCTCTTGCAAAATCAAGGAAAGTGAAATCTTTCATCCAATCGTAATTGTTGACCAATTTCGCAGCATTGGGTTTGGATTCATCGAAATCTAAAAATTTTTCTAATTGCGATTGGATCCCTCGAACATAACGGTCTAAAGTCTCCTCGTCCAACAAATTTCGCTCGGCTGACTTTCCTGTAGGATCTCCTATCATCCCAGTAGCTCCACCTACCAAAGCGATTGGACGATGTCCATGCCTTTGCATATGCATCAATAAAATGATAGGAACTAAACTTCCTACATGTAATGAATCTGCTGTCGGATCAAATCCACAATAACCAGTTGTCATCTCTTTTTCGAGTTGCTCCTCTGTACCTGGCATGATGTTATGTATCAAACCACGCCAATCTAATTCTTGAATTAATCCGCTCATCTATTTAATATTTTGGCGCAAAGGTAAGAATCATAAAATTATTAGAGAATTAATTTGAGCAATAACCAATTGATGTTTTTATTTAAAATTTATACAATTAATTTGATGTAATTCTAAATAAATCCAAGAAATATAAAAATATTAACTTGCACCAAATTACTTAACTATGACTTTAAGGAGATTTGCAAATTTAATTCAAACAGAATCCAGTTGGGATAAGCTTTTGGCTGAAACCAATAACTTAAAAGGAAAAGTCTTTCAAAACCTAAATTTTATAGATAAAAAAGTAGATTGGCAGAAACTGAATCTGAAATCGGCTACTTTTTTAGGATGTGAATTCCATAAAGAAGATGCGATTCATATCATCAGTAGCGGTGCTTTGGTTTATCCAAAATTTACAGATCTACCTTACATTCCACACCGTGTTGGACTTTATACTTGGGAAGAATTGTTGGGCGATGAATGTGAAGATGTAGAGCATAGTGTGGATTTTAAAATCTATAATCATTTCATGCAAAGCAAATATACACCAAGCATGGAAGAAGCAATGGCACAAAGAATTCACGACTATTCAATCGATGTGGCTCTGAGAAATTTGATTGAATACGATGAAAATGGAATGACCAAAAAGAAAATCGTTGGTTTTATGGGCGGACATTCTACCCAAAGGAATTCGGAATATTATGCAAAGGTTGCTTTGGCAGCAAAACGCTTGGCAGAAAAAGGATATTTCATAGCTACAGGTGGTGGGCCAGGTATTATGGAAGCAGCGAATTTAGGTGCTTATATGGCGAAGTATTCGGATGAGGATTTGATCGATGCTATAATGCTTTTGTCGGATTTGAAATTTGAAAATGATGAAGTACAAGTTGATTATTTGGCCAAAAATTACATCAGTCTTTCGAAAGAAGTTTTGAATAAATATCCTGATGGAACCATGAATTTAGCCATACCGACTTGGTTTTATGGACATGAACCTTCCAATCTTTTCGCAAGTAGCATCGCTAAATATTTTTCAAACAGCATTCGAGAAGACATACTTTTAGCCATTTGTTTGTACGGAATTATTTTTGCACCAGGCAGTGCCGGAACTACTCAAGAAATTTTCCAAGAAGCAGCACAAAATCACTACGGAACCATGGGCTTTTATAGTCCTATGGTGTTTTTAGGAAAGAAAAGATATGTTGAAGATACCGCTTTGTATTCGGTTTTACATCAATTGGCCGTAGGAAAACCTTATAAAGAATTATTATATCTGACGGATGATCCGGAGTTTGCTGTTACATTTATAGAAAATAATCCACCAATTCCAGTTTAAATTTGGTAGATTAAAAAATAGTTTCTATATTTGCAATCCAAATCGCGAGGTGGAGCAGTAGGTAGCTCGTCGGGCTCATAACCCGAAGGTCACAGGTTCGAGTCCTGTCCTCGCTACTAAGTGAAAGCACAAACTGTTGAATTCAACGTTTGTGCTTTTTTTATTGCTGTGAATTGAACTTTCATTTTAGCAATTTTTAGAAGTCTATAAGTTAAATGAATTTGAGTATTAAATTGATTTAATATTAATTGATTTTGCTCCTTTTAAAGTATAGGGTTAAATTTGCAAACCAAAACTATTTAAAATGGCAGATTACGAATTGTTAGGAAAATTAAATGGTATCAAACAAAGATTTGATGAAATTACTGATTTGATCATTCAACCGGATGTTATTTCTGATCAAAAACGTTATGCCAAATTAAATAAAGAATATTCGGACCTGAAAGAAATTGTAAATAAACAGATCGAATATGAAAATTTGATCAACAATCTAAAAGAAGCCGAAGAAATCATCAATGATGGTAGCGATGCTGAAATGGTCGAGTTGGCAAAACTCGAAAAAGATGAAGCCTTAAATCAATTACCAGCTTTGGAAGAGGAAATTAAATTTTTGCTGATTCCTAAAGATCCTGAAGATGAAAAAGATGTTATAGTCGAACTGCGCGCAGGAACCGGAGGTGATGAAGCTGCCATTTTTGTAGAGGACATTTACAGAATGTACAGCATGTATTTCAAAGAAAAAGGCTGGACTTATGAAGTCATCGATGCAAACGAAGGTTCAGTCAAAGGTTTTAAAGAGTTAATTCTTCAAGTGCGAGGTAATGCGGTTTATGGAACGATGAAATACGAAAGTGGCGTGCATAGGGTTCAACGTGTGCCAGAAACCGAATCCCAAGGTCGTGTTCATACTTCCGCAATTACTGTAGCGGTTTTGCCAGAAGCCGAAGAGGTAGATGTTGAAATCAATCCTGCCGATTTGGAATTTCAAACGGCTCGTTCAGGTGGAGCAGGTGGTCAGCATGTCAACAAAGTTGAAACCAAAGTTATGCTTACACACGTTCCTACAGGTATAGTGGTTGTTTGTCAAGAAGGTCGTTCGCAACACGCAAACCGTGAAAAAGCCTTGCAACTTCTTAGAACCAAAATTTATGAAATCGAATTAGAAAAAGTTAATTCAGAGCGTTCAGCACAAAGAAAATCTTTGGTTTCTACAGGTGATAGATCGGCGAAAATTAGAACTTATAATTATCCACAAGGCCGTGTGACCGATCATAGAATCAATAAATCGATTTATAATTTGGATGCTTTTATGAATGGAGATATTCAAGAAATGATCGATGCTTTGAAAATCGCTGAAAATGCTGAGAAATTAAAGGGATCAGAAGATATTTGATCCAGCAAACTTTCAACTGTTGAGTATAAATAGGAAAAATCCTGTTTGAATTATTGAACCTTAAATGATAAATTTAATGTTTAAATGATTTAAACTCAATGAGGTGAAAGAGAAATTGCTTCATTTTATATGGAGATTCCAGTTGTTTGATCGATTGCCTTTGAGGACTATCGATGGTCAATTGGTTGAGGTGATTCAAAGAGGGCTGTGGAATAAAATAGATTCAGGACCAGATTTTTCTATGGCTCAAATAAAAATTCATGATCAAATTTGGGCAGGAAGTATAGAAATTCATATCAAATCTTCCGATTGGGATTTGCATAAACATAGCGAGGATCGAGCTTATGAAAATGTGATTTTGCATGTGGTTTATGAACATGATAAAGAGGTGAAATTTATGGTCGAACGTAACATTCCAACCTTAGAACTGAAAAGTTTTATTGCTCCAATAGTTTTGCATCAATACAATCAATTGCTCGAAAACAATAGAAATTTTATTCCTTGTGAGAAAAGTGTTGATTTACTTCAGAGAGAAAAACTTGATTTTTGGTTGGAAAGACTTTTGGTCGAGCGTTTGGAGAGAAAGGTTGGTGAGTTGGAGAATGAATTTTTAGCGAATAATAAAAACTGGGAACAATTACTTTTTAAAAAGTTGGCTTATGCTTTTGGATTGAAAATCAACGCAGATGCTTTTGTGAATTGGGCAAATTCTTTTGATTTTGAAGTTTTGATGAGGAATCAATTGAATCCAGATTATGTTCATGCATTGTTTTTTGGTCAGGCCGGATTTTTGGATTTTGATTCAAATGATGATTATGTGATAGAACTTCAGAAAGATTATAAATTCCTTCAATTGAAATATCGATTGGTGGGAGTTCATGCTTCGATGTTTAAGTTTTTCAGGATGCGACCTTCGAGTTTTCCTACCGTTAGAATTATGCAATTGGCAACTTTATATTCGCATTATCAGAATTTATTTGCATTTTTAATGGGCACTCAATCGATTGAAAAAATCAAAGGGATTTTTGAAGACATAGAATATCCAGAATTTTGGAAAAATCATTTCAGATTAGAAAACGAAAGTAGTGTGATTTCAGTCAAATCAATTTCGGATGACCTCATACATCGCATCATTATCAATGTGATCATTCCCATGAAATTTGTTTATGCCAAACATAGGGATATCGATATAGTCGATCAATTGTTGGGGTGGTTAAGAGAATTGCCAGCGGAGAAAAATACCATTATCAGCGGCTATTCAAAATTAGGATTGAAGGCGAAGAATGCTTTTGAGTCTCAGGCATATTTAGAATTGAAGAAGCATTTTTGTAATGAGAAAAAATGTTTAAATTGCGCCATAGGTTTACAAATTTTAAAAGATGTTTGACAAACTACGTAACTTTTTCGAGAGAAATGGTTTCAATGTTATTTCGAGAATCGCAGATCGCTTTGGTGTGCGAACTTCAAGATTGAGAATTTTATTCATCAATTTATCTTTCATCACACTCGGAATTACTTTCGCTTTTTATTTGATGATGGCATTCTTTCTTTGGGTAAAAGATGGGATAGTGGTGAGAAGAAAATCGGTTTTTGATTTATAAACTACAATCGAATCAAGGTTTTTAAGTCGTTTTGCTGAGTTTTAACAATTTTGTTTAGAAAATATTATGATAATAATCAGAAATTATATACATTAGTTAAAATTTTCAAAAAAGATGTAGATTTATACAATATATATAATCACAAAAAAGCACACATGAGGACTTTTGCAAAATCCCAGATTCGTTTTAGTAAATCTCAACGAATGGGGATTTTTGCTTTAATAGCACTTCTGTTCTGCTTCGAAGCTTATGACATCTTTTTCAACAAAACTTATTCACAAACACAATTTGTCGAAGAATCTTTTTTAACTTCTCTAAATGAAGAAAATATAAATTCAGAATTTTCTATTGATTTGGTCGATGAATCAAAAGATGAACCTACGATCAGTTATTTGTCAAATTCACAAGTTCAATATACACCTTTGACCATTCAATTAATTTCAGAAGAAGAAAATGCTCAGAAAAATATTTCAAGTTTCGATCCCAATTCTTATGAACAAAGAGATTGGATGAATTTAGGTTTTTCTGCAGAATTGTCAAAGGCACTTTTAGATTGTAAAAATAATTTAGGAGGATATTTCAAAACTGTTGATGAAATAGAAAATTGTTTAGGCAATCATAAAGAAAAGTTCAGGCAAATCGAATCATTGATTAAATTCAAAACTGCTCAAAGCATTGAAGCGACTATTGATTTAATAGAAGAAATTGAGAACGAACCCATTTCTGACTTTGCGACCATAGAATTGATTGAAGAATAATTTGAACCAAAAAGAAAGATTTACAACCATTATTTTTTTCATTAATTACATTTGATTCTCGATTTAGAAATTTAATCATCAAATCATATAGTTTATATAGAATATTCTAATCAATAAATTTTTCATTACTTTTGACAAATTCAAATAAAAAATTGAGAACATGAACTTTGAGATTTCCGAAAATCAAAAATTTATTGCCGAATCGGCCCGCGATTTTGCAAAACAGTATATAGAACCTCACGTTATGGAGTGGGATGAAAGTCAGCATTTTCCAGTTGAAGTATTTAAAAAAGCTGGAGAATTGGGCTTTATGGGAGTTTTAGTGCCAGAAGAATTAGGTGGTAGTGGTTTGTCTTATTTTGAATATGTGACTATAATCGATGAGATTTCTCAAATCGATCCTTCGATTGGTTTATCAATTGCCGCTCACAATTCATTGTGTACCAATCATATTTTGTCGTTTGGAAATGAAGAGCAAAAGAAAAGATGGATTCCAAAATTGGCGAGTGGTGAAGTGATTGGAGCTTGGGGATTGACTGAGCACAACACGGGTTCAGATGCAGGAAGTATGAGTACAACAGCTGTGAGAGATGGAGATGATTGGATAGTAAATGGAGCGAAAAATTTCATCACTCATGCGATCAGTGGTGATATAGCAGTTGTGATGACTCGAACAGGAGAGAAGGGCGAGAAAAATAATGCAACTGCATTTGTATTCGAAAAAGGAATGGAAGGATTTTCTTCTGGAAAAAAGGAAAATAAATTAGGAATGCGTGCTTCGGAAACGGCTGAATTGGTATTTGACAATGTGAGAGTTCCGGACAGTCACAGATTGGGAGAAGTAGGAGAAGGATTTAAACAAGCTTTATCCATTTTGGATGGCGGTAGAATTTCAATTGCTGCTTTGAGTTTAGGAATTGCAAAAGGAGCATATAAGGCAGCGCTGAAATATGCGAAAGAAAGACATCAGTTCGGTCAAGCGATTGCAAAATTCCAAGCGATAAACTTTAAGTTAGCCGAAATGGCAACGGAAATTGAAGCTTCAGAATTATTGATTCAAAAAGCTTCATATATGAGAAATAAAAATTTGCCGATGTCAACGATTGGAGCGATGGCCAAGTATTATGCTTCAGAAGCTTGTGTGAGAATATCAAACGACGCTGTGCAAATTTTCGGTGGATATGGCTACACCAAAGACTTTCCAGTAGAAAAGTTCTATAGAGATTCTAAACTTTGTACGATTGGAGAAGGGACTACAGAAATTCAAAAATTAGTCATTGGAAGAAACCTAATAAAGGATTAAAAAACACATTAATTTTGGTGAAATAAAAATATTTTATATATTTGCACCCTTAAAAAGAGATAAACTATGTTAATTATACCAGTAAAAGACGGAGAGTCAATTGAAAGAGCTTTAAAGAGATACAAACGTAAATTTGACAGAACAGGCGTTATTCGTCAAGTGAGAAGTCGTCAGCAATACGTTAAACCGTCAGTTGCTAAAAGACAACAATTGTCAAGAGCTCGTTACAAGCAATACTTGTTGAGCCAAGAAGAAGATTAAATATAATTTACATATTAAAATACACCTGTTCATCAGAGTTTTTATAACTTTGGTGAACAGGTTTTTTTTATGTTAATACAAAAGTTTTTGGATTATTTGAAGATGGAGAAGAATTATTCTTCGCTTACGATTAAGGCTTATGGAGATGATTTGATCGATTTTCAGAAGTTTTATTCGCAAGTAAATTCATCTGTTGACTTAATCCATGTGCGCAGGGCAGATGTGCGCAATTATCTCATGTTTTTGTCTGAACATGGATACTCGGAAAGGAGCATCAATAGGAAAATCAGTTCGCTCAAATCATTTTATAAATTTTTATTGAAAATCGGTGAGGTGAAGTTTTCGCCTATGAATGGAGTCGTCGGTTTGAAGCAGAAAAATAAAATTCAAATTCCTTTTTCTATCGATGAAATGAATCAATTGTTCAATTCGGATGGTGTTTTTCCGGATAGTTTCGAAGGAAGGCGCGATGCTTTGGTGATTGAACTTTTGTATCAAACAGGAATTCGTCGAGCGGAATTGATACAATTGAAAGTCAATGATATAGATTTTGCTCAAAATCAGATCAAAATTTTGGGTAAAAGAAACAAAGAAAGGTTGTTGCCGATCGGTGATGATTTGCGTGATAAATTGTCTAATTATTTAGAAGAAAGAGCCTTGAGATTTTCATCGACAAATGACTATTTATTTTTGACTTCAAAGGGCAAAGCTTTCTATGATAAACTTGTTTATAAAATAGTTAATACTTATCTTAGTCTTGTTAGTACGAAGTCTAAAAAAAGTCCTCATATGTTGAGGCATAGCTTTGCTACACACATGTTGAATCAGGGTGCAGATTTGAGTGCAGTCAAAGAACTTTTGGGGCATTCAAGTTTGGTTTCCACACAGATTTATACACACAGTAGCATAGAGCAATTAAAAAAAGTGTTTAATCACGCTCATCCGAGGAGCGAAAAATAGGAAAAAATATGACGATAAAGTTTCAAACTGTAAATTTCAACGCAAAACCAGGTTTAGAAGAATACGTTGAGAAGAAATTAAGTAAAATCGAGCAGTTTTATGATAAGATAATAGCAGCTCAAGTTACATTAAGGGTAGAGAACACTTCTGAGAAGGAAAACAAATTTGTGGATATTATTTTAGAAGTTCCAGGTGATGACATCATAGTTAAGAAATCAGGTCAATCTTTTGAGGAAAGTATTGATTTATCAGTAGATACATTAAAAAAATTAGTGATCAGAAAAAAAGAGAAAACAGCAGAGAGATAAATTTTTTAAAATTTTTTTCAAAAAATTTGGAGAATACATAAAACTTCGTACATTTGCAGTCCGTTAATCAAAAAACGGACTGTTCTTTTACATAGACGAAAGATACTAATAAGCCGGCATAGCTCAGTTGGCCAGAGCACGTGATTTGTAATCTCGGGGTCGTGGGTTCGAATCCCTCTGCCGGCTCATATCTTAAGTTATTGGGGAGATACTCAAGCGGTCAACGAGGGCAGACTGTAAATCTGCTGACATACGTCTTCGTAGGTTCGAATCCTGCTCTCCCCACTAATGTTGATGAATAGCCTTTTTGATTAGGTTAGTTAAGTATAAGCGGGAATAGCTCAATTGGTAGAGCGTCAGCCTTCCAAGCTGAATGTTGCGGGTTCGAGTCCCGTTTCCCGCTCAACTTTTTTAGCCGATGTAGCTCAGGGGTAGAGCGCTTCCTTGGTAAGGACGAGGTCACGGGTTCAAATCCCGTCATTGGCTCTAAGGGAGAGCGGTTTGCTCTGAAGATGTAGAGAGGTGATGAAGAGGATTTATTTGTGTTGAACTATTTAGTTCAATACTATTTGTGTTGAAATTACATTATAATTAAGTATAACATAGAAATTATTTAAAATGGCAAAGGAAACTTTTAATCGTAGTAAGCCGCACTTGAATATTGGAACTATTGGTCACGTTGACCATGGTAAAACTACTTTGACTGCAGCTATTACAAAAGTATTAGCTGATGCTGGGTTTTCAGAAGCAAAGGCTTACGATCAAATCGATAACGCTCCAGAAGAAAGAGAAAGAGGTATTACAATTAATACTTCACACGTGGAGTATGAAACTGCAAATCGTCACTATGCACACGTTGACTGTCCTGGTCACGCGGATTACGTTAAAAACATGGTAACTGGTGCAGCTCAAATGGATGGTGCTATCTTAGTTGTTGCGGCAACTGATGGTCCTATGCCTCAAACTCGTGAACATATCTTATTGTGTCGTCAGGTAAACGTACCTCGTATCGTTGTTTTCATGAACAAAGTTGATATGGTTGATGACGCTGAGTTATTAGAATTAGTTGAGATGGAAGTAAGAGATTTACTTTCTTCATACGAATATGACGGAGACAACACTCCAGTTCTTCAAGGATCTGCTTTAGGAGCAATCAACGGAGAGCAAAAATGGGTTGATTCAGTATTGAAATTAATGGAGTCTGTTGACGAGTGGATTGAACTTCCAGTTCGTGACCAAGACAAACCATTCTTGATGCCTATCGAAGACGTATTCTCAATTACTGGTCGTGGTACTGTTGCTACTGGACGTGTAGAGTCTGGAGTTATCAATACTGGTGATCCTGTAGATATCGTTGGTATGGGTGACGAGAAATTGACTTCTACTATTACTGGAGTTGAAATGTTCCGTAAAATCTTAGATAGAGGTGAAGCTGGAGATAACGTAGGTTTGTTATTGAGAGGTATCGAAAAAGAAGATATACGTCGTGGTATGGTTGTAGCAGCTCAAGGAACTGTTACTCCTCACAAAAAATTCAAAGCTGAAGTTTATATCTTGACTAAAGAGGAAGGTGGACGTCACACTCCATTCCATAACCGTTACCGCCCTCAGTTCTACGTTCGTACTACTGACGTAACTGGTGAGATTAACTTGCCAGAAGGCGTTGAAATGGTACTACCAGGTGATAACTTGACAATTACTGTTGAGTTGATCCAACCAATCGCATTGAACGTAGGTTTACGTTTTGCAATCCGTGAAGGTGGTAGAACAGTAGGTGCTGGACAAGTAACTGAAATCCTTGAATAAATCAAGAATTTAAAATATAAAGAAAGGTGTTTTCGGTTTTCGCAATTCGAAGACACCTTCTTTAAATTAAATACGGGCATAGTTTAATGGTAGAATCACGGTCTCCAAAACCGTTGGTCAGGGTTCGAATCCTTGTGCCCGTGCAATTACAAGATAATTATGAAATTAAAAGAATATATTAGAGGTTCGTATTACGAATTTAAAGATCATGTAACTTGGCCTACCTGGGCTGAATTGCAGCAAGATACAATTGTAGTAGCAATATCAACAGTTATTTTAGCACTCTTTCTGTTCGGTATAGATTCATTATTCGGTAATTTTATAATTAAAAATATTTTCGAATTACTGAGATAATTGTAATTTGAAGAGTAAAAAATATTATGAAAGATAAAAAATGGTACGTCCTGAAAACGATTAGTGGTCGGGAATTGAAGATTAAAAAATATATTGAAAACGAGGTTGAGTACCATAAGCTACAAGACTTCGTAGGACAAGTTGTTGTTCCTATGGAGAAAGTTATTCAAATCCGAAATGGTAAAAAAGTTCAGAAAGAAAAAGTTCATTATCCAGGTTATGTCATGATTGAAGCTTCACTCGAAGGTGAAGTGGTGCATATCATAAAAAGTATCCCAGGTGTAATTAGCTTTTTAAGCGAAACCAAAGGTGGCGACCCAGTTCCAATGAGAGCTTCGGAAGTCAATAAAATGCTTGGTAGAGTGGATGAACTTGCAGTGGCTGACGAAAACTTGATAAATATACCATATATGGTGGGTGAAACTGTTAAAGTTATCGATGGTCCATTCAACGGGTTCAACGGAACCGTTGAGAAAATTAACGAAGATAAACGTAAACTTGAAGTTATGGTCCTTATTTTCGGACGTAAGACTCCTCTTGAACTTTCTTTTATGCAAGTAGAGAAAATATAAATTCAATCAGATTTAAAATATTTAAACCGTTCAATCTTCTGATCGAACGGTTTTTTTATTTTTTTTTACTTGGTAAATAATAACTCTCTGTACTTTGTCAACGGCCAAAGTTCATCATCTACCATCATCTCTAAATCATCGACCAAATCTCTTATGATATCGAAATATGGCTTTACATTTGACGCGTATGACTCGGCTTTTTCTTGTGGATGCTCAATTGCTTTGGATTTATCCATTTCACTCAACAATATATCAACATTAACTTTTATACCGCTAATTCTGTCCGATATTCTTTTGATCAAATCCATCTGTTCTTTAGCCAATTCCTCAAATTCATCATTTTGAAAAATATTTTTTAAACCTCGAACGTTTTTGATCAATTCATTTTGATAAATGATGGCCGTTGGAGTAATGTGATTTCTGGCCAAATCCGATAAAACCTGAGCTTCTATGTCTATCAAAGCTGAATATTTTGTCAACTTTAAAGCATTTCTCGCCTCAATTTCTACGCGATTGAATATTGAATTTCTAATAAATAAATCAACATATTTTGGCTCCCGCTCAACTTTTAATGCTTCGGGTGTAGTATTTAATTTTCTTAAACCTCTTCTTTTAGCTTCGTTCACCCATTCTTGACTGTATCCATCTCCTTCATATAAAATTGATTGTGATGAATTGATATATTGTTTGAGTACATCGAAAATTGCATCTTCTTTATTGGAACCTTCTTGAATCAAACGATCCACTTCAACTTTAAACTTTTTTAATTGATCAGCAACCATCGTATTGATGACCATAATTGGTTCAGCGCAATTGGCAGATGAGCCGACAGCTCTAAACTCGAATTTGTTTCCAGTAAATGCAAAAGGCGAAGTTCTATTTCTATCGGTATTGTCCAATAATATCTCAGGAATTTTACCAACGATATTCAATTTAACATTGTTTTTTTCATCAGCAGTTAATTTTCCATTTTTTAATTTGCTTAAATCTTCCAATACTTTTGTCAATTGACTCCCAATAAATACGGAAATGATTGCAGGTGGTGCTTCATGAGCTCCTAAACGATGATCGTTGCCAGCAGAAGCTATAGAACTTCTAAGTATGTCTCCATATTCGCTTACTGCTTTGATTGTATTGATGAAAAAAGTTAAGAATTGTAAATTTTTCTCAGGATTTTTTCCTGGACTTAATAAATTTTCACCACTGTCTGTACTCAACGACCAATTATTGTGTTTTCCCGATCCATTGACCCCGATGAATGGTTTTTCGTGTAATAATACTTTAAAGTTATGTTTTTTTGCAATTCCATTCATCAAATCCATGAACATAGAATTGTTGTCAACCGCTTGATTGGCTTCTCTAAAAATTGGCGCACATTCAAACTGATTTGGCGCCGCTTCATTGTGTCTGGTTTTTACTGGAATTCCCAATTTTAAAGATTCAACTTCCAATTCTTGCATAAAACGCAAAACTCTGATAGAAATTGAACCGAAATAATGATCGCTTAACTGTTGCTCTTTGGCAGCAGAATGACCCAAAAGAGTTCTTCCTGTTAATTGTAAATCTGGACGTGAATTGTATAGTGCAATATCGACCAGAAAATATTCTTGTTCCCATCCTAAAGTCGCATAAACCTTATTGATATCCTTGTTGAAATATTTAGCAACTTCAGTCGCAGCTTCATCTATTGCTTGAATTGAACGGAGCAATGGCGTTTTATAATCCAAAGTTTCTCCGGTATATGAAATAAATACCGAAGGAATACAAAGAGTTTTTCCGATGATAAATGCATTTGAAGTGGGATCCCAAGCCGTATACCCTCTTGCTTCAAAAGTATTTCTAATTCCTCCATTGGGAAAACTCGATGCATCCGGCTCTTGCTGCACCAACATAGAACCGTTGAATTGTTCAATAGTATCTCCATTTTTATCAAGTTCAAAAAAAGAATCATGCTTTTCTGCTGTCGATCCAGTCAATGGTTGAAACCAATGTGTGTAATGAGTAGCTCCTTTTGATAAAGCCCATTCCTTCATAGCGGATGAAACTTGATCAGCGATTTCTCTTGAGATTTTTTTTCCTTTTTCTTTGGCTTGAAGAATGTGTTCATACGAATCTTTGCTCAAAAACTTTTGCATCATTTGATCAGTGAAAACATTTTGATTGTAAAGTTTTGAGAGTTTATCAGGGATTTCAACTTTGATAGGTTTTCTTTTGACAGCTTGCTTTAAAGCATAAAATCTTAATTGAGACATAGAAACGAGTTTTATGTAGTAAAAATCATACTTTTTACTAAATAAATCAAACAACCTTTTAAGTTTTTTAGTGTTAAAATTTAACCCGATTAAAATTAATACAAATAAAAAAAGCAGCCCTAAGGCTGCTCGCGCTCATATTAAAAGTTGTCATGCTTATCTGAACCTGTCTACCGATTTTACAAGCTCTTCATCTTTCTTTATATATCGATTTGCTATAAATAGCAACACAATCGATACGAATGGAATGAATAGCCCAATACCTTTCTCCGAATCCGAAAACCCTCCAGGTAATGTAGATAGACTGTAAGCCAGATATCCAATTAACAAAATATTCAATAAAATGTTTAATCTCCCTATTCTCATTTGCAAAATTCTATTCTTAAATAGAAAGATAGTAGCCAAAGATAATAAAGAAGAAATGATAAACAATAATAAAACTACCAAATCATCTTGTGCCTGTACCCATTCTGTTGCGGACTTCCATAAATTAGTTACCCAAACAGATATACCAGACACTATAGCAGCCAAAAATAAGTAGATACTTTGCTTTCTTTGAATCATATTTGATTAAATTCGTATGCAAAAATAAGATATTTTTCTTTCTATTAAAAAATTTATTCGTATTATTGCAGTGTTGTTCCTAATGACAGTTACTTCACAAAATATTTATTGATTGTCACATTTCTACCTATAAGGTCCTCTTTTTTACACAAAAAATTGAAATATTCAAAAAAAAATAAAACTATACATACTTAAAATTTATGTTTGATATAAATGAACTGAAGGCTAAAAAAGTCGATGAATTACAAGTTATTGCTAAAAATTTAAACATTAAAAAAATAAGTCAACAGAAAAAAATAGAGTTGATTTATAGCATACTTGATCATCAGGCAGATAATTCTGCTATGCAAAAAAATGAAAATCTTAAAGCAGCTGCTGATACAAATGCTAACAAAAAACCTTCTCCTAAAAGAGAAAATAAAAATCCAGATGATGTTAAAGCTGGAAAAGCTCAAAATCAACAGCAAAGGAAACCAATGAAAGCGGAAGAAAAGAAAAGCAGTCCGAAAGAAACAACTGCTTCTGAGAAAAATGAACCGAAAACGGAGAGAAAATCTGAAAAAGATGATTCTCATAAGCAAAATCAACCCACTGCTAAGAACACACAAAAACAAACTTCAAATAAAAATCAGCAACAGCAACACAATCAGCAGAAAAATCAAAGAAGACAACAACAAAACAATAATCAACATAAACAACAAACTTCTAATCAAGAAAACAACGATAAGAATAAGTATAGAGCAGCTAATTATGAGTTCGAAGGAATCATCACAGCTGAAGGAGTTTTGGAAATTATGCCAGATAACTATGGCTTCTTAAGATCTTCTGATTATAACTATTTATCTTCTCCAGACGATGTTTATGTTTCTCATTCTCAAATTCGATTGTTCGGATTGAAAACTGGAGATACCATAACTGGTGAAGTTAGACCACCAAAAGAAGGTGAAAAATATTTCCCTCTGATCAAAATCAATGAGATCAATGGTAGAACGCCAGATTATGTAAGAGATAGAGTTTCTTTTGAGCATTTGACTCCTTTGTTTCCTGAAGAAAAATTCAATTTATCGGACAATGCCGCAACTCTATCGACTCGAATTGTTGATCTTTTCGCACCAATTGGAAAAGGACAGAGAGGAATGATAGTGGCTCAACCTAAAACTGGTAAAACTGTTTTGATGAAAGAAATTGCCAATGCAATTGCCGCCAATCATCCCGAAGTTTATTTGATTGTTTTGTTGATAGACGAACGTCCAGAGGAAGTTACCGATATGAGAAGAAGTGTAAAAGGTGAAGTAATCGCTTCAACTTTCGATAAAGAGGCTTCTGAACATGTGAAAGTAGCTAATTTAGTTTTGTCAAAAGCCAAAAGAATGGTAGAGTGTGGTCATGATGTGGTGATTTTACTCGATTCAATTACTCGTTTGGCAAGAGCGTACAACACTGTGGCACCAGCTTCAGGTAAGGTACTTTCAGGAGGTGTGGATGCCAATGCGCTTCATAAACCGAAACGATTTTTTGGTGCAGCGAGAAATATCGAAAATGGAGGTTCATTATCGATCATCGCTACAGCTCTAATTGATACAGGTTCAAAAATGGACGAAGTTATTTTTGAAGAATTTAAAGGTACAGGAAATATGGAATTACAATTGGATAGAAAAATTGCCAATAAACGTATTTTCCCTGCTATTGATTTAGTTTCTTCTTCAACCCGTCGCGATGATTTATTGTTGGATGAAACAACTATGCAAAGAATGTGGATTTTGAGAAACCATTTGGCGGACATGAATCCATTAGAAGCTATGGAATTCTTAAGAGATCGAATCAAACATACTCGTTCCAATGAAGAATTCTTAATTTCTATGAATAAATAAATTGAAGATTTGAAAAATTATATTTTTATCTTTAGGTAAAAATGTAATTCTAAATTATGCTTCAAATTCAAATTATAAACGGCCCTAACCTAAATATTTTAGGTAAAAGAGAACCGGAAATCTATGGAAGTGAAACTTTTGAAGATTACTTTTATCGATTGAGGAAAAAGTATTCAGAAGTTTCACTTCATTATTTTCAATCCAATCACGAAGGGGATATCATCGATAAATTACATGAAGTCGGTTTTTCCTACCACGGGATAATTCTCAATCCAGCAGCATATACGCATTATTCGTACGCAATTGCAGATGCTATCAAAGCCATAGAAACTCCAGTAGTTGAAGTTCATATTTCCGATATACAAAATCGTGAAGATTTTAGGAAGATTTCTGTTACCTCAGAGCATTGCATCCAACAAATTTATGGCAAAGGACTCGAAGGTTATGAATTCGCTTTGAAAGAACTGCTGCTTATTTGAATTGAGAAGCGAGGTCTTGATTGATAGAATCTATATAGTTCAATAGTTCCAATCGGCCGACACGACTACTTGATGAAGTGATGAAAACTTGTGGCATTTCTTCCCACATTTTGGCCATTTCTTTTTTGTATTTCAACAAGGATTTTTGAAGAGCTGCAGAGCTCAATTTATCGATTTTCGTAAAAACCATTGCAAATGGTAGTTGATTTTCACCCATCCATTGCATGAAATCCAAATCGATTTTTTGTGGTGGAATTCTACTATCAATCAACACAAAAGTATTGACCAAATTTGGTCTTTGTGAAAGATAATTGGTAATCATTTTTTCAAATGAAGACCTTTGTTTTTTCGATACTTTAGCATATCCATACCCTGGTAAATCTACTAAATACCAAGTGTCTTGAAGTTGGAAAATATTGATCAACTGAGTTTTTCCAGGAATTCCAGAAGTTTTTGCCAAATCCTTTCGCTCCGCCAACATATTGATCAAAGAAGACTTACCAACATTTGATCGGCCGATAAATGCATATTCAGGTAGATTTGGCTCAGGGCAATCTGTCCATTTTGATGCACTTTTAATAAATTGTGGATTTAATTTCATTGTTATTTTACCATCAATTGATTGTCAATCAACCATTTTTCCAATAGTCTATTGAACTCTTCTGGATGCTCCATCATTGGAACATGTCCACATTTGTCGATCCAGAACAAAGTGGAGTTGGGCAAACCTTCATTGAACTCAATTGCAACTTCCGGTGGAGTTACATTGTCCTGTTTTCCCCAAATTAAACATACAGGTATATGAATGTTTTTTAGATCATTTTTCATGTTGTGCCTAATTGCACTTCGAGCAATGTATAAAGTCTTGATTGCTTTGTTTCTATCGTTGATGGTGTCGAATACATCATCTACAATCTCTTTAGTCGCAACTTCTGGATTGTAGAAAACTTCTTGAGCTTTCTTTAAAACATATTCATAACTACCTCTTTTTGGGAAAGTTTCACCAAATGACCTTTCGTACAAACCTGAACTTCCAGTCAAACATAAAGCTTTCACCAAATCTGGACGCTTCAAAGATGTGATTAATCCCAAATGTCCACCCAATGAATTTCCAACCAAAATCGCAGGTTCCTTCACTACTTCTTCTAAGAATTCAGAAATACTTTTTGCGATATTTGAAACATTAGTTTTTAAAATTGAAAATTCATATATAGGTATTTTTGGAGCATATACTTTAAAGCCATTCTTTGAAAAATGGTCAGTTAAAGATCCAAAGTTGCTCAATTCTCCCATTAGTCCATGAAGCAGTACTATTGGAGTCCCTTCACCTGTTTCTATATAAGAAAAACCTTTAGTCTTTTTTTGTTTTAAAAGCATTCAATCTTTTATTTGGAAACAAAAATAAACAATTCTCTAATAAAACTACACATATATCTTAAAACTATGATATAAATCTTTAAAACATAGCCCTGACTTCTTGTGTCCGTAAATCCCAAAAATCTACTTTGAACAAAATAAATTTATTCTAAAAATCAAAAGTTATTAACAAAGTGGTATATTGTGGTAAATAATGGTAAAAAGTTTTATATTTTTGATAAAAATTTCGAGTTGAAATCACTGAATGAGTCATACGAATGCAAGGTAGATGCTAAATTTAGACTACCATTACCTACTGGTTTGAGAAAGCAGTGGGCTGATATTCTGGACGATGGATTCGTGCTGAAGCGTTCGGTTTTTCAACCTTGTATCGAAATTCATCCCATGCAAAAGTGGGAAGAAATCGAGGCGAAATTAGCAAAGCTAAACCAGTTTGTAAAGAAGAATCAAGACTTTGTTCGAATTTATAAAATGGGTATAAAAAGTGTTGAAGTCGATGCGAACGGCAGAATTCAACTTCCCAAAGAATTGGTTGCTTTTGCTGGAATTACTAAGGAAATAGTTTTGGCTCCGTCAATCGGGATGTTGGAAATTTGGGATAAAGCTCAATATGAAAGTGTGGTGCAAATCGATGAGTTTGATTTTGCAGCTTTGACCGAAGAAGTTATGGGTGGAATTAAAGATGACGAAACAAATGTATCATAAACCAGTATTGTTAAATGAAAGTATCGATGCTCTAATTACAGATCCAAATGGTGTTTATGTGGACTGTACTTTTGGAGGGGGTGGACATTCACGTGAAATCTTGAAAAGATTGGGCGAAAATGGGAAACTTTTCGGTTTTGATCAAGACCAAGATGCTAAAAGAAATATCATTGACGATCATAGGTTTGAATTGGTGTCACAAAACTTTCGCTATTTGAAAAATAATCTTCGATTTTTTGGGATTCAAAAAATCGATGGTGTGTTGGCGGATTTAGGTGTTTCATCTCATCAATTCGATACGCCGGAAAGAGGTTTTTCAATTCGTTTCGAAAGTGAATTGGATATGAGGATGAATCAATTTTCGAAATTGACCGCTGCTAAAATTCTGAATGAATATGAAGAAGAGGATTTGGCCAACGTATTTTATTATTATGGTGAATTGAGAAATGCGAGAAAGTTGGCAAAAGAAGTGGTTGCTCATCGGTCGATTCAACCAATTCGAACAGTCGAAGATGTAAAGGAGATATTTAATTATATACCAAAAAATAGAGAAAATAAATTTTTAGCTCAATTGTTTCAATCGTTGAGAATTGAGGTAAATGATGAGATGGCAGCTTTGAAAGAAATGTTGTCACAAACCACGGAGATCATAAAAACTGATGGAAGATTGGTGGTAATTTCATATCACTCCTTGGAAGATAGATTGGTCAAAAGGTTTATTAGAAATGGAATGTTCGAAGGTGAACCTGAAAAAGATATTTACGGAAATTGGTATGCGCCTTTTAAGCCTTTGCAGTCAAAGGTAATTGTCCCAACGGATGAGGAGATTGAACAAAATCCAAGGGCGAGAAGTGCAAAGATGAGAGTTGCAGTAAAAATTGAAGAAAATAATGGCTAAGAACAAAAAAAGTAATATTAAACTGGTCGATATCCTAAAGGGAAAGTTTCTCGTTGAGAGCGGCTCTTGGGAAAATTGGAGGTTTGTATTGTACGTGGTGTTCTTGGCTTTTGTTAGTATTTCAAGTGCTCATTGGGTCGAAAAAAAAGTTGTGCAAATCAATCGACTCAATGCTGATGTGGATAATTTGAAAGCGCAATATACTGATACGCATAGGCTGTTGATGAAAATGCAATTAGAACCTCAAATTAAAGCACAGTCAGAATTGATGGGTATAAAGTTGACAGATGATCAACCTTATGTATTAATTAAAGAAGTAGATGAAAAGTAATTATAAACATTTATTGCTAAGAGGTTATACCGTAGCAGCTTTTATTGTAATGATTGCAATAGGAGTAATTACTTCTATTTTCAAAATTCAATACAAAGAAGGTGAGGAATTAGATGATTTTGCTCAAAGAAACTTCCGCTTACAAACGGAAGTTGCTGAAAGAGGAAATCTATACGCTTCCGATGGAGATTTGTTGGCGACAACTGTGACTGTTCACAATATTTTTCTTGACCTGACGGTCATTAAAGACGATTTGTTTCATGCTGAAATCGATGCTCTTTCCGATTCATTGTCTTCTATGTTTGGAAAACCTTCTTCCTATTTCAAAGGTAGATTGACCGAAGAAAGAAAAAGAGGAAATCGATACATGACACTGATCAAAGGATTGAATTATCAGGAATATTTAAGAATCAAATCTTTCCCAATCTTTGAAAAGGGTCAAAATAGAGGTGGATTTATTCATGAAACCCAAGCGAAAAGAGAGTTGGTTTTAGAGGATGTTGGTGCAAGAACGATTGGTTACGATGATCATCGTGGAAAAGCTGGTTTGGAAGGTGCTTACAGCAACAACCTCACAGGTGTGGAAGGAAGAAGGTGGGAGCAGTTTATGGGAAGAGGACAATGGAGACCTACAAAATCTTGGGAGCAAGAACCTGTCAATGGTTCTCACGTTTATACAACCATAGACGCAGGTATGCAAATCGCTGCTTACACTGCGCTTTATAACCAATTGACTGAATATGGTGCTGAACATGGTTGCGTAGCCGTGATGGAAGTTGAAACTGGAAAAGTTAGAGCGATAGTTAATTTGAAGAAAATGCCCGATGGTACTTATTCGGATGTTTATAATTATGTTATTGCTGATGCAGCAGAGCCTGGATCAACTTTCAAAGCAATGTCAGTTTTGGCTGGGCTTGAAAAAGAAAAATTCACTCCTGAAACGACAGTTGATGTTGGAAATGGAAGATATAGAATGTATGGTCAATCGATTTCAGATACCAGAGGTTATGGCGTGATTGATGTCAATGAAGTAATGATCAAATCTTCCAATATCGGAATTGCGAAATTAATCGATAAAGCTTTTGGAAGTGATCCAAGAGAATATTTTGAGCAATTGGACAAATGGTATTTGACCGATACCATAGGTATAGATATCGAAGGAGAAGCAAAGCCTAAATTTCATTCGCCAAGCGATGGGAATTGGAGTAAAGTTACTTTACCTGTAATGTCGTATGGATATGGAGTTCAATTGACTCCTTTGCAAATTTTGACTTTTTATAATGGAATTGCCAACAAAGGAAAACTTTTAAGACCACTTTTTATAGAGAAAATTGAGAAAAGCAATGGTGAAATAAAAGAATTTTCACCCCAAGTTTTGGTTGAGAAAATGGCGAGTGATGAAAATATTGATGCCATGGTCGAAATGCTGACAAGAGTTGTTTCTGAAGGTACAGCAAAAAATATTTTCTCAGAACATTATGAAATTGCTGGAAAAACTGGAACGGCAAGAGTTGAATATTGGATCAAAGATCAAAAAATGAGATATAGAGCGTCTTTTGCAGGTTTCTTTCCTGCAGATGACCCTAAATATTCTTGTATAGTTGTGGTACATAAACCTGAAAATCATAAAGGAATTTATGGTGGTTCAGTTACTGGACCGGTTTTTAAACATATTGCAGATTGGGTGTATTCGAGAACTCCAAAAGAAGTGGCTCCAAGACCTCAATTCGTAGATGTAAAGGAAGTGATGAAATCATCGGTGAAAATTAAAGCTGATTATGATTCGAGAAAAATTCCAAACCTTTTAGGGAAAAGTGGAGAAAGTGTAATTCCTACACTTGAAAATATGGGATTGGATGTGAGATACACCGGAATTGGAAAAGTGATTTCACAATCGATTCCTGAAGGATCTGAATTTACAAAAGGACAAACTATTTATTTAGAATTAGAAGGATAAGAGTTATATGTTATTGAGTGAATTATTAAATGATGTAAAAACAAATGAAATCATCGGCTCTACCGAAGTGATGATTAAGCAAGTTCAGTTTGACTCAAGAAAAGTCGAACAAAACACTCTTTTTGTTGCTCAAACAGGTACTCAAGTAGATGGTCATGACTTCATATATTCGTCCATAGAAGCAGGTGCAATCGCTGTTGTTTGCGAAAGAAAACCTGAAACTTTGAACGAAAATGTTACTTATATAATAGTCGATAATTCAGCCATAGCTTTAGGAATTATAGCTGCTAACTTATATCAACATCCAACCAAAAAGTTGAAACTCATAGGAATTACCGGAACCAATGGTAAAACTACAACAGCAACTCTCACTTATAATTTGCTCGAATCTTTAGGGTATGCAACTGTTTTGGTTTCAACCATAAATATTTTGGTCCATGGAAAGAAAATTGAAAGTACGCATACGACTCCCGATATTTTGACTTTGAATAAAATATTTAGCGATGCTGTTGAAGCTGGATGTCAATATGCTGTAATGGAAGTGAGTTCACACGGAATCGATCAACATAGAATCGCTGGTCTGGAATATGCTTTAGGTGTTTTTACGAATATTTCTCATGATCATTTAGATTATCATAAAACTTTTAAAGAATACATCAGAGCAAAAAAGAAATTTTTTGACGATTTACCAAAAACTGCAAAATCTCTGACGAATGTAGATGATAAAAATGGAGTAGTGATGTTGCAAAACTCAAACGCTCAAAAATTTTCTTATGCTTTAAAATCCAATGCTGATTTTAAGGCGAAAATTTTAGAAAACGAATTTATTGGCATGCAACTTTTGATTGATGGATTGGAATTTTGGACACCTTTGATCGGTCAATTCAATGCCTATAATTTATTGGCAGTTTATAGCATCGCTCGCTTATTGAATTTCGATAAACAAGAGATTTTAACCCATTTGAGCAAGTTGAAAAATGTCGATGGACGCTTTCAATCATTTGTTTCTCCAAAAGGAATTTCAATTATAGTCGATTATGCACATACGCCAGATGCTTTGGAAAATGTCATCAATACCATTCATAATATCAGAAGTTTAGGTGAAAGATTGTTTACAGTTGTTGGTTGTGGTGGAGATAGAGATAGAGCTAAAAGACCTGAAATGGCTCGAATTGCTGCTACTAACTCTGATTTTGCAATTTTCACTTCAGATAATCCGAGAACCGAAGATCCAGACGAAATTCTAAAAGAAATGGTAGTTGGAGTGGAAGCAAAAGATTTCAATAAAACTTTGAAAATAACTGACCGTAAGGAAGCGATTAAAACCGCTTTACAGTTGGCCGAAAAAGGCGATATCATTCTTATCGCTGGAAAAGGTCATGAAACTTATCAAGAGATAAAAGGAGTGAAGCATCATTTTGATGATATGGAAACAGCTAAAGAATTAATTCAAAAACTAAATAAATAAGAGATGCTATATTATCTATTCGACTTTTTAGATCAACAATTTGACATCCCAGGTTTAGGGCTGTTTCAATATACTTCATTCCGCGCGGGTATGGCAGTGTTGATGGCTTTGATGATAGCATTGTTTTTTGGAAAGAGAATTATCAATTATCTAAGAAGAGAACAATTAGGCGAAACAGTTAGGGATTTAGGATTGGAAGGTCAAGTTGAAAAAGCTGGTACTCCTACTATGGGTGGGATTATCATCATTTTAGCAACCATAATTCCAGTGCTTTTATTTGCCAAACTCAGCAATATTTACATCATCATTTTATTGGTTTCTACCTTATGGTTGGGAGCGATTGGATTTTTGGATGATTATATCAAAGTTTTTAGAAAAAATAAAGAAGGTCTTGCCGGGAAATTCAAAGTGCTTGGACAGGTCGGTTTGGGTGTATTCGTTGGTTCAATGTTGTATTTCAGCCCTGATGTAACCGTGAGAAGTCAGGATTATTCTACTCAAACTGAAGAGGTCAGCGTGATTCAATTTGGTGAAGAAGAAAAAAGCCTTGACACCACGGTTCCATTTTTTAAAAATAATGAATTCAATTATGGTGACTTGTTGTTTTGGATGGATCAGTCGGGGAAAATGAAATACGAATGGATAATTTTTCTTTTTGCAGTAATTTTTATCATCACCGCAGTTTCTAACGGAGCAAATCTGACCGACGGAATCGATGGTTTGGCAGCAGGTTCATCCATGATCATTATGGCAGCACTTGCTTTGTTTGCATTCGTTTCTGGTAATATAGTTTTGGCCGATTATCTTAACATTTTATTCATACCAAGATCAGAGGAAGTAGTGGTCTTTAGCGCTGCCTTCATTGGAGCTTTGATCGGTTTTTTATGGTACAATACTTATCCAGCCCAAGTATTTATGGGAGATACAGGAAGTTTAACCATCGGTGGGCTCATCGCTGTTATTGCAATTATTGTTCGTAAAGAGCTGATGTTACCAGTATTGTGTGGGATTTTCTTTGCAGAAAGTTTATCTGTGATGCTACAGGTTGGATATTTCAAATACACAAAAAAGAAATTTGGAGAAGGAAGAAGAATTTTCTTGATGTCACCACTTCATCATCATTATCAGAAGTTGAACATTCATGAAAGTAAAATTGTAAATCGCATGTTGATTGTGGGTTTTATTCTTGCAGTTATCACAGTTATAACCTTAAAAGTGAGATGATATGAAGAAGAATTTGGTGATTTTAGGTGGAGGAGAAAGCGGAGTAGGCGCAGCTTTGTTGGGTAAACATTTAGGGTATAATGTTTTCCTTTCCGATAAAGGAGAGTTGAAAGATAAATATCGAAACAAATTGATTGAAAATGAAATTTATTTCGAAGAGGAAACTCATACTTTATCCAAAATACTAAATGCAGATTTAGTGATTAAAAGTCCTGGAATACCAAATTCAGCTCCAATTATTCAACAAATTCATGAAAAAAATATTCAAATCATATCAGAGGTAGAATTTGCATCGCAATATACAGATGCGAAAATCATAGCCATCACAGGAAGTAATGGCAAAACAACTACCGCTACTTTGGTGTACCAAATCTTGAAAGATGCAGGTTGTAAAGTGGCGTTGGCAGGCAATATAGGAAACAGTTTTGCCGAGTTGGTAGTGAAAAATACCTATGAATATTACGTATTGGAAATTAGCAGTTTCCAATTGGACGATGTGGTTTCATTTAAACCCTACATCGCAATATTACTGAATATAACACCTGATCATTTGGATCAGTACGATTATAAATTAGAACGTTATGCTCGATCGAAATTTAGAATTACTGAAAATCAATCGGAAGAAGATTATTTCGTCTATAATTTTGATGATGATAATGTTTTGGAACTAATAAAAGATATAAATACAAAAGCAAAAAAAGTGCCTTATTCTATGAGTGAAAATGTAAATGAAGGATCCTTCGCGGACGATGAAAAAGTAACAATGAATTTTCCTGATCATGTAGAATTACCTGTTTCAGAATTTTCATTGAAAGGTAAACACAATATATCAAATACCATGGCGGCTGCTACAGTTGCCAATATTTTGAAGATTCGTAAAGAAACCATTAAAAGAAGTTTATACGACTTTCGAGCCGTTGAACATCGTTTGGAATTTGTGTTGAAAGTCGGTGGAGTTGAATTTATCAATGATTCAAAAGCAACCAATGTCAATGCGGTTTATTATGCCTTAGAAAGCATGAATCGAGATACGGTTTGGATCGTTGGTGGAGTTGACAAAGGAAATGATTATTCGGAATTACTTCCTTTAGTGAAAAAGAAGGTGAAAGCCATTGTTTGTTTAGGTGTGGACAATGAGAAAATTATAAAAGCTTTTGGGGATTTTATTCCAAACATAGCTGAGGCAACAAATATGAAAGATGCTGTAAGAAAAGCTTATGTGTTTTCAAACAAAGGTGATACGGTATTGCTCTCACCTGCTTGTGCGAGTTATGATTTGTTTGAAAGCTATGAAGACAGAGGAAATCAATTCAAAAAAGAAGTGAAACAATTGTAAGTCATGAAAGTGAGAATGAATATTTTATCCAAATATATCAAAGGAGATAAGTATCTCTGGGCCTTTATTTTTATATTGGTCCTATTCTCATTTTTACCTGTTTATTCAGCCAGTTCGAACTTGGTTCATACAGTTGGATCTGGAACTGTGTTTTCACATATGGGGAAACACGCAGCTTTTTTGATCATTGGAATTGGGATAATGATAGCTTTTCAAAAGGTCGATTATAAGTACTTTGGAGGAATTGCACTTTTGGCAATGCCGGTGATTGCTGTACTTTTATTCATTACACTTATCCAAGGAAATACCATAGAAGGAGCTAATGCTTCCAGATGGTTGACTTTGCCAGGTACATCTATTGGAATACAAACTTCAACCTTTGCGTCTATGATTTTGCTGGTTTATATCGCCAGGTATCTCACGCGTATGAATTTGAAAAAGAAGCCGATAACATTAAAAAATTCGTTGTTATATCTGTTTCTACCTATGTTTGTCATTCTGGCCTTGATATTTCCAGCCAATGGTTCGACTGCTATTATTCTATTTTTCATGTGTATGACACTGCTGTTTGTCGGTGGTTATCCATTGAAAATTTTAGGAGCAATTTTCGGAACTGGAGTTATTTTAAGTGCAGCTTTTGTTTATGTAGCATTTAACCACAGTGAACTTATTCCAAGTTCAAGGGTTCATACTTGGCAATCGAGAATCGAAAGCTTTATGAATGATGATGGAATGGTGGCTTATCAAGTTCAACATGCAAAAGCAGCGATCAATAGAGGAGGAATCTATGGCGTTGGACCAGGGAAAAGTGCCTTTAAGCAAACTTTACCTCAATCTTCTTCTGACTTTATTTTTGCAATTATAGTCGAAGAATATGGATTGATAGGTGCTGCAGTCATCATATTTATATTCGTCATGATATTGTTCCGGATTGTAGTCATAGCCACGAAAATCCATACTTTTTTTGGAAAATTATTGGTTTTTGCCGTTGGGCTACCCGTAATTTTTCAAGCTTTTGTAAATATGGGTGTAGCTGTTCATTTGTTTCCTGTGACCGGACAACCTTTGCCGATGATTTCTTATGGAGGAACTTCTCTGTGGGTGACATGTATGGCATTTGGAATTATCTTGAGTGTGAGTAGAGCCATTAAATCGAAAGAAGAATTAGAACTTTTAGAAAGAAAAAATACAGATGAAGTTATCCAAGACATCGCCTAAAATAATCATCAGTGGAGGTGGAACTGGTGGACATATTTATCCTGCAATTGCTATTGCGGATGAAATAAAATCTCGTATGCCTGATGCTGAAATTTTATTTGTAGGTGCCTTGGGTAAAATGGAAATGGAAAAAATTCCTAAGGTTGGATATCCAATTGTAGGCTTGCCAATTGTTGGTATCAATCGCTCTAACTTATTGTCAAACTTTAAATTTCCTTCGAAATTGATGAAAAGTCTAAAGTTTTCGAATCAAATTTTGAAAGAATTTAAACCCGATGTTGCCATTGGGACAGGTGGTTTTGCGAGTGGTCCTCTTTTATGGCAAGCAGCCAAAAGAAAAATTCCAATCGTGATTCAAGAGCAGAATTCTTTTCCAGGAATTACCAATAAAATATTGAAAAATAAAGCAGCTGCGATTTGTGTTGCTTACGAAGGCATTTCTCAATTTCCAGCAAATAAAGTTAAATATACAGGAAATCCAATTCGTTCAGAATTGTTCCAAAATTTAATGAGCCCGGAAGAGGCTAAAATGAAATTAGGTTTCGATCCAAATAAAAAATTGATTTTATCGATCGGTGGAAGTCAAGGTTCGAGAACTTTAAACAATGCTTGGGAAGCTGATTTGCAAAAAATCCAAAATGCAAATGTGCAATTGATGTGGCAAACAGGAAAGTTGGATTATCAAACAATCCAACAAAAACTTCCAGAAGAAACCAAAGGAATTCAATTCTTGGAATTTATTTATGATATGAAAACTGCCTTCGCTGCAGCTGATTTGATAGTTTCAAGAGCTGGTGCAATGGCGATTTCAGAGTTGAGCCTTGTCGGTAAACCTTTGATTTTAGTGCCTTATCCATATGCTGCAGAAGATCATCAAACCAAAAATGCAAAAGCATTGGTCGATGAAAAAGCAGCTTTGATGCTTTCCGATGCAGAAGCAAAGGAGAAATTGGTCGATTTGGCGTTGGAGGTGATTGAAGATGAAGAGAAACAAAAAGAATTGAGTCAAAATTTGAAGAAATTAGGTAAACCTAATGCAACAAAAGAAATAGTTGATATTTTATTAAGTCAAATTAAATGAGTGTTTTAAACAAAACATATTATTATTTTATAGGAATAGGCGGCATTGGAATGAGTGCTTTGGCTCGCTATTTCAAATTTTTGGGCAAAGAGGTTTTGGGCTATGATCGTACTTCGACTGATTTGACAATTAAATTAGAAAACGAAGGCATTGAAATTCATTATGAAGACGATATCAAATTCATTCCAAAAGAATTAACTGTAGAAAATACCTTGGTGATTTATACACCTGCAGTGCCTTCTGATCATTCTGAATATCAATTTTTTATCAATAATAATTTCGAAATTAAAAAACGTTCGGAAGTTTTAGGTGAAGTTACGGATGCGACTTATGGAATTGCTGTGGCCGGAACTCATGGAAAAACTACAACTTCATCGATTTTAGGACATATTTTACACGATGCAGATTTAGAAAGCACAGCCTTTTTGGGCGGTGTTTTAGAAAATTATAATTCAAACTTCTTATTCAAAGGAAAAAAATATACGGTTTCTGAGGCAGACGAATTCGATCGATCATTTTTGAAGTTGTCTCCAAAAGTTGCGATTATAACTTCTATGGATGCTGATCATTTGGATATTTATAAAGATAAAAATGATTTTGAAGAAACTTTCATAGAATTTAGTAAGAAAGTAACTGAACAACTCTTTGTTAAAAAGGGTTTACCCATCGAAAATTCATTGACTTATGGAATTGAATTAGGAGCGGATTATGACGCTTTCAACATTAGAATCATCGATGGATTTTATCATTTTGATGTGAAAACACCTAATGGAATTTATGAGGATTTCACTTTGAAACATCCTGGAAAACACAATGTTGAAAATGCAACTGCAGCAATTGCAGTCGCAGATTATTTGAAGATTCCAGTTGATAAGATAAAATCGGCTTTGGAGAATTTCCTTGGTGTGAAAAGAAGATTTAACCGTTGGGACATCAAGGGTAAAGTTTATATAGATGATTATGCACATCATCCTGTAGAATTAAATGCGCTGACAACTTCTTTGAAAGAGATGTTTCCAGACCAAAGGATTTTAGGAGTTTTTCAACCGCATTTATTTTCGCGTACAAGAGATTTTTGGGATGAATTTGCTAAAAGTTTAAGTCAATTCGACGAATTGATTTTGTTGGATATTTATCCAGCCAGAGAACTTCCTATCGATGGGATAACTTCTGAAAATTTGTTGAAAGAAATTGATTTAAAAGAAAAAGAAGTTTGCAGTCTTTCAGAAGGATTGGAAAGGATCAAAATCAAAAGTTTTGATGTGTTGGTAACTGCAGGAGCAGGTGATATATCGACTTTGGTTCAACCGATAAAAACTTGGTTAAATGAAGATTAATTGGAAATTTGTCAAGTTTGTATTAGGGATGAGCGTATTGATATTTTTGCTCAGTTTTTCTGCCCATCGATATTCTTCAAAACCTTTGGAAGATATTATTATCCATATAGATTATGGCGAAGGAAAATATTTCCTCAACGATAGTTTGGTGAAAAGGATAATTGATAATAGAGAAATGAAAGTGAGTCAATTTACGATGGGTCAAATCAGAGTTGATCAGATTGAAAATTTACTCAATGATAATCCATTTGTGGCTCATACAGAAGTTTATAAAGATATCAACGGAAAGTTGAAAATAGATTTGAAACAAAAAACTCCAATTGCACGTATCAACGATGGATTTAACAATGAGTATTATTTGGCAGAGGACTTGTCAACTATCCCATTGTCAAGCGTTTATTCAGCCCAAGTCTTGTTGGTGGGAGGAAATGTAGATGAAAATGATTATGAAGGAATTAAAAATATGATTGAAATAATAAAAGCTGATAAGTTGTTGAAAAATCATGTGATAGCAATGAGAAAGGAAGCGCCAAATTCATTTAATTTGTTAATTAACAAAGGTGACTACATCATTGAATTTGGTGAATTAGAAAGAATTGAAGAAAAATTTGAAAACCTAAAGTTGTTTTATGAACAATATCTAGGAAAAGTAGGCCTGGATTATTATGAAAAAATCAACTTAAAATTTAATAACCAAATAGTTGCAACCAAAAGAGAAAGTGATGAAAAATAGAGAAATTGCCGTAGGATTAGATATAGGAACTACTAAGATAGTAGCTATGGTCGGACGTAAAAATGAGCATGGTAAAATTGAAATTTTAGGAGTAGGAGTTTCAGAAAGTCCAGGCGTCCATAGAGGTGTAGTGACCAATATTGTAAAGACAGTTAACTCCATCAAAGAAGCAGTTGAAAAAGCAGAAGCTATGTCCGGTCATAAAATCAACGAAGTGACCGTTGGTATCGCTGGACAGCATATACGCTCTTTACAACACAGCGATTATATCACAAGAAAAAATTCTGAGGATGTGATCAATGAAGATGATTTGAAAAAACTAACCGAGCAAGTTCACAAATTAGTGATGTTGCCCGGTGAAGAAATCATTCATGTCCTACCTCAAGAATATAAAGTGGATAATAATACCGAAATAACGGATCCTGAAGGTATGTATGGAAGTCGTTTGGAGGCAAATTTCCACGTGGTAGTTGGACAAATCACTTCTATTAAAAATATTGTTCGTTGCGTGAAAACCGCAGGTTTAACTCTTTCTGGTATTACTTTAGAACCTTTGGCTTCGGCTGAAGCAACTTTGAGTTGTGAAGAAAAAGAAGCTGGAGTTGCATTGATCGATATAGGAGGTGGAACGACTGATATAGCTGTTTTCAAAGACAATATGATCAGACACACTTCAGTCATTCCTTTTGGAGGCAATGTGATTACTGAAGATATCAAAGAAGGTTGCGCTATCATCGAACGCCAAGCAGAATTGTTGAAGCGCAGATTTGGTTCTGCATGGCCAGGTGAAAATAAAGAAACGGAAATTGTATCGATTCCTGGATTGAGAGGAAGAGATCCAAAAGAAATTTCTTTGAGAACTCTTTCTCAAATCATCAAAGCAAGAGTAGAAGAAATTTTACAACAAGGTTATTTAGAGTTGAAACACTACGGTTGCGATGAGCACAAAAAACAATTGATAGCCGGAGTAGTTTTAACTGGAGGCGGATCCAAACTGAAACACATCCGTCAATTGACAGAATTCATTACCAAAATGGACGTAAGAGTGGGATATTCTAACGAACATTTGGTGGGTGAATTGACAGAGGAATTCAGTGGACCAGAATATGCAACTTCAGTTGGTTTGTTGATGAAAGCTTTAGAAGATTTGGAAGTGGAAACCATTGAAGATGAAGTAGAAGCATCCAAAGAATTAGAAGTTGAAAACACAACTTTGGAAGCTGTAGAAGAAACAATCGTTGAAGAAAAGCAAACCAAAAATGAACGTCCTAAAGCAAAATTAACCAAAGGAACTTCAGTTTTGAGCAAGTGGACCGATCGTTTCATCAAAATGATCAACGAGACAGAATAATAAAAGTAATTAGAATAATCAGAATAAAAATATAACAATATGACAACCACAAACTTTGAATTTGATTTACCAAAACACCGTTCTTCTCACATCAAAGTGATTGGAGTAGGTGGAGGTGGGAGCAATGCTGTCAATTACATGTATGAACAAGGTATAGAAGGGGTTGATTTTGTGGTCTGCAATACAGATGCTCAAGCCTTGAATAGCAGTCCTGTACCAAATAAAGTTCAGTTAGGACAAGCGACAACCGAAGGACTGGGTGCAGGTGCAAATCCTGAAGTAGGTGAGCAAGCAGCTTTAGAAAGTATAGATGAAATCCGTGGTTTACTCGATGAGAGAACCAAAATGGTTTTTATTACCGCAGGTATGGGTGGTGGTACTGGTACTGGTGCTGCGCCTGTTATAGCTGGTGTAGCTAAAGAAATGGGAATTCTTACCGTGGGAATAGTTACCGCGCCTTTCTATTTTGAAGGGAAAATGAGATTGGAGCAAGCTGAAGCTGGTATCAAAGAAATCCAGAAAAATGTTGACTCGTTGATTGTTATTAATAACGATAAATTGCGTGAACTTTATGGAAATTTAGGATATAGAGCAAGCTTTGCTAAAGCCGACGAAGTTCTAACTACTGCTGCAAGAGGTATTGCTGAAGTTATTACGAAACATTACGATACCAATATCGACCTTCGTGATGCTAAAACTGTTTTGGCAGATTCTGGAACTGCAATTATGGGAACTGGAATCGCAAGTGGTGAAAATAAAGCAAATGAAGCCATCACTGCAGCCCTGGATTCTCCATTGTTGAATAACAATAAAATCTCAGGTGCTAAAAACGTACTTCTTTTGATCGTTTCAGGTGAAAATGAAGTGACCATGGATGAAATCGGTTTGATCAACGAATACATCCAAAAAGAAGCTGCTGGTAATGCAAATATCATCATGGGAGTTGGTCAAGATTTAGAATTGGGCGACAATATTAGCGTTACTGTTGTTGCAACAGGATTTCCAGCGGAAGAACAAATCTATACAGGTGTAGAAGATGAAAAAGTAATTCATCGATTAGAAGATGATCAACCTATAGTGAAAAAACTCTCTCCAGAAACTCCTTTTCCTGTCAATGTGAAAAAGGATGTTACTGAAACTCCAAAAAATGATCAAAATGCTCAAAATCAAGAAGAAGTTGAAGTGAGATACGTTTTGGAAGAAGAGGAAGAAATTGAAACGAAAGTTGAAGAAACTCCGGATGATGAATTCATTTTGCAAACAAGAGAAACTCCATCTGAAAATGAATTGAAATTTGAATTTGAAGAGGAAAAAGAAGAGGAGGAAATAGTTTCTCAACCAATGATGTTTACTTTGGATGATTTGGATGAAATTGAAGATGTTCAACCTTCACCAATGAATACTCATTCATCAAATGTTCAAAACCAAAGTCAAGAACAAGATGAAGATGTGATCATCGAAACTCAAAAAAGAACTTTTGAGGAAATTGATGAAGATCCAACAGAAGCTCCAATTTCAAACTCTCTTTCTAAAACAATTGAAGAAAGAAGAGCAAGATTGAAACAATACAACTATAAATTCAAATCTGTTCTGAAAGATAAATCAATTGACGAATTAGAAAGTATGCCAGCATACAAAAGACAAGGTCTTGAATTGACAGGTAGAGAAGAAAAATCACCTTCTGATTATATCATCTCTAAAGATGTAAATAATGAAACCAAAATCAGACCGAATAGCTTTTTACACGATAATGTAGATTGAAATAATTAAATTTTTAGATTGGTTATTTGATTCACCCTCTAAATATCATTGTTTGATTTAGAGGGTGTTTTATTTTTTCAAAGCCAAAGTCAATAAAAAGAAACTCATTTCTTGTGCATGTACACTATGAGGAATTCTCGGTTGCAAAGCGATCATTTGCCCTTTGTTAAGTATGACTTTGTTTTGTTCTGCGATAAATTCAATTTTACCTTCCATCACTTGAACACTGATGTAACCTGGTGCTGTGTGAGTTTTTAACTCAGCATCTTTATGAAGACCAATCAAAACAATTCTCAAAGCATCGGATTTGAAAAGTGTAATCGAATTGCTTCCACTTGCTTTCCAAGTGACTTCTTCCTTCAATTGATCGATGTATTTCTCGATGTCCATTTCGACCAAACTCGCGTTTAAAAATCTTTCACCTTCGGGTCGTAAGGACGTGGATTCGTTTTTCTTTTCTTCCATAATTTTAATTTTTGTAATGATTTAATCAATTAATTATTAAATGTACCAAACCTTCGGACATAGGTTGTGTTAAATCTGAGATTTTTTTCTCCATAAATAATTTCTTTATCAAATCTCTTCCTTCTTTATATTCATAATGAATCGGACATGGATGAGTGGCAGAACACTGTTTTAAACCCAAACCGCATTCGTTGAAAACTCCTTTTCCATCTACTGTGTTCACTATTTTTATCAAAGGTAAATCGAATTGATCTTCTTCCATAAAAAATCCGCCCGAAGGTCCTTTCATACTATTGATAATTCCTTGTTTGACCAATACCTGTAGGACTTTACCTACTGTATGTTCACTTGCATCGATTTTTGAGGCAATTTCTTTTTTGCCTGCTTTTTTTCCTTCAGAACTGATGCTCGAAAGAAAAATCACTGCTTTGATCGCTGTTTTACACGTTTGACTAATCATATTATATGTGTCCTAAATATTCTCTTCCTTCCTCTGAAATCATTGTAAAATCCCAAACTGGATTGAATGTTAAATTAACTTTTATTTCCCAATTTGGAAACGATTTTTGAAGCGACTTTTTTGTATCGCTGACAATAGAATCTCCCATCGGACAAAATTGAGTGGTCAATGTCATTGTTAATTCAATGTGTTGATTCGATTCATCAAAATCTATCTGATAAATCAAACCTAAATCTACTATGTTTAAACCTATTTCAGGATCTAAAACTTCATATAAACCTTCAAGTGCAACTTCGCATTTCGATTCGTTATTGGTATAAATATTCATAATTTCTGTTGCTTGTGAAACATTATTTTCATTGAATTAAATACATAAAACATTGCTGAAATCAATAGTGAAAAAACTCCTATCCATATCAATGTATAAAACTCTAAAATTATTCCTAAAATACTCAGCCCAAATCCTATAATATAACTTATCATCATTGCTCGATATACTTTTTCATCGAACAAATCCTTGGGTGCAGGTGTTTTGCTTTGATGTGTTTTATTGTGGTAAACACTGTTCCAAATGATAAAAGGCAAAGTCTTAAAAGTCATTCCAAATATCATCGATGTGATCCATCCAAAAAATATACAAAATCCATATAAAAGCGATAAACGCTGTTGTTGAATTGGAAAAATCAATAGAACAATTAATAAAATGATCAATGGTAAAATCATTTGAACGACTGATATTAGAGAGAGTTTCATAGGAAAATCAATTTTCTTACGAATTCTTCCTCGATAAGCTCTATAACAAAATTGTCCAAAAAAATAAAATCCAAGGAGAATCAATAGTATTGAGAAATAGTTGGCAGTGTAATGAATTTTAAATGTTTGAATCAATAAATAACTGACCAAACTTGAATTTACCAAAATAAAAATTTTCCAAAGGGCTTTGCTGTCTTGGTGTTGAGAAATTAAAAACATGGGAATCAAGCGTGAACCTACACCAAAAATCATCAATAAAAACCAGCCTATAATTCCCATATGTGCGTGAAGATTCAAATAACTCAGTGAACTTTCGGCCAAAATTCTTTGATGAAAATTCAAAACTAAAATCAATCCAAAAAAAGTGGTCGAAAATAACCAAAGCGATGAAGTGAGCATGAACCAAATCCGAACTTCAGTCTTTTTACTTTTGTAAATACTAAAAACGACATTGAACAAATAAAAAATAACTCCAATGTTGATCAGAATACCACCCAATAACAAAAGGTTTTTTGTATCGAAAATATAAAAACCAGTGATGAGAATTGGTATTCCAATGGCCGAAAAAATAAAACTTAAATAAGCTAAGTTGTTGCTATAAAGTTTACTCGCGATGATTACAGGCAAGAGTTGATAGGACGCACCGAAAATTATCATACTTCCCCAACCAAGTGCCATAATGTGTGTAATTGCCAAAGTTTTTGAAAAGAAATGATGGTTATCAAATACTTCTAAATTCAGAAAAAGCATTAATAAACCAACAAAAATTGAAAGAGCTGCATAGGCATAAAAAGGTATAACCACTTTATGAGAAGTCGTTTGTTGTAAACCTTGAGTTTGTCCAGGTGTAAACATTTTAAATTTTAAAAATTAATAAATAAACTTCGCCTTCTTGCACTTCTTTGATTCTATAATCAAAATTTCTATCTTTCAATTCATTGAGCAAAAACACAGGGATTTTTTTATGATAAACATAAAGCGCTTGATGTTTTTCTAAACTTTCAATCGCTTCCAAAATTCTCAACATGGGTTCAGGCATTTCTAAATGATGAACATCGATTTCCTTTAGATCATTTTTAAATCGATTATAAATTTTTTCCCAATTGGAAGTTTCTGAAATCGAATCATTGTTAAAATGCTGAATTTCTTCGGTTTCTTTATAAAAATAAGTTTCAAATCTCTCTTCATTTATTTTATCGACAAAAACATGAAATCCTTGTTTCAACATCAATTGAATCAAAGGCACTGGCTCAAAACTATTGACAATAATCAACGCATGACCTGCTTTTAAATGTTTCAACTTTTGTTGAATTTCTCTCAATGGATCTTTTCCATCAGTTAAAATTTCTCTTACATCGAAAATTTCCTTTTGATTTTCACTTAAAACCTTTAGATAATCAGGCATTGGATTCTTCTGAAATTCATCCTTTAATTCCTCTTTATTATCTTCTTTTTCAAAACCCAATTTCTCCAAAACTTCAAAAAAATCATCTGGAGTACATCCGCCAATTTTCGACGCCATGGCAATACTTGTTCTTCCTGCCATCAATTTTCTTAAAACAGGATTTCTCAATTTATTGAAAGCAGGACTCAATTGAACAATTGCTTCCAAAGAATCTTTGTGATGTTTGAGTAAAGTCGATATTTTAGTGTCTTTGTTGATATACATCTGCTTGAATTGAAACCCGATTGGACTATATTCTATACAAATATAAAAAGGTTTTTTCTAATAAAAGTATTTGAATACTCTTATTTTTAAATTGAATAAATTAAAATTTAAATCATTGATTCTTCAGTTTTTAATGTAACCAATGTAACTGTGGATGGGCGTGAATACGTTTAATTTTACTGAAGTTTAAATAATAACTTTTAAAAAAAAATTAATATGTCGAACCAACATTCTTACGAAGTTGATTTAAAGTGGAAGGAAGGAAGAATAGGCGAATTGAGTGCATCGAGCTTGTCTGAAACCATTGAAGTTGCAACGCCGCCAGAATTTCCAAAAGGAGTTCCAAATATTTGGTCACCCGAACATCTATATGCAGCGGCAATCAATAGTTGTTTTATGACGACTTTTTTGTCAATTGCAGAAAATTCAAAGTTAGAATTCGAAAGTTTTGAATGCAAAACTATCATCAAAATGGAGAGAATCGATAAGCAATTTTTAATCACAGAAGCAACGATAAAACCTTTGATTCAATTGGTCGATGCAGAGAAGGATTCGAAGCGAGCGATGCGAGTTTTTGAGATGACCAACAAGCATTGTTTAGTCACGAACTCTATGAAAACTAAAGTGTTTTTGGATCCGAAAATTAAAAATATGATAGATTAACATATTTTAGAAGTAATAAAAGTTCGATATTTACATTCTAATTAGAGTGGTAAAAAATCAATTAAATTAAAAAGACATGTTTTTTGAACACATTTATGATAAGAGCTTAGCGCAAGGAAGTTATTTGGTAGGATGTCAAGTAACTGGTGAAGCCATTGTTATCGATGCAAAGAGAGATGTAGATACTTATGTTGAAATTGCAAAACAAAACAATTTAAGAATTACCCATATCACAGAAACTCATATACACGCAGATTATTTATCAGGATCTCGTGAGTTGGCTGCTATCACGGGTGCTAAGATGTATTTATCAGACGAAGGAGGGGAAGATTGGCAATATGAATTTGACCATATAGGACTGAAAGATGGCGATGTTATCAGAGTAGGAAATTTAAGTTTCGAAGTGATGCATACACCTGGACATACACCTGAAAGTATAAGTTTTCTTTTGACAGATCATCCAGCTTCAGATGAGCCGGTAATGATTTTTACAGGTGATTTTGTATTTGTTGGTGATGTAGGGCGACCTGATTTGTTAGAAAAAGCAGCAGGAATTATGGGCACTAAAGAAGAAGGTGCTGAACAAATGTATCAGTCGTTAGAGAAATTCCAGAAATTACCTGATTTTGTTCAAGTTTGGTCTGCTCATGGAGCGGGTTCAGCTTGTGGAAAAGCTTTGGGTTCTGTTCCAAGTTCAACCGTTGGATACGAAAAAGTTAGAAACTGGGCATTACAATTTAAAGACGATAAAAATGGATTCATCAACGAATTGTTGGATGGACAACCAGAACCACCGAAATATTTTGCTATGATGAAACACCTCAACAAGGTCGATCGACCTTTGTTGACTGAAGTTCCTAAGCATAAAAAGTTGACCAAAGAGGAATTCTTGACTGCTTATAATGAAGGAATGAAAATTATCGATACGAGAAGCAATATGGAATTTGCCAAAGCTTATGTTCCAAACAGTTTAAATATTGTGGGTGGAAATGCTTTTTCAACTTGGATGGGTTGGTTCATGAATTATGAAGAGAGCTTTGTATTGATTTGTGAAGACAATAAAATAGAAGATTTGACCAGAAAGTTGATGAGAATTGGATTGGATAACATTCACGGATATTATAGTCCAGCTGACTTAGAAGAACTTGGATTGGAATTGAAAAAAGGAGATTTCATCGATTTAGAAGCATTCAAAAAAGAATTGACCAAAGAGAATGTTCAGATTTTAGATGTTAGAAATCAATCGGAAGTCGATGGAGGATTGGTAGAAGGAGCCACTCATGTATTTGTTGGTCATATCGAAGATAACTTGGATAAACTCGATAAAAATAAACCAACAGTGATTTATTGCCAAGCAGGTGCGAGATCAACCATTGCTTACACGATTCTTGAAAGAAATGGTTTCACTCAATTGAAAAATTATATGGGTGGAATGAAAGAATGGAAAAGTCAAAATTTACCATTGACTAAACAATAATTTAAAATAAATAGATGACAGACGAACTCCTATAAAACTTGTTTTTAAGGAGTTCGTTTGGATTTAGCTTAACAAATAACACACAAATAAAACTATGTTAGGATTTTTTAAAAAAATGTTTGAGGGTGGAGACTCAAATGAATTGGAACAATACATCAAAGACGGAGCGTTTTTGGTCGATGTTAGAACTCCAGAAGAATTTGAATTGGGAAGTGCCGAAGGTGCTGTAAACATTCCATTGAACGAAGTGAACAACAAATTGTCAGAATTTAAATCCAAAGACAAAATCGTTGTATTTTGTAAAAGTGGTGTCCGAAGTGGACAAGCCAAAAGTATTTTGGAGAACAATGGTATAGAAAATGTCATCAATGGAGGCTCGTATCAAAGTGTAATTCAAGCAGTAGAAAATCATAAAAATGATGGATCCAATTGAATTGAATCAAGAATTTTGGAATGAACGATGGCGAAATGCTGAAACAGGTTGGGACGTTGGATATGCAACTGATCCTATCGTTGAGTTCATGTCAAAATATGAAAATAAAAACGATAAAATACTTATTCCAGGATGTGGAAATGCTTATGAAGCTGAGTTTTTGATCGAAAAAGAATTCACCAATATCCATTTGATCGACATTGCCACTGAAGCCATAGAAAAATTAAAAGCTAAGTTTTCTAAACACAATTCAATCAATATTATTTGTCAAGATTTTTTTGAACTCGATGGGCAATACGATTTGATGATTGAGCAAACTTTTTTCTGTGCATTGCCTCCACATAGACGAAAGGATTATGTGAAAAAAGCAGCTGATTTATTGACCGAGAATGGGCGAATTGTAGGTGTTTTGTTCGATAGAAACTTCGAAATACAAGGACCTCCTTTTGGTGGAACTAAGGATGAATACTTGAAATTATTTGAAAAGCATTTTGAAATTAAAACCATGGAAAAATGCTACAATAGTATTCCGCCAAGAGCTGGCTCAGAAGTTTTTATTGAATTGATTAAAAAGTAAATTTCACTTGAAAATTAAACTTATTAAGAAAAATTTAACACTATATGATTAAAATCAATACTTTTGAATATAATTCATTAAAGTTATCAATATGACTAATCAAAAACAATTCGTTGCCAGTGCTGAAGCCAAAGGTAAAGCCAAACAATTGAGACTTTTCGCTTTATTGGCTTGGGTTATAGCAATAGGTGGTGAGGTCTTCGCCATTTTGAAGTTGATCCATGATGATATGTTGGTTTGGTTGATAGTTGCTATAGTTGCAATTTTAGGACTTACCATCATAGGATCTTTATTGTGGAAAAAGGCCAATCGATTGGATCCCGCTTCTGAAAAGGATAAATTTAAATTCTTTGTTCAAAATCAATTGGGAGCAATCATTGCAGTTTTAGCATTTTTGCCATTGGTGATTTTTATTTTGAGCAACAAAGAAATCGATGGGAAAACCAAAGGAATTGCCGGTGCAATCGCAGGTGTAGCATTATTGGCTGCGACTATTTTTGGTATAGATTTCAATCCACCTTCGATAGAAAAATATACGGAAGAAATCAATGCTCAAACGGAAGTAGTTACGAGTTTGACCGATACAGATCAAGTGTATTGGGCGAGACAAGGAACTGTCAATCATATTTATGAAGATTGTCAGCATATCCGTGGGAGAGATGGAGTTACTTTTGGAACTGTTAAAGAATCTTTTGAAGCCAAAGGAATTTCAACGCTATGTAAAACTTGTGAAAATAGAGCGAGAAAAGAGTATGAAGCTAAACATTTAATCGATGTGGAAGATGTCTTAGAAACCACTGAAGATTCGGAATTAGAGGCAGTTGAATAAGTTGTCTTCAATAGATAAATCGACATGAATCATTGAGATTTGTGTCGATTTTTATATTAAATATATTTCATTTCCATTGCTTTGTGAATGAGCGCAGCAACATTATTGACTTTGAACTTTTGCAAAAGGTTTCGTCTATGACTTTCAACTGTGAGTGGACTGATGAAAATTTTCTCACCAATTTCAATCGAATTTAAACCAGAAGCCAACAATTGTAGAACTTCTTTTTCTCTTCGAGTAATCACTGGTAATTCTCCCGTTTCGAAATTTTCTAAAAGATTTTTCACTTCTTCGCTGAAAACTTTTTCTCCATCAACAGCTCTATGAATGCCTGAAATCACCTCATCGGCTGATGCATTTTTTAGAAAATATCCACTCGCTCCTGCATCTAACATGCGTTGAATGATACTGTGTTCGTTGATATTGCTGATGCCAATAATCTGCGTTTGTGGAAATTCTTTTTTGATGTAAACGCATTCATCAATTCCATTGCTATCGGGTAAATTGATGTCCATTAATATAATATCGACCAAGTTGTTTTTCAAATAATTTCGCAAGGAATTTGCGTCAGCAAATTTCCCTACTAACTTTATGTCTTCGGCTTCTTGCAAAATGTATTCAAAACCCTGTAAAACCACAGGATGATCATCTACTATGATAACTTTAATTAGATTTTTTTTCATTTTCTAATGCGATATGAATGTTAACTGAAGTGCCTTCTCCTGGATTTGAAATGGTTTCTATACTGCCATTTAATAATGAAATTCGATTTTGAATGTTGGCCCATCCCAAACCTTTCTGATTATTTTCATTGTTTTCTATGATACCTTTGCCGTTGTCTTCAACAGTTACAAACAACCATTCATCCATTTCACTACATTGCACTAAAATTTTAGTAGCTTCGGAATGTTTGATGGAATTGGTTATTAATTCTTGAATGATGCGATATAGGTTGATACGCAGTGAGTTGGGGTAATTGTCTTGAATCCCTAAATTTTGAAAATCAACTTCAACCGTTGGATTACTCATGTATCTACACAAATCCGAAATTGCAGGAGCCAATCCACCAAATCGTAAAGATTCAGGCATCATATCGTGAGCGATGCGTCGCAATTCATCGACCGAGTAATCCAGTTGTTGAATAATATCGATTAAATGATTCTTGTCAAAAGACTTTTCCACATTTGATTTAGCAACCATAGACGAAAGTTTCAATTTCAATCCAGCCAACAATCCACCCAAACCATCGTGTAGATCTTTTGCCATACGACTTCTTTCGGCTTCTTGACCTTGAAGCATGGCGTCGTATTGATTCAGTCGTTCTTTTTGTCGAATATTTCTAAGTTCTTCGGCATGAAGCAATTCTTTTTGAATCAACAGTTTTTTATTGTTTTTACCTATTTTTCTCCAAAAATACGCAACTTTTAAAGCTGCGATTAGAACAGCTACCAAGAGAATTCCCCACAAACGTGTTCGGCTTATCGCTAACTCCTGTTCTTTGTTTTTGGCTTCCAACCGAAGGATTTGATTTTCTTTTTCGGCTGTTTGATATTGTTGTTCGAAGTTGAGTAGTTTGGTGGTTACATCTCTTTGGTAAATTGCATCTTTGGTTGCGATTAAGGAATCCATGTAATTATAAGCAGTTCGATAATTTCCTAAATGACATTCCAGTTCCGCCATTTCTTTTTGAAAAAGTGCTCGATTTTGAAGACGAATATAAGGTTCATAATTATTTGAAAGAAGTAAGTATTCTTTGGCTTTTTGATAAGCACCTAAATCTTTATAATATCGACTCAATTCAAAACTTAAATCTTTTAGCATATATGTATTTCCTAATTTTTTTGCAGCTGCAATTCCTTTTTCATAATTCTCTGAAACTTGATTTGAATCGCCAATGTGTTTAAAGTAAGTGAGTTCTGTACGATAATAAGCAGGGATTGAAGTGGATGAATGAGGAAGTTCTTGAACATGAGCTTTTGCGCTGTCTAAATAATTTCTCGCCCTCATTTGATCTTGCATAAATAAAGCGTTTCGAGCAGCATTGATGAAAATATCCAAACGTTCTTCTCTCTTTTCAGAAATAGTCGAAGTTGTATTGAGCGCTTGTTTGTAATAATTGTCCGCCAATTCATAATTTGATTGATTACTCATCAGCATCGCCATATTTTGCAATTGATAACCGACTTGAAGACTATCGCCACTTTTACGTGCAAAAGGAATGGTTTTGTTGACAATGACTTCCATAAATTCGGCACTCTTATCTTCTTTTTGTAAAATAACGCCGTAATTGTTCCATAACCTCGAACGATACAAATAAGCTTTTGGCGTTTCCTCATTCGCCAACAAACGATCCGCCAATTGATATTCGGTTTTGGCTTTTTCTGGTTTATAGTCCATCCAAATATTCGCTCGATATAAATGATACAAACCTTTTTGAAAATCAGTCGCAGGTTTATCCATCAATTCATATGCTTCTTCCAAATATTGTTTGGCTTTTATAGTATCATAATCAATCCAAAAATTACTAACATTCAGAAGTGCTTCTATCTTCAAATCTGTTGTAGGAGCTTGATGTACTTTCAACAATAAACTATCGGAATGATTTCTTACAACATCTTGAGCCTGAATGGTGTTGGTGGAGGTGAAACAAAAAATAGCAGCCCAAGCGACAGGCAGTTTAAAGAAATTCATTTTGAAAATTTTTGAGTTTTTCATGTAGATGTTGCTGGATTTAATGCAAATGATTTATCAACTCTTTCAATCAAATTTAACGTCTTTTTTTCGATAGACAAGTTGTTAAGTTTGATTCGATTCTTTTGTACAATTCATCATAATGATTTAGAAATCAAGAAAATTATTTTACCAAACAAAGTTCGACTTTTAGAATAAGTAAAAAGATACTGGTTTTCGTGGATTGTTTAGAAGAATCGATGGATTGACTTGTAAACCTCATTTGGTTTTATGGTTTGATAAAGGTGATTATGATCCGGTGAAAATAAAGTGGAACAAATCAAATTCGGATACGCTTGTGGTGGAAATGAATAAAATTTTGGAATAATTTATTTTAAACTCACTGCAAAAAGAAAAAGCATTAACAAGAAGATTGGTAAAATTAAAAAAACAAATTGCGTTCGTTTGATAGTATTATAAAGCGTTCCTAATCGATTTTTTGTATAATAGGAAATTA
>Ga0209487_1000301_pt1 | contig 44625 bp, 54 predicted proteins | sample Poulit2012_FD_187524 | JGI IMG/M metagenome (GOLD analysis project Ga0209487, IMG submission 187524) | Agricultural soil microbial communities from Georgia to study Nitrogen management - Poultry litter 2012 (SPAdes) (version 2) | ecosystem: Environmental > Terrestrial > Soil > Agricultural land... | reverse complement strand
GTGGACATACATAGTTATGTTGTCTAGGTTTGAATATTAACCCCTTTCCTGTTCTTATCCTTCTAAAATGAAAGCAAAAATAGGTGTATATTATCTATTCACTTTTAAAATCAAACATAAGAGGTTTAATCAAAATGAAATTCGCATCTAACAAGGACGAAGTTAAAAAATACAACTCACAAAAGCCACGAGAGAGGACTCTCGCGGCAGCGATAGTAAAAATAAACAGCTAAACGATTAAATAGAACGAAGTGACATCCCATCGAAGGAAAGGGGCAGTTAACCGATTAAACCGCCCGAGCATAGCAAGGGTTACTTATGCTTCTCGGGGTTGGCGAAAAAATACCGAGGCGTCGGGACAGGCAGAAAAATAACTTTTATAAGAACGAAGATGGGGCTAAAGCCCAAGAAGATTCAACAACCAATAATCCCACAGCTAAAGCTGTGGGCAATAGATAATTCAAATCTGAGCCAACAAAGGCATTTCGACTCTGCTCAATGTCCGTTATACGATGAACAAACCGATTAACCTAGCGAGCCTGTGAGCGCCTAACCGATTCACCGATTAAACCGGACAAAGCCACGAGAGAGGACTCTCGCGGCAGCGATAGTAAAAATAAACAGCTAAACGATTAAGTGGAACGAAGTGACATCCCACCGAAGGAAAGGAGCAGTTAACCGATTAAACCGCCCGAGCAAAGCAAGGGTTACTTATGCTTCTCGAGGTTGGCGAAAAAATCCCGAGGCGTCGGGACAGAGCAAATTTAGGATGACAGGAAAATCACAGAAAAACGAAAAAACAAAAAGACGATTCACGAATTACGAATCACGAAAGCACAGCAAACAAAAAAGCCCCGCAGATGCAGGGCTTTGCTGTGATCGCGGGAGGATTATCCAAAAACCCACAACAGCCTGACTGTTAGTAAATTAAGATTTAAAACCTTGCACACAATGCTATATTTGTGCAAGAATCAATGGTGAAACTCGCTCAGAGGGTTTCCTTTAAACGCTCTAGTTTCCTCTCTATATCTTCAATTAGCTGTTTTTGCTCAGACTTGTAATTAGCTGAATCTTCATTCAGCATACACACAGATGTTTCTTCTGTTTTACTATCTGTGCTGAAAAAGTAGTTTGGATCGGTTTTATTGGCGAAATATTCCAATATAGTGTTTAGCTGTTCCCAGGTGGGTGGCCTTCCTAACTTGATGTTGGTTAGCATTTGCGGGCTCATGCCCATCTCTTTTGCAATAGCTTTTTGCGTTTTGTGTTCTTTGCTAAGTACCATGCCTAGCTTCTTCCCAAAGGAATTTTCTTTTTTCTTGTCCATGTCTAAATGTTTTAAGTACACATATTTGTTTATTTTTTTGGTAAATCAAACGTATATGTGTATTATTGTGTAATTCTATGTATAACTATGTAAACATAATTTAAATGAGTAAGAAAGCAGTGCAAAATTTTGCCAAAAACTACGACGTAAGCGACGAGGAAGCTAAACGTATTGTTAAAGTGTTAAGCTATCTTCCCCACTCTTATAGAGCAAGAGTTGCAAAGAAAAGCAATGAAACTAAGAATGTAGTTGTAAACGTTCGACTAGGAAGAACGCGAAACTACAAAGTGCTAGAAGAACTTCTAGCATTGGCCGAAGAACACTACAATTCGGCCAAGAGGGTTTTCCCACATAGAAAATCTATAAACAAATTTCAAATTAAATCATAAACAACTAGTGATATGATGATTAGTAAAGAAACTATAGACAAGGTCTTTGAAGTTTCAAACATTCTCGAGGTGGCACAAGAGATAACCGAAATGAAAAAGACAGGAGCAAACTATGTGGGACTATCCCCATTTAAGGACGAGAGCACACCAAGTTTTACGGTATCGCCTTCTAAAGGAATATGGAAATGTTTTGGGAGTGGCGAAGGTGGTAACACAGCCGTATCGCTACTTATGAGAGCTAGAAGCATGAGTTATCCAGATGCCATTAAGCATTTGGCCAACAAGTATGCTATTAAAATCGAGTACGATAAAGACGTACCTAAAGAAGTAATAGAAAAACGAAAAAACGAAGAAGAACTACAGAAGGTAATGGAAGCATCCATACTTCGTTATCATCATGAGTTCATGAAGCTACCCGACGATCATCCAGCGGTGCAAGCTTGGTTGGCTCGTGGTTTTGAGAAAGAAGATGCAACGGCCTACAAAATAGGTTACGCACCTGGCAACTACCTCTACCCTATTCTATCGGAGAACGGATTGGTAAGCGCAGGAAAGAAACTCGGACTTATAGACGAACAAAAAAACTACGACAAGCTACATGATAGACTGATATTCCCTATCACAAAAAACGGAAAGATTCTAGGCTATGGCGGTAGGAAGCTGGACGATGAGAGTAAATATCCGAAATGGGTAAACTCTATGGAGTCGGAAGTCTATAACAAAGAAACAGTGCTATTTGGATTCGACGAAGCACGAAACGAAATAGCTAGCACAAAAACTGTTTTTATTGTAGAAGGATATACAGATGTGATTGCCTTCCAACTTAATGGTATTAAGAATGTGGTGGCTATAAGCGGTACAGCACTTAGCAACTATCAGATTGCCATGCTAAAGCGAATTGCAAATCGTGTGGTGCTTTGCTTAGATCGTGACGAAGCTGGCGAAAAAGCAACCATACGAGCATTGGAGCAACTATTGAAAGCCGAAATGATTACGCAAGTATTGCACCTTCCATTTGGCGATGATCCAAACGACTACACAATAGAATACCACAGACGTATTAAAGATGATGTAGACGTAGTGTTTACGCTAGATCATATTAAGGAGTCGAACAAACCGCGAATTGATGGGTACGAATACTATATAAAAAACCTTCTGGCTGGTAAAGATGATTACGCTATTGGCCATGAAGTGAAGAAGCATTTAAAAATGCTAACCACTATTAAAGATTCCATTCTGCATAATAGTTACTTAGATAAGTTGGCCAACATATCGGGGATAAGGAAAACAGACATTAAGAAGTGGATGGACACCGAAGTGGTTGTAGACGACAATGAAATGTATTCACTTCCTGCACGCTTCAGAAAGGACTTGGAGAAGTATCGGCCAACCATAGAGAAATATCAGTTATTCATGGCTGGCAATCAAATCTATGTACAACGTGGCAACAGGGCCCCCTACTCTTTTCAATCGGTAAGTAATTTTGAGATTGAAATAGTGCAACACATGCAGGACGATGAATACCCTAGAAAGCTAGTGCGAATTAAAAACGTATACAATTACGAGCGAGTGTTCGACATGCCTTCTAGCGATATTAACTATCCACAAAGTTTTGAAAACTCCATAACCAATCACGGAAACTTCCGTTGGACGGGAAGCAAGAACGACCTGGACACACTTAAGACCTACTTGTTCGACCAAATGGGGACAGGTAGAATGATTGAGGTGCTGGGTTGGCAACCAGAAGGCTTCTGGGTTTGGAATAACCGAGTAACCATTCCAGGCGAAGACCATATAGAACTAGACAGCTCGGGAATGTTTATACACAACGACGTTACATACTATGTGCCAAGTGCAAACGCAACCTACAAGAATGTTGTAACTAAATATTCGCCACAGAAGAAGTTTATATATCAAAAATCGCCATACACTTTCTTGAATTTTACAAGCATGATGTATAAGGTACATCGCGAACACGCTATTACAGGAATATTATTCTCAATAGCATCGGCATTTCAAGATGTTGTAGAAGGTGTGTTAGATTCTTTTCCTATGATTTTCCTCTATGGACCGCCAAGTTCAGGTAAGGATCAACTGGGTAATGCTTGTCAAACTTTTTTTGGAGTACGACAAACAGCTCAGAATCTAGAAGGTGGAGCAAACTCTATGGTAGCTCAACTTCGTAAGTACGCACAATTCTGTAATGCTATACATCAGCTTTCGGAATATAAGCCAGGCGACGAGAAGCTGGATGGCCGACTAAAAGGATTATGGGACAGAGATGGTTACGAACGCGGTACTATTACCTCTATGGTAAGCACGCATAACGTACCTATACTATGTTCTACTATAATGACAGGAAACTTTTCGCCAGAACAAGAAGCTTTAATTACTAGATTGATTTGGGAGAACATGGATAAAACGGTGTTTACCGAAGAAGAAGCTAAGAACTATGGAAAATTCTCCGACATGCTTCGCCATGGTGCAAGCAACTTTATAGACGAAGCTTTGCACCTACGACCTATAGTAGAGCAGACCTTTCTGGAAACGCAACGAGAGTTTGAGCAAACGCTTAAGCAACGAGTTAAGGATGTAAACTCTAGAATGGCCATGAACTTATCGGTACTAGGCGCATTCTATCAGATATTTCAAAACACGTTCACATTTCCTTTTTCACACAAAGACATGATGGACCACTTTGTACGACTGCTAGAGCGACAAATGGTTCGCCTACACTCTTCTAGCTTAACGGTTAGATTCTGGGAGTGCTTCCTGGCAAGCATGCGAGGGCAACCTACGGAGCAGATACGTCTTGGCCATGACTTTAAAATAGAAGGCGAACACATGTACTTTAACCTAACCAGTTGTTATCTGCGCATACAGCGACAATGGTTTACGCAATATCGCCAAGCAGCACCAAGCCGAGCAACTATAGTTACTGCCTTGCGCGAATGTACTAGCTATGTAGAGGAAGTAAAGAGCACACGAATGGACAGTGGCCGTGATGCACGAAATACGTCGGCCATGGTGGTAGATCTACAATTAATAGAGTTGCGCAGTGAATTAATCAATGCAGCAAGCTTCCAATCGGCCGAACGAAATCCATTTGGCGAAAACACGTCGCAGTCGGTGCAAGAGAGTTTGAACCTCCCTGCCACCCACCAAGACAAAAAGAAAGGTAGCGATGAAGATTTACCCTTTTAAAGTTCCAACATTTCCACACATGGCAATATATAGAGTTAAGTATATGATAATCAGCAGTATATGTATTTATGTAATGTGTGGAATATGCGTGGAATGTGTTGGAAGGTGTGGAAAGTTTTTTGAGTTTCCAACACATTCCACACATGTAATGAGTTAACTAATTGATAATCAGGCGTGTGGATGTGTGGAAAAATAAAACCCAAAACATAGCATGCTTTTTAAAAAAAAAACATTTTTTTCATGGACAAAACAGCGAAAACAACAAGAAAAGTCGAAATACCAGTTCGACAGGCAATTGCCGAAGACATTTTAGTAATTAGAAAAGATGGATCGGAACACCTCCGGTATGGTCAACCATATTACCTACAAGGTAAAGATGGTTTGATAGATAAAACCTATCACATAAGTATAGACGATGACGTAATGGATCTATTGGATTACGTTAGCCGACAAATATTATTTGTGCCCTCCGTTCGAACGGAGTTAGTTCTGGCCCGAGGTAAAGATTTAAAAGAAAACAATAAACAGATCCGCGAAGGCTTGGTCATATTTGTTGCCGATGCAAACGATAATATTATTCTACAGCCTTATGTACTTACCGAGCAAACAGATGTGTATGCACTACAATCTTTATTAGAACACAACAGAATTTATATACATAAAGAATATGGGTTATAGTTTTTTAGAAATTTGGCAAATAATAGATGCGTGTAACACCATCGAGGAACTAACCGAGGTAATTCGGATTATGAGAGAACTAAACTTAGTCTCCAACGAGTCGGCCAGAGTAATGGCTTTTATAAAAACAATAGAAATTTTTGACATTAAAAACGATTAATTATGAACGAAAAAATAACAGATAAGATTGTAGGATTTGTATGTGCTTCACACAAGCTTAAAGAAAAGGATATTACCGTAGTGCGACCATTTAAAGCTTCGCATTTAGGTATAGAACATAAGGGTAAATAATTAGGAAGAGCAACCATAGATTATGGTAAAAACAAAATACTTGTAACCACTACTAAAAAAGTATTGGAAATAGCCTTTGCTGGTGAAAAAACCTAGCATGTCACTATACATTATACACATATATGTGTATATTTGTAAACATGTTAAAGAAAGTACACAAACGAGTTAATATTATAGGTATACGCCTGGTATACCAGGACTTGAAAACTGCAAAGAACGATCCTTTGCAACCTTTTTATAATATATCCCTCCCCGAATCTTCTGAAAGGGCTTACACTACACTTGGTGGTGTAAGCTTCTCAGAAGTAGGCAGCATGGGAAGTGCTGGTATGATATATATAAAAACAGCACGCATACAATTTCCAAACAACGATGTGAATCGTGCTGCTAGAATAGAAAAATACATTACATGCAAAGCAGTACTACTAGATCTATGCGATGGGTCGGTTCTGGAATTAGGTAAAAACGATTACTTCCAGAACAGTGCTGTTAAAGCAAAAGTAGAAAATACGCATAACGGTACTACTATAACCTACACTACACAAAGCATTAACCCATCTGGCTATACCACCATATTTGGATTGCCAGAAGAAATACCTGTTGATTTATAATGAGTAGATTATTAAACATAGATCCTAAGCAGAACAGTGCCGAGAAAGTAATGCAATTACTTGGGGTCCCGGCAGACATGAAGCTAATGGCCAATGAGATAAACGAAATTATCGATGCTATTAACTACCTATATAACTACGGTACTGGCGGTGCATCGCACCCAATAAGTGCATCGTTGCAGTTTGTTAGCCTACGCGGAATAAACACTACTACGCAAGAAGAAGATGTATATATTGCTGAGGGCATAAGCCGAATTAATATTACTAAGAATCCAAACCTACTTCCATTTGTATATGTTTTGCGAAAGACCTTGGAAGGCGATGTAATTATCGGCTTCCAGCAAACATTATATTTACTGCTTGCTAGAGAAGACATACAAGCCGAACATATTGTAAAGCTGAACACCTCGCAAAAATTAATAAAAGATATTGGCATTTTTGCAGGTGGCACTATACAGTATAACATAAATAACTCTTCCCCTGTTACATTACGTACAAATCAAGTGTTGAAAATGCAAACGGATGCAGTTCGCTATTACCTGTTCACTGGCAATAGTGGTTCTTATGGAACAAATATGGGTCAAGTAGATGCAGATGATTTACATTATGTAAATAATGAACCTTATCAAGAACCAGACTTACCTTTAAGAAGTGAGGTTTACATCCCCTTCACTTTTGGTGATTCACAAACTATACAAATACCACCCTACAAAAAAAAATCAGTTGATGTATATATAAACGGAGTGCTCTTGCAAGAGCATCAATACAACGAATTACACAATACGAATGAAGTGGAAATACTAACAACATTACCAGGAAATGAAGGTATAACAATTAAATACACACCAGAAAATGAAAGATAAAATAAATCTTTGGCAAATAGAAAAAGGCGACGAGCTTAAGAATATAGGCGAAAAAGTAAATAGAAACGAGGTTGTCTTAATAGAGGGAGATCAAGATATATATGATCTAAAGAACTTTAAGAAAAACCCACGAAGCGAAGAACATGCTACTTCCAAGTATGGATTGGTTCCAAAAGAGCAAATGGACATCGCTTTAGGGGTTAAGGCAAATAAAGACCAGGTTCTTAATAAAGTAACTGAAGACGCACAAGAAGTTGCTGGCCCCGTACGCTTCAACAAGGTGCCACGCTCAACTGAAGATGCAACTAATGGCGATGATCTTGTAAGGAAATCGCAGTACGATGTTGACTTGGGCAATAAGGTTGATAAAGACGGGAGTAAAGGGCTTTCGGAAGAAGATTTCACAACTACCTTAAAGAACAAGTTAGATAATATAGAGGTTGGCGCAGAGGTCAACACTGTAGATTCTGTTAACGGTAAGACAGGGGTTGTTACCGTTACAAAGTCCGATGTAGACCTTGGAAATGCAGACAACACTAGCGATGCTGATAAACCTGTATCTACAGCTCAACAAACAGAACTTGACAAGAAGGTTGATAAAGTAACAGGAAAAGGACTGTCAGAGTTTGATTATAATCAAACAGAAAAAGACAAAGTTGCAAAAGGTGTTATTGCACATGGATGGGGCAATCACGAAGATGCAGGTTATGCTAAAGATAATGAAGTTGTAAAAATAACTGAGAAAGGAGAACCAGGAGGGGTAGCAGAATTGGATGATGACGGGAAAGTTCCTGTTTCACAACTACCTTCATTCGTATCGGACGTTCTGGAATTCGATACATTAGGCGATTTTCCAGCCACAGGAGAATCGGCTGTTATATACGTAGCGAAAGACACTAACAAGACCTACAGATGGTCGGGTACTGGTTATGTAGTAATTGGAGATGGTGATTTAGTTTTAGGAGAAACATCCGACACTGCTTATAGAGGTGATCGAGGGAAATCTGCATATGATCATTCGAAAAAGGCTTCAGGTAACCCGCATAACGTTACAAAGTCCGATGTAGGCCTTGGAAATGCAGATAATACTAGCGATGCCGATAAACCTGTATCTACAGCTCAACAAACAGAACTTGATAAGAAAGTTGATAAAGTAACAGGAAAAGAATTATCGACTAACGATTTTACAACTACCTTAAAGAACAAGTTAGACAATATAGAGGCTGGCGCAGAGGTCAACACTGTAGATTCTGTTAACGGTAAAACAGGGGCTGTTACCGTTACAAAGTCCGATGTTAGTTTAGGCAACGCAGATAACACAAGCGATGCCGATAAGCCTGTATCTACAGCTCAACAAACAGAACTTGACAAGAAGGTTGACAAAGTAGCAGGAAAAGAATTATCGACTAACGATTTTACGAACGTATTAAAAGGTAAACTAGATAATGTAGAGGAAGGCGCACAAGTCAACGTCCAGTCAGATTATTTAGAAGCGAATATAGCTTCAGATACTTACATTAAAAACAAAGCAGCTACAGTTACTGTAGAAGATGATTTTGAATGGTCGGAGGGCGATTCTCAAATATTCGATGTGCAATACAAAGCAAGTAAACTGCTAGGGTGCTTTGTGAATGGACAAAGGCTATCTAAAAACCAAATAGACATTCGAGCCAATGGTTATGAAATATTAACCACTATGTATGGAAATAATACAATTACTATACTTTATGAGCACGATGTTATTTGGGAGAATATATATGGTTGCAAATACGATTGGACAATTGCTGCGCCAGAGGTTCATTATATTGGTAATTCTGCATTAAATCAATCCAAGCCTATTTTACAAAAATTTAGAAGATGCACTTTAAATGATGATGGTACCGTAAATTACTATTTAGACTCAGATAACAGTGCGAAAAAAGAAGATGGAGTTGAAGATGCATTGCTAGATGGTACAGACGGCCAAGTTATGGTTAGAGTGCCACGACACTATAGATTAAACACCCTAGAGGGTAATGTACATAATATAGCATTTAGCCTAACACCTTTTCCTGGTGCAATAGAAGTAAAGGAATATTACCATTCTGCATTCGAAGCGTCGGAGGATAGAACCAATGGCATGCTAGCTTCTGTTCGTAACCTTACAGAAAGATATAGAGGTGGAGGCAATCAATCGGCATGGGACAACGAAGCTCCTTCAAAATCTCAGCTAGGTAAACCAGTCACTTCAATTAGTAGAGTTGCTTCAGAAAAAAAATCTAATGCGCGAGGCGAGGGTTGGATAGATCAAGATATGCATCATTACGAAACGCTTGTGTGGCTTCAAATTCATGATTTTGGAACGCTAAATACGCAAAGTGTATTTGAAGGAGTTACAAATTTAAGCAGTTCGGAATGGTCCGATTTCAACGGTTATTATCCAGTAGTACAATGTGGATCTACAATTAGTTTAGGAAATAATAGCGGAGAAATAGAAGTGGTATTACAAGATTACCCAACTATTGGACAGACTAGATCTGTTAAAACATTTAGTTGGAGAGGAATAGAGAATTTCTACGGACACATTTGGAAGTGGGTAAATGGAGTTAATATAATAGACAACCAATATTACTTAAATCCTAGATATAGAAAGAAAAGAAGCAACATAGACGCAGATGGCTATTATCACATTGGATCTAGACCAACTAGCAACGGATATATAAAAGAATTATTCCCAGGGACTATACTACCTAAGGAATTAGGCGGATCTAGCAGTACATTCTATGCAGATTACCTTTATACAAACAGTGAAGAGTCTATTAGGGCGGTTCGCGTGGGTGGTTCGGGTATTTATGGCACGCGTGCGGGTGCGTTTGCCACGCATACGCATATCGCTCCTACGAGTACGAACGCGTATTCCGGCGCTCGACTTTGCTTCCAACCGTAAGCGAACACGGGGCGAATATTTTTCGCCCCAAAAAACAAAAACGGTGGCATGAAAACAAGGGCGGTTCGCGTGGGTGGTTCGGGTAATAATGGCACGAATGCGGGTGCGTTTGCCACGAATACGAATAACGCTCCTACGAATACGAACGCGAATTCCGGCGCTCGACATAGCTTAAGAAAATGAAGTTTTCATGGACCATACCTCTTGGTAAAAAATAAAGTATAATGAAAAAGAAGCCTTAGTATCTTAATTGTAGAAAGGGATTCAAAGTAAAGCAAAATGAAAAGAGTAGGTTATATATATAATAAAATCTATTGCATAAAAAACTTAAAACTAGCCGATGAAAGGGCTAGAATAAATAAAACAAAAAGAAAGGAGGTTAAAAAGCATGATGAGAATCGTGAAGCTAACCTTCAGAAATTACATGTTCTTTTAAAAACAGGTAAATATAAAACCTCCGAATACCAAGTATTTAAGGTGTATAAGCCAAAAGAAAGGGAAATATCAAAGCTTCCTTACTATCCGGATAGAATAGTGCATCATGCAATTATGAATATAATGGAGCCAATATGGACAGGCACTTTCACGGCCGACACATATAGTTGTATAAAAGGTAGAGGTATACACGCTTTGAGTTATAAGCTTAGGACTGATTTAGCAAACAATATTGAGGAGACAAAATATTGTCTGCAAATGGATATTAAGAAATTTTACCCATCTATAAATCATAATATCATGCTTGAGATTATAGAGAAGAAAGTAAAAGATAAATACTTTATAAATTTCATAAGCGAGATAATAAGAAGTGCCGATGGTTTGCCCATTGGCAACTATCTGTCGCAATGTTTATCAAACTTATACTTAACCTATTTTGACCATTGGATTAAACAAGTAGTGGGCGTTAAGTATTACTATAGATACGCAGATGACATGGTAATATTATTAGATAGCAAGGAGGAGCTATGGGAGGTGTTCCGGTTAGTACAAGAATATCTTAAAAAGAATCTTAAGCTAGAAATAAAAGAGAATTACCAAGTATTCCCTGTGGAAAAAAGAGGTATAGACGTGGTAGGTTATGTACACTATCATACTCATACTTTAATGCGGAAAAGCATTAAAAAAAGCATGGCCAAAGCTGTAAAAGCAAATAAAGAAAAAAGCATTGCTGCTTATTACGGATGGGCCAAACATGCCGACACTAAAAACTTATTAAGAACTTTAGAATTAGATAATTATGGAAACAAGAAAAACAACAAACGCAGATCACAAGCCAAATCCTATTGAGAATTTAGGCGATGGCACGTACCACTATAATTTTGATGTAGTCCAGGAAGAAACAGAAAAGGGAAACTCAGAAAGCTGGAGTTATAACCAGGTAAGACTTCCTTATCCTATTGACATAGAAAGAATTCAAAATAAAATTAATATTAATAAATTTAATCACACTGTAAATGAAAGTGAAGTCATTCGCTCAGTTGAATATTAAGAAAAGTAAAACTGATAGAATAGTTGGCGATAAAATAAAAATAAGACAAATCTTAAACCGAAAGATAATTGTACATAGCTATAAAATTGCACCTTCAAAATATGGAGGTGATTATTTAACAATGCAAATAGAATTAGACAACCAAAAAAGGATGGTAGAAACAGGTAGTAATAACTTAATGGAAATAATATCTAAAGCAACGAAGGAGGATTTTCCTTTCTCTACAATAATTGTGGAAGAGGATATGAGATTTGAATTTACCTAAAAACAAAACAAACATGGAAGGACTTAAAGAATGGCAATTAACCGAGGATATACAAACTCTAATTAACAATGGAGGCGAAGCATATGGTTGGGGTAATCATGCTGATGCGGGATATGCTACAGAAGCCTATGTAGATAATGCTGTGCAAGGGAATATTTTCTCTATAGGTAGATTTCTGTTCCGCACCGATCTTAATTTAAATAATGGTGATTTGGTGCCTTTAGAAAGCGAGGATCTATTTGGTAATGAAGCCATGTTTGGAGATCCTATTGGGAGAATAGGTGTAACCCAAAATGGAATCTATCGAATTACGGTTAGCGTAATGATAAAGGGTGGCAGAACAGCTGGCACGGTAACTATACAGACGGATAATCATGTAAAAACCATGGAGGTTAGCAGTAGCGGTAGACAGTACTATTATTCTTTCATCGAGAAGTTTGATGTGTTATTAAATACTTGGATACAAATTAAAAATGCGTATAACTCTAATCATTACGAGGTTATAGTAGAGGTAGAAAAATTAAAATGATGTAGTATCTTTTCTTAGTTACTAGTAACTAATAGTTGACTTAATTTATAAATGATGACCAACCAACAAGTCCACATACGCGAGCATTTAGTGCCTTTTCTATACCAAGAGTTCGATGGTGTGGAAAGGGTGTTTTCTGGCCGTAAGGTAAAAGTTGTAAGAATAACTAACAAATCTAGCTTAGGTAAGTGGCTAACTGCCATGCTAGAACATACTAACAAAGAAATTAAGGTAAGTAATTACAATATATACCTATCCATAGACGATAGGGAACACAGGCTTGCTCGTTTTGGCACGTTCTACATAAACTACAGGTCTAGCACAAAAGCCCTTGAGCTTACCGACGATCATAACGACATACTAAACGAACTGCTAGAAGACATGTTTCGTATAAGCATATATTACTTTGTTTCCTCCTATCAAATATTCTACAAAAAACGAGGCGGAGTCTTAGAGGGCATTAGAGAATACATGAGTGCCTACAATTTGCACGAACACTTTAGCGAACAATCCATTCGTATGTTATACTACCGAGCAAAAGAGTCGCCAAAATTACGACGAATACAGACCCAAGTGGCCAATCGCGTTACAAATTACTACTAAAGCATGTAACAGATTTGTATAGTATCTACTTGTATTTTTATTAAAAATAAAAGTATGATACCCTTATCCTCAGACATAGTATATAGCTCCACTTCGCGCTTATTAGAATACGGACTACTTGGAGTGTTTCTAGTGCTCTTAGGTGTCTTCGCTTGGCACTTATATCGTAAGATAGACGAGAATAGCAACGAGTGGAAAGACATGGCGAAATCCATGAACAAAAACTACACTGACATTGTTCTGCAACAAAACGAACAGAACAAAAAGCTAATCGCTATTCAGCGAGAAAGCTCTATACAGAACAAACAATTTCACGATTCCATGAAGAATAAAATGGACAGAATGCCCACGCATATTGTTAGGGAAATTCGTCTGCATGGAAGCAACTTAACATCGGCCCCAAATCCAAACAAATGAGTAAACCTATAGTATACATACACAGACAAGTAGAAGACGATAAGCAAGCCCTTGGCTTTATTACCGTAGAACATGAGTGTATTCCAAAATACGCCGATGTTTGCCTTGAGCTTTCCTACATTAATAATGAAAAAAAGATTTCTTCCGTTACTCCTGGCATGTACAATTTGGTATATACCTGGAGTCCACGTTTCGAAAGAAAACTTTGGTTAGTGGAAAATGTAGATGGCCGATCTGGAATTCGCATCCATGCAGCAAACTATCATCACCAACTCAATGGTTGTATTGCTCCTGGCACACACACTGCCGATATAGACGGAGACGGCTACCTAGATGTAACAAGTAGCCTTGCAGCGTTAAACAGATTCCATAAAGCAATGGAACCCTTCGAGAAAACAGGAGCAATCATTTTTATTAAGGAAGCTAAATACAGCGTCAAGCCATGAAAAAAATCATATACATAGTATTGTTTCTGTTTATTGTTATGGGCTGTTCTGCAAAACGAGAAATAGTCAAAGAAAATGAAAAGCGCGACGTGGTAGAAACAATAGATCTATCGTCTATTGAGCAAAGCACATTGCTTATTCATCACTTGCTAGATAACAGCAACATAAGTATAGAGTTCACTCCCTTGTCGGATAGCGCTAGCTATACGTCAGACAGTACCGGAACTACCGCAAAAGGAATGAAAGTGAAAGTGAATATAAATAAAAATGTAACTAGCACTACTACACAAAAAGACACCACCCACACCGAAACAAGAAAGGAACAAAAAGACGATAAAACAATAATTAAAAAGAAAGATAAAAAGGTAGACAGAAAACAACCTACCCTACTCTATATCTCTATTATACTAGCGTTGCTACTAGCACTGTTCATTTATTTAAGGCTAAACCATGTAACACTTAAATAGCAGGTTTTAACCTTTATTTATACAAACAAAGCAATTATGAACGCCATTCTACAAGATAATTTCCTGATGACTGAGAATGCATTCGAACGAATGTTATACTCGTTTCATACTATGTTGCCATTATTAGGCAACAATCCCAAACAAGAGAAGAAACTATACACACCTGTTCGTTTTATGGACGAAGAGTTAAATCCAGTTCCGTACGATGAAATAACCGAAGGTTCTACTGCTATTGTAGAGCTTCGTGGTGGTATGGTTACGTATGCAAGTTGGTTCTGGCAATCGGCTGTAGAAACTGTGGCCGTGCTGGATAAGTTAAACAACGATAACCGCATTAGCTCTATTGTGCTAGATGTAGATGGTTGGGGTGGCGCAGCGAGTGCTATTCCACACTTTATAGAATTTGCAAAACGCAAACGCAAACCAATTGCTGCAAGCATAAACAATGCTTACTCGCTGCACTATTGGATGGTGTGCGCTGTGGCCGATGAAGGCATGGTGTTTTGCAATAATGATATTACTGCCGGTGTAGGATCTGTTGGGGCCACTACTTCGTTCATGACAGTTAAGAAGTATTTTGAGAAAATGGGTGTGGGTATTTATCATGTTTACCCTAAAGAATCTAAAGACAAAAATAAAATTAGTCGTCTTATAGACGATAATCCTAAGGAAGCGGTAAAACTTCTAGAAAAAGAACTTAGTCCGTTAGCGATTAAGTTTCAAGAAGCAATACGCCAAGCGCGTCCAAACATTAAGGAAGGAAAAGGCCAGCTAACTGGCGACACCTTCCGAGCAAGCGAGGCTTTAAAGCACGGTATGATAGATGGAGTTCACTCTCTAGCTGAAATACTAACCATTATAGAAATTAATAAATAACCAACACACAGAAAAATGAAAAAAGTAAAAGCGTTTTTATTGGGCTTGTTTGGTTGGGCTGAACTCCAAACCGATGAAGACAAGCTAAAATTAACAGACGATGAGAAAAATCGGCTGATAGAAGTTATGGGTGAGAAACACGCCGAAAACATAATTGAGCGAGTAAACCAATACTTAGCAGAAGGTGAAGAAAATGATTTGGATGCCGATCTGATTAGTAGAGAGGATTTACTAAGATTCCGCGAGCAAGGAAATGAGCTTCTTGCTGAATTAGGAATTGAAGGAGAACAGCGTGATTTATCACAGCTTAACGAACAAGAGTTGTTTAACACCATCTTGTCGGAAACAAGAGTAGCAAATGCTAAAATTATAGAATTTATGAAAAGACCAATCGACGAACCGATTGCATCTGGAACCGATGCGGTAGCCAACATGCACTCGGCTACACACTTGTTTGCAAGTGGAAAAGAATTCGACTCCTTAGACGAGAATAGGCCGTGGAACTTATTGGCAGCAGGACAGAATGTTGCTAAGCCAAGTTTTGCAAAAGGTACTATTGCATTTGAAACCTTAAATAGCGACTTGGCCGACTTTTACCGCGAAAATCCTACGGTACTTAGAGAGTATCAAAGAGATTTACTTGGTTTACCATCGTTTTGGCAAACTGAGTATAATGTAGACGATCGCGCAGACGATGGAAACATCGTATACGGTCCAATTACCCAAGCAAGGAAATTGCCTTGGTTGCCAAAAGGCGTAAGCTCTATTTACTTAGAGGAAAACAGAGTTTTCCCTACTTCAATAGACTTAGAAATAGCAGGACATAGGTTGCAACAGCTTATGGAAACTTGGTTAAACCCAATCGTTAACGGAACATCTGGACCATACAACATTTCGTTTGTTCAATTCTTAATTAAAGGATGGGACAAAAGAGCAAGAGCAGAAGACCGCCTATCGTTAATTAAAGGTATTCACGTGCCTACACCAGACGATGCTACTTTGCCAGGTATGGCTATCCATACAAGAGATGGATTGTTGAAGCGTTTGTACGACCGTACGAACGAAGGACGAATTAAAGTAGCGCACTTTACGAAGCCTACAGTAGAAAATATTGTAGACCACGTAAAAGATATGGCCGACGCACTTCCGCAGGAAGTTAAAAACCAAGCAGGCTTAGTGTATTATTTATCTCCTAGCTGGCTACGTGCTTATGCATTGCGACAGCGAGAGTTAAATGGATTGTACCAAGACTACAAGAAGGACGAGGAAGTAACTATAGACGGTTACCCTAACATTCGCTTCCAAACCTTAGAGGATATGGAAGGTACAGACTTCATGTTTATTACTACCGATGATAACATTGGTTTAATGGAAAATGTACCAGGCGAAAAAGGTTTATATACCTTAGAAATGCTTAAACGTAATATTTACGTTCTGGCTGACTACAAGATAGGAATTAAACTAGTTCATTCTGGTAACAAGATTGCCGATGATGCGCCAGAAGCATTCCGCGTTCAGCTTGTATGGCATAACGGACAGCCAATGTTCCGATCAGATTACTTTGTACACTTGTACGAAGTGGAGAATGGCGAATTGAATTTGCCTTTTGAGCGTGTTACTTTCCGCGACAGTTATAAAGGAAATATCACCAAAATTAAAGGTGCTTATCCTGGACAAGTGATTAAGATAAAAGGGAACAACAACGTTACGGGCGAAATATCCACTGCTGCTGGTATATCTCCGAAGTTCGATTTGTCTTCTGGTGGAACCCTAACCTTGTTAGTGAAGGCCAATGGCGATTTTAAAGAATTGTCTAGAACTGGCGAGCCTGAAACAGTAACCACTCCAGGTATGAACTTTGACGGTACTACCATAGATGCTGATGAGGCTTCTGTGTTCCACTTTGTGGGCAGTACTGGAAACCTAACCGACATCTTAAACGGAAACGAAGCACAGGAGATTAAGATTGTAGGTGGTACAAACGCCTTGACAATTGCTAGCAATGCAACTATCAATGTAGATAGTAGCGCAGTATTAGCTAGCGATGCCGACTTCTTGAAACTTGTAAAAGTGGATGGAGTTTGGTACGAAATCGAAAGAAGCATTGAGTAATCCTTTAAACAAACACAATTATGTATAGATTAAAAACAGTTAAAAGAACTGCGGGTCCTTCACCAGGAGCCGCAGCTCCTTCCAAGGATTTAGTTCTTGTGAAGGTAGACGATGTACTCCATTTCCCTGCTAGAGATAGTAAAGGAGTGGTTGTTCCTGGTTCTTTCGTAATGAAAGAAGGAGCAGAAATGATAGAAATGTACCGAACGCCTGGATCGCAAGAAGACACTTACGAAACCGAAGGCGATTTGGACCAAGAAGGAATTACGCAATCTACCCAAGGTAATTACCCTGGCGATAGCGTAGATATTCTAGAGTTCTTGCAAAACAACTTAGGGGTTGGCTTTGTAGCCATTACTCGCAGATGCGACGGTGGTAATAACCGAATGTTTGGTACGCAATGTAGTCCGGTGTTCTTATCCTCAGAGTACACTAGTAATTCAGAGGGTAATATGCACACGATTACTTTATCGCAAAGAATCGCTACTACGTTTGTTCCTGCTGTGTACGAAGGTACATTCAGCTTTATGGAACCTACTGCCACCGACGAAACAATAGAAGCTACAGCTGGAACTACTTATAAGGTAGATGCTACTATGGCCGACGAAGTAATCACTATTAATACCGCTTCGCTGGAAGCTGGCGATAAAATTACGCTAATTGGTGGTGATGTAGCTGGAAAGCTCGAGAACACAGCAACTGTAATACTTGCGGGTGGTGCCGATTGGGTGGGAGTGCCTGGCGCGTCCATAACGCTAAAGGCGTTTGAGAGTGACTCCAAGATTCTAATCGAAACTGACAGGAGCTAGTAAATAACCAAAAGCCCTGTTATCATGCAGGGCTTTTTTAATACGATTACTATGAAAAAGAAAACAATAGAAATACTCGCTACAAAAAAGAAACCATCGGAGCGTTACAATGCTCTGTTTGATGTTTTTAGAAAGGTTTCGAAAAACCGTCGTGAGATTGCTGCTATAAACAAACGAGGGGTAGCTTCGCTCCTATCTTTAGAATACAGCATAAAGAAGCACTTTGGTATTCGCGATGTAGAGATTCATTCGTTTGCGACTACGCCATCAGCACCAAGCAAACAAAAAGAACATACACCTACGTATACACGCGAAGGATTAGAATCTATGCACTACCAAAAAGAGTTGCGACCACTTGCTGCAGAACTTTCTGAAAAAGTGGGTGTAGATCCTTCGGACCAAAAGAAAGTTACGCTAATAGATTTTATTCTAGAGCATAGCGAAGAGGAAGATAGCGAGGATGTAGAAGTAGATTTACCCGACGAAGCAAAAGAAGGTGCTACGCTTAGATCCATCTTTCCTTTTTTAAGTTCGGAAGATTGTCCAGACGAGTTTAAAATTCTTGTTGCCGACAAAATTACTGCTTACGAAAAGTGGGTAGAGAATTACAAAGCACTAGAAGCAAACAAGAATTTGACTAACGAGGAAGTTTTAGAACATGCAAAAAAAGCAGTAGAAGGTTTTGAGCTTGATTTAGACATCATGGAAGAACTTAACTACTACAAAGAACACGGAGAGATATTAGGAGAGCATCCTATTTTCGCTGCACATAATTTGCAGAAAGCCGTAAACGCAATTAAGGTAGTAGATCTTGTTACACGCAGAAATAATCTAAAAACCTACATTGCTCGCGATAGCAAGAAGGTAGAAGATGGTGAGATTGCCAAAGACAAGCTAGAAGCTTTCCAGGCTAAAATAAAAGAGTACGAAGACGAACTTGTTTTAGTAGAGGAAAGGATTGCGAAGAATGACGGAAAATAAATTTTTTGATATACCACTAGAGGCTACTCCCAAACAGGGAGCTTCTGGTGGTTTTATATCTAAGTATTTAGCTAGTCATTTCGAAAGAATAAGCAATGTAAAAGATTACGTAAAACGATTGCCTACAGAGGAAGAGTTTATGTTCCTGCAAACCGACAAGCAGTTTAACGCCTTTACGTTTATCCCGTTTATCTGCTCGGAGAAAAGCATAGAGCATTTATACGCTACCACCTACTCTATTAATAGACGAGTAGTAGAATCGCTTACAGAGTTGCACAACACAGGCTATATAGACAAGATTACCATTTGCGTAAACGATTCTATAATAAGCAGAAATCCTACGGTAGTAGACTTGTTGCGAACGGCAAACAAAGAGTACCCGAACTTTCAAATACTATTCACCTGGGCACATGCAAAAGTAGCGATGGCCAAAACAAAAGAGGACTACTTTGTGATAGAAGGCAGTGGCAATTGGAGCGAAAACGCAATGTACGAGCAATACACATTTGCAAACAGCAAGGCCTTGTTTGAGTTTAGAAAGCAATTAGTAACCGAAACACAAGTAAGACATGAGATTATCCAAGGAGAACTTATTGGTAGTTGAGAAAATGGGGGCTACTAATTACCGCCCTAGCCAAGTGTGTATGTATTTGCAAATAGACAAAGCTAAGTTTCAAAAAGAATTCGATAACGAAAATTCCGAATTGCGAATTGCATACGAACGCGGAAAGCTTAAAGCTGATTTTGACATTAGCAGTAAGCTACTAGAAAACGCTACTGCGGGAAACATAACCGCTACACAGATTTATGAAAACATAAGGGAGCGAAAAGAAACAGAAGCAAAAATCAGAAAATACTTCATGCTAGATGATTGATACATCGATAAATATTTCAGAAGACATTAGTCTAGAGCAAATCTACGAGTATATAGATACTGGCGATGTGCAGGAGGCACCGGAAGGTGTAGTAAACTACTTACGCGCTATGGAAATGGTGTACGGTATGCACAGGCGAATAGACAAATACGGAAGCAAAGATGCAATCGTTAAGGATTTGCGCACACGTTGTGGACTGTCGTATTACCGAGCCAATAAGCTATACAATAACACCATTGAGTACTTCTATGCAGATAGCGACATTAGCAAGCAAGCGTTTAGGAATCTTATTTCACAGCAAATAGAGAAGACTATTAACCTGGCTATTTCCCTAATTAAGGATGTAGACGATGCTTTTAAAGTTGTTAAGATGTATAAAGAGCAGTACGAAGTGTTAGAATTAGGTAAAGAAGATCAGCTCGAGCTTCCAGAAGAAATGTTTACCAAGCCATTTAAATTATACACTACCAATGCCGAAAGCTTAGGAATACCAAAAGCAAGCCGAACCGCAATAGCAAAAGTAATAGACGAAAAACTAGAAGGAATAAGCGAAGTAGAAAAAGACATTATACGTCGTGAAGCTGGATTGCTACCACTACAAGTATTAAAAGATATAGATGCGAGGGAAATTAAAAAATAAGGATGTAGAAGCTAGGTACGGAAACTACGTAAAACAGATGATAGACCTTATAGGTCCTAAGAACTTATATCTGATTGCTGGCCGTGGAATGACAAAAACGTCCGATGTGATTGCAGATCGTTCCATAGATATTGTTCATGACATGCCAAGAGCCTTGTCGGCCATAGTGAGTAATACCTACGTAAATGCACGAACTAACATTATTCCTACGCTTCTAGAAGGTTGGATGAATTATAAAGGCTGGGAAGAAGGTAAGCACTTCGTGAAAGGCGTGCGACCACCGGCACACTTCGAGAAGGCGTACAAGCCTATTATGAACTACAATAACACCATTAGCACTTTTAATGGTCATATATTTATACTTGGTTCATTAGATCAGCCATCGGGATTAGCTGGAAACTCCTATCAACATATATATGGTGACGAAGCAAAATACCTAGATAAGAAAAAGCTAGACACGCTTATGCCTGCCTTGCGCGGTTATCCTGCGTTTGCTCATTCGCCATATTATCGTGGAGTTACTTTCACTACCGACTTACCTAATTTAGGCAAAGGCGACTACGATTGGATCATGGACCAAAAAGAGTTAATGGATGTAGAGAAAGTGGAATTAGCCTTGCAAATTGGTTTGGTGGTAAACGAAATAAATCACGAAATATATAAGGCTTACAAGGCTAAGAACAGTCGTAGGCTAAACAATTTAGTAAAGAATAGAAAGCGGTGGATGCTTCGCCATAATGTAGCAAGGAAGGATCTTACTTTCTTCTATATGGTATCGTCGCTTGTAAATCTGGATATACTTACTAATGGTTATATAGAAGATTCTATTGGCCATCTAGGATTGGAAGAGTTTAAAAGCTCGGTACTTACCTTTATGCCGAAGTTGGAGGCTGGCGAAAGTTTTTATCAACGTTTGGACGATTCGCATTTCTTTGAGGATGGGTTGCGAAGCGAGTATATAGAGAACATGTCCTTGGCCGACGATTTTCAAGAGTCTTGCGAGATGCTGGAATACCACGTTATGGATGCGCCAATAGATGCTGGTGTAGACTTTGGCCGTCAGTTATCCATGGTGTTGGGTCAAGAAATAGGTAGGGATTTCCGAATAACAAAAAACATGCACGTGTTGGCTCCGCAAAGTTCAAGAGAGTTGGCCGATAGGTTTGTGAAATTCTATGCCAATCATCGATACAAGCAGTTGAACATGTACTACGACCGAAGCGGTAACCAGTATCAGAGCTCTGGCCGTGACTGGGCTTCGGAACTACAGCGATGCATAGAGTTTGACATACACGGGAATCCTACGGGTTGGAAAGTAAACTTAATGAGTCGTAACCAGGCTACAATATATCAAGCCGAAGAGTTCTTGTTCATGCTTAAGTTTTTAGGGAAAGAAAATTCTAGGCTTCCTAACATATTAATATGTATGTATCAATGCGCAGAGCTTAAATCATCGCTAGAAACTACCAAGGTAGAAGTAAGCTGGAAGCAAGGCGTGAAGGTTATAAACAAGAACAAAAAAGCCGAAAAGACTTTACCACTACATAGACTCCCAATGCACTCTCCAAATTATTCCGATGCTTTTAAGTATTTGTTGTACCGAAAGAAGTGGGCCGATCCTTTAATGGGTGGAAGTAGACCTTTGCCATCTGGATTATAACAAACGTATGCGTGTGTTTTTGTATTAATTTTGTGTAAAAGTTTGCTAAAGCAAACATATATGTGTATTATTGTGTTAATTAAAAACAATAAACATGGACAAAACAAAAAAGATAGTAGGGATATTCCCTTCTAAAAACAGCGATGAACTATTGTGTACAAAGGATTTGTACTTCAATTTTCAGAAAGTAGAACTATTACGTATTCACAAATGTTTTTATTTGTGTGAAGTATCCACTCCCCAAGGCAGATTAACTCTCCCAATTCATAGACTGTCAAACAAGCCTATTGTAGTTGACCTAGCTTGTTGATGCACGAAAGGTGCCTGGACTTGTTCCGGGTGCCTTTTTGATTTTTAACGGTAAAATGAAAATTAAAATAAAATGGAAAACATAAAAGAACCTGAACACCCAAGTATTTATGATCCAAGAAGTAAAACAGGAAAATACTACCCTTGGGAAGAAGAGTATAAGAAGAAAATGAAGATCTGGAAAAAATGGTACGATAGTAAGGTTAAAAATTAACTATATCATAGTTATATACGTAATAAATTAAAATAAAATGGAAGAACAATTAAAATCAGCTCAAGCTTATCTACAACAAAGAGCAATGAGTACACGAAAAGTAAAGAACGATGGATTAATACGCCTATCTACAAGTGTTGTATCGGCTTCAGAAGTAGAAGCTGTTTTGGATATGGTAATGAAAGGCACGTTTTTAGATTTTTATAAAGAATACAATAAGATGCTTGCTCCGATCTATAATAAAGAAACAAAGAAAGAGTGTTGCAGTGAAACTGTTGAGGATTTAAAAGTGGATAGTTCTAGTAGTATTTATTTAAAAATAGTGTCGCATAATGAACATTCATATAAGGCTCATTTAAATGCTTTTAAGGAGATGAATGACACTAAATTTGAAGTAGATATACATAAAGTGGAAAGGACTAACGGTGTGTATACACTTGTATTGAAGTTCTTTGGAGAAGAATACATTAAGGATGTTTATTTCTTTGGCTACTTGGTCCGACAGAAACAAATGGATGGGGTTGAAACTAAAATTATATGACATGGGATTATTAGAAAAGTTTTGTAGAAGAATAGATAATGACCAAGGCTATGATAATTTAAAACTAGCCAAAGACTTAAAGACATTAGCAAAAAAACACTTTAATCGATTGTCTATAAATGATAATGAAACTGCAACTGACGTATATACAGAGTTAGAGAATGCCGTTTTCCGACCTATTTTATTTAGCACACCTATGGTACAAGCTATTTTGGACGGTAGAAAAACGCAGACAAGAAGATTACAAGGTTTAAAAGAGTTTAATGAAAGTCCAGATTGTTTTAGATATGACGGCACATCCGCTGAAAATGAAAGCATTCATTATTTTGAAACTATAGATATTCACGGAAAACCAACAGAAAGATATACGTCAATAGAATCCAAAGTAACGTTAGGGCGGCTTGGCGTATGTGCCGCCTCTTATAAACTAAATTATCAATCTTGGCAGTTACTGCGGCATTACGCCAAACCGCTTGTTACCTGCCGTTAATTTCAGAATCATGAATAAAATTCAAATTTATAGAATATCAGACCACCCTACAGGTGGCTCGCCTTTGTACGGTGAGATATGTAGAGATTGCATGGAAGGATTTGTGAGTGAAGGTAAATACTACGAATTTGATGGTCATTTATGCAAATATGTTTACGAAAAAGATGGAGTTACATATTATGCAGAGGGAGGTCAAGACGATGGTACAGATAGCGAAATAATGTGTTCTGAATGCGGAGAGTATTTTTTAACAGATAAAGAAGTTCTGGATGACTATGAATTTTAATGGCAGGTAACATAGTTATATACGCCACTTAAACTAAAACACAATAACTTAAAAACATAAAACATGAAAAACATAAAACACACATCCTTTGCAGAAATTTCAGAAAAAGTAGTAGAAGTTTATGGCAGTGCTGGTGTTACAGCATTGCTATTTAGCACAGCTAGCTTATTTAGGGATATAGTAGTGAAAGAACTAGGCTTCTTTCCACTATTACACCTATACGGTCCTTCAGCAACAGGTAAAAGCAGATTAGCTTATCTATGCCAAAAACTAGTTTGCGTAGATGTAGGGCCTAACTGTTATGTAACTGGCGATCTGAATATACATTCTATTTTAAAGAGATATTCTAAACAATTTAACGGCATTGTTTGTTTTGAAGAGTACTATGATGGCAATTATATACTAGACGCTTTTTTGAAAGAGGTTTATGAAAAAGACACCTATCAAACAAGTAATGAAGATGGAGAAGTGTTTCCGGCACAAATTAAATGCAATACAATAGTTACAGGTAATTATAAAACAAGTGATGCATCTCTATCTAGTAGAATGATAATAGAAACTATGACAAAGAATGTTTTTTCAAAAACTGAGGTTAATTCGTTTCACGAATTAAATCAATTAATTGAAAACGACTTGAATGAAATAGCACTTCAGCTTGTTGCTAGTAAAAGGCATATGGTAGAGCATGTTTTTAATTATGAAAGATTAAAGGCAGTAGAAAAAGAACTGGAAGGAATGCTAACAACTACGGTGCATTATAGATTATTAAAGAGTGTTTCAATCCTAGTTCTCTTTCAAAAAATACTTGGAAACTGCATTGGTCTTTCAGATGAGTATGTAAAACAACATTTTGTAGAGTTATTAAAAGAACAGGAGGCTTATTTAGTTAACTGCAATTAAAAAAAACATAAACAATTAAAAATCATGGACGTTACACATTATTATTTTCAGGCCACTTACGGCACAAAATTAAAGAACAAGCTACAGAAAGAGCTGTACGAATACCTTATCGAGTTAGATGGGTTGATAATAGAGGAAGAAAGCCTAAAGAACTTTATGTATAACATAAATAAAAAGGCTGCAGAACTAAACGAAAAGCACAAGCGGTGCAAACCAATTGAGTTTGGGCAACATCGAATAAGCACGGAAATGTATGTCAAAAATATATTCGTTACCGGGTTTCCAGAAATGAATCTTTGTTTGCTAGGTGGATCATTATGGTACATGACAGATAAGAAGATATAAGAACTACTAAACTAAAAAACATGAGCAAGAATAAATACTGCCCGAATTGCTGGAATGGATTAAGCGCCGACGAAATAAATTTAAGGTACTGCCAAAATTGTTCGCTTAACTGGAAGGAGCCAGCGAACGATGCGTTGCAAAATGCAATAGAAGATAAATACATTAAAAACGCTATGTACATAGCATCAACACTTTAGAGATATGCGAATAGATTTTTTTCAAATGACTGATCACCTCTTCTCTCTTAAAGATTACTCTATAGAGGAAATCAAAGAACTGCGTGTAGAGTATAATAATAAATATAGAAGTCTAAATAATAGAATGAGAGATTTAGAGGTGATAAGCGCAAACGATGTTATTCATAGACAAGAACTTTTAAAGTTGAGCAAACGAGTCTATAAGTTTATTAAGGAATTGAATTTAGAGCTTGGTAGAAGATTGGTAAAGTAGATTAAAGATGTTTAGAAAAAAGAAATCACCGAAAAACATTCAATGCGTTGCTTGCAACTGGGTTGGCACTCGCGAAGAAACAATAAAAATAAGAACACATAAATTAAGAATAGATCGTTGCGACTGTCCAGAGTGTGGTTGTTCAACTTTTTATGAGAATAAGAAGAAAAGCTGGTTATCGATATGGAAATAGAGAAGATAATATACCACACTACTAGAAGTATTCACAATTTAGATGATAAGCTAAGTATTGCTACGCTTTTTCTATTCTGTTATCAGTTGGAGCGCAAAGCTTTTGCGGAATTGCTGTATACAGATAACCATGAAGAGTTAATACAAAAGTTTAACGAACGATTTTCGGATGCGGAAATAGATCTATCGATAAGGCTCGATGATAATAACATTAGAGATTGTTTTAATCGAACACTTGAGGAAGTGAAAAGAAAATATGACAGCGATGGTTACTACAAGGCATTATATGAACGTAATCCGTATGCGGTGGTAATTAATGAGTTGATTAATGATAGGAGGTTAGATAATTTAAAATAGACAAAGTAATTATGAAAGTAAAAATTAAAAAGCTACATGAACAGGCTAAAATGCCTTTTAAAAAACACAGCGCAGATGCTGGTTTTGATTTATATGCTACTTCTAGAGTAAATGAAGGTGGCAACATTGTTTACGGCACTGGGTTAGCTTTTGAAATACCGGAAGGATTTGTTGGGCTCGTATTCCCGAGGTCCAGCATAGCGAACAAAACAATTGCATTAAGCAATGCAGTAGGGGTTATAGATGCAAGTTATCGAGGCGAAGTAACTTTTAAGTTCAAACCTACTTTAACGATAGCATCAAACAAAAACTTTGCTGGTATAGAGGTAGGATGCATTATTAATGGTAGTTACAACATTGGAGAACGTATTGGCCAATTAATAATAATGCCAATACCAAGCGTTCAATTTGAATTTACAGAAGAATTAACCAGTACAGCACGAGGTGCTGGCGGTTATGGAAGTACTGGAACTAAGTAAAAGGAAGGATATGAAAAGAATACCACAAAAAGACTTAATAGATTATGAGATATCATCTAGTTGGTGGGCAGGTGCTGTAAAAATTGGATGGATGCAAAGATTATCTGGAAAGTACTTTGCTTGGAAAACTATTAGAAAGTATAAGCGATATCTATACGCAATAGAGAGAAGGAATAATAATTTATAAAAGAACAATTATGAGAACTCAAATTCCAAGCAGTGATAATCCAGAGCAACCTAAATGCAATATTATAAAAACAGGCGAAGTGTTAATGTCTACTTCTAACAGTAAGTTAACTCTCAACGAAATGTTTCGAAAGAAAGAGTACATATTATATTGTATGGAAAAAACTTCTTCTTTTAAAAGAGGTAAGCTCCTTGAGCTTCATGTGCATTTACAAGATTTAAATAATGCTATGCTAGAAAAACTATCACCAAAATATGTAGACGAAGCTACAATTCTAAATAAAAAGATGAAAAGAAATTCTTTTATATCTTTTTTAGAAGAGGAAATTGAAAAATGGAAAGATAATGCGAGAGTATATGTTTCTGTAAGATACGATCTAGATGAAGCGAAAAACAGTTTTATTAGAGTAGCAGCATTTGAAGATGTTTTAGAACGATATCTAGAAATCTTCAAAGAAGAAGAAGAAGAAGAAGATAAGTCAGAATAAAATAATAATTAAAACAAATAACTATGAGTAAAAACAGATCATTTTATGGCCAATTAAACTGGACCAGAATTAAATACGCACTACAAAGCGGAAAGATAAAGGCACAAAGAATTCAAACAAAACATGGAGAACAAATCTTTTTCGACATAAATGTTTGGGTAAACGATGAACCAGATCAGTACGGGCAGGATGCTTCTGTACAGATGCAACTTAGCAAAGAAGCTTACGAAGCCAAAGAGAAGAACCCGTACTACATAGGGAATTTAAAATTTAGAGAACCCACGGCCACCGACGTATCTCCAGAGGAAATAAAGAATATTGTTGGTGGTGAAGAGGATGATGATTTATCGTTTTAGACAATTCAAAGTGATTTAATTTTACATACGGCTATCTTAGATAGCCGTACTTCTCCAAAACACATTCAATCGATTTAATGTGTTTTTTTGGTATTAATCTGGTCCCATAAATTGCTTTAGAAATAGTTGATCCTGGAAGGTTCAGTTTGTCTTCCAAAGTTTTCACTGAAATCAAATCTCTATCGTTCAAGAAGTCAACGATCTGCTTTGATTTTTTAATTTGCTCGTTTCTGTTCATAATAATAAAATTAAAAAATGCCATCATCGGCGAAGCCGATTTTTTTGAAAAGCCCAGATTTGCGCCTGGGCTTTATGATTAATAAATGTTATAACATATTTTCGTCTGCAAAAGAAAAGAAACTATCTTTTGTTATTATAATATGATCTAACAGCTTAATGTCTAAAAGCTCACTAGCTTGTTTTATTTTCTTAGTTATTCGTTTATCTGCGTTGCTAGCTACTAGCGTACCGCTTGGGTGATTATGAAATATTATAAAGCTTGTACTATGCGCTTTTAGTAAGGTTTGGAATATTATTCTAATATCTACCATTGTACCGGTTATCCCTCCGGAGCTTATTTTTTTAACTCCTAGAACTTGGTTAGAGTTGTTCATAACTATAGCATAGAAATACTCTTTATACTCCATATTTTCGCCTATTACATTACGGGCTATTTTAGAAGCATCACGAGATGAGCGGATTTTTAATTTATAATCATTGTTACGCTTGTAAGATATTGTTATCTCGTCAACGATTGGCATTTGATTTCTCTTTAAGGTATGCATATTGTATTTTTTTAGTTGAATTTAACAGAAATAGACTTTGTTTAACATTTACAGGTAATAAGCTGTAAAGTCTGAAACCGCTCCGTTTTCTTCGATTATACAATTTGCAACCTTGCAAGGCGTTGCTCCGACCTGGTGCATGAAGTAAAGAACATCATTCTCCCAATACAAATGAGAATAACCTTTTTGCGTTAGTAATTCTTTTACGGCTTGTGTAAATTCCGTACTTTTGTCATTGATGTTTATCGCGTCCATGTGATAAATGTTTTTAAGTTAAGGAGGTGTTCGCGCACCTCCTTTTATTGTTATTGGGTTGGGCTCTTCCCTTCCCTTTATGTATCATAAAGATACAAAAACCTATACAAAAAGCCTAACATATTAAGCATTCAGAAGCCCCCGAAACATTGACTTTTAAAGGCTTTACGTCATTTATAACACTGCATACGTTTTAAATAAACTACTTTCTTTTCAAAAAAAATTTTACACAAAAACTTTAAAATTTACAAGATGTCGCCCTACAGTCTTTATAATAAACTTAGTTATTTAGAATCATTATAAAATACACGTCTTCCATTTATAAAAGCAGCTTTTTGACCTACTTATTTAAATCCGCAAAAACCTAAACCCTTGATTTCCAACAAACAAACCTAACCGCAAATAAATTGCGGTTAGGTTGTTTGTTGCCGAGCCGAGCCCGCTGACTTCCTTAAGTGTTGGAACACGCCCAAAGATTTTTAGATATGTGGCACGCCAACAGGTTTATGCTTTTCGCATGTAACAGACTAAAACGCAACAAGTAACTAGATTGCCTATATGAAAACAAGAGTGCTATATAGAACAGTAGGCAAACTACATAGGCTAAGCAAGCAGGGCATTCCGTTCGATATAACTTTTGCTAGTTACAACGAAACAGATGGTACTAGCAACGGGATAGTAACAAAGAAAAAGGTTATGCTTCGTACTGGATTGTCCAACAGGAAGTATAAAAAAGGTCGTGTTCTAATAGGTTACAAAGAGTATAAGACAGGCAACAACGGATGGTTTTACCTTCCACTATTGCTTAAAGTAAATAACAAACCAATCTATAAAGATGATTGAATACATTACAGACACCAGCGGAATTATTCAAGCAGACAACGTAAGTGTAACGTTCTCTGAAAATAAAAACCCACGAGATCTACAAACGCTTAATGTTTCTCCTTTCAATTGGGCAGACATTCAGCCAGCAGGCGACTTCACTATCTTACCATATGGATCTGCAAACAATCTTCCTGTAGAAGTCAGAGATATTATCCATGCGAATTATATCGCACCAGGCATACTACAGAAAAAAACACAGCTACTATGGGGACAAGGTCCAAGGCTATACAAAGAGATAGTTAAAGAAGGAGAGCTCATACGCGAATGGGTAAGCGATAGAGTGATAGAAGATTGGTTAACAGATATCAATGCTGAGGATTACCTGCTAAAGAGTAGCGTGGACTACCAGCACCTAGAAGGCACTTGCACTAAGCTAAAGTTAAATAGAGGTTACAGAATAAAAGGGTTCGTTACAGAGATAGAACACAGTTCTTTCAAATACACGAACTTGGCTAAGAAGAAGGGAGACGATAAGCCATCGCACATGGTAGTTCGAAAAGGAGCTAAATGGAAAGCTTATCCAATGTTCGACCATCGCAATCCATTCAAGCATGGCACTACTATGTTGTATAGTAACCTGCCTAGTTTCTGTAGCGACTACTACACTATCCCGTCCTTGTACGGGTCACTTGAATGGCTAAAACGTTCTACTGCTATTCCTGTTATACTGGAAGCGTTATCACGCAACTCAATTAATATTAAGTATCACATTATATCCCCAGCGTATTTCTGGGAAACTAAACGTGAAGAATTAGAGGATGAATGTATTAAAAAGGGGAAGCCTTATAAGGAGTCCATGCTTATTGAATTCCGTACCGAATATCTGGAGAAGGTTGCCAATGCATTATCTGATGCTCAGAACACAGGTAAATTCTGGCATTCGGTAAAAACTTTAGAAGTGCAAGGCCAAAACATACTAGAGCATGGTTGGGAGATTAAACCAATTAAACAAGATGTACGTGAGTTTGTGCGGTCGCAAATTGATATAAGTAAACGAGCAGATGAGGCACTTGCTGCAGGTGTTGGCTTGCATGGTGCGCTAGGTAATATTAATGTAGCAGGTAAGGCCGACAGTGGGTCTGAACAATTATATGCACTTAAGAACTATTTGCAGACTGGTATAGCAATACCAGAAATGATAGTAACCAAAGCAATCAACTTAGCAATCAAAGCCAATTGGCCTGAGAAAGATTTAAAGCTTGGCTTCTATCATTACAAACCACAGGCAGAAAAAAATATACATTCAGGTAACCGTATTAAAGAAAATATATAATGTTCACAGAAGAAAACTTTGGACAAGATTTTAAAGAGGTGTTGGGTTTTACCCATGCCGATTTGTCCTACACTAGACTACACCCTGATCTTATTGGCTCTCGAAATTATATATACGATATAATTAGTAAGACAGTATACAATGCTATTATAAGCGATGAGGACGATACTGATATCCAGCATACCCTTAAGTATGCGTTATACATAGAAGCATACAGAAGGCACGCTCCAACTAGCAACCTAGCACATACCAATGATGGCAGAAGGATGCTAAGCGATGAGCGTTACAAAACTCCGTTCGAGTGGATGCTAGATAAAGACGATGAGAACCTACAGATACGAGCCGATGAATCAATCAGCACATTATTACAAGCATTAGAAGAGAAACAGTATTGGAAAGAATCTGATATATACAATGAGTTTACTTCTATACACGTAAACACAATAGAGAAGTTCTCGGCCGTCTACCCTATCCAGTCTAGGCTTTTGTTTCTTAGATTACGACCATACCTAAAGGAATGCGAAACACGTCATATAAACTCCAGGTTAGAAAAACCACTAGAGGATTATGACAACAAAGATTTACTTAGCGAAATTATTACAGAGGCCTGTGTGTTCTATGCCATAAGCAAAGGTGCTACCCGTTTGCGTGCTACCTTATTCAGAGAAGGCTTTCAAATTGAAGAAACTAACCACGGAAAATCCAAAAGAGCACCATCAAACAATGCACCAGAGCAATTGGCACAACTCTACATGCAAGACTCCTTAAAGAGCCTAAGAGAATTGGAAATGCATGTAGGCACAAACGATACAGAGGAAATTAAATTCACATTCAATACTAATTCAAAATTTGTTGATTCTTAATGCACACCATAAAAACACATAAGCACACTTACTTTCTACCGGCTAGCATAGATCAGTTTACAAAGAAGCAGTTCATTATACTTTGCGAGCTACTTCATAAACTGGATCATGGTGCTATTAACTTTGTGCAATTTAAATTCCTACTAGCAGTACGACTATTAGGAATTAAGAAGAGATCAATCAAAACAGAAGAACAACGCGAGGTAATAATGAACATTAGCAATGTGTTCGATTCACTATTCACAGAGAACAGCAATCAGTTCAGACTAAACACCTATATGGAAACAAACTTAGTGCAAACTGTATGGGGTTTGTTCCGAAAATATCACGGACCATACGATGGATTCTCAAACATAACCTTTGGCGAATTTGTAAAAGGACTAGACAAGTTTTACCACTGCACCACCGAAGCATCTATCGAGAATCTATCGGCATTACTTGCTGTGTTTTATAGAAAAAAGGAATTCAAATACTGGTTTAGAAGCACAAGGAAATTAAGAGAGAACGGAATAGATGTGCGAAGCGATAAAACCATTAGCATTCGAGCAAGAAAGTATATATCACCAGGTGCCTTATTCGGATTCTTCTTTTACTTCCGTTCTTTCCACGAACAACTATCCAACAGCGTGATGATAGTAGAAGGTAGTGAGATAGATCTATCCATTCTATTCAACGACAATCAGCCAGCTAGCAATACATTAAAAAGCGACATACCAGGCTTAGGCATGCTAGGAATAGCCTTCCATATTGCAAACCAAGGCGGGCTTGGCGACTTAGAGAATGTGAACAGCAGACCAATGTGGGAAGTGTTGTTATATCTATACAACCTAAAGAAAGCAGAACTTGACGAGGCCAAGGCACAAGAAAAATCAAACAGCAATGAGAAAAAATAAAATAAACGATCTCCGACAATTAGTCTCGCACATACAAACACTTGTGCAAGAAATAAAAACTACTGATGTAGTAGTAGACGAATCACAACTAAACAGGAATCTAGATAAAATAAGAGTGCAAGATAATTACATTCTTATAGGAGTTATTCCAGAGTACAATAGCAGTGGTAGCCTAGACAATGTTAACTGGAACAGTGTAAACGCTATGATAGTGCTACATAAAACAGACAGCTCTGATAATACGCACGATCAATTCCTAGACATGATGAACAACACTCAAAACATAGCCATCGATGTTATGAACAGCCTGATTACCTTGGCCACAAGTGGCGATTGTAATTTTATAAGCAAAATAAAACCAGGTAGTTTCAGTATGGATCCAGTCTGGTTAAGATCTGGTTGCAACGGATGGATGATAACCTACATAAACGACGAATACTAACATGAGTTTACTAGACAAACGAAGCGACAACAGCGATTTCCTTAAACTAGCCTTTACAAAAAAGATACTTAAAGAGGAAGCCAAGAATATAGAATCAAAACAAACCCAAGTAATGGCTAAGAATCGTTTTGAATCTGCTGGTTGGTATGCTTTCCGCGAATACAGCGCCAACGATACTACACTACGCTACACACATACACCAGAGCACAGGTTTATAGACATGAAGAGTAGGAAAACAAAGAAGGATGGAAAGAAAAAAAAGAAGCACTACCCTATTCATAACCGAATTTTGTTCGGCCACATGAACAACATTATTCGCAGATTGCAATTTGAGTACACCGATGGCATTAAAAAACAACTGCGGAATGAGTATAAAATATAGGGTAATGAGAAAACTATCCCGTCCTATCCCACCAAACAATCTAAGAGTAAAGCAAAATCATTCACTCGTAGTATTATTGATGTTTATGTTTATTGTCTTTGTACTAACAACAGCAATAGGCTGTAAGTAATCATAATAGGTTTATAGTAAAATAAATTATTATATTTGATTTAACTTAAAAACCTTTAAACATGCTCTGGATAATTTTAATAGCTGTAGTTATATTTATTTTTATTGTTGTTGCTAAAAATGAAAAGGAAACTAAAGAAAGTAATAAGAAGCTCATCAATGCTGGATATAACTTAAATAATAAAGTTGACACAGGTAAATACATTGCTGGCCATCCAACAATAGACGATTCTATTACTATAAGTTGTATTGTTGCAAAAGAATCAAAGTTATTTATTTTAAACGAAGTAGCTTCTCATTCTACCAGGATTCAAGGATCTATAGAGAAATCATATATAAACAATATTTTGGTTGAAGACCAAACAACAATAGAAAGGAGAGTAACAGTTGGGAGAATGTTATTAACTGGACTCTTTGCTTTTGCTTTAAAAAAGAAAACTAAAAACGAATTAGCTTATTTAGTTATAGAATGGAATGACGGTAAATTTGAACATGAAACAATATTTGAGTTTGAAGGTAAGGATTCAGTTATAAAAGCAAATAAAGCTAGAAATACATTAATAAAAATAGTAAAGTAAAAACATAATCCATAAAGTCCATTTTTAATCCTATGAGTATTCATGCTTATAGGATTTTTTATATCCAATATACATCTCTATATTTGTATCGACCAACATTTTTAATACTGATGAACACCTTGTAGGAGGAGTGCAGGTGCAAGTCCTGCCGTCAGTATTACTGTTGGTCAACCACCTCCTACTTTATTATGGCCAACAGATATAGAAACACTTCCGAAATCTACATTAACGATCTATTCTCTGTAGAAGAACATTCTCTCTGGACACGTCACAAAAACACTATGCGTCTAGTAGACGATGATCAGTATATAACACATCCTTACCACCCTACCTTATTTACACTACCCTAGTTTCGCATGTAACAGAATAAAACATAGCTTCTATCTATCATTACAATAGTAATCCCTACTGTAATGAGAAAAATTAGAAGTGAAGAAATAAGGTTTGACGTTGTCGTTAATGGAAACAAAGCGCAGCGAGAACTATATAACCTAGAAAAAGCTAATCGCGGACTTACCGAAGAAACAAAAGAGCTTCGCAGGGAAAAGGTGCGTTTAGAAAGAGCTGGAAAAAAAGAATCGGCCGACTACAAACAGACTACTAAACTCTTACGAGAGAAAAACGCTACAATAAGACAAAACAGGTCTAGAATGCAAGAACTCCAAAAGGAAATTGGAGTTACCGGGCTTACTATGGGCCAACTTCAAAGCCGTGCAAGAGCATTGAGGTTGCAATTGCGAAACATGGTGCCTGGAAGCAAACAATATATAAAGCTTGAAGGGGAGCTGAAAAAAGTAAACACACGTTTGCGCGAGCTCAGAATGAATGCTAGACATACAGAAGGTGCTTTTTCTCGATTAGCTCAAGGTTTCAACAAGTATAGTACACTTATTCTGTCACTTACAGCAGGAATGACAGGAGTTATATTTTCATTACAAAGATTTATAGACTTCAACAATAAAATATCCGATGCACAAGCAGATGTAATTAAGACTACTTCTATGACACGAAAAGAAGTAGACGAGTTAACTAAGTCCTTCTCTAACCTCAATACTCGCACCTCACAAATGGATCTTCTTGTAATTGCTAAAGAAGGTGGCCGATTAGGATTAGCCAAAGAAGAAATAGGCGAATTTGTTGAGTATGTAAATATTGCAACAATAGCATTGGCAGATGGCTTCACAGGCGGTGTCGAAGAAGTTGCGCCAGTACTAGGAAAGCTGAAGTTCTTATTCGAAGAAACAAAAGACCAAGGAGTCGCAGAAGCTTATAGCGGTATAGGATCTGCTTTAAATGAATTAGCAAAAAACGGTATTTCAACAGAAAAAAATATTGCAGCATTTGCTACACGTACTGGTGCATTGCCAGAGGCATTAAAGCCATCAGCTTCAGCAGCGTTGGCATTAGGTGCGGGATTTGAGGAAGCAGGAATTAAAGCGGAGGTAGGTTCTAGAGCTTGGGGAATTGTTTTACGCCAAGCAACTACCAACACAGAGAAGTTTGCCGAAGTAATGGGATGGACAAACGAAGAAGTTCAAAATCTATTGAATGAGGACCCAACTGAATTCATGCTTCAATTCGGAGAAAGTCTTAAAGGTGCAAGTGCAACCGAGATTGGAGAAATATTCAAATATCTTGGAGTAAATGCTGACGCTGCTACAAAATCTATAGGTGCATTAAGTGCTAATACAGATAGGTTTAGAAAATTAATGGACATTTCTAAAGTTGGTATGGAAGAAGCAACCAGTATGTTAGATGAATATGAAATTAAAAACAACAACCTCGCTGCAACCTACGAAAAAATAGCAAAATGGATGAGAGGTATATTCTTATCAGATACATTAGTTACTTGGCTTGAAGATAGTGTTAACTGGTTTGCTAAGTTTATTGGTGCTGCAGAAGATGCAGACGGAAGAGTTACTCGTTTTAGAAGAACTCTTGTATTATTCATTAAAATTTTAGCTGTTGCAATAGCAACAGTAGCTAGCTATAATGCAGGATTACGACTTACTGCATTATTCACCAATAACGCTTACCGTTCTACGCGTGCCTATATAGCTGTTAAAAAAGCGCTAGTAATAACCCAGCGACTTGTGAACTCTAGCCTATTATTAGGAAGAGCTGCGTTCTATGCACTTACAGGGCAAATTACTCGCGCTCGCGCTGCAATGGTGCTTTTCAATCGTACTGCATCAGCCAATCCATTAGGGTTATTGCTAGCAGGAATTGTAGCAGTTTATACAGCTTTTAGAATATTTGGTAAGGAAGTAAGTCGAGCAAAACGAATACAGAACGATTTAAATGAAGCTAATATTACAGCCGAAAAGAACGTTGCTTCTAGAACTACAATGTTAAAAGCATGGCAGTCAATTGCAGAAGATGTTAATGCAAGCGAAGAAGCACGTATCGGGGCAATTAAAGAAATAAATAAAATTGTTCCTGATTACAACAAAAACCTAGACCTTTCAAAAAAGGCAATGGATAAAGGACGAATAGCAATAGATAAATATGTAGCGTCTTTAAAAAAACAAATGCAAGCAGAAGCACTTAGGGAACTCTTGGTGGAAAAACAGAAAGAAATAAGAGAAGCAGAAGCAAGAGATTCAGACGATATAGCATGGTATAGAAAAGTATTAATTGGACTTACAACTCAAGGTCTTTCAACAGAACGAACAGAACAAGTTTTTGAAGAGGTTAAGAATAAAAAAATTAGAGAACTCAATAGCGAGTATGAAGCTTTTCTAAAAGCTATTGAAGAACTTTATAAAGAAAATCCAGAGCTTATGAGTGGTGGTGATGACGATGATGATTACACACATAGAATAGGTGATCCAGATAAAGCAGAAAGAGAACTTAAAGCCCTAAACGACAAACTCTACAAAACCCTACAAGACCAACTCGCTAAGGAAAACAAGCTTATAGAAGATTCGCTAGAACAACAACTAGATGCGTTAAGAATTGCTCATGCCGATAAAATAAAACAACTAAAAGACAACCTTGAAGAAGGCGAAGAGCTTAGCGAAGAGCAGATAGCTATAAACGAAAGTATAAACAAACAAATACTTTTATCGGACGAAATATTCCAACGAGATAAAGCAGCAATTCTTCAAAAAGCTATTGCCGATGCCATAAGCGAAGAAGAAAAGGAATTCCTACGACAAAAAGGAATACGCGAAACAGCGCATCACGAAGAATTGGCTACACTTGGCAACAACCAAGAAGCACGTAAACGAGCAAAGAAAAAATATCAGGACGAAGAACTAAAGCGAGAGGAAGAATTCTTGCTCTCTATGTTAGAGAAGTACAAGAATATATTAAACGAATCGGAGTTCAATCAAATGTCATTAGACATATTGAGCGAAGAGGAAAAAGACGAAATACTTGAGCGCTTAGAAGAAGTAAGCAACAAGATTGCAAAAATACGCGGTGGTAAAGACGATGAAGATGATCCAGAAGCATCTACCGATCCTACTTATGCCGAAGGTGTAGATATATTAGGATTTACCGTTGGCCAATGGGAGCAAACCTTCGAGAATCTAGAAACAACCGAAGATAAAATACAAGCAATATCGGCGGCAGTTCAAGGCATGACAAACGCCTGGGCAATGTTCAATGAGTTTCAGAACAATAAGGATCGTCAGCGCCTTAACGAGTTTGAAAGGCATAACGAAACAATGCGCCAACAAATGGACCGTAGGCTGGAGCATGGCCTTATAAGCGAACGCCAACATCACGAAGGAATAAAACTACTAGATGAGGAACTAGCAAAACAAAAAGCAGAGTTTGAATACAATGCAGCTAAACGCCAAAAGGAGATGGCCATTGCACAAATCATGCAAAACACAGCCTTGGGTATTACATCAGCCTTAACCTCTATTCCGCCAAACTTAGTTCTTGCTGGTATTATTGGTGGTGTAGGTGCTGCACAACTTGGGGTTGCTATGTCTACTCCACTACCGGCACGTGGTTACGAAAAAGGGTTATACCCAGTACAGCGAGAGCAAGACGGCAAAATATTCAACGCTCGCTACGGTGGCCAGTCCGATTCGGGCGAAGTAGACTTCCCTACCGTATTCATGGCAGGCGAAGAAGGCAAAAGCAAACCCGAGATGATTATAAGCGGTGGCCATTACAAGCGTTTCTCACCAGAGATAAAGTCATTGTTGCATAGCGAAATAAACCGCGTACGTGGATTTGAAGATGGACTATATCCACAGGCAGATACAAGCTCAGCAGACTACGCACTGCTCAACGCTTATATAGAATCAGGAATATTGGCAAACCAAGAGTTAATAGAAATTCTTAAGAATGGAATTGAAGCCAAACTAGTTCGAAACATGAAAAACGCAAGCCAAATAGAAGAAGATTTGCGCAGGCTAAATCGAATAAAAGAAGAAAGTATAGTGAACTAACAAAACAATTAACTAATGAATTTTGTAGCAAATGAAATTTTTGATGATAACGCAGTAAACGTTATCCACAATCAAATACTAAGGTTGGAACCATCATTGGCAATAACTGGAACAGTTGGCCGAATCTTAAAGGGAGATGTGCCAATGGAAGATATATATGTGTCTGCATTGGTTTACACTAGCGATCTTGTGCAACAAAGAAAAGGTGTATTGGGAACAATAGGGGGTAAAGTTGAACAAGAATTTGGTGACTCACTACACTCATCAATGATTGTGGATAACTGCTTACAGTTAATTATCGATGGCCATTACATTGAGATTTGGAATATGCCAGGCGATTCCACCGAAATTATTAACGGAATGCGAATCCAAACTAACATACCAAACAATATATTATGAATATAAAATATAGATCAGATCAGAAGTTTTCGCTTACCGCTTATCAAGTTCACCGTCCTTTCAAGGTTACTCCTAGCTCTGTGAATGTACAAAGCTTTATTAGTGGAACTTCCACTAACATCTCAAAAACCATATCCATTGCACAAGGATATACCGACACCCAATTCATTCAACGTCAAATTAGAATTGAAGTGTCTGACAGTTGGATAGTTCCACAAGGCGAGTTTTTAAATACTACAACTGTAAATATTAATAATAGAGCAATTGTTTTATTGCCATTATTAATTGAAACGTCAGCTATGGGGTATGGATTAAGAACAGGATCGATTCGAATAACAATTAATAATAGCACTCAGTTTATTGGTAGTGCTAAAACTAATCAACCTCCATTAGAAGAAATAACGATACCTATCAATGTATTAGTCTTATCTAACAATGATGTTTATGCTCCAAATATTAGTATATCTCATTTTCAAGGAAGTTCACTTCCTACAGTAGATTATAATGTAATGGCTAATGGCATTTTTAACCTGCAAATTCCTAATGCACTTAAAGTAGTGTCAGATCATATTACTAACGAAGTGGTTACTACAGATTACACTATTTATTCTTTAAATTCAACCGATAATTTAAAGTTAAAACTAATCGACGAAAGTATAGGTCTATTTGATTACCCAATACATCTATACAACAATGCAAACGACAGTTCGGCTACCTGTCATGTAAATGTAGAGGAAGAAATGGGTTACCAAGCAATCCCAAATGAAGTTTCGTTCAAAGCAATAAAAGACTACGAGGAAGCAGAACCAGTTAAAGTAGATTTGCAAGGAGTTGGTAATTTTACCATAGAAAGTCCTAGTTGGTTAAATATTGACAAGACATCTGGAAGCCATAGCACAAGTATAGAGCTTACACCATGGAATTCTGTAAATTTCGGACCTTCGGTACTACGTGGGTCAGTCAATATTATTATGCAAGGGGTGCTTAATACACGTATCCCAGTTACATATACAATTATAAAAGGAATTGATTTAAATCTTCGTGTTTGGCGATTGGTTAATTTTATAGCCGACAATAAAATAACCACGTTATATGCACCAAACTTAGCAAAATCAGTTATAGATATCAGAGCGTTTGATGATGGTAGAATGATCGGTAATGTGGTGGAAAAAGCACATTTTAAAAATAAATCTACATTCCATATTGGTCAACATGTAAAACATTTAATTCCAAGACCAAAAGTAAACTTACAAGCAGATGAGTATTTCTATAGAAATCTTTTTGTAACCGACATTACAGCTATGAGCATTGATGCAGACGAAGAGACTATTAATTACGAGGAGTTTTACAACACTGCTTTTTGGAAGGGTCATACACCTGTACAATTTAATGACGAAGTGGGAGTACTTAAACGCAAGAATCTGTTACAACGAGTGTATAATAACAGTTATATTATCCTTAATCTTATGAGTGTTAAAGATAATGTGTTTATAGAAGTGTTTAAAAACGATACACTTATAGAACATAAATCTATAAACTCATCTACCGATGTGTTTGGATTTAAAAGCATGATAACTGGTACACCTGGCGACATTATAAGTTATAGAGTGAAGTATGGCCATCCAGCCGACGGATTGTTCTATGAATCTTCTTATGTAGTTTTCCCAGGTCCGTTACCAAACTATAAAATCAGTCACTTGCTATTCATAAACGAGTATGACACCTTAGAGTCCTTTGCTACTGCGGGGGTCAGCATCTTGGAGGTTGAAGGTGTAAGCATAGATGTTGATAGAACTTTGGATTTTAAGAGAGAAATACTCCGCCTTGATAATAAAATGAACCATAAGCTCAAAATCAATACTGGACATTGCCTCATGCAAGATAAAAATCTAGTTTATAGATTAATGAATGCGAAACAAGTGTGGTTGCATACAGAGAGTGGGGATTACATTCCTATTATTCCAAACGAATATCAGGAATCAATTGTTAGCGATGCTGAATTATATGAAGCCGATTTAGAATTTAAAATAAACACAGATGACATTCAGAATTATTCATTCTAGATTTACTATAGATTTACCTATAGACTTTACCACAAATCTTGTTAATAATATATTTCAAGATTCATTAACCTATAACTACACTTTTCCGTTTTCAGTTACCTTAACCGAGCAGGAAAATGCTGCCCTTGGTTATTTAACCGATTTATATAGTCAGAACATAAATAGCATTTACGAAGACGTTAGGTTCGAGTCATTCAACCGTGTGCAAAAGGCAGTACTGCATATCGACTCTATCAAAGGGCGTACTGTAGAGTTGCGCGTTGTGTATGGATTGGAAGGTTTCCCAAACGAAAATATAATGTTATCGGATTTACCGCTATACAAACAGGAAGTCGAAGAGCCAGAAACTATATATACAATAGCAGAATCACTTAGGGATAAAACTTATCCAGAAACAGTATATAACTTTAGTGCTTTTCATTTAGAAGAAGGTATTATAAACACAGATACAGATGAGTGGGAATTCTTTAAAGGCACGGTAAATCTTTATCGAAATAATAATTATGTACAGAATGAATACGACGCCGAAGATGATTTACAACTAAACTACAACATAATGCAACCCACTCCATATATTATGCATGTACTACATAAGGGTTTGGAAGGCACAGGTTTTGAGTTGAGCGGTGATATACTGAACGATGAAGTGTTGGAGAAAACTACGCTCATAACCTTATCGGAATACTACCACCAAATAACCGATGTAGAGAATGAAGAAATTTACATTAAAGCCGATGAGTACGATTCAGTGATAGCTGTTGTAGATTTATATTGTGAGTACACTAAAGAGATAGAATTCACATCTCTAGGTAGATATAAAATATCTGGAAACCTAATGTTGAATAAATCTGGTTGGTATTCCGGAAATGTAAATGCAAACTTTAAATTTAATAATGAAACTATAGTCGAGTATAATGTAAATGATAAGGATTATAAGTACTTTAATATAGACTTCATCGTTGATGTAACACCAGGTATCCTCGGGGAAAAATTATATTTTGAAGCATTCCAAAATGCAAGCAAATGGGGCGATGATGGGGAGTTAGTGTATGATTTTACTTTATTAGATATTACTGTTTCTAAACTTACAAGCTATGATATTGATGGTAATCCTGTTTCCACATTGCAAATCCCAAAACATATAGACCTAAGCGAATGTGTTCCAACCGTTACCTACGGTGAGTTTTTCGATGCTGTAAGAAAAGCAAGAGGTTACGCTCCTCCTATTCCTTTAGGTGATAAGTTAATTGTAAATAAACTTAAATTAGGTGATAAAGGTAGAGCGCATGATTTATCTAAATATGAGAATGAGCCAGAGCGTATAACCAACAAAACCTTAGGTTATTTGTACACTCACGGTGAAATTTTCAACGAACATGATAAAGACTATTACCCAAATGTTCTGGTTACATCTAGATCCATGGATTACAATCCAAGATATGTGCCAGAAGAAGTAATTGATTTTTTCATTAGGCTGGTCACTATGAAATTGAAAGATAAAAACAATACAAACGCCCCTTTCCTTTTTACAGATGATAATACCCAAATAGTTGTGTCCAGCTATCCGTTATCACAACAAGTGCTAAATGAATATAAGTTACAAAACATTATAGGTCTATATGAAGAGTTTAATCGAGTGGCATTAAACAGTTTAGCCTACTCCGAAGAGTTGCAGATACTTGCTAATGACCTCGTCTTCGATGAAAACTCCACTATATATATGTACTCTAGTTATCTTCTGGTTGATACTTTACAGATAACTAGAGTAAATGAAAACGTGTTTCATGTAAATCTTGAGACTCGAAAGCTCTAGTAGTAACTGTCTAAAATATTCAATTTACTAGCAATTTCTTGATTGTTTATATGCACATACTCCATTGTTTGCGAAATATCACTGTGAACTAAAAGTATTTGCAGATCTTCAACAGTCCCCCCGGCATTTAGGAAATTTGTTGCAAAAGTATGTCTAGAGGTGTGGAATGTAATGTTCTGCTTTATCTTTACTGTTCTTGCTATTTTTTTCAACTCTCTATTCACATATTGATTAGAGAGTTTTTTATCAAATAGCTTTTCACAGTTATTTATAATTTCGCGTGTACTTTCAGAAACAACTACTTTCTGTGTTTGACTTTCGTATCGTTTTGTTTTTTGTGCTACATAATAGAACTCGCCTTTAAGCACTTCTTTTCTTTTCAATTTCATTAAGTCACTAAAACGCATTCCCCAATAACAACCCAACAAAAAGTAGCCTAATACAAGCTTAACTTCTTCTGTAATAAATTTATTAAAATAATATTCTAGAAGTTTACTTACCTGTTTTTGGCTTAGATGTGATTTAGCACCACGAGTACTACCTGATTTAATATCGCGTGGATCAATATTTAATCGAATTCTATATTTTCGAGCTACATTCAAATACTTTTTAACAGCATTAAGATTGGCAGCAATAGTAGTATCAGCATTTCCTAACTTCACTAGTTTACTGCGAAAATCATCTATCCACATTTCATTTATATTGTCGAATGGGATACTGTCATTGTACATTTTCGAAAGCTTTCTTATTATAGATTTATACCTATGGTATGTTCCTTCTGTAATTTCTTCTCTTTCCCGTTCTAAGCTAGCGCGAATAAAGTCTATAAAGTTTGTTGTATATATTTTTTCTTCGAACGCTTTTTTAAAAGCTAAGTAATCCAATGTTATATTTTGCAGTCTTGCTTGAATAACAATCTCATTGGCTCTAGATTCGTTCTGAGCAATAAGGATATTCTTATCCCTATAAGCACTGCTTACCTCTCTGAATCTTCCTTTCTCAGGTATAAAGTATTTGGACTTCCCGTATATTTTCAGTCCAATTCTAGTCATGCCATTTGCAGATATACGCAACATGACTTGTTGTTCTCCATCCTTATTTATATAAGAATGAAGTATAAATTTTAATCGTATCGACACAGCTCTTTTTTTTGTGTCAAGATCTGTGCAAGAATTTAATAATGTTCCCATTTTACTAGTTATATGTGTAGTTGCAAGCAGGTGGCATGCTTACAACTACACAACTAGTGATATGCGTTAGTAAAGAAACGATGCATTAGTGATCGCGGGAGGATTCGAACCTCCGACCGTCTCCTTAGAAGGGAGATGCTCTATCCAGCTGAGCTACGCGACCAAAATTCTTCCTTCTCAGGATTATGGTTGCAAATATAAAGGTTAAATTATCA
>Ga0209487_1000300_pt1 | contig 44634 bp, 45 predicted proteins | sample Poulit2012_FD_187524 | JGI IMG/M metagenome (GOLD analysis project Ga0209487, IMG submission 187524) | Agricultural soil microbial communities from Georgia to study Nitrogen management - Poultry litter 2012 (SPAdes) (version 2) | ecosystem: Environmental > Terrestrial > Soil > Agricultural land... | reverse complement strand
CGTTACAGAACATTCAATCAACTTTACAGTTGAATGCAAATTCACGCAAGGATCATACTGATGTATAAAGAACAAATTCATGTTCTTTCTAACATACTGGTTGTTCTGTTCAGTTTTCAAGGAGCAATTCGTTTGTCACCGCTTCAACTAGGCGACTTCTTAAATATAACACCATTCATTAAATAAGTCAATGATTATCTTTATTTAATTTAATTACCTTTATTTAATTTCGAAATGGTTGTTTGCTGTTGTTCAAGGCAACGTTTACTAATTTACCATGCTTGTACTTTTAAATCAAGGGAAACGTCATAATAAGTTACACAAACTTATTTATGCACTGTTTTTAATCGCACAAAGGCGTGTGGAATCACCTGTTACGGAGTTTATATAAATATTGTAACTTTGTTCAGCTTAATGGATACATCAACCTCAAAGAAAAAAATGGTTCTCTTGTTTATCCTACTATTAAGCCAAAATAGCGTTAAACAAGAGAACCGTTTATTACAGAGTCATCATTTTACACGTATCAGTGAGAGCCTAAAACGCCCCTTTTACTGATTTCGCATTTGTGGGAATAATAATACATCCCGAATGGATGCTGCATTTGTTAATAACATAACGAGCCGATCGATCCCGATTCCCAGACCGCCTGTAGGTGGCATCCCATACTCAAGCGCTTCAAGGAAGTCTTCATCCATTTGATGAGCTTCGTCATTCCCTTGCTCTCTTTCAGCCACCTGCGCTTCAAATCGAGCGCGTTGTTCAATCGGATCATTTAGCTCACTAAAGGCATTTGCATGTTCCCGACGTACAATAAACAATTCAAATCGATCCGTAAAGCGTTTGTCATCTTTGTTCGTCTTCGCTAATGGTGATACTTCAACGGGATGGCCGAAGATAAATGTCGGCTGAACCAATTCTTCTTCTACCTTTTGTTCAAAGAACTCATTCAGGATATGGCCATAAGTCATCGTGCTTTGGATCTTAACACCATGCTCTTCAGCTAGTGCTCTCGCTTCCGCATCACTAAGATCCTTCCAAAAGTCTACCCCCGTATACTCTTTTACAGCCTCTACCATATGAAGTCTCTTCCATTGTGGCTCTAAATCAATTTCATCTTCGCCATACTTGATTAACGTTCCTCCCAATACATCCTTAGCAATATGAGCTACTAAGTTTTCCGTTAAGGACATGATATCTTCATAGTCGGCATAAGCTTCATATAGTTCGATCATCGTAAATTCAGGGTTATGTCTTGTCGACACACCTTCATTACGGAAAACACGGCCAATTTCGTATACCTTTTCCATTCCACCTACAACTAAACGTTTTAAATGGAGTTCAATTGCAATTCTCATATACAAAGGAATGTCCAAGGCATTATGATGCGTCTCAAATGGGCGAGCTGATGCACCACCTGGAATGGCATGCATGGTTGGAGTTTCCACTTCTAAAAACCCTTGATCATCCAAGTACCTGCGCATCGATTGAATAATTTTACTGCGCATAACAAATGTTGCGCGACTATCTAAGTTGGTAATTAAATCTAAGTAACGTTTGCGATAGCGCTGTTCAACATCTTTTAATCCATGATATTTTTCTGGTAGTGGGCGCAATGATTTCGTTAATAATTGAAACTCTTTAGCAATGACAGACAACTCACCTACATTTGTTTTAAATACAATCCCTGTCACACCTACAATATCACCAATATCGATTGTTTTAAACAGGTCATAAGCCACTTCCCCAATTTCATCTTTTCGGACATAAATTTGAATCTGTCCACTTGAATCTTGGAGATGCGCAAAACCCACCTTCCCCTTTCCGCGCTTCGTCATCACTCTTCCAGCAATTGTTACTTCTTCGCCTTTCGTCTCTAATTCCTCTTTAGAATAGGCAGCATATGAATCTTGCATTTCTTTGGCCATCGCAGTTCTCACAAACTTATCACCAAATGGATTCAAGCCTTGCTCTTGATACGTTGCTAACTTTTCACGGCGCACTAGCATTTGTTCATTTAATTCTTCCGACACAGTCTATCACTCCACTTATATGCATTTTTTAATCGATTGGTACCTGATCTTCTTTCTCTATCCATTAAGAAGCACTCGTTGTTGCTTCCAATTCATGAGCATAAGTATACAACATGTCTAACAAACCACCCTTTTCTCACTTCATTGCCATGTCCATTTCACGACATCTCTCTTGGCTTCACTGGATAGATCTCGGGTCACATCTGATACACGCTGATTAATTGTTGGTATCATGAGTGATGGGGCTATCTCCGCTAATGGAATGAGTACAAATGCACGTTCATGCATCCTTGGATGCGGGATTGTTAAACGGTCTGTTTTTCTATCTTCTTGATTATACACTAAAATGTCAAGATCTATCGTTCGAGGACCAAAGCGGACCCCTCGCTTACGCCCTAATTGCTGCTCTATTTTCTGACAGACATTCAGTAGATGAATCGGTAAGTGAGTCGTTTCGATTTGGATCACCATATTTAGGAAATCCGCCTGCTCTGTATAACCAACCGGCGCTGTTTCGTAAATAGATGACTTTCCCCCGACCTTTACTCCCTCATCTTGGACTAATAAAGCAAGTGCTTCATCGAGATGTTCTTTTCTCGGTTCAATATTTGTCCCCAATGCAATAAATGCCTGATTCATACCGATCTCTCCCGGTAAATTTCAACAGCAACGGAATGATAATGTCCCGGGATAGGCGGATCGGGCTTACTCACTTTCACGCTACACGCTTCTAATAAAGAAAACTGTGCAAGTAACTGTTCAGCTACATCTTCCGCAACCGCTTCGATTAACTTTTTAATATCATCTTCAACAATTTTCCGGACGAGTTCATATGCCTGTCCATAATCAATCGAATCCATCATATCATCTGTTTTTCCCGCTTTCTGTAGATCAAGGAATAACTCAACATCCACATTAAAACGTTGTCCCAACTTATTTTCCTCCGGTAATAACCCGTGAAAACCATAAAATTGCATGTGATGCAAGATGATCTTATCCATGAAGTCCGACCCCCTTTACCATCGCATCCATCATTCTCGCCAACTCTTTATGAAGCTTTACTTGATGAACACGGAAAATCTGGACACCTTTTGTAATGCCTAAACATGTTGTTGCACCGGTTCCATTATCTCTTTCACCTGGTGGTATATCGAGTAAATGACCGATAAAGGACTTTCGTGAAGATCCTAATAAGACAGGATGGCCAAGTTCCGTAAACTCTTCTAGTTTACGCATCACCGTAAAGTTGTCTTCCATTGTTTTAGCAAAACCAATTCCCGGATCAAGAATAATGTTTTCCATCGGTACACCCGCCTGACATGCGATGTCAATACTCTCCCGTAAATCTTCCTTCATATCTTCAATCAACAATGAATAGTTTACATCTGTTCGGTTGTGCATCAAAATAATTGGCACCTGGTAGCGGGCTGCTACGCTTGCGATTTCTGGTTCTTTCTTTGCTCCCCATACATCATTGATGATCTCCGCCCCAGCCTTAATGGCTTGTTCAGCAGTGTCTGCTCGATATGTATCAATGGATATCGGTATGTTAATTCGTGACTTGATCGCCGCGATGATGGGAATAACCCGTTCCAATTCTTCTTCTGCAGACAATGCTTCATATCCCGGTCGTGTTGATTCCCCACCGATATCAATAATATCCGCACCATCACGCTCCATTTCTAGGGCGCGATGAACCGCATCTTCTTCGGTTAGATAGTTTCCTCCGTCTGAAAAGGAATCAGGAGTAATATTTAAGATCCCCATTATATGTGTACGTTCTGTTAAATGATATCTTTTCGTTTCGGTAGTTAAGTACATCGTATTGACCTTCTTTCAGACTACATTATTATCCCTTATCCTACCATAGATGAATGAAAAAAATAGGCCTTTCGCTATAATGGATAGCAAAAAACCTGATTTTTTAATCCGCAATTTCGGCAGACATCTACCTTATTCAAATCATTCCATCTTATCGAATCCCCGAAATACTTTATACCTCTTCATCAAATTGATAGAGGGCGGTTGATAAATACCTTTCCCCATTATCAGGTAATATCGCAAGCACCTTTTTACCTTTTCCTAACTTTTCGGCTACCTTCTTCGCTGCAGCAATTGCCGCACCCGAAGAGACTCCACCTAATATTCCTTCTTGTTTTGCAACTACTCGTGCCGTATCGAACGCTTCATCATTTGATATCTGGATCACGTCGTCATAAATAGCAGTATCTAATACTTTCGGAATAAACCCTGCACCAATGCCTTGGATTTTATGAGGACCTGGATTTCCACCTGATAAAATTGCTGAATCTACTGGTTCGACAGCATAAAGTTCAACCTTTGGGAAGTTTTCCTTTAACACCTTCCCCGCTCCTGTGATGGTTCCGCCTGTTCCAATTCCTGAGATAAAGGCATCCACTCCATCTTTCATCTGTTCAACAATCTCTGCACCCGTTGTCCGAGCATGCACTTCAGGATTTGCCATATTATCGAATTGCTTTGGCATAAAGTAACCATGTTTGGCTTGGAGTTCTTCCGCCTTCTTAATGGAGCCCTTCATCCCTTCAGTTCCAGGTGTTAAAATCAACTCTGCACCAAATGCCCGTAATAAATTACGGCGTTCCTCGCTCATTGTATCAGGCATTGTAATGACCAATTGATAGCCCTTTGCTGCTGCTACCATAGCTAAACCAATTCCTGTATTTCCACTTGTTGACTCGATAATGGTATCGCCAACCTTTAATACACCCTGCTCTTCCGCCGCTTCCACCATCGCTAATGCAATACGATCTTTCACAGAGCTCGCTGGATTCATGAATTCTAATTTCACATAAATATCCGCGTGATCTTCATTAACCGACCGATTTAATTTTACAATTGGTGTTTCACCTATAAGGCCCGTAATATCTTCTGTAACTTTCATTTTGCCGCCTCCTAATTCATAGTAAACTCATATGATTTACTATAATGTACGTGAATACGTGCGAAATGTCAATGATTTAATTTGTTATTAACCTACTCTCCGTACGTCCATTCAACCACCACTTCATCCTAGAGTGGATCAGCAATCATGATTGGTTGAACGGATTCGGAAGAGTCATATTGCCACTGATTACTGTTCGCCAAAGACGGACACCACATGTGGTTCGTTTTTTTATTTAATCCTGCTTCAACTTTTCTAAGTCGGTTTCCGTAAAGGCGTACGTCTCATTACAAAAATGACAATTGGCCTCTGCTCCATGATCTTCTTCAATCATTTTGTCGATCTCTTCGTTGCCTAATCCGATGATCGCACGCTCGATTCGTTCTTTAGAACATTTACAGATAAACTGGATTGGGAGCCTTTCATGCACTTTTACGGTCGTTTCACCAAACAAGTGTCGCAAAATTTGCTCTGGTGTATTTCCTTGTTCAATTAAATTTGAAATCGATGGGAATCCCTGTATTTGATCTTCCAGCCGATCAATCACTTCTTCGTCAGCTCCGGGCATTACCTGGACAATAAAGCCACCTGCCGCTAATATCGTGTGATCCGGATTTACCAATACGCCTGCCCCTGTTGCTGTAGGAATCTGCTCGGAGGTAGCGAAGTAGTAGGTGAAATCTTCACTGATCTCCCCAGATACAATAGGCACTTGCCCCGTAAAGAAGTCCTTCATTCCTAAATCCTTCACAACACTTAGGTTACCGTCTGTTCCCACAGCTCCAGCTACATTTAATTTCCCTTGCTCATTCGAATCTAGATCCACATGGGGATTCATGACATATCCCCGTACAGCTCCCTTTGCATTTCCGTCCACCACAATGGCACCGATTGGTCCATTTCCTTCAATTTTTACAGTTAATGAATCATCGCCTTTTAACATGGCCCCCATTAAAGCTGTAATCGTTAACGATCTACCAAGAGCTGCTGAGGCCGTCGCCCATGTATCTTGTCGTCTACGTGCTTCTTCTACTAATTTTGTCGACCGAATGGCATAAGCCCGAACCATACCATCATATGTTGTTGCTTTGATCAAATAATCCTCCATGGATCAAATCCCTCCCTCATCTTTATTCCGCTGATAAATTAAATACAAACCTTGGAGCGTTAAATGTGGATCCACTTCATCAATGGTTTCCGATTCATCAGCCAACAGGGCGGAAATCCCTCCTGTTGCGATTACTTTTGGCTTTTCGTTAACACTTGCTGTGATCCGCTTGACAATTCCGTCTATTTGCCCGACATACCCATAGAAAACCCCTGACTGCATCGCTTCAACCGTTGAAGTACCTACAATATTAATTGGGGTTTGAATTTCTATCTTCGGTAGCTTTGATGCCTTACTATACAAAGCCTCCATCGAGATTTTAATTCCGGGAGCGATCAGTCCACCAGCATATTCTTTATCCTCATTAATATAGCAATAGGTTGTTGCGGTACCAAGATCAATAATGATTAGAGGTGCTCCATATAGCTCAATTGCACCAACCGCATTAACGATTCGATCTGCCCCTATTTCTTTAGGATGTGGATAAGCCATTCTCAAATAAGGGTCTACATTGTCCCGACCAATGATTAACGGTTTTAAATCAAAATATTCCTCACACATCTTTTCTAATGCAATCATAATTGGCGGCACAACAGAGGAAATAATGACCCCTGTAATATCAGAAAAATGGATACCTTTATGATCAAATAATGATTTGATTAACATCCCAAATTCATCTTCAGTCCGGTGTCGATCCGTCTTAATTCGCCACTCATATGTTAGTTGATCATGCTCAAATACACCTAAAACTGTGTTCGTGTTCCCAGCATCAAAAACAAATATCATCTTAACCAAACCTTCCTGCATCGTGTGGGAATAATAAGTAGTATAACGAATAATCGCTACCTTTATTCTCCCCCCTCATTTATAGACACGACAGATCTCTGTCCATACGATCAATCCGACACCGCTGCCACTAGCCCACCTGTATAAAAAGCGTAAAGAAAAGCAGCCCCCTTCGCACTAAACAGAGGCTGCTTTCCCACATATTACTTATCTTTCTTCTTCTTCTGACGGATCATCGGATTTCGGTGTTTGCTTTGCTTCTTCTAACGCTTTCTCTCTTTCAGCTAGCTTCGCCTTTTCCTTTTTCCTTGCCGCCTCAATGCTTTCAGGAGAATCCTCTTCATCTTTCGATTGAATATTCACCTTCACATCCTCGGCTTCCTCTTCAGGAAACTCTGGCTCAGGCAATATACCATCCTCAAACAGTCCTTTGATTTGTCGTTCATCAAGTGTTTCAATGTCGAGCAATGTTTTTGCGATTAACTCTAGTTTATCTTTATTTTCAAGTAAGATATTTTTAGCACGATCATAACAATATTCAATGAAGCTTTGCATTTCTTGATCAATTTCATAAGCGATCTTATCACTATAGCTTTGCTCATTTTGAATATCTCTACCTAAAAAGACTTGATCGCCACCACTTCCACTAAACTGCAGTGGTCCAATCTTTTCACTCATTCCATATTCCGTAATCATCTTATTAGCAATCGCTGTTGCACGTTGGAAGTCATTAGAAGCTCCCGTACTTACTTCGTCTGCTCCGAAAATCACTTCTTCGGCAACTCGACCACCTAATAACCCCGTAATTTTATCCAGTAATTCCGGCCTCGTAATAATATACCGGTCTTCTTTCGGCAACATGACGGCATATCCGCCTGCTTGACCTCGTGGAACAATGGTAACCTTGTGTACGGTATCCGCATCGTCAAGTACCATACCGATCACCGTGTGCCCACTTTCATGATAGGCAACAATCTGTCGTTCCTTCTCAGAAATAACCTTACTTTTCTTAGCAGGCCCGGCAATCACTCTGTCAATTGCTTCATCGACTTCAAGCATACCGATTTTTTCTTTATCAAAACGGGCAGCAACTAATGCCGCTTCGTTGAGTAAGTTCTCTAAGTCCGCACCAGAAAATCCTGGAGTACGCATCGCGATCGTATTCAAATCAACAGACTCATCAAATGGTTTGTTTTTAGAATGTACCTTCAAGATCGCTTCACGGCCCTTAACATCTGGACGATCAACCGTAATTTGACGGTCAAAACGACCTGGACGTAATAAAGCGGGGTCTAGAATATCCGGACGGTTTGTCGCTGCGATCATAATAATTCCTTCGTTCGCATCAAATCCATCCATTTCTACAAGTAATTGGTTTAGGGTTTGTTCACGTTCATCGTGCCCACCGCCAACACCTGCACCACGCTGCCTACCTACCGCATCAATCTCATCAATGAATATAATACAAGGTGCGTTTTTCTTCGCGTTTTCAAATAAATCACGAACACGGGAGGCACCGACACCAACAAACATCTCCACAAAGTCTGAACCACTAATCGAGAAGAATGGTGTTCCTGCTTCACCTGCAACGGCTTGAGCAAGCAACGTTTTACCTGTTCCTGGTGGTCCAACTAAAAGGACACCTTTTGGAATACGCGCCCCTACAGCAGTAAACTTGCGAGGGTCTTTCAGGAAGTCAACAACTTCTACAAGTTCCTGCTTCTCCTCATCGGCACCAGCAACATCTGGAAAGCGAACTTTCTTCTGATCTTCGGTATATAACTTCGCCTTACTCTTACCAAACTTCATGACATTACCGCCACCACCGCCACCACCTTGTGATTTGGTGATGATAAAGAAGAAGATCGCTCCGATGATTAGAAACGGAAGCATCATCGCTAAAAAGCTAAAGAACGCATTCGGTTGTTCCTCTTCTTCTACGGTTAAGACACTTTGTTCTGACGCTTGTTCAATAATCGAGGCAACGACATCTGTATTATCGGGAACTTGTGCCACAAACTCCTTGTCACCTTTGTCTAATACCCCCGTAAATTGAACAATTTTATTAACCGGTTGATATGTTAATTCTTTAATTTCACCATTATTTAACGCTTCGGTAAATTCTTGAACATCATATTCTTTGACTTCATCACTCGGCCCTTTTACTAATTGAATAACAGCAATCAGGATGAGAAATATGATTCCAAAAAAGAATATTTGTTTGGATACTTTCTTCATTGACAACCTCCTCCCAGGACGGGAAAAACTATATTACATAATACCACATCGAAAAGTTAGAATACAACTAATCTACCTCTCTTTTATCCCTTTGCTTCCTGTTTTATTTAAGATGGGGCGTTAGAACGGAAATAGATATTTATTCACTTTCTGTCGTTCCCCCATATATAATAGGTTTCAACACACCAATATAAGGTAGATTCCGATATTTCTGTTGATAATCAAGACCATACCCAACGACAAATTCATCCGGTACTTCAAATCCGACAATATCTGCTTTAATTGCTGCTGTTCGGCCTGATGGTTTATCAAGCAAGGTGACAATTTTGACCGACTTGGCTTTACGGTATTTAAATAGATCTACTAAATAACGTAATGTTAATCCACTGTCGATAATATCCTCAATAATTAATAGGTCGCGACCTTCGACTTTTGTATCAAGGTCTTTCACGATTTTTACTTCTCCAGAGGAACGTGTCCCACTTCCATAACTCGATACATCCATAAAGTCCATCTCTAGATGCGTCTCCGTATAACGGAGTAGATCAGACATAAATGGCATGGCACCTTTTAATACACCAATTGCTAATGGGAATTTTCCATCATACTCTTCCGTAAGCTGCTTCCCAATTTGTTCACATTTATTCTTAATGTCTTCGGTCGATATTAATACTTCCTTAATGTCGTTATGCATGATTGTCCCCCTGCGTATAGTCCTTTTGATACTCGAGCTTGACGTATTGCACGTGACTGTCGTGCCTACTTCTCATTCCTTTTCTTAAGCCAATGAGCCACAATATTTCCCCGCGATCATCTGTTACAATGGGCCATGTATCTCGTTCTCGACGCGGAACTTTAGCGTCAATAAATACATCTTTAATCTTCTTGCTCCCCGTCAACCCTTTCCAACTCATTCGATCTCCTGGCTGACGTGTTCTTATATGTAAAGGAAGTACAAGATCTGTAACACGACTTACCAAGACAGTTTCGTCTGCTTCTAATGGATCTTCAGTTAGATTCGCTATCATGAACGACCCATCAGGTAAGATTGTTTTTCCAGGAATGCTTACTTCTTTATTAAATTCAATCGTTTGAACATCTGAATCCAAAAATGAAAAGCTCAGTTCTCCATAAGACTTCTCTACCTTTAAATGATCTGGAAAATCAAGTTGTGCATTCCCTTGATCATCATGAAGCAGTTTGAAAAACAACTCCTCATGAACATATGTAAGCTGTCTAGGTAGTTCGTTGTATAGATAATATAATACTAGATGAAATCCACGCCTTTGTAAAGAAAGAGAATACGATTTAAAGACATTGATTTTAAATGATGCTTGACGGCCCCCTTTTGCAAAATAAACCATCGCCATTACCATCTTTTCAGTCTCTGTTTGTAAAAAATGCTCATCCTCCTGAAGCGACTCGCTTAAGCGTTGTACAGTAGCCTGAATATTAGCGTTCTTATCTTTTAGTAAGGGAGTGATATGATGCCGAAAGTAATTCCTCGTATAACGATCATCTTGATTAGAAGGATCTATTCGTGGCGTGATGTCATTCTTCTCACAATAAGCAGTAATATCAGCCTTTGTCACACAGAGTAAAGGCCGAACAATCAATCCGATGCCGAATTCCCTTTTAACGGGAATTCCTGAAAGTGCCTTTGTGCTCGCTGTTCTTACAAATCCCATCAACATTGTTTCGACCTGATCATCACGATGATGCCCTAACGCGAGATAGGCAGCTTGATAAACCTCCATCTGTTCTTTAAAAAACTGATAACGAACATCCCGTGCAGCAACCATTGTGCTCACTTGATGCTCCTTCATATATCCTGTTACATCACATGCTGCAGAAACGAATTCAATTCCCCATGCTTGGCACACTTGCTGTACATAATGAAGGTCTTCCTCCGATTCTTTCCCTCTTAATTGATGGTCAACTGTGAGGGCGATCAGCCTCAGATTCCATGCCTCTCTTATCGTATGATAATAATGCAATAAAGCCATGGAATCCGGACCTCCAGATACACCTATTAACACGGTCGTGTTCTTTGCTAAGAGTTGATGCCTCTCCGAAAATGCATTGATTTCTCTGTCCATCATCTATCTAACCCCATCATCTTCATATATGTTTTCTACCTTGAGTTGCTACACTTTTCAGTATAACTTTAATTGCCCATTAATGTAATGAATGTCATCCTTAAATAAGAAGTGAAATGAGATAATAAGTCGTCGCTAAGCAAAGAATCCCACCTGATTCGATGAATAATGCGACTAACTTCGGACGCTGTACGGGGCGATCCGATGCCCCCCTACTTTTTTGCTCCTGTAATAATCCGATAAGTTCCTGCTTCATGGAGGCACTTGATTGGTACGATCCGATAATTGCCTTTTTAAGAATCGGTTTATAAAGTGCAAATTCGCGAACATCATTTATTTTGTTGATGATCATCTGTTTTGGATCAGCTGATCGCGGAAACTGTTGCGGATAAAATAAGGTTAAAAACACCATGACAAATGAAAACAAATCATAACTTGGCTCGGCACGTCTTGTACCCATTGACCAATAGCCACGATCATAAAACTCTGTATATTCCTTAATCGCACGTCCCATTTGTGTTGTCCCCCCTACGTCAACCCAGCGAACCTGCGGAGGGGAGGACATAATTAATAGATTATCAGTTTTCAAATCCCCAAAAACCCATCCTGATTGATGAAGATCTTCTAAATGGTTGAGAAGTTGGAGCATAAATACCCCGATCCATTCACTTCCATTCCACTTCACAAACGTTCGGAGACTTTCACCTTTAATATATTCCATCACATAAAAGGAATAGATCGTGCTTTCCGTCGCCTTCCAATCATCAACATCGAATAAATCGGGTCCAAGGCAAGCACCTTGAACCCGATTTAATGCCTTTAATACATTGACTTCAACCGTAATGGATGAATTTTGTTCACTTATCTTCAAGGCGACTTCTTTTCCATGATGATCACATAAATAAACCGCTCCAACTGTTCCAGATCCAAGCTTTCGTTTAATCGTATAGTGCTGATCATTCCACTTCCCTGCAATCGTCATTCCGGGTTGTAATTCAATTCCATGCCCGTGCTGAACCTGGCTCATCTTCATCTCTAAGGCTCCTTAATAAAGTCTTTTTACTAAATTGATAGATGGCTTCACGGATGGCGGGTCCTGTTGGTGTAATTCCACCACTCGTTAATTTAGGGAAAATAGTAGAGATCTTATCTAACTTCGGTGACCAATCAAATACCTTTTGGATGTCTTTCCGCTGCCCCGGGAAACTACATATACAAAAGTTGTTTTCACCCAATCGTGCATTCAAACTAATCGATAGATCGACTAACGCTTCTTTCACTGTCGCTAATTTATCATGCATACTTGCACTCGTATCAACGAGCACAACTATTTCAAGACGGCTTGTTTCTCCCATATCTTCAACAACTTCCATCACTTCCCCGCGCTTTTCGGGTTCTAAATCAGCTAATGTTTGTTCTTTCCCTATAATTTGTGTCAATTCCTTATTTACAAAAGATTGTAATGTTTGTGTCATCGCCTGCTTCGTCACCATTTGGACTGTTTGTGATAATGACTCCTGATAAACAATTTGACTTACACCACCACCTGAGAGCGCTACATCCCCCACTTCTTTTAATCCTGATGAATCTTCTTGTTCATCGTCTAGGATGCCGATTACATTCACCGCTATTCCCTGTTCATAAGCAAGAGCTGCCGCAACTTTTGGGTTCTCACCTTTGTTAGAGCAACCATCCGTTATTAATAGTATTTGCCGTAATGTTCCTTTTCCCACGCGCAATCCCTCCTTCAAGTTTTCATCTTCAGTTTCACCATAACGAGCAAAGCCTATACATGATACAGAGGGGAATAAATTCAACTAGACAAGCCCTTTTTTAGAATGCTGCTTCTTCATAAACCGGTGCCGCAGCCCATTTTGGTGTGTTTTTGTCGATTCGGGCGACTAACATTGTCATATCATCATCAATTTTACCCGCCCGGTTTCTAATTACGGACTCGAGTAGCAAATCAGCGATTTCCTGCGGATCATCCGTTTTTACATCTCGAATCAATTGTTTTAACCAATCATCTGTATTCCCGACCGCTTCCGAATTAATTTCAAATCCATCACTCATCATGACTAATAAATCCCCAGACTTTAACTGTTCACTCACAATATCTACTTCAAATTCAGGGATAATCCCCATTGGTAAATTACTTGCCGCAATATTTATAATTTCATCGCCACGTTTTATGTAGCTTGGGATTGAACCCACTTTTAGAAATTGAACATGGGCATTATGCAAATTCATAACAGCGAGGTCAAGCGTGGCAAACATCTCATCTGTCGTACGTAACGCTAGAATCGAGTTGATCGATTTAATCGCTACCCTTTCCGGCATTCCGGTTTGTAAGATTTGCTGTAATAGCCTTAGTGTTTCTTCACTCTCCTCCTGGGCCCTTCGTCCATTCCCCATTCCATCACTAATGGCCATCGCATATTTACCCGCTCCTAATTCAAGCATCGTATAACTATCCCCCGAAACTAATCCCCCTCCTTTAGCTGCCTTAGCTACACCAGTATCAACGACAAACTCCTTTGCTGATCCAAAAGATAAATAACAGTATCCATTTAAGAAAGGAGATGCTTCTTCTTCCTTAACGATGATCATTTCATTTAAAATATCGGATAAAACTGGAGCAATTAACTTCGATCCCTCACCACGGTAATCATAGAACGACACCGTCATTTCAATATCAACATTCCCCTTTTCCAGTTGGTATATTTCTAGGTTTTCTAATTCCATCCCCATATTTTTTAACGCATAATTGATTTGCAGTTCCTGCTCTTCATGATGTTGCTTTTCTTTAATAATCTCTTTTGCAAAATCATGCATCACTTCCGAGACACCTTGTAATTGATCGGAAACCAATTGTTTACTTTCGGTCACTTGCCTTCTTAATTGATTATTTGCATGGAAAGATAAGTGCTCATCTTTCATTACGTTTAAAACCTTATTTGATTTGACACAATGATTTTCAAATTCGCGAACACGATTTCGATTCGGATGCTTTCCTTCGGTTAGATCACCCTTTAATTCTTCCATCATGGAATAGGTTTTATCAAACTCCTTCTCCCAACACCGCTCCTTCATAAAGCACTTTTGACAAGTTCTTTCCGTCACTTGACTTAAAAAGTAATCTGTTTCTCGCCTTTGATTGAGCACTTCCTCTGGTCGATCCTCTACGACTGAAAAGCTCTTTGAGAGCGCTTCAAAAACATCGGAAAATTGCTCGACCCGTTTTGCAGTGACATTGCGAACCTTTTTTAAATATTGTTCCTGTTCCACCGAATGCTCTTCTGTACCTGGAATATACCGTGATAATCCTTTTAAGAAGCTCGTCGGCGTTAAGAAAAACAAGCCAATCGCCATCGTCGATTCAATCATTGATGGAATTAATGTTTCGGAACTGCCATAAATTCCCACTAAACAGGTTCCGACCAAAAGGCCACCACTCACACCGAGCTTCTTCCCTTCTTTTAACAATCCTCCTAATAATCCGGAGAAGGCGAGTAAACTCATCTGGTAGAGGTTGGCTACATTTGCTAATGATAAAATTAATCCTGCAACAACACCTACTGTTGATCCAATTGCAGTTCCCCCAACAAGTGCAAGCAATAAGACAAAATACCTGGATAACACTTGCTCCATTGCAGCACCATAAATTTCCCAACCAATGACACCCGTCAATATCGACGCAATGAGAATAATCATACAAACGATTTCTTCATTTTTCAAAGTAGGCTTGTACTTCTTAGGTGCTAATAACGGAATGCTTTGCATAAAGATTAATACTAAGATCGTTCCCAATGTCCCTTCGACCAATAGGAGCATCCACTCATAAACGGATAACTGACCAGCTAATGAATAAAGAAAAAGACGGGGTATAGCGGTAGATACAAAGACAAATAAAGGAATGCTTATCTGTTGGTTTTTTGTCTGCTTAAAAAAACCAGCTAAAAGAATGAAGATAACCATAGCTAACAAAATGAAGACTCCCTGAATCGGTGAATAAGTAACGGCTCCAAGACAAACAGCTAAGGAAGCTTTTCCAAATCGCTTTCGGTGCATCATCCAAATAGCCGCTATAAATGCCGTTGCAAACGGGGAAACAATTGATAATACAACAGCTCGTCCTAATAAAAATCCAACAATATAGATCAACCAGCCTTGCTTGAGTAAGTATTGATTTATATAGGTCTTTACTTTTTGGTGTACGTTCTGGATTTTTACTTTCCCTCCCGCAAATCCATTCACATCCACCCTTGGTATCGAGTCCATCATCAAAATCACTCCCTTTTCTATGCATATTAAACCATAGGAATGATTATTTTTTTGTCAAAACAGGAAATTGTTATCATAAATCGTTCGACTGATTTTTGCTAGATAACCATGTTTCTACAATTTCGACGATCTTCTGTTTCCTAACTGTTGATTATTGAAGGCATTAATCCAGCTTCACTTTTATGTAATAAAAAAATCCCGCCTTCCTTCGCTATCTATTGACATCGATCCTTATTTATTATATGATTGCTTTTGTGGCTAATTTGGCGGTGTAGCTCAACTGGCGAGAGCGTACGGTTCATACCCGTAAAGTTGGGGGTTCAACTCCCTCCGCCGCTATTTATGTAGAACAACAGTAAAAAGGCGATTTGAGTAGAATAATTCTACTCAAATCGCCTTTTTTTATATGATATGATGGAACGAAAAAAAACGGGTATAACCGTATCGTTGCTACCCGTTTGTTCATATATTATTTATAGAGCATTATTTATGCCCCATAGACAGCAACTGCTATCCTCTTTTAGCACCTCGACCCCCACGTCTGGATTCCGTGTGCTTCTTTAAAGAGGCTAAACGGTCCTCAGAATCTTTCAAAAAGCGATTCATCTTTGACTCAAATGTTTCCGCACGCTCACGACTACTTACTTGGCGGACTGGTTTATCTTTTGCCTTCTTGATTGACAAACCAATTTTTCCATCCTTTTCAACATTAATTACCTTTACCGTTACTTCTTCCCCAACAGATAAATACTCATTAATGTCTTTTACATAGCTATCAGCAACTTCACTAATGTGGACCAGTCCTGTTGTTTTCTGTTCAAGCTCGACAAATGCCCCAAAATTAGTTATACCAGTTACTTTTCCCTTTACCTTGCCGCCTACTTCGATTGCCATAAAAAAAATGCTCCTCCTTATGTTTTAAAAAGATCTTCTTAGTATATTATAGCTGACTTCCCGAATGTGTGTCAATAAGATGGACTCTCATCCCCGATTTTGAAAATTAATTCACCCTCTTTCGAGAAGAAATAGTTCGTACGAGCAATTTCCAAAATATACTCATCATTATTTAATAACTCAATCTCTTCCTGATAACTTTCCTCTTCTTGTTTTAAGGTCGTAAACTTGTCCTCAAGTTGTTCATATTGTTCCCGTTTCTCCGCCTGAAGCATTCTTTGTTTAAAATGGTATGTTGCCATGCTACCAATAGCAAGTACAGCTATTAAAGAAAATAACACAAGTCGCCGATATAAACGTTGTCTTTTTCTTTGCTGTCTTTCTATGTACACATCATACTGCTGCATATAGTTTGAATTCAGCCTTGTTACCGTTTTTCCTTTCTTAGACATGGATCGTTACCTCCTCTTAGACATGATATACTTCACCCAATTGACACTTCTTGTTTTTAGTATACTATATAACTGACCGATTTTGTTGAAATTCTTCGTGATTCTTTTTGGTAATAGGAAATCGAGGAGCTGTAAGACCCATCTAAACGGTACGAAGACTAAGGTTATGATATAAAACAAGATCGAAGAACACATATATAAGGTCCATAAAAAGGTGCTAAACAACCATTTAATTGGCCGAATAATCAGTATCTCTCCCAGTCTTTTGCAAAACTGATAGATAGATCGTACCAGATGAATGATGACCTCGAGGACCTTTTTATAAATGTTAGCTGCCATCACCTGATAAATAGAATACCCTAAAAGACAAGCAACAAACACATAAACTCTTAACTCCCCTGCATTGACCACATATAAGACATAGAATAGGAGTAGGGTTTGTGTGAACCAAAAGGTAATTTCCATAAAATAAGTCATAAATCGGCTATTTCGCCAATAAGAGGCAAGCCGTCGTAATGTGTCTAATGCTATTCCAAAGTAAAATCCACATAAGACCATGGCAATCATTGTTGTGAACTGAACAGTTAATGTCATCTAATCAGCTTACTAAAGAATCCTTTAGTCTTCTCTTGGTGATGCTCATCTACATAGGACAGCTCATATATTTTACCCTTGATCGTAACTAAACCTTCACCAACATCTAAGTTTTTTAACTGCAGATTTTCACCTCTAACGACTAAATAGCCCATTACCGTTTCTAATAGAAACTCCTCATTATCAAAACTATCGACTTCTTTAACACCTGTGATGTCTAACTCTTTCCGGTTATTTATTTTAAGATAATGGTCTTGTTGGACACGTGCCACTTCTTCCCGCTGATAGTAATTCATTTCTCATCACCCTCCTTCTTATTCCTATTTATATGAAGGGGTGGACAAGTATAGAACAAATAGTATTAATTATTCCTCTCTTCTTTAATCACCGTATACAATAATGCTGCCTCTTGCTTTCGAACGACTTCTTTCACTTCTTTTACCTGAATGGTTACGCTGTTTTGGCCAAATTTGATTTCAATTTCATCCCCAACAGCTACATTTGCTGAGGCTTTAGCAATCTTTCCATTAATTTTTATACGTTCCTGATCTGCGACTCTTTTAGCTAGTGTTCGGCGCTTAATTAACCGTGTATTTTTAAGATATTTATCTACCCGCATCCTAATCTTCCTCTCTTTTTGCTTGATCCCAATACTCGTCCATTTCGGCTTGTGATACGGTTGTAATCTCCCGCTTACTCGCTGCTACGCTCTTTTCAATGAATTGAAAACGGCTGATAAACTTCCGGTTGGTACGCTGTAATGCTATTTCGGGATTAATATGATAGTACGTAGATAGATTGGCAATCACAAATAGCACATCTCCCAATTCTTCCTCAATTGCACCCTCATCTTCCGCCTGCATTGCTGCTTTCACTTCTTCAATCTCTTCAGCTAATTTATTCCACACTCCCGCTACATCATTCCATCCGAAACCGACGTCAATCGCTTTTGCTTGCAATTGTGCTGCCCTACTCAATCCCGGTAAACTTTTCGAAACCCCGGTGAGTAAAGATGTACGTTTTCCACGTTTTTCTTTTTGTTTCAACGCTTCCCAGTTTAACCCATTATTCTCACTTGAACCTCCAAACACATGTGGATGACGGTGAATCATTTTATTCGTAATCCCTTGAATGACATCATCAATCATAAAGTACCCAGCATCTTCGCCAATCTGACTATGCAACATCACTTGCAATAAAACATCACCCAACTCTTCAATAATCCCTTCATCGTCTTTCATATCAATGGCATCAATCAATTCATAGACTTCTTCAATGAGATATGTCCGTAACGTTTCATGGGTTTGCTTCTTGTCCCAATCACAACCGTTCGGCCCCCTTAACGTCGCAATGACTTCCCGTAAACGCTTAAATGTATGCGTAAGCGCCTCCGCTGGTGCAGGTGGAATATAAACACTTCTTAAATTGCTTATCCCTAAGGAATGATCCATTTCATTCAAAGGAACAGTTGTCAATGTTTCGGTTGTCGCACCTGCCGCCTCAACCAACGTAATGGGATGATCGGCTGGGAGATCTTCTAATAGTGCCAGCTTGATATCCGAAGCAATCATGCGATCATAGACTTGGCAAAAAATAATGTGTTGCTCGTAATTTAGCTGTCCACGGTTAAACGAAGTCCCATCCATAAACTGAAACCCTTCAATTGGATCCACTTGTAGAGCCGTAAATAAGTCATCTAAATAACTTTTTCCCCCAATGAGTTCGATATGGACGTCCTGTTGATGGAGTAGCAATTCCACTGTACGTTCAGCAAGCATGGGATGCCCTGGAACAGCATAGATAAGCGACTCTGTTCTCGCTTCTTCTAACAATGTTTTTACAATACTCTCATATACACTCTCAAATTGGTCCTCACGCTCATAATAAGCATCAAATGAGTGAAATTGAACCCCTTCCGCTGCCAACGCCTTCACAACAGGGTGATCCTTCGTTCGCACCCAAATGACGTCATCCGTATTCGTTAACTTGCGGTAAATTCCTAATGGGAGTTGATCAATATCACCAGCTCCGAGTCCAATCACTTCCATTTTATTTTTCAATAAACTCTCTCCCTCTATGTATTTTAATAAATAATGTGGAATAAGGAAGCAATGTTAGTTCATCCTTCGTAAAAGCCCGGCTCTTCAGCAATATATAGAAATAGATCACTGCCCCTGTTATAGCAATCCACGCTACATATAATAACAAGAATAGCCTTGATTGCAACGTTTCATAAGGAATCAGATAGCCAATAAACGTGATGTATATAACCATACAAGCACTCGCCTTACCAAAAGCAGATCGATTAATCTGTTTCATGACAACCAATGCCGGAACATTCCTTTTTAGTTCAATGAAGATAACCATACATAGAACGAATAAACTAAGCACGGTGGCAATGGCACTCCCATTAATCCCCCAGATCGGTACAAGAAGTTGATTTGCCATCCATTTAATTAGAAAAGCACCAACAATCATCCCTGCCGATCGTTTAAAATAGCCTAGCCCTTGTAATACAGATGCCCCTGTAATCGAGATCGAGCTCAGAAAGATTGCGAAGGAAAGGATTCGTAAACTCGTTGTCCCTTTCGTATTTTGGAATAACAATGTATTCGTTTCTGGAACGATCATGACAAGTCCAATCACGGCACCAGCAGCTAAATAAAAGCTAAATAAGAATACCCCTTCAATATATCCACGAAACTTAGCAGGATCCTCCTCTAATCGTCGTTTCGATAGCGCAGGAATTAGAGCTAGTGCGAAGGAAGAACCAAGCACTGTTCCAAGCTGAATTAATGGTTGACCCCGATCAAATACCCCCTTCGCTTCCATCGCTTCGGTATTTGATAAACCATACTCAAGCAAGCCTGGTACAAGCGTAAATACATCCGCAAATTGAATAATAAGCAAGACCATATGATTGAGTGAGGCAACAATCCCTAATGTAAAGATCGTTTGAAAGTAATGTCCCCAAGGGATTTTGTATTGAAAATGATTGATTGGTTTCGATTTGATGAAGAAAACAACCAGGATAAGGAGCGCTATACCCGCCCCAATCATGGAGGCCAATACGGCAAACTCCCCGATCTTATATAAACCTATTGTTTGCTTGGAAAATAAATAAGCAATCAACACAATGAGCAAGACACGGACGACCTGTTCCCCTATTTGCGAGTAAGCAGTTGGCTTCATTTGCATATTCCCTTGAAAGCTTCCTCTTAATAAAGAAGTAAAAGGTATGAATAAAAAGGCAACAGCCACTAATTGATAGGCAGTCTTTAATTTTTCGTCTCCAATGGCGGTTGCGATCGGTTGCGCACTGAAATATAACAGCGTAAATAACCCACCACTTATTCCAATCATAATCAAAAGGAGCGGTAAATAAAAACTTCTTAATGAATGATGCTTCTCATCCTCATTCATCTCCGCCGTTAACTTTGAAATAGCAGACGGAAAACCATATAAGGATAAAATTGTTATCATACCTAATAATGGGTAAATCTGTTGATAAACATAATACCCGATATCCCCTGTTAGGTTTTGTAGGGGAATGCGGTATCCAGCACTTAACACTTTGCTGATTACCCCTGCCAATGTTAATAAAAACGCCCCTTTAACGAGCTTATTCGTCTGATTTTCAGCCATGATAAACGCCCTTCTTTATGGAGTCTATGATTAATTATACCAATAAAGTAGGGAAGGGCATATTTATTCACCCGATAAGCGCGTTTCAGGATGAGCATGAGTAGTCATGATCAGACGAAAAAAAGAGGCAGCACATGGGTATAAATACATACCCCGTGTTGCCCCTTCCTCTTTAACGTACTGATCTATTCCATTTGCTTCGCTAGAAATACGGATGCCGTTTCAATTGCTTTCTGTTCGATTTCGCTTAGTTTTTCTTCTTTGCTGAACATCATGACACAACCTATCGGATCCCCGTTTGCAATAATAGGATGGATACAAAATGATTCTAACGCTTCTTCCTCACCTTCAATCACTTCAAAATGAGTGACTTCCGTTTCGAACACTTCTGTCCGATCCGATATAATATCGCCAATTTGTGAACTAATATTTTTGTTTAAGTAATCTTTTTTCGATACGCCTGCCAAAGCAATAACTTCATCGCGATCACAGATTAAAGTCGGATGATTTAAAGAATCAAATAGTGCCTCTGCATATTCCGTTGCAAAGTGACCCAATTCACTTATAGGTGAATATTTTTTTAAAATGACTTCTCCTTCCCGATCAACAAATATCTCTAATGGGTCACCTTCACGAATCCGCAAAGTGCGTCTTATTTCTTTTGGAATTACAACGCGTCCAAGATCATCAATTCTTCGTACGATTCCTGTTGCCTTCATTTTATAAGAGGCCTCACTTTCTTAAAATGATTAATTACATTTAAAAAGGACTCCACTTCATCGTCTCTTTATAAGTGTGAAAATCATCCATATTAGTTTTAGTATTAATCATCTTAGAAGAACTATACATGTTAGGGCTTTTTTAATCATCTCGATTTACCTTTTCTAATCCTTTTATGACATCCGCAATGATTTGATAGCGACGATGTTCTGTTTCCTTCGACCATTTTAGGGTGATTTTCAGTTTCGTGTTTTCCGTCCCTAATTGAACACCACCAAAGGAATGCGCCAATTCAAATAATTTAGTTCCATCAACTTGTTGGCTCCGGTTATCTTCGACCAGGAGTTCAATTTTCTTACCGCGCTCATGGATTGACTCAACTCTCTCGCGTATAGCATACATCTTAATCGTTGAAACTGCTAGTAAGTTTTCAATCTCTTTCGGATAGTCACCAAAGCGATCGATTAATTCGTCCCCGAGATCATCAATATCCTCACTTGATTGAATGAGTTGAAACTGTTTATACATCGTTATTTTTTGTTCCTCATCATCAATGTAGGTATCAGGAATATAAGCATCGATATTTAACGTTATCGCAGGTTCAAATTTCCTGACTTCATTCCGATCCTTCCCGTCTTTACGAGCATCGATCGCATCTTTTAACATTTGGGAATACATATCGAAACCAACGGAATCAATAAATCCATGTTGCTGTGATCCAAGTAAATTCCCGGCTCCACGGATCGATAAATCGCGCATGGCAAGTTTAAATCCAGATCCTAACTCTGTAAATTCCTTAATAGCCTGCAATCGCTTTTCCGCAACCTCGGTCAAGACTTTATCCCTCTGGTATGTAAAATGTGCATAAGCAACCCGATTGGAGCGTCCTACACGTCCTCTTAATTGGTAAAGCTGACTGAGTCCCATTCGATCTGCATCATAAACAATTAATGTATTCACATTCGGAATATCGACCCCTGTTTCGATAATGGTCGTGCTTACGAGCACATCGTACTCACCCTCCAAAAAGCCCAACATGATATTCTCTAGTTCTGCTTCATTCATCTGTCCATGAGCGACCGCAATCCTCGCACCTTCTACAAGCTCGCCAATTTCCCGGGCTATTTTTTCAATACTCGCCACGCGGTTATATAAAAAGAATACTTGCCCATCACGGGACATTTCTCGTTCGATTGCTTCTCTAATAAAGATAGGATCATATTCCAAAACATACGTCTGGATTGGAAAACGATTTTCAGGCGGCGTTTCAATTACAGATAGGTCACGGACACCGAGCATTGACATATGTAAGGTCCTTGGAATCGGTGTCGCCGTTAATGTCAGCACATCAACATTTGTTTTCAGCTGCTTAATACGTTCCTTATGCTTCACACCAAAACGTTGCTCTTCGTCGACAACAAGTAGGCCCAGATCTTCATAGATCACATCTTTGGACAATAAGCGATGTGTACCAATAACAATATCGACCGTCCCCTTTTCAAGCCCTGCCAATACTTCGCGTTGCTGTTTCGCGGTACGGAATCGACTTAATAAGCCAATTTCCACAGCATGATCTTGAAAACGTTCTATTATCGTTTGGTAATGTTGCTGTGCCAAAATTGTTGTAGGCACTAAAATAGCAACTTGCTTGCCATCTGCAACAGCTTTAAAGGCAGCACGAATGGCTACTTCTGTTTTCCCATAACCAACATCTCCACATAGCAAACGATCCATTGGTCTCGTTCTCTCCATATCCTGTTTAATCTCTTCGATACATCTTAATTGATCTTCCGTTTCCTGGTAGGCAAAGGTGGATTCAAATTCTCGCTGCAAGGAATTATCCGGTGTAAACGCATACCCCTTTTTAGCCTCTCTCTCCGCATAGAGCTGGATGAGGTCGTCAGCAATGTCTTCCACAGATGATTGGACTTTACTTTTAACCTTCTTCCATTCACTTCCACCTAATTTATATAATTTAGGCTCCTTACCTTCTGCCCCAACAAACTTTTGGATCAAATCAATTTGATCAATCGGAACAAACAGCCGATCATCGCCCAAATAAGTAATGAGCATATAATCTTTATGCAATTTATTTACTTCGACCGTTTCAATGCCTAAATACTTCCCGACCCCATGACTCGCATGGACAACATAATCGCCAACCTTTAATTCTTGATAATTCTTGATGCGCTCAGCGTTCGTGATATTCTGTTTCTTTCTAATCCGCTTGGGAGCCTTTGTGAATAGTTCGCTTTCTGTTATTATCGCTAATTTATGTAATGGGAACTCGATCCCACTCCGCAGATTTCCAATCGTGATAATGGGCTCTTCAACCAATATGTCCATCTTCATTGCCATCGTTGTCTGGATATCATAGTCCAATAAGATGGCGTGAACCTTCTCCATTCGCTCTCGATTCGGCACTAATATAACGACTGTATAGCTATTCTTTTTCCAACGCTCCACTTCCGTTTTCAGCAAATTCATTTGTCCGTGAAATTCTTGCATCTCTCGCGAAGATAGATCAATAATATTTTCCGGTTGCGTATTCGGAATATGTCTTAAGAACATCGACATATAAACGCGCTGGTGATCGATCTTGTTCCAAACGGTTGTCCAATCGAATGAAAAGTCCCCATTTTTCACCATTCGACTTGCCATTAATAGACTGCTATACCATTCAGCCTCTTCTTGGTCTAAACTAGTCGCTGTTTCTTGAATCCGGCTCATTTCGTCCATTATTAACAGCCCATCACGCGGTAAGTAATCTAATAAACTAGCAGGTTCTTCATACATAAAGCCCACATATTTATGCATTTCCTGAAAATATTCATGATTTTTTAAGCGTTCAATATCATATGACATGGTCGCTAGCAACTCTTCTTTTTCTGTTGGAGACTTCATTGATGTTAACGTTTCTGCTAAAGCTGCTTCAATTCGCTCCGCACCGGAATCCATATTTTCCTTCGTTAGCAACAACTCTGTTGCGGGACCGATTGTCACCGTTTTTCGTTTGTCTAACGAGCGCTGTGTATCCGCATCAAAGTTTCGAATAGAGTCAACTTCATCATCAAATAATTCAATTCGAATGGGATGCTCTTCTGTCAGTGGGTAAATATCAATAATGCCGCCACGTTGGCTAAACTCGCCTGGAGCCGTTACTTTTGCAGCATGCTTATAACCCATCTCTACGAAGGAGGACAAATAATGATCAATCTTGATCTCTTCCCCATCCGTAAACATTAACTGGCTTTTACTCCAGTATTCCTTCGGTGGCAACATACGCTTTAATGCGGCTACCGGTGCAATAAGAATTCCTTTATTACTTGCCGACCAAGCGGTTAATGCTGCAATCCGTTGACCCTTTAACTCTGGGCTAGCAACTGCTATTTCTGAAGCAATCAGTTCATTCACTGGATATAAGTGCAGATTTCCCTCATCTACAAACTCCGCAAGATCATCATAAAGCTGTTGAGCTTGCAGCAATTGATTGGTTATTAATAATACCGGCCTTTGTGCAGACTGATTAATAATGGACACAAGTAAAGCCCGTGCTGAACCAGACACTCCCGCAACAAGTTGTTCTTTCATTCCACTTTCAATGCCACTTAAAATGGACTGCATATCTTCCTTTAACCGAAAGGAATCCATAATACCTCTCATCCTAAAACCCCCATGTATGAATGAATTTCATAATTACCGAAACCAGCTACATCGATACAATATGTAGTTAAGAACGGTTCAACGAAACTATATGTTGTAACGTTGTTGCACTAAACCGGTATTATGAAATTCATTAGTATATATAAACAATTACGCATCATGAAATAATCCCAAATTGACCAGACTGCTTCAACTCTTTTCATGATCCAAAACATATAAGCGCAAAAATGCTTTGGTTTTTAAACCAAAGCTTTTCTTACGTATATTTTATTGGATAAAGAAGTCTAATTCATAATATTGTGGATGCTGTCCTAAAGATTCTTCACAGTTCTCACAAATCGTTTGAATATGGACATCTCCGTTTTCCTGATAGTGAATCATATTCATCTTATCCTCATTTGTTAACTGATCCCATCCCAAACTTGATGTATGCAGCACATGTTGATCTAGTTGTCCGATAACATGTCTACAATGTTTACATTTATAGACAATCGACATATAAAGTCCTCCTCAGATAACATAGGGTATCTTAAAGTTTATCCGAAAGACGGATCTTTATACGTGCCAACTTTATTAACTAGCTTTATCATAACATACTATGCTTAGGCTACTGATTAAATTCATTCATCACATCAACAAATGGATGGTCCAACCAAGCCTCACAAGCATCTGCCGACCTTTGAATACCTAAGTCAGCTTCAGCCTGTTCCCCTTTTGCAAAAGGTCCAAGGACATGGTCAACGACAGGAGTGTGCCCAACAGGTCTTCCTACACCTATTCTAAGACGTTTGAACTCTTTTGTTCCTAACTGATCGATTGTTGATCGAATTCCATTATGTCCGCCATGCCCGCCCTTTTCCCTTAATCGAATCTTGCCTGTCGGTAAATCGAGGTCATCATACACGACGAGAACATCTTTGAGGTCAATTTTGTAAAATTCAAGCAGTGGCTTTATTGCTTCACCTGACAAGTTCATAAAGGTTTGAGGTTGGAGCAGTACGATCTTTTCCTGATTCATATGTTCAAGTGCATATTTCCCACCAAATTTAGTATGATTTAATTTCCATTGATGGCGTTTTAATAACTCTTCAATGACCATAAACCCAATATTATGACGTGTCTTTTTATATTTCCGTCCTGGATTACCTAAACCAATTATACACTTCATTTTCTTCTTCCTTTTTAAAGTGATCTGTAATGACGTATCAATAGAACAATCCCTCCTGATAGGAGTGAAAAACATACTTCTTAAAGGAGGGTTGCCATTGTCTTATTTAATTAATCCATAACTTACTTTTCTTCTTCGTCTTCTTCGTCAGCACCAATAACTTCTGGCTCCACGCTTAAGTCTGCTTCTTCTGCATCTTCTTCAGGTTCTTCAGCCTCAGGTGGTAATACAATTGCAACTGTCGTATCTAATTCATCCGTAAACTGATAGTTATCAGCTACTGGTAGATCAGCAATTGTTAAGTTATCTCCGATCTCTAGTGCAGAGATATCGACTTCAATCTCCTCTGGTATTTCACTTGGTATCGCACGTACTTGAAGTACATAGAATGGCTGTTGTAATATTCCACCATCTTTTGAACCTTGTGCTTCACCTTCTAAACGAAGTGGTACTTCAACATCCATTTCCTCCGTTAAGTCAACAATGTAGAAGTCGGCATGAATGATTTCATCTTTAAGTGTATGCATTTGGTATTCATGAAGCATCACTTGTGCCGTTTTACCGCCTTCAACCTCTAACGATATAATTGCGTTAACCCCTTCAGCACGAACTGTTTTGATCAGCTCTAGGTTATTTACCTGAATAGCCTCTGACTCTTTATCTTTTCCGTAAATAACGGCTGGTACAAATCCACTTTCTCTTATCTCTTTCGTTACTGAACTTTTTAAGTCTTTCCTTTGTGTTGCTTTTAATTTTACTGCCATATTCCATTACCCTCCAATTAGTTTGGAAAACGTTCTTTGACTTAATAGATAAGCCATTTCGACCTTTTCCTTCGTTCATTCATTATATCATCTAATTTAACTTCTGCCAGCTCACTATTAATCGTAAGGAAGCAAGCTAAAATGAAATGTCAATGTCATCATCACATGCGATTAAAGTTGCCATTAACTTTTAATCGAAGAGAATACTTACTGATTTCAATTCATGAATCCGCGTAATCGCATCTGCTAACAGTGGTGCAACAGATAACTGGGTTATCTTCTCAGTCCGCTTGTCTTCCGGTAGTTGAATGGTATTCGTAATGATTAACTCTTTAATGGATGAGTTCTCAATCCGTTCAACAGCAGGCCCAGATAAAACAGGATGCGTACAACAAGCATATACTTCTTTAGCGCCACGCTCAATTAATGCGTCTGCCGCAACTGTAATCGTTCCAGCGGTGTCTATAATATCATCAATTAAGATCGCTGTTTTCCCTTCGACATCCCCGATAATGTTCATAACCTCTGCCACATTGTGACGCGGTCTGCGCTTATCAATGATACTGAGTGGGGCTTTCAATCGATCTGCCATCCTGCGTGCACGTGTAACGCCACCGTGGTCAGGTGACACAATAACTAGATTGTCAAGAGCCTTCTCTTTGAAGTAATCGGATAAAATAGGTACACCTTGCAAATGATCGATTGGCATATCAAAAAATCCTTGAATTTGCGGTGCGTGTAAATCGAGTGCAATCACTCTTGTTGCACCGGCTGTTTCTAATAAGTCTGCAACTAGCTTAGCTGTGATCGGTTCTCTTGAACGTGCTTTACGATCCTGTCTCGCATAACCATAATAAGGCATCACAATATTAATTGACTTTGCTGAAGCACGCTTCAATGCATCAATCATAATCAGCAACTCCATAATGTGAAGGTTAACAGGTTCTGATGTTGATTGTACAACATACACATCGCAACCACGAATACTTTCTTCAAGATTGATCTGAATCTCCCCATCACTAAACTTAGAAACCGTACATTCACCTAGAGTTGTACCAATATGATTGGCGATTTCTTCCGCTAATGCATGATTAGAATTCAAGCTAAACACTTTCAAAGATTGATCTTCATAGCCTGCTATCATAAAAATGAAACCTCCGTTAGTCTTTTTTTTGATTTTTTACGCTTCTTGCGTAGTCTAGCTTATTCACTTGTCTAGCTCTAGCAATGCCTAATGCCTCACTAGGTACATCTTTATTAATCGTAGACCCTGCTGCTACATATGAACCTTCGCCAATTTTAACGGGAGCGATTAAGTTCGTATTGCAGCCAATAAATGCATGATCGCCAATTTCTGTTGCATATTTATCTTTTCCATCATAGTTCACTGTAATTGTACCACAACCAACATTGACATTCCTACCGATTTCCGCATCCCCAATATAACTTAAATGGGGAACCTTACTATTATTACCAATTGTAGACTTTTTTATCTCGACAAAATGACCAACTTTAGCATGATCCCCAATCGTCGATTCAGGTCTAATATTAGCATATGGTCCGACAACAGCTTGTTTACCAATATGGCTATCTTTTAAAACACTATGACTAATAACCGCAGATTCTCCGATTATACAATGATCAATTTCCGTACCCACTCCAATTTCAGCACCAGAAGCAATCGATGTTACTCCCGTAATCATGGTGCCTGGCTGAATAATGACATCTTGGGCAATCGTAACATCTAGGCCAATATATGTATGATCAGGATCAATAATTGTAACCCCATTGCGCATATGTTGTTCATTAATCTTCCGCTTCATTATCTTTTCAGCCTGTGCTAGTGTGACACGATCATTTATTCCTATCGTTTCATCAAAATCTGTTGTCAGAAAGCCACTCACTTTTTCTGATTGGCTACGTAGGATTTCGATGACATCCGGTAAATAATATTCTCCTTGCACATTATCATTCGAAACATTTTTCAATGCTGCAAATAACGCTTTATTATCGAAGCAATACGTACCTGCATTCGTTTCAGTTATCAATAATTCGGCTTCATTCGCGTCTTTATGCTCAACAATCCGCTCCACTTGATTACTTTCATTACGAATAATTCTGCCATATCCTGCTGGATCAGAAGTGTTAGCGGTAAGAACGGTCGCCATTGCCCCTTCTTGTTCATGGTAATCTAAAAGCGCTTTATATGTTTCACTCGTAATGAGGGGTGCATCTCCACAGACGACAATAGTCGTTCCTTCTTCATTTCCTAACAAATCTTCCGTCTTTAGGACTGCATGGCCCGTTCCCAGTTGTTCGTCCTGGATTACAAATTCACTTTGATTACCGATCTTTTCAATCACTTGTTCAGCACCATGACCAACAACTGTTATCAGCTGATCAAATTGAACAGCTTGTAATTGGTCGACAACATGTTGGACCATCGGACGTCCAACAACAGGGTGAAGAACTTTATAAAGTTTTGACTTCATTCTCGTTCCTTGACCCGCTGCCAGAATAACAGCAAAACGTTTCACCATGAAGTAACCCCCCATTCTATTTATCCATAATGAATATATCTTAAAAGCCACTTAATTTCAACAAATCAAGCACAGAATAGAGAAATACTTACCCCTATTCACACATTCCTCTCCCATTTGGAGACGGAATACTGCACATGCGTGAAGCTATTAATCCATTAAAAGGTCGAGACGAAGGCCGATCTACAGCCGACTCTATGCCTTCACATCCTGAAACTTGCACCCGTTCCATTACATCCATGCCGAGCACACATCAAAAAAGGACTAATTCACAAGAATTAGTCCTTTAAATTACATTTTTTTATGAAGCACCAGCTTCTTCAAACTCACTCTCAACTTCACCTTCAACCCGATACTCTTCTAACACTGCTTCTTGGATCTTTGCACGCGTATTGGAATTAATAGGGTGTGCAATGTCTCGGAATTCACCGTCTGGAGTACGTTTGGACGGCATTGCTACAAACAGTCCATTGTTTCCATCAATTACTCTAATATCATGGACAACAAACTCTTCGTCAAAAGTAATAGATGCTATCGCACGCATCCTACCTTCTGTATTCACACGTCGTAATCTTACCTCAGTTACTTCCATGATGTTTCACCACCTTCTCCTACTGTATTCCCTTACACTATTAATTCTACATAACTATTAAAAGTCCTGCTAAATACTAAAAGAAAATTAAATGTATCGTCAATAAAAAAAGAGGACGTGAGTTTTCACTTCCCCTCTATCTGTTATGATCCCTTTAGTATATCTGGACATTTCCCTTCGATACTTCCACATGCTCCTGAGTCCTATCAATGTTGGCAATTTTAACAAGCGATGTATAGTCGTCTACAATCCGATCGTCTGCTTCATCATCCACTTCAGCTAACACTCCAATTGCTTGGACGTTTGCTTTACATTCCGCTAATAGGCTTTTCATACCATTTATGGTCCCACCAGCCTTCATGAAGTCATCTATAATACAAACATTCGCGCCTTCTTGTAAACTCTGTTTTGTTAAGACCATTGTTTGGATTTTCCGAGATGAGGCTGATACGTAATTGATATTTACAGATGATCCCTCCACTACTTTCGGATCCCTTCTAACAATAACAACCGGCACATTAAGATGATTAGCTACTGCATATGCAAGCGGAATCCCCTTCGTTTCAATTGTCATCACAACATCAATCTTTAGCCCCGAAAAGGTAGTGGCGAACATACGACCAATTTCACGTACCATCATGGGATCCCCTAGAATGTCGCCCATATAAATATATCCACCTGGGAGTAAACGACTTGGATCTTCTAGCTTCTCACATAATGTACGAATGATTGACGTGCTATGATCCTGCGATAAATACGGGATGTACATCACACCACCCGTTGCGCCTGGAACCCTACGTAAATAGCCTACACCTTCATGCTTAAGCATCCCATCTATAATATCTAAGTCCTCACTAATCGATGATTTGGACGCACCGTATGTATGAGTAAAAAAAGATAATTGCCGATGTACTTTTGGATGATCAATAAAAAAGTTGGTTAATGCGACCAATCGATTGCTTCGCTTCATTATTACACCTCAGAACCCGAATATTTAGTATAAATATACCATATTCATACGTGTTTAGGCAATGGTTAGCCTAGAAGGCGAACTTTATATACTTCCTCACAAAAGCCGCGTAAACCATTATAAATCCGTTGCGCCCGATTTTCTTGCATCACTAAACTATAAACAGTTGGACCACTCCCGCTCATGATCACACTCGTTGCACCCGCTTGGAGCATTTTATCCTTGATCACTTGAATCTCCGGACTTAGCTGAAATGTGACTTCTTCCAATGCATTTTCCATATGGTTACATATTTTCGAAAAGTCCCTCGTTTCTAACCCTTCAATGATCGCCGCTGTATTTGGATGCGACAAGTTTTCAACAAGGAGGTTTCGAAAAACCATTTTCGTTGAAATTCCAATATTAGGCTTCGCCAATACAACCCAACAAGATGGTGGGCGTGGTAATCTTTCGACAATCTCTCCACGCCCTTTTACTAATGCCGTCTCGTTCATAACGCAAAAAGGGACATCAGAACCAATACTCAAACCAATCCGTGCTAATTCTTCGGGTGCAATGTTTAGCGACCAAAGGCGATTTAGTCCACGCAGAACTGCAGCCGCATCACTGCTTCCCCCACCCAATCCTGCTGATACCGGTATTTTTTTATCCATTTTTATATGAATACCATATGTAATGTTGTATCTTTGTTTGATCAATTGTGCGGCTTTATATGCCAAGTTACGCTCATCGTTTGGAACATATCTACTTTCCAGGGAAACGCGAATCTCGTCCTTATCCAGGGAACGCAACTCAATCCGATCGGATAAATCAATGGTTGTCATGACCATTTCCACATCATGAAATCCATCATCACGCTTTCCTAGTACATCTAATGATAAATTAATTTTTGCCGGTGCTTTTTCAAAAACAACCATCTATTCACCCACCTTGAATGAGTTTCATTATTGCCAAAATCAGCAACACTGTTGCACTAAACCGGTATTATGAAATTCATTAACCTTATAGAACTAGATAAATTATATCATAAATATAAAGTTCAGGGTGACTGTTACCTGACTGTAACGAATTTCATAATCCCTATTGCTCGGTATGGTAATTATGAAATCCATGCGACTAACCTAAACAATGCCTTGGCAAATCAGGAGCCAAATTTGCCAAGAAGCGAAAAAAAGACAAACCCTATTAGGGTCTGTCCTTTTCTTGTACGCTTCGTTCAGCCATCTCGATGGCATGTTTCACCATATTACCAGCATCTCTTGATTTTATGCCGCCCCAACCTTCTTGCTTTACTGTGTCGTAAAATCCCAACTCTTTGGCTATTTCCTCTTTCAACTGGTCGGACATGATACCTCTACGTCTACCCATGAAAGAACAACCCCTTCCTGTTATGAATCATTACGACAGTCATAGTTTTAGCTAGTTTGTAAAAAATACACCCACAATATACAAAATAGAAAAAATTGGCTATTTGCTTGTATCGCAAAAGCCAATTTTATCATAAGATCTTTATTTAGGGATCATCACGAACTCATTAAGCTGAGAAATCATGTTTTTTTAGCACAGTTTCTAATTTAAGGGCTAAGCTGATATTTCCGTGGGCTTTTAATTTACCCGTCATAAACGCTGTCATGCTGTTTAAAGCCCCGTGTAAAAACTTGTTAAAGTACTTCACTTTGACCTTTAAAAAACAGTCCACTTCGCGTTCACCTTGCTCATAAACAGTTGCTGAACCGCCCTTAAATTCAATCTGATATACGGCATCTGCTGCATCAGATAGTTGAATCTCATAAATGGCATTCAATGATTGATAAGGTTCTTTATTAGAAGTTAACTTATCTTAAACTGCTTTCCATAATTCTTCCACTGTACTTGTTTCACTTACCATGAATCGCTTAACCCTTTTTTACAAACTAACTGATATATGACCATTTCGTTTAGTTACTTGTTGTGTCTATTCGGCTAACATCGCCTTAGAACCTTCATCAACAAAGCTTATTTCTACTGCCTCTGTTAATACGTCTGCATAGCTGTATGAAACACGTTCGAATGCATTTTCTTCTTGGTCTAGCTCAACAACAAAAACAGCAGGATACGTTTCAGATAATACGCCAGAGCGAATAACCGTCCTTCTTCTTCCACCATTAGCTGTTAACTTTAATCTCTTGCCAATTTGACCTTCAAGACCTTGCTTAATTTCGATTAATGTTTTCACTATACTCCACCTCACTATACTCATCTTAACACAAGCTTGTATAACAGTCAAATAAAACATTACATTATACCAATATGTGTTTCGAAATGTCAATACCTAAACTTGGTTTATTCACTTATTTTGTGCAATTGTTAACAAAATATGTATAAAGTGTTGTTTTTGTAATCATTTGTGTTTAGGCACTATCAACAGGGACTGATTAAACCAGGGGCAAATCATCATGATGCCATGAATTACCCCCAATAGATGAATCGTTATTCCGATGAATCATGATCTTCTACATAGGGCATTCCTATTCTATGCAATCCACACGTTTCTATGCCTCCAATCCCTCGTTCTCCTGTAAATGTATTCCGGAGCGCATCCCAAACACTCACTTTATCCATAAATGATGTGTAAGCTACTTTAGCAGCGATATAGACGGGATCTAAAGCATGAATGTTAACGCGTGAGGGGGAACTTGCAAAATTCGCCCCCGCACGAACAAGCGACTCAAAATGAGATTGACAAGCACCAGCGAAAATAACCAATTGATCTAAATGAGGGATTACCTCTCTCGCTTCTCGTACAGCTTCAGAATAATAAGCCGAATTCCGATAAGCACGTAAGTCCTTTTTCTCGCCTTTGTTTTTTGAATAAGAATCATGACCCGTTATCACGATGATTTCAGGTTGAATCCTTTTCACCAAGTCGCCAATCTGCAAAGGCATATCCTTTTCCCTTACATGTACACCATGTACTTGTAAGCCTAAGCGCTGATACAAGTCGATACACTTTTTTAAATACATTTGATCGCCGTCTACATGCAATACTTTCACAGGCAGTCGAAAGAAGGAAACATCATCTTGTTGATAACCATCTGTTGATTCATATTCCCGTTTTTCTTTCATCATTTGGTAGTCTTGTTTAAACAATCGAAAGGAAAACTCCTCTTGCTCTTTTCGGGACTGTTGCCTCATTTCAAGATCAGCATCTTCTACACGTTTAAGATCATCAAGTGGTGCATCTGCCTCTAAACGAATATCGATCCCGTGCAAAACAATCTTATCCTTCTGAATCTGCTTTACTGCAAATAACAAATCATGATCGTATGAATGACGTGTTACTAATTCACCGACGAGTGAGCTCATTCCTCCACCTCACAACCTTAATACAAGCAATGTCCATTACTCCTTTTACAGTCTATGTGCAAATGGGCTCACCTGTGACGAGCGATTCACTAGACACCAAACTAAAAACCCATTACAAGATCAATATGTAATGGGTTTAATGCTCGTATCTATTTAAAAACTAATTGCTACCTATTTCTCTAAAAAGGGAATTTGCCAAGGAAGCAAATTCATGGATCTGTAATGATTCTGCACGGCGAATTCCATCTATATCAGCTGCTTTTAACACTTCATCAATCTCTTCTTTTGAATATTTATTTTTAAAGTGACTCGTTAAATTATTTCTGATCGTCTTACGACGGTGCATAAAACAGGCTCGAACAATGGTGAAAAAGTAATCCTCATCATCTACCTGAACAGGTGGGGTATCTCTCACAACGAGCCTGAGCACACTTGAGTCGACATTTGGTTGCGGCATGAATACACGTTTCGGTACATCCATCACAACTTTTGCATCCGTATAATATTGAACAGCGATCGATAGGGAACCATAACTCTTGCTGTTCGGTTGGGCAGCCATTCGCTCACCAACCTCTTTTTGAATCATTACAGTCAGACTCGAAACAGGCAGTCGATCTGATAATAACTTCATCAGAATCGGTGTCGTAATATAATAAGGTAAATTAGCGACAATATGAACTTCCTGATCTGGCCTAAACTGGGACTCCATAACCGCCCCGACATTTGCCTGCAAAATATCTTGGTGAATGACTTCAAGATTATGATAGTCACTTAATGTATCCTGTAAGATTGGTAATAACCGTTGATCAATTTCCAATGCTACGACACGTTCCGCATGGATGGCTAATTGTTCCGTTAACGCACCAATCCCGGGTCCGATTTCAATGACGCCTGAATTCTGATCAATTTCCGCACGATGAATAATATTCTCCAAAATATTAACATCCACTAAAAAATTCTGACCAAGGCTTTTTTTAAAGGCAAAATTATATGTATCTAAAATTTCCTTCGTTCTTGATGGAGTAGCAATATATTTTTTAGACATCTTCTTTTTCCTCCCGAAGCACGTGTGTAATCGCCTGTTCAAATTGTTCCTTCTTTATTTCAAACATCGTGAGTCTCTTCAATAACTGTTTTCCATTCGTATGACCGATCTGTAATACCTCTCCAAGTTTTGCTCTTCGCAACCGAGAGTTCGGACTTCCGATTAAACCATATTCGATTAAATCACGCTGATCAATATCACTTATTGTATGCTCCATTATCTCATAAACATCTGCTAAAGCATGCTGAATATCCGCGACCGAAGCATGTTCAATTCCTAAACTCTTCTGACGAGTTGACTTTGACCGTGCTTTTTCACGTGTTAAGAATGCATGTTTACACCCAGGCACCGCTTGTTCAATAATATGCCGAATACGTTTACCCGGATAGTCCGGATCCGTAAAGATAATGACACCACGCTTCGCTTGCGCGTGTTTTATTTGTTGTAAAGTCTGCTGATTAATTGCAGAGCCATTTGTTTCAATCGTATCCGCGTCTACAGCTTGATGAATCTTTGTACTATCATCCCTACCTTCGACTACGATGATCTCTTTTATTCGCATGCTGATTCCTCTTCCTACCTGATTAAAAAAATAATACTCTAACCATAGTATCATGATTAGAGTATTTATCCCATATCGAACGACATCGTTCAATTATTCATTAGTCTAGAATCTTCACTTCGACACTTTTTAATCCATAACCAACTGCCGCACTTTGTGAAGAGAAATAAACATCGATTCTATTTCCTTGTATCCCTCCACCTGTATCTCCAGCAACAGCATTCCCATATCCTTCCACCCATACCTTTGTACCTAGAGGTATGACATCAGGATCTACCGCAATTATTTTAATATCGCGATTCTCTTTTGACTTTAAATTAATACCTGTTGCGGTGACACCGGAACACCCGCTACATTCTGCTGAATAAGCTGATGCTGTCATTGATAACACTTTGCCATCTGAACTACTGCTACTATTATCACTTGATTTCTTCGGCTTTTTCTCTGTTTTTGATTCTGTTTTTGGTTCTGTTTTTGATTCTGCTTTTGATTCTGTTTTAGTTGCTGTATTAGTATTGGATGATTTCGTTTTTTGATCACTTTCATTGGCTAACGTAACAAGATTGCTTTCTGTTTCCTTTGGTTGCTCTGGTTGTTTAGTTCCAACAGCTACGACTCGTTTTTCGCTATCTTTTTCAATCTGTTCATCCAGCAATTCACGCTTTACTTCTTTACCGTTCTCTTTTGTAACCTCATACTTTTTAATAAGCGTACCTTTTTTTCCTTCTGAAATTATCTTTTCCTTACCCTCAGACAGAGTAGTATCTTCTCTCTCCTCGGTGTCAAAGGCAATACTTTCCGTTACTTCATCTGTATCCATTTTTACACGTGTGATATTAATGTCTGTATCTTCTTCCAGCTTATTATCGATTGCGGGTTTCACTTTATCAGCTTTAGACAGTTCAATATTATTTTCATCTAATAAATCGCCAATTGATCCACCTGTCGTCCAAACTTCAATGTCTTCCCCTGCATCATTCACTGTAACCTGAAAGGCCGTGTCCACAGATATTGACATCCCTGCTACAATCTGATCTTGGGGATGAAAAGAGACATCATCCTTTTTGGAGTATTCAAGGTTTTCCTCCGCTAGAAATTCACCGATCGTATCTGTTGTTGTAAAAAACGCTTGTTCATCTTTATTGACCGTTACATAAATCTGCTTTGCTTGGTCGAGCACAATTTCCATACCGTCTTCTATGGATGTATCCACATCATACGATATATCGTCATGCGCACCCAATGATATATCTAATTCGTCGAGTAGCTTACCGACTGTTTTTGAGTGTGTCTTCACTGTTTCCTTTTTACCATCTTGAGTGATATCTATTGTCGCCTTCGTAGCTTCGAATAGTATTAAACTAGTAAAAATGATAAGTGCCAAAACTCCAAAACTTGGAATAATCCACTTCTTTGTCGGTACCAGCAATCGCTCTGAAAAACGCTTCATGCATCCTGCCTCCTTAATGTCGACTACGATTATATAAAGAGCAGTGCTTGAAGTCAAAGTTATTCGGGTTACGATTTCTTTACAGTTACATTACAGCGCCTTATTATGTACGGGTAACCCCTACCCGACAATATTATCCAACCTCCGCTTTAGGGGGAAAACGTCCATTTAAAATTCATTTTGTCACTTAACAATACACTTTCTTTACAAAAATGCGTCATAAGCTTCGGTTATTTTTACTTTATATTAAATAACTTCACTGCATTTTCCGTCGTTATTTTACCTACTTCCTCTACAGGTATCTCTCTTAATTCTGCGATTTTTTCAGCTACTAATGTAACATATGCGGGTTCGTTTCTTTTTCCTCGATATGGATGTGGTGCAAGAAAAGGCGCGTCTGTTTCAATTAACAACTTGTCTAAAGGGGTCTGTATGGCAACCTCTTTTGGTAAAGGAGCATTTTTAAAAGTAACGGGACCACCAAGTGATATGTAAAAATTCATCGCCAAACAGGCTGCTACATAATCAAACGAGTCATTGTAACAATGCATAACCCCCCCGACCTCATCCGCCCCTTCCGCTTGTAGGACATCAATAATATCTTCGGTAGCTTCCCGGTTGTGAATAATAATTGGCAGTTTCACCTTTTTAGCTAAGGCAATTTGTTTGCGAAATACTTCCTTTTGAACACCTTTTGGTGATCGATCATGGTGATAATCCAATCCCATTTCCCCGATGGCAACAACTTTAGGATGTGCTGATAGCGCCTCGATCCAATCTAAGTCCTCGTCTGTACAATCAATTGCATCTACAGGGTGCCAGCCAACTGCTGCATAGATATGTTCATTCTCCTCCGCGATAGAAATGGCCAACGGAATCGTCTCCCGATCAAACCCGACTACAACCATATAGGTAACTCCCGCTGCTGTGGCCCTCCTTATGACTTCTTCACGATCATCTTTGTATTGGCGCGCGTTTAAATGTACATGCGTATCAAATAACATAGGAACTACACTCCATTCATTTATATATAATGATAAAAGTCCAACCCCATAACCTTATGGAATTGGACTTTTACAGTTTGGTTATTTTACAAGCGATCCATTCGGCAGCGACTGATCTACCGTAGTAAGTACAAGCTTCCCTTGCTCATCTTCTCCTGATAGAATCATACCTTCCGACATAACACCTCGTAACTTAACAGGTTTCAAATTGGTGACACAAATAAGCTTTTTACCTATTAACTCTTCTGCATCATAGTATTCTGCAATGCCTGAGACCACTTGTCGTTTTTCAAATCCTAGATCAAGTTGGATCACTAGCAACTTATCCGTATTCTTTATTTTTTCAGCTTGCAGGACCGTTGCGACACGTAAATCGACTTTCATAAAGTCTTCATAATCAATTGTCGCCTTTTCTTCTACCTCTTTATGATCCTGTTCTTCCGTCACTTCTGGACCACGCATGAAGTCCTTGATTACTTTGCTCTCTTCTTCCATTTCTAATCGTGGAAAAATCGGATCTCCCTTTTGAATAGAAGTGCCTGACTTGATTTGTCCCTGCTTATGAATGCTGTCCCACGAATGTAATGCAGGATCAGCAATACCTAATTGGGTAAACATCTTGTCCGGTGCTTCGGTTAAAAATGGTTGTAGCATGACGGCCGTTACACGGAGTGATTCGGCTAAATGAGCCATGACGTTCCCAAGCCGCTCCTTTTTCGCCTCATCCCTTGCTAGCACCCATGGTTCCGTTTCGTCAATATATTTATTCGTCCGGCTAATCAATTTCCATATGGATGTTAATCCTACAGAAAACTGCATATCTTCAAGTGCTTCTTCAACCTCTTCTGTCGTTTCAACGATTGATTGCTCGAGCTCCTTATCATGCGTTGTCTCCATAGCATGATAAGCAGGAATTTTCCCTGCAAAATACTTATCAATCATTGCTACGGAACGATTCAGTAAATTCCCTAGATCATTTGCTAAGTCAAAGTTAATTCTTTCAACAAATCCTTCTGGTGTGAAAACGCCATCTAAGCCAAAAGGTACTTCACGAAGTAAATAATAACGAAGGGCATCTAATCCATATCGGTCAGCAAGAACAACAGGGCTGATCACATTCCCTTTAGATTTGGACATTTTTCCATCTTTCATTAAAATCCAGCCATGTGCAAACACCTTTTTCGGCAATGGTAAATCCAATGCCATCAAAATGATCGGCCAATAAATCGTATGGAAGCGGACAATCTCTTTCGCCATAATATGAACATCTGCCGGCCAATACTTTTGGAATTCTCCGTCCTCATCTGTGCCATAACCGAGTGCTGTAATGTAGTTTGTCAAAGCATCAATCCACACATAGACTACGTGTTCAGGGTCTTCTTTCACCTGGACACCCCAATCAAAGGTTGTCCTCGAGACAGCTAAATCTTCTAGACCCGGTTTAATAAAGTTATTGATCATTTCATTCTTACGGCTTTCTGGCTGAATAAAGGTGGGGTTTTCCTCATAATATTTCATCAGCCGATCCGCATATTTACTCATTTTAAAAAAGTATGATTCTTCCTTTACCTTTTCAACAGGCTTCCCGCAATCCCCACACCCTCCGTTATCCAATTGTAGATCCGTAAAGAAGGCTTCACAAGATGTACAATACCACCCTTCATACTCATCTAAGTATATATCCCCTTGTGCTAATAATCGTGAGAATATTTTTTGGACAACTTTCTTATGACGATCTTCTGTCGTACGAATAAAATCGTCATTCGTGATTTTTAACTTTTTCCATAAATCTTGGATGCTTTCTGCAGCTTCATCCACATATGCCTGCGGAGTCATTCCAACCTTCTCAGCCGCGTTTTGAATCTTTTGACCGTGTTCATCTGTACCTGTTAGATATTTCACTTCATAGCCACGTAATCGTTTATAACGCGCCATCACATCACCAGCCACCGTTGAATATGCGTGACCGATATGAAGATCACCACTTGGGTAATAAATCGGCGTCGTTAAATAAAATGTTTTCTCATTTGCTGACATATTCGTACCTCCTGCTACTCCTAATTTGAAAACTATTACCATTGTAGCGATGTTTATTGTTTTTTTCCATTATCTATTATCAACAGATTGTTCACCAATCATAGCAAAATAAATTCCTGTTACAAAATGAGCTTATATTACCGATTAGCGTGTTTCCAATTCGACTGTGCAATTATTCTCATAATAGTATTGACAAGGATTCTATTAATTGCTAAAATATGGATTACAGCCATGTCGAATCATGACGAATAAGATCGTTTTTACGTAGCAAAAAATAGTGTCTTTTCTAAAATCACCAAAATAACTGGGGAAGCAGATTACTAGCGACGGTTAGGCTTGATAGATCTACTTCTATATCCCAGTAAGAAGGAGAGTATAAAATGAAATCGACAGGAATTGTAAGAAAAGTTGACGAGTTGGGTCGTGTTGTTATTCCGATTGAACTGCGACGCACACTTGGGATTGAAGTAAAGGATCCTCTAGAGATTTATGTGGAAGAAGATAGTGTTGTTTTCAAAAAGTATAAAACCGACATGACGTGCCAAATTACCGGTGAGAATTCAGCCGACAACTTTTCAATTGGTAACGGAAAGATTGTGCTAAGTCCAACAGGAGCAAAAGCATTGATCGAGGAGCTCCAATCCCATATTGAGTCTTAACTCATGTACCATGAACCATGCTGTTGCATGGTTCATGGTACATGATAAGCTTGATATACATCCCTCTTCGCCATATGGCGATCTTCGGCGACTTGTTTGATTGCATCCTTGCTTGAATACTCCTTATTATCGAGATAATAGGTGACATGGTCAGCAACTGATAAATAACTCCACCAAAACGGATCTATTTCCTCCGCCTCTTCTAATGTACCTTCAACAACAATACAAAACTCACCCTTTAATTCACTTGTTTCAGCCCAATGAATGAGCTCACTCGCTGTCCCTCGTATATACTCTTCAAATCGCTTCGTTAATTCACGACCGATGGCAACTGGCCGATCCCCTAATTGATCATGGAGTGCTATTAAGGTAGCTTTTAACCGGTGGGGTGATTCATAAAAAAGTAAAGTCGCTTGTAAGCTCTGCAAGCGCTGTAACTCAGCCTCTTTCTCTTTCTTCGTTCTTGGTAAGAACCCATAAAATAAAAACTCCGTTGTTGTTAATCCAGAGCCAACCAACGCACATAGCGCCGCATTTGCCCCTGGCAATACAACAACCGATTGATCTGCCTCGATCGCAGCTTGAATGAACTCATAACCTGGATCAGAAATAGCGGGCATACCAGCATCACTTACCATCGCAATCGATTCACCCTGTGTTAAACGGCCGAGCAGCTGTTGCTCGCGGGCATCTTTACTATGCTCATGATAACTAATCAGTGGTGTGCGAATTTCAAAATGGCTTAGTAAGCGTCTCGTATTTCGGGTATCCTCTGCAGCAATGACCGAAACCGTCTCTAATATTGTAAGTGCTCGATAGGTGATATCCTCAAGATTACCTATCGGTGTTGGCACGACATAGACAATCCCTTTGTCATCATCAAAACTCTTTTGAACTTTCATCACATTTCACCTCTTTCGATTGTTTCTATAAGGAATCGTATACCTCTATAGGCATTGTCTATCTGTTCAAGCCCTTCCATAAATGATAGTTTCTGCTTCTTCCGTATATGTATTGTCCGGATTATAAATATAGAGTGGGGACAGCACCTTTAATCCTGCATTTCCATCCCTTACCCCCTCAACTAACAGCATATTTGCATCTTTTCCATGTTTCGGGTAAACATACCGGATCCTTTTCGGTTCGAGACGATAAGCTCGAAACAATGTTAATAAATCTACCAATCGTTCCGGACGATGCACTAGAGCTACCTTTCCTCCTGGACGTACATGTAATTTACATGCTTTAACAACGTCTTCTAATGTGCAATATACTTCATGTCTCGCAATCGTTAAATATTCATTTTTATTTTGTTCCGACTTTCCCGGTGTTCGAAAATAGGGGGGATTACATGTGACAACATCAAAGCTACTATGCCCTAAAACAGGTTTCATTTCCTTTAAATCACCATGAATCATTGTCAACTGGTCTGACAACTCGTTATATAAAATACTTCGGTTAGCCATATCGACAAGTTTTTCCTGAATTTCTACACCGGTTATTTTTGTATTCGTTCGCTCCGATAAAAGTAGTGGAATAACCCCGTTCCCTGCACATAAATCAAGAATCGCCCCTTTATGAGCCGGCACTTGTGCAAAATGGGCAAGTAGTACCGCATCAAGTGAAAATGAAAAAACGGAGGGGCTCTGGATAATCTTCATATTCCCCTCCGCAAATAAATAATCAAAACGTTCATCATTAAATAAGCGAGTCATTCCCTACCCCTTTCCAAAGATTCTATTCAAAACAAACGTCTACGATTTAAAGAAAGCTGTCCCATTATTGTCTAACATCGACAAAGAGACAGCTACATGATACAGATCAACCCTATTATTTCGTTTTATTTAAAAACAATAAACAGAACAGACAATCTTCATCTTCTCTGGGACTGCCAAAATGAACATTACATATATGAAAGCCTTCTTCATAGAGCCGTGCTAAATTGTCATAGCCCTCACCCGGTATCTCGGATGAATGCTCCCCATCTTCATGATTCTCTTCGTCCTCATGATCAAGACGTTTTCGCAAATGGTGATTTTCCATAGCAAGCCGATGGTTCTCTTCTAACAGACTACTTAATTGTGTCTTCAGATCACCCAGTTGCTCATATAATTCACCGATTCGTTTTTCCATATCTGATACTTGATCGAAGATTTTTCTCTTTCCCACGTCTAATACACCCCACTATTCTGTGGCTTGTGCTGATATAATTCCTTCTTCTATTAATTCATCTAATGTATATTCAATAACCCTATCTTTCTCTGGGATTCTTATTTGGATGATTCTCTCCAGGATGTTTAGACCAATAACTTTCCCTTTGCCAAGCGATGTATGAATGACCTTACCTATATCTGGTAATAGGCGTTTTCCCTCTTCATAATCATCGTTCTCATATTTTAAGCAACACATGAGCCGACCACATAATCCGGAGATTTTGGCTGGATTTAATGAGAGATTTTGATCTTTTGCCATTTTAATAGATACAGGCTCAAAGTCTCCGAGAAAAGTTGAGCAACAAAGCATTCTCCCACACGGGCCGATACCGCCTAACATTTTAGCTTCGTCACGGACCCCAATTTGCCGAAGTTCAATTCGTGTTTTAAATATTGCCGCCAAGTCCTTGACTAAATTACGAAAATCAACGCGACCGTCAGCAGTAAAGTAAAAGATGATCTTATTGCGATCGAGTGTATAACTTACTTCGACCAGATTCATCTCCAATCGATGGTAGTTAATTTTATCTGTACCAATCTGAAGAGCCTCTTTTGCTTGTTCTTGGTTTTTAACGACAACTTCTTTATCTTCCTCCGTTGCGATTCGAATCACTTTCTTTAAAGGTAAGACGACATCTTCCTCATCTACCCGCTTATTCGTAATCACAACTTTCCCAAACTCAACACCACGAATCGTTTCAACAATAACATAACTATCGACACGTACATTTTGATCTACTGGATCAAAATAATATATTTTACCCGCTTTCTTAAAGCGGACTCCAATTACTTCTAACATTTTATTTCACCTCTATATATGAAGGGCAAGTTGCTCCATCACTAAGG
>Ga0209487_1000299_pt1 | contig 44649 bp, 37 predicted proteins | sample Poulit2012_FD_187524 | JGI IMG/M metagenome (GOLD analysis project Ga0209487, IMG submission 187524) | Agricultural soil microbial communities from Georgia to study Nitrogen management - Poultry litter 2012 (SPAdes) (version 2) | ecosystem: Environmental > Terrestrial > Soil > Agricultural land... | reverse complement strand
TGATTTGAGATCCGATAAAATTCATTATTTCGAGATTTAATTCAAGACCTGCGAATTTGAGGTGAAATTAATTTCAATTACTTATTTTTCCTCGTTCGAATATAAATCCCAGATCAAATTTGAGAATATTATCCATTTAGATATGGGAGTTTCTAAAGATTAATATCAAAGGATTTCGATCCGGATAGCATCATTTTTCCTATACAGTATAATTGCGTGAAGATAAAAATTACAATGGTTACCTAAAATCGGTGAATTTTATTCTCATCAGAGTTTTCTATATCGCTAAATAGGTTTTAATAAAAACAGGGGGTGATTTTTTTTGAATCAAAAATTATCCCGGTTTATGTATTGTCCGGCAGAGAAAGCTGGTTATTTTATGCAATATCTTTTTTCATAAACAGAATACTATGGCGGTCATCGGATCATTAATCAAGGGAATCATTGATATCACACAAAGCACAGAGTCAAGAGAGAAGTATATAGAAAACCAGAAAACCGTCTTATACGATCTTCTGAATAAAGCCAAAACAACTGCATTCGGGAAATACTTCGGTTTTGAACATATCCTGGATCAGGATGATATTATTTCCACTTTTCAGTCACTTGTTCCTCTTTATGATTATCAAAGACTGCATGATGAGTGGTTGAAACAAATCCATCTCGGATTTTCTGATATCACATGGCCGGGACGACCCTCTTATTTTGCTTTGACATCCGGCACGACAGGAGATCAAAGCAAACGAATACCGGTGAGTGAAGAGATGTTGTCCACCATCAGAAGATCGGCATTGAAGCAGATTTCTTCATTATCAAATTATGATTTGCCTCCTGAGTTTTTTGAAAGAGAAATCATGATGTTAGGTAGTTCCACTGCTCTTACTCGACGACATGATCAGCTGGAGGAGGGAGAGATCAGCGGAATCAGTGCCAGTCAAATCCCATTCTGGTTTAGAAGATATTACAAACCAGGTAAAGAAATATCCCGGATTGAGGACTGGGATCAGCGGATATTGCAGATCGCGCAGCAAGCACCGGAATGGGACATCGGAGCATTATCCGGAATTCCGCCCTGGGTCAAGTTGATGATCAAAAGAATTCTGGAATTTCACAAGGCGGATCACATCCATGAGATATGGCCGGGACTTGAGGTATATACCACGGGAGGTGTAGCATTTGAACCATATAAGAAAAGCTTCGAAAGTCTGTTTGGAAAACCTGTCAACATCATCGATACCTACCTTGCATCTGAAGGATTTCTTGCCTTCCAACGCCGACCGGAGACCTCAGCGATGCATCTGGTGACCGACAATGGAGTGTTTTTTGAGTTTGTTCCTTTTGATCCCCAATTTATCGCTTCCGATGGATCGGTCGTGCAGGATGCTCCGGTAAAGCGATTTTCCGAAGTGGAAGAAGGGGAAGAATATATATTATTGATCAGCACCGTTTCCGGATTGTGGAGATATATGATCGGTGATACTATTTTATTTACTGATATTGATCGGGCAGAAATTAAAATCACAGGCCGGACGAAGTTTTTCATGAATGTGGTCGGCTCTCAGCTTTCTGTTATAAAACTGAATGAAGCGATTCGGGCGCTGGAGAAAAAACTGGATACCCGCTTACCTGAGTTTGTGTTGGCTGCTATCGAGATCAATGGTGAATTTTATCATAAATGGTGGATAGGAGTGGAAGGAGGGCAGAATGTATCTGATTCTTCTTTGGCGGAGCATCTGGACGAAATATTGAAAAAAGCCAATAAAAATTATCGGGTTGCGAGATCGAAAGCACTCAAAGGAGTAATCGTGCAAACCATTTCTCCGGAAATATTCAATGAATGGAGCGCACAAAACAATAAAAAAGGAGATCAGGTAAAAAGAGAAAAAATAATGAAAGAAGATCGGTTTCAGGAATTCGAAAATTTTGTCAATGCTCAAATCCAAGGATGATCACCCGGCATCGGATCGGATTTCTTCGTCTATTTCTTCCCGGATTTCTTCCGGTTCCATCGTGTTGACCATTTCCATGATCTCTTCCGGAGAGAGGTACAATCTTCTTATCCGATCTTTATATTTTTCTGATATATCACTGTGATTGAGGATGAAGTTTTTTGTAGCGATGATATAATTGCCCATTCCATGACGGATCGCAAAAGAATCTGCTCTTCGCTCTGCTTCTTTGAGGTAGTTTTTTGAATATAGATATCGCAGACCAAAGATCATCATCCCAAATCCAGAACGACTGCGATAATCCATCACATGCCCCAGTTCATGCCCCAGCCAACCGATCATAATATCATCTTCCAGATCAAGAATATCAAAATAATCATCTCCGATATGGATCGTTTCGCTGATAAGAATGACATAGCTTCTTTTTCCTTTTTTACGAAAAATCGATGAAAAAACCGGCTGTGCCTGCATGGTTGATTTTTTGATTTTTCGCTTGAATTTGAATGTAATAGGAACATTTTGTAGTTCCGGATAAAAGGAAAGTGCTTTTTGTACATGAGGTCGGATACTGGATGGTACTTCTTTGTGAATAAGCATGGAATCTATTTCTTCTTTGGCTGTATAAGAACCTGTTACCGTATCAGTTGAGATCTCCGGCAGGCGATTTTCGGGAGAAGTGTCGTGATTTAAATTCTTGCATGAGATCATCCAAAAAGGTAGGATAAGAACGAATATTGGAAAAATAGAATATGATTTTCTCACTTTTTGGACACTAAAGGTTCAATGAGAGAATGGGATCACGGGAATATTTGTTGTATGAATATCAAAATTTTTCAATCTAATATCTTCAAGCACAAAGAAAAAATGGGATTGAAATATCATATAGATCCGCGGTTCAATTACAGACAATTTAGCTGATCGATTAAAACGCCAATATTGTACACTGGATAATCTTCATATCCACGTTCCCAATAAATCCGTACATCGGATATGAAATTTTTCTCCAACACTTTCGTGTGATGATCCGGGATCGAGTAATTCACCGTCATGGTATATGAACTTTCATCCTCAGAAAGTACCCAGGTGCCGGAGGTCCGATTGTACAACGTGATGACATCCCCGTCCATCAGCTTGATTTCAAGAGGATGCTTGTTTCGGAAATTTCCATAGAATCGTTGAGGATTTTCTGCATTCCATATAAATTTGAGCGTCAAATCAATTTTTTCATTATTCCGTTCTATAACTCTTACCATGGTATGAAGCATATCCTTCCCGGGATATCTATTTCTGATTTCCTTGTGTGAGAATGTAAAAAGGGTCTCATATGAAAATCGTTTTTGTGATTCTCCTACATGAAGATCAAATCCATCGAAATCAATCTGACAGGGAGACTTTTTCTTTATGAATTCATTGTGTGGAAAAATATTGTTTTTTATTTCATAGCTGGGTAAGGTTTTCTTTTTTCTCATTATTCGTGAGAAAAAGTTTTGAAGCCAGCCGGGCGGGAAAGTATCGAAATGCGAATAGATGAATCCAGAATTGAGGGTGAGATAATTGAAAGTGGTTTTTGATTTAATATGATTTTCTTCCATCGTATTGGCAGTAAGGACGATGTTGTGGAAAATGAAAACACAACTCAGAAATAGAAACCATTTTCTTATGAATAATTGGTTTTTCAAATAAAAACTTTTATAAGTCAGAAACATGATTATTACAACGAATGATATTGGATTGCGTTTTATAAAATAGAAATTGTTTTCATCGCGTCCTCTTCAAAAACGGATAGATCTCTTTATTTGCTCAGATCACTTTTCCAATAATAAGCGAATAAACCTTACATTAGCCCTTCAAAAATAAGAAATCTTCAAATGAACCTCCATTTGAAATTGATAATTTAGTTGTAAAATCAGAATGCACAACATGGAAAATTTGAATAATTATATCGACAGCCAATTCACGGAAGCAGTGGACGAATTGAAAGAATTTTTAAAGATTCCTTCGATTTCAGCCGATTCTAAGTATGAGAAGGAAGTGCGGCGCGGCGCTGAATGGCTTGAAAATCAGCTGAAAAAACTAAAGGTGAAAACCAAAATATATGAAACAGAAGGGCATCCGATCGTATATGGAGAATATATTGTATCAGATGATGCACCGACGGTTTTATTCTATGGGCATTATGATGTACAGCCACCCGATCCAATGGAATTGTGGGAGAGTGACCCATTTGAACCGGTGGTAAAAAACACAGATATTCATCCAAGAGGAGCTGTTTTTGCAAGAGGATCGAGTGATGATAAAGGTCAGCTCTATATGCATGTAAGAGCGGTTCGGGCTTTGATCGAAAAAGAGTTGTTGAATTGTAATATCAAGTTTATATATGAGGGAGAGGAAGAGGTTGGCTCTGAAAATTTAGATCAATTTTGTGCCTCGCACAAGGAGCTGCTTACTGCCGATGTGATCATGATTTCGGACACATCGATTATATCCAATGAGGTTCCATCGATCACGACAGGATTGCGCGGATTGAGTTATGTAGAAGTAGAGGTCACCGGTCCGGGCAAGGATTTGCATAGCGGGGTATATGGAGGTGCGGTCGCCAATCCCGTTAATGTTCTGGCAGATATGATTTCCCGAATGCATGATGAAAAAGGACGAATCACGATTCCCGGATTTTATGATGATGTGGAAATCGTGTCAGAGGAAGAACGTCGAGCTATGAATCAGGCTCCTTTTGATTTGGAAGCATATAAAAAGGATTTGGAAATTGCTGAAATCTGGGGTGAAGAAGGATATACAACCCTTGAACGAACATCGATCCGGCCCACGCTGGATGTGAATGGGATTTGGGGTGGATATATCGGGGAAGGAGCAAAGACAGTTTTACCTGCCAAAGCTTTTGCCAAGATATCTATGCGCCTTGTTCCTCACCAGAATCCGGATAAAATCACCCAATTATTTCAGGAACATTTTGAAAAGATAGCGCCACCTACTGTCAAAGTAGAGGTTCGGCCGCATCATGGTGGTCGTCCCGCAGTAACTCCGGTCGATTCGGATGCTTATCAGGCAGCCAGTGATGCGATGGAGGCAGTTTACGGTAAAAAGCCATTACCGATGCGAAGCGGAGGAAGTATTCCGATCGTAGCCATGTTCAAAGAAATATTGGGACTCGATTCCATATTGATGGGTTTTGGTCTCGATTCCGATTCTATTCATTCTCCAAATGAGCATTTTGGACTGGAAAATTATCAGACCGGAATCAAAACCATCGCACAGTTTTTGATTAAATTTGGCGAGTCACATTCATAAAAAATGAGGATCGATATCGTAGCAGCTATCCCTGATCTGATGCGCTCTCCTCTGGAGCATAGCATTATGATGCGCGCCCGGGATAAAGGATTACTTGAAGTGCATTTGCATGATCTGAGAGCGTACGGAATCGGGAAGGCCAGACAGATCGATGATTATCCCTACGGAGGGGGAGCTGGTATGGTGATGAAGCCTGAGCCGATATTTGAATGTATAGAAAATCTTCAATCGGAGAGAGAATATGATGAGGTCATATACATGTCACCTGACGGTGATGTTCTTCATCAAAAGATGGTCAACAAACTGTCGCTGAAACAGAATCTGATTATCCTGTGCGGTCATTACAAAGGAGTTGACCAGCGGGTCAGGGATGCTTTGATCACGAAAGAAATTTCAATCGGTGATTATGTATTGAGCGGGGGAGAACTTGCCGCGGTAGTATTGGTCGATTCAATCGGTCGTCTTATTCCTGGAGTATTGGGTGACGAGTCGAGTGCTTTGGAAGATTCATTTCAGGATGATCTTTTGGCGCCTCCCATCTATACACGGCCAGCTGATTTTAGAGGTATGAAAGTTCCTGATGTTCTTTTGTCGGGCCACGATGCACGGATCCGGGAATGGCGGGAGGAAAAAGCCTGGGAAATCACCAAACAAAGAAGGCCTGATCTTTTGGATCCTATGCATTGAACTCAGAAATACAAGATTATATATGCTCAAAATCTCTTTCTGTATCAACCGCAGATGATCAATTCAGAACAACTGCGGTTGATTAGATTCCTGCAGTGAGTGATTTTTTTTATAGAAATCACGGTAATGGAGACTCTATGAAAGCAGGAAAAGCTTGTTACAGTCCTACAGAATACATTTTCCATGTATGGTGAAAATCATTCCAATAGAATCAAAAGATCAAGAATTGCCCGGAAAAAAAATCTGCAAAAATATTTAGCTATGCTTCTTGCGTTCGTGTTCTTTCAGATAGATTTTTCGTAAACGAAGATGCTCAGGCGTCACCTCAAGATATTCATCATCTTTTAGATATTCCATATACTGTTCGAGTGAAAAATCAAGCGGTGGACTCAATTTCATTTTATCATCAGATCCAGCCGCACGGATATTGGTCAGTTTTTTGGTTCGGGTGACATTGACCACCAGATCATCTTCCCGATTATTTTCCCCTACGATTTGCCCTTCGTATACTTCTTCACCAGGTCCTACAAAAAAAGCACCCCGGTCCTGTAAGCGATCAAGAGCGTAAGCGATGGTTGTTCCATTTTCAGATACCACCAAACTCCCTTTATTTCTGGAAGGAATCTCTCCTTTGTGAGGACTATAATGAGAAAACCGATGCGCCATCACCGCTTCTCCTGCTGAGAGATTCATCACATGGGATCGCAGGCCGATAATTCCTCTTGAAGGTATTTCAAATTCGAGATGCATCACATCCCCTTTGGGTTCCATGACGAGTAATTCTCCTTTTCGCTGGCTGATCACTTCGATCAGTTTTCCACTCGATTCTTCCGGTGTATCGATAAAAAGTTGTTCGATGGGTTCATGTGTTACACCATCTATTTCTTTGAACAATACATTGGGTTTACCTACCTGCAATTCATATCCTTCCCTGCGCATAGTTTCGATAAGTACACTCAGATGCATCACTCCGCGTCCATGTACCTCAAATGAATCGGGCGAAGGAGTATCTTCTACCTTGAGAGCAAGGTTTCTTTCTGTTTCAGCGTACAGTCTTTCGCGGAGATGACGGGAAGTAACAAATTTTCCCTCTTTCCCGAAAAATGGAGAATCATTCACTGTAAAGAGCATAGACATGGTCGGCTCATCAATATTGATCGCCGGCATACCCTCCGGGTTCTCAAAATCAGCAATGACATCTCCTATGTCAAACCCTTCGATACCACTGATCGCACAAAGATCTCCCGCTTGAACCTCCTTCGCTTTTACTCTTGACATGCCCTTAAATGTAAAGATATCTTTGGTGCGCGATTTTACATGCTCTCCAGACCGTTTGATCAATGTAACAGGTTTGTTGGGAAGGAGGGTCCCACGGTGAACTCTCCCGATCGCGATCCGGCCAATATATTCAGAATAATCGATGGAAGTAATCTGTAGTTGCAATGATCCGGGCTCTGTGCTGGGAGCCGGAATGGTCGTAAGAACCATGTCGAGAAGCGCGGTCATATCTGTGGTGGGCTTTTCCCAATCGTGAGACATCCATCCGTCACGAGCTGATCCGTAGATGGTCTCAAAGTCAAGCTGATCTTCATTGGCATCCAGCTGAAACATTAACTCAAATACTTCTTCCTGTACCTCGTCCGGCCGTCGGTTCTCTTTATCCACTTTGTTGATGACTACCAGTGGTTTTTTACCCAGCGAAATGGCCTTGCTCAGTACATAACGGGTCTGAGGCATGGGCCCTTCCTGTGCATCAACGATCAGAAGAACGCCGTCCGCCATGTTGAGCACCCGTTCTACTTCTCCTCCAAAATCTGCGTGCCCGGGCGTATCAATGATATTAATTTTATATCCATTGTAATGGATCGATACATTTTTTGAAACTATTGTAATCCCCCTTTCACGCTCCAGATCGATATTGTCCATTACGACTTCATCCCGATCATCAAGATTGGAGCATACGTCCAATAACTTATTAACCAGCGTGGTTTTTCCGTGATCCACATGCGCAATGATTGCAATATTTCTAATTTTTTTCATCCATTTTTATTTTGAGTCTGCAAAGCTACTGCTTTATAATATAAAAAAATCAACACTTTAAATATTTACGAGAAATAATCACAAATGGATTTTACATCACCCTTGGTCATATTTCAGTTGAGAAATTTTAATTAGCCAAACATTATCCATTATATTTGAACAATAGGTTATCTGTTAGATATAACCGTAACCGGGATGATCCAATTCAGCGGAACAGTCGAATCAGAATTCAGGCAGGCCTTATAAAATCTAATGAACTATCTGAATTTGATATTATGCAATACAATGACGAAAAGCTCACATGTCCGTTATTTATTGAAGTTTCCGGTTTTGATCTGATAGTAGATTTATTTAATACTCGATAATATCAAAAAATATGGATGATCAAATTCATTGGTTACACGACATCATAAGCACTTATCTCCCCAAAATCATTCTGGCTATTGGCACCTTGGTGATAGGTTGGATCGTCATTGGATGGGTGACAAGATTTTTTGGTCGCACGCTCAAACGTTCCCATTTGGAGCCTTCCGTGAGCCACTATTTTCGTTCTTTAGTATCTATATTTTTAAAAGTCCTGTTGATTTTTAGTGTAGCCAGTACTTTTGGAATTGTTACCACCAGTTTTGTAGCGATTTTAGGAGCGGCTGCATTTGCGATTGGAATGGCGCTGCAGGGAAGTTTAAGCCATTTTGCAGCCGGAGTGGTGATTATGATTTTCAAACCATATCGAATTGGTGATTTCGTTGAAGCAGGCGGCACTTCCGGTACCGTCAAAGAAATTGGCATTTTTACCACTCAGATGACGACCCTGGCCAATGATCTGGTATTTGTACCCAATGGTCAGATCCTCGAAGGCACAATTGTGAATTATTCGCGACTTCCGGAACGGCAATTGGTGATGGATTTTAAAATTGGTTATAAAGATGATATAGATCAGGCGCGAAAAATCATCCACGATCTTTTCCTCAACCATGATTCGGTTCTTAAGGAAAAAGGGATCCAGGTAGTGGTCACATCACAGGGTGATCAGATGATTACCTTATCGGGAAGAGCATGGACCAAAAGCGGTGATTACTGGAGCGTGAACTTCTACATGAACGAAAATGTAAAAAAAGAATTCGATAAGGCTGGGTTGGGGGTGCCATACAAAGAACTCGGAATTCATTACGAGGGGAATCATCCCTCAAACGTCAATTGATGTACCGGGACAAAAATAATCAGGGTGACAGACTGGTAATTCTATTGTGTGGATGATCGTTGAATATTTAGGTATCAATCATTTTGATTATGAAAATTTCGGTTGTTATTCTTTTTATTTTTGGATTGGTCATGCAATGCCAAAAACATGATCCGACTTCATCTGACGACTTTACGATTTCAAAAACAGAAATTGCTTCTTTCCAGAAGACGAGTTTGGATTTATTTTCTCGAATAGGGGACGAATGGCCAGAAGAAAATTTTGTTATTTCACCCTTGAGTATCCAATTGGCCATCTATATGGCGTGGAACGGAGCTGATCAGGATACGCGTGATGAAATCGGTGCGCTGCTCCATTCAAATATGGACGAAGAAACGTCTCAGGCTTTGATCCGAAATATCCATAATTATTTTTCCCGTCTGGTGCCGGATGATGGTCTGGGAATTTTTAACAGTCTTTTCTATGATGAGAATCGGTTAAATCTCCGGGATAGATATCGCGGGATTATTCATTCTGAGTTTAATGGGGATGTGATTGATTTGGATTTTTCATCTCAGAATGCTGTTTCCAAAATCAATGACTGGGTGTCCGAAAAGACTGAAGGAAAGATCGATGAGGTCCTCGATCATATTTCGACCGATGAGTTATTGTTTTTAATCAATGCCCTTCATCTTCAAGCGGATTGGGATCATCCGTTTCCGGTGGAATCTACTTCTGACCGGCCTTTTTATTTGGAAAATGGACAAGAGATAGAAGTTCCTACAATGGCCAAAACCGGAGCAGTGGAAATGGGAAATGATCCGGACTTGAAGATGATTCGCATGCCCTTGGCAGATACCACTTTGTATATGTATTTCTTCAGACCATCGGGTGAAGAATCCATTAATGATCTGGTGATCTCCCGGGTATTGGAACGTGTATGGAATGAAGAGACGGAATTCAGCAGTCAGCGCATTATGTTGAGTCTGCCAGCATTTGAGATACGTACCCATCTGGAACTCAATGAGCCCCTGAGAGATCTGGGGATGGAAACTGCTTTTGAGCCTCAAAATGCAGATTTTAATAAAATCGGGGTTGCAAGCACCGGAAGACCTTTATATATTTCCAGATCTTTACATGATGCTTATCTTCGTGTCGATGAGAAAGGAGTAGAGGGAGCTGCCGTCACCAGCCTGGGTATTGGTACCACCTCCGCACCTCCTTCAATCCATTTTGACCGGCCGTTTTTTTACATGATCGCTGATCGATCATTTCATGTTCCGCTCTTTATTGGACAGTTTACAGGCATTGATTCAGGAAAGTGATAGAAAAATTCATTTGATCTTATTTCCAATAAATAAGAGTGTGCCATTTTATTGCACAGAGATTTGTTATTTTTGCCATCGTAGAATTTTATAGTCAAAAACCAGATTTGGAATCATTTTTATTTTTACTACGCACTGAATGGCGAAAAGAATTCAAGGACCTAACCAGTTGGTTGTCCATTATGCAGTATCTTTTGGCCTCTACATTTATCGTATATTTGATTTTCCGTGAAATGGGAGGGCAACTATGGCTGTCCATGTTTTGGGTGATCGCTTTATTTAGTTTGATCAATGCGGCCTCTACCGCGTTCAAGGAAGAATTTTCCAGCCAATATATATGGTTGTATCAGCAGTTTTCATCAGAAACGATCCTTCTGGCCAAAATGGCATTTGCAGTAATAAGGAATCTCACTCTCCTGCTGGTACTGTGGGGCTTGATGATTTTATTTTTTGGTCAGGCGATTTCGTTGAAAGGGGGATTTTTTGCTTCTCTTATCCTTGCTTCGCTAAATTTTAGTGCGATCAGTCATCTGGTCAATGCGATTTCACATCGAACAGACCGGGCTCAGATTTTATATCCGGTACTAAATCTACCGCTTACCATTCCCGTATTGCTGGAACTGTACAATGTGGGAGCGATAACCATGGGATTGAATCCTGCTGCCAATGACTGGTATTCAGATGCTTCTATTCTTCTGGGCATGGGGCTTGTGTTCAGTGTAGCAGCGATGTTTTTATTTCCTTATGTATGGAAAGAATGAAGTTGCAAAATTGCAAAGAATTTAAAATTCATCCAATATTGATATAGGAATTTGTATATTTGCGGACATAAAATATGAGACATTTAAAAAGATTAGATGCTCATTGGAAAAATTGTTTTTGATCACTTGAATCGGTGATGAGAAAATATCACCAGGACGACAAGTAAAATCGAATTATAATACGTATGAAGTGGTGGAAAATTTTGGCCTTTATTATTTTGCTATATGTTCATATAGCGGGGCTCCTGATACCCATCGGAGTGGGGATTACGAATGTTTCCCCCTTCCAGGTAAAAGGCGGCGAGAATCTGGAGCTTCAGATCACCACTTACAACGCCGATCTCAATAAAGAAACAGAACTGGAGATAAGATCCTGGTTGAAAATGGATGATGATCATCTTATCGAATCTACGGCCAACATCGTAGAAGATAGAAATCAATTGAAGTTGAATTTTGATCTTCCTGGTTATCTTCCTGATGATAAAACTTCTACCGACCTGACCTTGATCGTCGATATTCCCGATCAGGGAACACCGGTTCTGCCCCGGGCATTATTTTTAAGTGCTGATAGTACGGTTCTTTCGGGCGGGGCTGAATGGAAAAACATTGACCTGACCCATCTCAATGTCTCCTCAATTACGCATTTTCCTTATCGTGCTATTTTGCAGGAGACCATCCGCAATACCTACTTTCATGTCAGCTTATGGCTTTCTATGATGATTATATTGACAGGTGCGGTCATTTACAGCATTTCATTTCTGAGAAATAAAAACCTGGGTACTGATTCCATGGCAAGTTCCCTGACCGAAGTTGGATTTTTGTTTGGTATTTTGGGACTGACCACCGGGATGATCTGGGCAAAATACACTTGGGGGAAAGCCTGGTCGTGGGATATCAAACAAACTACCACTGCGATTGCATTGCTGATCTATGCAGCTTATTTCTTATTGAGAAATACAGTGGCGGATCCTTACCGTAAAGGACAATTGAGTGCAGTATTCAATATTTTTGCATTCATTGTGTTGATCCCGCTTTTGTATATTATCCCGAGGATGTCAGACAGTCTGCATCCCGGGAGTGGAGGGAATCCTGCTATGGGAGGTGAAGATCTGGATAGTACGATGAGAATGGTTTTTTACCCGGCGGTTATTGGCTGGGCTTTGGCCGGAATTTGGATCTCTCAAATTCTTTCCAGAATAAAAAATATAAGAATTATTTTACGGAATGGATGATTCTCCATTTATAAAACATGGATACTTCAATATAACTATGATAAATTTTGTTAAGTTTGCGCCCTCATTGCGTGCAGCAAGTGATTTTATGCATAATATGGGAAAAATGTATGTTGTCATTGCCGTTGTCGCATTGGTGGTGATTGGGCTGTTTCTATATTTATATAATCTTGATAGAAAAGTTTCCAAAATTGAGAATGAAATAAACCGAAAAAATGGCAAGTAAAGAACGATTTTATGAAAGTATCGAGATCAATTTCGATAAAGCTGCGCGCTATATAGATGTTGATCAAGGTATTTTGGAACAGATCAAGGTGTGCAACTCCGTATACGAAGTGCGCTTCCCGGTAAAGATCGATGACCAGTACAAAGTAATTGATGCATTTAGAGTTCAGCATTCTCACCACCGGCTGCCGGTCAAAGGTGGAATCCGGTACAGCGAAATGGTGAACCAGGAAGAGGTGATGGCTTTGGCAGCACTGATGACCTATAAGTGTGCTCTTGTTGGAGTGCCCTTTGGTGGTGCAAAAGGAGGTGTACAGATCAATTCAAGAGAGTATACCAAGGAACAACTGGAAAGAATCACGAGAAGATATACAGCTGAACTGGTCAAGAAAAATTTTATCGGCCCTGCGATTGATGTTCCTGCTCCGGATTACGGTACAGGAGAGCAGGAAATGGCCTGGATACTCGATACTTATCGTGCTCTGGCGGGACATGATCTCAATTCTACTGCCTGCGTCACCGGTAAACCTGTTGATGTAGGTGGGATCAACGGACGTTCAGAAGCAACCGGACGGGGAGTTTTTTATGCTCTGCGGGAGACTCTGAATGATAAGGATTTGATGGAAAGCATCGGAATGGAACCGGGAACGGAAGGGAAAACCCTTGCCATCCAAGGACTGGGGAAGGTGGGTTCCAAGACTGGAAAAATCTGCCAGGAGGAAGGCGGGATGAAAGTTATTGCAGTGGCAGAAATCGAAGGTGCAATATATTGTGAGGATGGGATCGACATCGATGCACTTATCCAGCATAGAAATGATACCGGCTCTATCTTGCATTTTCCCGGTGCAAAAAACCTGGACGATTGTGAGGATGCCCTCTATGTAAAATGTGATGTACTCGTCCCTGCTGCCCTGGAAAGCCAGATAAGAAGCGATAACGCTGACAAGGTGCAGGCACGTATTATTGCAGAAGCTGCCAATGGACCTATCACTTCCGGTGGTGAAGATATTTTAATCGATAAAGGGATCATGATCATTCCCGATCTTTATGCGAATGCGGGGGGAGTGACGGTTTCCTATTTCGAATGGCTTAAAAATCTGAATCATGTTCGATTTGGACGAATGAGCGAAAAATTTAATGAAGCCAGCTATGATAAAATTGTAAAACTGGTAGAGCGCCTCTCAGGAAAAGAGATTTCGGTGGAAGAAAGAATGGATTTGATTCGGGGAGGAAACGAAATCGATATGGTGCGCTCTGGACTGGAAGAAACCATGGTTACCGCTTTTCGATTTATAAGACAAGAAATGATCAATTACGACATTACGGATTTACGAACAGCGGCGTACGTGGTTGCTCTTAAAAGAATTGCTGTAGATTATGAACGTTTAGGTATTTTCCCGTAAAAAACTTTACATGATACATATGGCGGGGTCCTAAACCATTTTAAATATTCACTTAGACGAATTTGTCATAAAAACATGGGATCAATGAAATTAGACTCGATTGACAAACAAATTATTCAAATTTTACAGGACAATTGTAAAATCACAAACTTAGAACTTTCAAAACGGATTGGATTATCACCGGCTCCTACTCTCGAGCGAGTAAAAAAACTGGAAAGCAACAATATTTTGGCCAGTTATCATGCGCATGTTGATCCGATTTCTGTAGGGTTGAATGTTCAAACATTTTTACTCGCCAGTATTGCCTGGCATAAAGAAGATGCAATGGATCGGTTCCTGGAAAAAATAAAAGGCATCGAAGAAGTGGTAGAATGCTATGTAGTAACCGGAGAGGCAGATATTCTGATGAAAATTGTGTGCACGGACATCCCTACTTATGAGAGATTGTTGTTCAACACGATTTCAAGAATTGAGGAAGTTACCCGGTTGAAAACATTGATGACTTTGTCACAAGTAAAAGATTCAAAAGTCCTGTCTTTTTAAAGTAGACAAAAATGAGTGAAGAATAGATTTTATGGTCAATGAATGATTGATTCGATTGAAAAATACCTTGTTGTGGAAGTGTGTGAGTCCGGAAGGAATAGAATCATATCTGTTTGGTACCATGCATGTGAGGGATAAAAATGCTTTTGGGGGCCTCGGTTTTATTCAAACTAAAATCCAGGAGTGTGAGTTCTATTACTCGGAGATGGATCTGAACAATATATCTGATCCGGAATTCGTCCGCTTCCAGATCATGCCGGAAGGACAGACTTTAAGAGATCTGATCCCGGAGAAAAAATATCTGAAACTTGAAAAATCTATTCTCAGATCATTTGGTTTTTATATACGGCCTTTTGATCATTTTTACCCGATGATATTAGCCAATATGATACAGATGAGTATCCTGGACCATCATTCGGACCTGATCCTGGATTATCATCTGTATCAATGGGCTGAGAAAAAAGGTAAGGAATTAAGATATCTCGAATCAGCAAAGCAACAAATAGAACTTTTCAAATCTATTCCGCTGGATATTCAGATAAAATCAATCCTTCAATTGGGAAGAATGCCGAATAAAGCGAAAAAACAATTAACAACCATGCTGGAAGATTACGCAAACCGGAATACCAGACAACTCTATTTGCGAAGTAAACGACAGCTGGGCAAACTGAGGCATAAGTTGCTGTACGAACGAAATGAAAAAATGGCAGATAAACTCAGGCATGAACTGTGTAATTCAAGTTCTTTTGTAGCGGTTGGTGCTGCTCATTTATTTGGATATAAAGGTCTGATCAGATTAATGAAAAAGTCAGGATACACGGTTCGACCTCATATGATAGAGGACGAATATTGATATGCAAATGAAATTAAAAAAACAATGAAAAAATCAACAATAAAAATCGAAGTAACTCTGGACGAAAAAAATGTTCCTACAAAAATAGAATGGGCAGCTGACGACAGCGACGTAAAAGGTTTACAGCCCGTAAAAAGTATGTTCATTTCCCTGTTTGATGAGAAGTCCGAAGATACTCTGAAACTGGATCTATGGACCAAAGAATTTCGTGTAGATGAAATGGATCGCTTTGTATTTCAGACCATCCGGTCAATGGCCGATTCATATTTCAAAGCGACCAACAATAAAGAGCTGGCTACACATATGGTTCAGTTTGCCAATTTCTTTGGTGAGCAAACCGAGATTCTCAAACCGGATGATTCCGGAGCTGATTAAATATTTTTTCAAAATTATAATCCGGATACCGGCTTTTTACCTTTTCCAGTTTTTGACGGATCTCCTCTGTGTTGAGCGATCCTATACTGCCTTCGTGGGTATGCGTCAATTCAGGCACCTCGGTCAATCCCTTTTCCAGTTTGTCTTTGATGATTAAATAAGCATCCCGAAAAGGGGTGCCCTGATCGACGAGATCTTTGATCATCTCAACTGAAAATGTCTGAGCATAAATCGGATCTTTCATCAAATCCCTCTTTACTTCAATCTTATCGATTACATAAATCAGGATACCAAGAGCATCAGTTGCCTGATTCATCTTGCCAAACATAACTTCTTTCAGTAATTGGTAGTCGCGATGATATCCAGTCGGAAGATTTTGAATGATGGCATTGATCTCCTGTGGCAGCAAAATCAACTGATTGAATTTGGCGCGTAACAATTCGAAGACATCCGGATTTTTTTTGTGTGGCATGATGCTGGATCCGGTGGTATACTCATCCGGCAGGGTCAGAAAACCATAATTCTGGGAATTGTACAGACAAACATCCATACAAAATTTACCCAATGTAACACCCATTCCTGCGAGAGCAGAAGCCAGATAAAATTCACTTTTACCCCGGTTCATCGATGCGGCGATCACATTGTATTCCAAATCAGAAAACCCTAAAAGCTCTGTGGTTCGTTTTCGCTTGATGGGAAAAGAAGAACCATATCCAGCAGCAGATCCCAAAGGATTGTGATTGATGATTTCTAATGTGTTTTTCAAAATCGAATAATCATGAATCAAAGATTCTCCATATCCGCCAAACCACAGTCCGAAAGAAGAAGGCATCGCTACCTGCATGTGCGTATACCCGGGCATTAGTACATCTTTGTATTTTTCTGCCTGACGGATCAACGCGGTAATTAATTCTTCCAGCCGGATGGATATCTCATTTAAATATTCCCTGTAAAATAATTTCAGGTCTACAAGAATCTGATCATTACGACTACGGGCTGTATGAAGTTTTTTTCCGGATTCACCGATGTTTTTGGTCAACTCCATTTCCACATAAGAATGGATATCTTCTACACCGGCAGGGATCTGCAGATTTCCATCGTCTGCTTTCTGAAGAAGGGTATTTAGTCCTTCCATGATTTTGCTGAGATCATCTGCGGAAATGATTTCTGATTCCCGAAGCATGATAGCGTGTGCCATACTGCCCAGAATATCATACCGTGCGATCTGCTCATCCAGTTGGGCATCTTTTCCGATGGTAAAAGATTCAATACGTTTATTTATATTTCTTTGATCGCTCCATAATTTATTCATGACGACAATACTTTTATGAGGTTTTCAATGATATTTTTATAACCTGAATATCCTTCTTCTATTTCTGAAAGCAAAACAAATTCGTCCGCGGTATGAGATCGGGCCGAATCTCCCGGCCCAATCTTCAAAGAAGGAAAATTCATCAATGCCTGATCACTCAGAGTAGGTGATCCAAAGGGATCAAGACTCAGGTTTTTCACCACTTTATACAAAGCATGATCTTTGGGTAGTAAAGAAGAATTCAAACGATAAGATCGAGCTGTGAGCCGGCTTTTGACCGCGTCTTGCAACATTTGAAATACTTCTTGATTCGAATATTGGTCGTTGATCCGAACATCGATCACAAATTTACAGGAATCAGGGATGACATTGTGTTGTGTGCCGGCTTCGATCTGAGTCACGATCGCTTGAGTATCGGGCAGGAATTCTGATTTCTTGTCAAAGTTCAGTTTTTGTATGATACGAATATCATCTATAGCCAGATCGATCGCATTGATTCCTTCTTTACGGGCGGCATGGCCCGATTTGCCGTATGCTTTACCATCGACCACCATAAGACCTCTTTCTGCCACTGCAGCTTTCATTTGAGTAGGCTCCCCGACGATCGCGCCCCATACCGGAGGAAGGTTTTGGAGAACCAGTTCAATTCCATTTTTTCCTGATATTTCTTCTTCTGCCGATGCGATGAACAGTAAATTAAAGGGTAGATCCTTTCGTTCATGATAATCGATAAATATTTGCATCAAGCAACATAATGATGCACCTGCATCATTGGATCCCAGGCCATAAAGTTTATTTCCTTCAATTTTTGCTTCAAATGGATCCCGGGTATAACTTGCCACCGGTTTCACCGTATCATGATGAGAATTGAGCAATAGGGTAGGCTTTTTGTCATCCCAGTAAATAGATTTCCCGATCAGATTGTTTTTTATACGGGAGATAGCAATCCCTTCCTTCTCCAAAATTCTGGTCAAATAATCAGCCGTTTGATCCTCTTCTTTGCTATAGGAAGGAATTGTGATCAAATGCTGTAACCAGGTCCGGATATTATTTGTCATTATTCAAAAATTCTTGTTCCTTTCAAATTTTCAGGGTCGTTGACAAAGGGCAAACCAGTAATCCATACCTCTTTGACTCCTTTGATCAGCGCATAAAAGGCATTATCCAGTTTTGGGATCATCCCGAGAGTGATGACCGAATCCATTTTCAGGTTTTTGTATGTTTTAAAATCCAATGTTTCGATCAGGGTAGAATCATCATCAGGATCCATCATAACTCCGGCACGATCCATGAAAAATATCAACCGGACAGAATCATACCGGTCGGTCATTTGGGTGGCGATCAGGGTAGCAATCGTATCCGCATTGGTGTTGAGCAATTGCCCGTCATTGTCATGAGTGATAGCACAAAATATAGGGATGACACCCATTTTAAGAAGCATCCGGATCGCAGTTACATTTATGTTTTCGATATCCCCCACATATCCATAATCGATCGAATCAACCGGCCGTTTTTTGGACCGGATACTATTCAGATCCGCTCCGGACATTCCAAGAGAAAGACAATCATATTTTTGAAAAATGCTGACAACCTTTTTATTGTACAATCCGGCATAGACCATGGTTGCGGCATCCAGTGTATCAGCATCTGTCACACGGCGTCCATCAATCATTTTTGGAGTAATTCCCATCATTTTGGAAACCTCAGTCGTTTTGGATCCGCCCCCGTGGACGATGATTTTGTGCCCTTTGATTTTTGATGTAAACCGGGCCAGTTTTTTAATGTATTCGTCATTCTCTAATAAGGAACCGCCTACTTTCAGTACGGTTAGTCCATTTTCCATGAGTTAGTCCTATCTTTTATTTTGATTCTAAAATCTTTTTCAAAACGATTTGAGCGGCATAGATTCTGTTGGTCGCTTGTTCTTCGATCAGCGATGAAGAAGAATCGAGAACTTCATCTGAGACTACAACGTTTCTGCGTACAGGTAAACAGTGCATGAATTTTCCCTGGTTGGTTTTTTTCATTTTATCTTTTGTTATGATCCAGTCTGGCTCATCCATGGTGTTTCCATAATTATGATACGAGGACCAGTTTTTTGCATAGATAAAATCTGCATCCTGAAATGCTTCCTCCTGGTCGTGCGTGACGATCGCATTTTGACTGAAATCTTCCGACAATTCCATCCCCCGAGGACATGCTATGGTCAGATCAAATCCGGCTTGTTGTATCGTTCGGCTAAAAGAATTGGCCACAGATTGTGGTAACTGACGGGGATGAGGAGCCCATGTCAATACTATCTTCGGTTTTGGTCTTTCTGCCATTTCAAGAATAGTCATCAGATCTGCCAGTCCCTGGAGGGGATGCAAAGATCCTGACTCCAGATTGACAATCGGTTTGGAGGCATACTGAGAAAACCGGGTTATAAAATCATTATGGTAATCTTCTTCTCTGTCCTTTAGTCCGGGAAAGGCACGGATCGCGATGATATCACTGTATGCACTGAGGACCCGTGCTTGTTCCTTGATATGTTCGGCCGCATCCTGATCCATGACTACACCCATTTCAGTTTCGAGTTTCCAGGCACTTCCTGCGTCGAGGTTGATACAGTTCATTCCCAGTTTTTGGGCGGCAATTTCCGTGCTGAGGCGGGTTCGCAGACTTGGGTTTAAATACATACAGGTAAGTACATTTCCTTTACCAATCTGGAACAAGTTTTTGCCTTTTTTGAGTTCCAGCGCTTCTTTTGCAAGTGCTTTGATATCACGGATAGAGTCCGTATGAAGAAAGTGTTTCATGATTTTTGCTCTGTAGCTTTTGCAAACGTAGTGATAAATTGTGTTATTTCGGAGCTCCCGATAGTGAGAGGCGGCAACAATCTCATCGTACGGGCATCTTTGGCTGATCCTGTAAAAATATAATGTTCTTTCATCAGTTTTTGCCGTAATTCCTGAATCGGATGCTCAAAATCAAGGGCGATCATCAATCCTCTACCTCTGACCCTCAGTACAGAAGGTATCTCTTTTAGTTGATTGATAAGCAACTCTCCGTTCTTTTTTACTTTTTCGAGGATGTTTTCTTTTTGATAAACTTCCAGTACGGCCAAAGAGGCCGCACAAGCCAGTTGGTTGCCGCCAAAAGTGGTTCCCAGCAATCCATAGGATGCTTCAAAGTGGGGTGCAATCAAAACTCCTCCGACCGGGAAACCATTCCCCATTCCTTTTGCAACGGTGATCAGATCGGGTCGAATACCGGGATGATACTGATGTGCAAAAAATTCACCGGTACGTCCGTATCCGCTCTGGATTTCATCGAGGATAAAAGTGGAACCATGCTGTTTGCATTGATTCTGGATCTCTTTCAAAAATTCAGCAGTGGGTTCTTCCATTCCGCCAATGCCCTGGATCCCTTCAACGATTACAGCTGCTACATCTTCATCCATTGCCTCAATCAGGGCTTCCTCATCATTGAGTGGAATGCGAACAACCTCGATTCCTCTGTTGAGCGGGGCGATGATTCGCGGATTGTCTGTCAACTGAACGGCAGCTGAGGTTCTCCCGTGAAAAGCATCTTCAAAGGCGATCACTTTTTTACGATCGTTACCAAATGAAGCCAGTTTAATTGCATTTTCAATTGCTTCAGCACCGGAGTTGACCAGAAACAAATGATAATTTTCATATCCGGAAATCTCACCCAGTTTTTGGGCAAGTTCATCCTGAATGGGCATTTCCACAGAATTGCTGTAAAACCCGATTTGTTCCAGCTGATTTTCGATCCTTTCGATATAATGAGGATGGCTGTGACCTATACTTATAACCGCATGCCCTCCATAAAAGTCCAGATATTTTTGTCCTTTATCGTCCCATACATAGTTCCCTTTTCCTTTTACGATATTCACCGGGAACCGGGGATACACATCAAATAATTTCATAATTGATTTTTTAAAAAGCGATTGATTTCATTTCCAATCCCAACTTCTCGTCCCAACCGGCTGCCAGGTTCAGATTTTGAACTGCCTGACCCGAAGCCCCTTTTAATAAATTATCCAGGGTGCTTGTTATATGAACTTTATTCTCCAGTTTGTCAATTTTCAAATAAGCCCGGTTTGTATTGACCACCCCTTTGAGATCAAGATCCTGTTCTGTGACAATGGTGAAAGGATGATCTTTATAATAATCACGATACAGAGACAGCAATTCTTTTTCGGACATCGAATCACAGTCCGTTACAATGCTTGCAAAAATCCCTCTGGGAAAATCACCCCTCACCGGGACCATGAGGATATCACCTTCATATGAGGGCTGGAAATGATATAAACTTTGATAAATTTCCGGCACATGCTGATGTTCTCCCAGTTTATAAATCGATAAATTGTTGGCGCGCCAGCTAAAGTGAGTAGTAGGAGAGGGGCGCAGTCCTGCTCCTGTAGAACCGGTAATCGCAGTTGCTGTTATATCACCCTTCAACAGACTCGCTTGAGCCAGGGGTAGTAATGCAAGTTGAATATTGGTCGAAAAACACCCCGGATTTGCGATTTTACGGCTGTTGCGGATCTGGTCTCGCTGCCATTCCGGCAAACCGTATACAAAATCATGGTCCGGTCCCTCTGCGCGAAACTCATTGGACAGATCGATGATGTATTTCTCATCAGGGATGTTGTTCTCCTCCAAAAATTGAGCAGAACGACCATGGCCTAAACAGAGGAATAGAGCATCAAAATCTTCGTCCAATTGGGATTGAAATCGAAGATTGATTAATCCTTCCAGATCTCTGTGCACTTCATGAATATATTTACCTTGCTGGCTTTGACTGATTACCTGTTGAATCACCACTTTCGGATGATCCAATAGAATCCGGATCAGCTCGCCACCCGTATATCCTGCTCCGCCTGCTATAGCAATTTTCATCATGATGGTTTGTTTTGATGCAACTGATGGTAGATCACATCGCGTATTCCATACAATTTGATAAATCCTTTTGCTTCATCTGCATTCCAGGCTTTATTGACTTCACCGTATTGCCCAGCCGACGTTTGAAGTAAATCATTATCTGATTTTACACCCAGCAATTCGAAGCGGTAAGGATGGAGTCTCACTTTGACATCACCTGTGACAGTTTCCTGTGAACTTTCCAAAAATGTCTCGATATCTTGCATGACCGGATCCAGAAACTGAGCTTCGTGGATCATCATTCCGTACCAATTCCCCAGTTGGTCCTTCCAGTGCATCTGCCATTTGGAGAGGGTATGTTTTTCCAGCAGGTGGTGGGCTTTTATGATGATCAGTGGTGCGGCAGCTTCAAATCCAACCCGACCTTTGATCCCGATGATGGTATCGCCTACATGAATATCCCTGCCGATCGCATATCCTTGCGCAATCTTCTGCAGGTGTTTGATGGCTTCCACTTTGGATTCAAATACCTTTCCGTCAATCGCGGTTAATTCTCCCTTGGTAAAATGAAGGGTGATATCCCGGCTTTCGGATTCGGTAAGAGGACTGGGGTATGCTTCTTCCGGCAGGGGCTGGTCAGAAGTAAGCGTTTCATCCCCGCCGACACTGGTGCCCCACAGACCCTTATTGATGGAATATTTTGCCTGTTCCCAGCTTAGCTCGATTCCATGTTTATTCAGATACTCCATCTCTTCTTCCCGGCTCAGATTTTGATCCCGGATCGGTGTGATGATTTCTATATCAGGAGCCAGCGCTGAAAATACAAGATCAAATCTTACCTGATCATTCCCGGCTGCTGTACTTCCATGCGCTACCGAATCGGCACCAATTTCAGTTGCAAAGGATGCAAGTGCAAGGGCCTGGATCATTCGTTCCGCAGATACAGAAAGGGGATATGTGTTGTTGCGCAATACATTCCCGAAGATCAAATACTTGATACACTGCTCATAATAACTCTCCTGTACATCAAGAACACGGAATGAAGCGGCTCCCATGATCTCCGCTTTCTTTTTGGCCTCTTCGATATCCTTTTCATCAAATCCTCCCGTATCCACCATCGCTGCATGGACTTCATATCCTTTATCTGATAAATACTTTACAGCGTAGGATGTATCAAGACCACCGCTGTAGGCGAGGACCAACTTATTCTTCTTCATCTTTTTTATTCTTTTTATTAAACTCTCTTTCTATTGCTTCGATTTTTGAGGGCGCAAGCATTCCTGTGCAAAGACACATTTTACGATCGTTGCGCATTAATATATCATAATTTGGACAACTCTGACATCCTTTCCAAAAAGCTTCATCCTGGGTTAATTCTGAATAAGTGACGGGTTGATATCCCAGTTCACTATTGATCTTCATCACTGCCAGACTTGTTGTGATTCCAAATATCTTGGCACCTGGAAATTTATCACGGGCCAGTTGAAATATTTTCTTCTTGATTTTCTTGGCAATTCCCTGATTTCTGTAGCTATCCTTGACGATCAAGCCTGAATTGGATACATATTTTTTCCCTTCGAAAATCTCGATATAACAAAACCCGACAAATTCATCTCCGTCCAAAGCGATAACCGCATTTCCTTTACGAAGTTTTTCACGGATATATTCAGGCTCCCTTTTCGCGATTCCTGTTCCCCGGACCTTGGCAGAGGCTGCTATATGCTGGCAGATTTCTTCAGCATATCTGATATGTGTCTCATTGCCTATATGTAATTTGATTTTCATTTAATTTCCCCGATAATAAATTTAGTTTTGGTGAATGATGGTCAGGTCATCCCTGATCGGATGATCCTTTTACATTTTTGGAGTCATCTGATGTGAATTCCTGAATAAAAGATATATCGCCGCCTCCATAGGGTCATTCTCAAGGCAGCTGATCTTTTTCCTGAAACCGACAATGGCATCCAGGGAATATCAGCTGCTATCTTTGTCAGGATCTGATATGTATCTTTCGATTTCATGCCTCAAAAGTAGAAAAAGAAATCCATACAACAACCAATTATTTTGAACAAATTGAAATTACCAAAGAAGCTTTGTGGACAGCAAATGTCAATTTTAAATAAATTCGTCATTATAAAATCAAAATGACAGAAATTGCCCTGGTTGTGGTCGGGAGTAAAAAAGAGAAATGTAATTCTCTATCTAAATAAAATCTTCTAATTTTTTCCTTAAAACAGGCACCGCATCACCTGCTTTTTTGGAAATTACCGTAATCTGATGGTGATTTGAAAACTGATGCGTCGACGAAGGTCTCGGATCGATGTAAAATATCGGAGTGTTGGATGGACAATAATCTAATAATGCAGCTGCTGGATAGACCTGAAGCGACGTACCGACTACCATACATATATCAGCCCGGGCACAAAGTTCTACCGCCTTCTCCAGGAGTGGAACAGCTTCCCCAAACCACACAATAAAAGGACGGTAATTATGTCCGTTTTCATCTTTATAATCTGTCGTAAGATCTTTTGTCCAGGATTTTACGATTTTAGGATCCTGCAGACTTTGGATTTTTAGCAGCTCTCCGTGAAGATGCAGTACATGGCTACTTCCGGCACGCTCATGCAGGTCATCTACATTTTGCGTTACAATATCGACATGAAAATCTTTTTCCAATTCTGCCAGAAAATAATGCGCCTTATTGGGTTCTACGGAAAGAAGTTGTTGACGACGAAGATTGTAAAATTCATGTACAAGATCTGGATTTTTCCTAAATCCTTCCGGGGAAGCTACTTCCATTACATCATGACCCTCCCACAATCCATCTTCATCCCTAAAAGTTTTAATTCCACTTTCGGCACTGATGCCGGCACCTGTAAGTACCACTAAACGCTTTTTCTTCATTTTATCTGTCTTCTTGTATTTTAAAATTTCAAATTGCTTAATAACTGATATCACTCTAATAAAAACCGGTTTTCTTTTTCACTATCCCACCAGTATTTTGCAACGATTGCGGCAATTTCCCCCAGTTTCTTTTCATCTTGTTGCATATGTTTTTCCTCCAGCTGATCACAATAGGAAATTGTATATTTTCCTGAGAGAAATTCCGGATCTTTTAACACATATTGGCCAAATGGCAAAGTTGTTTCCACGCCATAAATCATGGCATTTTTGAGCCATTCTGAAAATTTTTGAATACAATCTTCCCGGTTCTTTCCGTGACAGATGATTTTGCCGATCATCGGATCATAATACAAAGTGACTTCGTCACCGCCCTGAAAACCCATGTCGAGCCTCATTCCGGAAACTTCTGGTAAATTCATCTTTTGGATATGTCCCGGAGACGGGGAAAAGTCATACAGATACTCTTCAGCATACAATCTCAATTCGATGGCATGACCATTTATGATCAGGTCTTCTTGTCGGCAGGGCAGCGGCTGACCGTCCGCCACCCGGATTTGCCATTCCACCAAATCAGTTCCGGTGATCATTTCAGTGACAGGATGCTCAACCTGAAGACGTGTATTCATTTCGAGAAAATAAAAATTTTGATTTTTATCCATCAAAAACTCGACCGTTCCACTACTGTAATAATTGACCTGCCGGGCGAGTCGTAAAGCTGCTTCCGCCATTTTAGTCCGTGTTTCCGGACGAATCAGGCTGCAGGGTGCTTCTTCCAGTACCTTCTGATGTCGTCTCTGAATACTACAATCACGTTCAAAAAGATGAATCAGATGTCCATTTTTGTCCCCAAAAATCTGAATTTCAATATGCTTTGGATCTTCAATGAACTTTTCTATAAAAATCGTTTCATCGCCAAAATAGCTTTTCGCTTCACCTTTCACCCTGGGAAAATATTCTTTCAGCTCTCCCGGTTGATCCACGCGTCGCATTCCCATCCCTCCGCCACCGGCTGCAGCTTTGAGCAATACTGGATAGCCGATATTTTCGGCTTCTATCAGAGCTTGTTCTGTGGATCGGACAGAAGAAGGATTTCCAGGGATGAGCGGCACCCGGGCATCATGAGCCAGTTGTTTTGCTTTGATTTTGTTGCCCATAGCATCGATGCTATGGGCAGAAGGACCAATAAAAATCAAATCTTTTTCTTCGATCTTTCGTACGAAAGCACCGTTTTCACTCAAAAATCCATAACCGGGATGAATAGCGTCTGCTCCGCTTGTCAGCGCAATATCGATTATCCGATCCTGATTCAGGTAAGTATCATTGCTATGAATTCCCTCCAGAGGATAAGCTTCGTCAGCTTTCTGCACATATCGAAGGCCAGCATCGGCTTCGCTGTAGACTGCAACAGTCTTTATTCTCATTCGGTGACAAGTTTTGATGATCCTTTCAGCGATTTCACCCCGGTTGGCTATGAGGATTTTTTGGATATTACGCGTTTGTATCATAGAATATTTGAGTTTGAAATGTGAAAACTTTCGTACAAAACTTATCTTTGTCCCCGCTGTTGAAGTTTTTTATTGGAATAATTCATTTAATGTATACTATTTTTTCAAGAAAAAGAAATCAGGTATGGATCTGATAAAGTCTATTCTTACCCTTACTTGTCCGCGGTGTAGAATAGGAAAATTATTTGCACAACCCTTTAATCGAAAAAACGCACTGAAGATGCCATATAATTGCCCTCACTGCGATCAGAGGTTTTATCCCGAACCGGGTTTTTACTACGGGGCTATCTTCATGAGTTACATCTTGTCTGTTTGGCCCTTTTTCTTTCTGGGACTCATTCTTACAATGGGATTTGGTTTCGGTTTCAATGCGACCATTGGAATTATTTTGATTGCGGGCGCTCTGACGTATGTATATTTTTACAGGGTTTCCCGCTCGGTTTGGCTCCATTTTTTCGTAAAATATGATCCGAAATACCGGATGGAAAAATCGAAGGTCTACAGTAAGACGTTCAATGAAAACTAAGTGATGATGGATCATAAAAATATTGAATAATGCCAGTGCATGTCGATGCGATTATCGTAGGAGCAGGACTGGCAGGAATCCATCTGGCTCTTGCTATGCAACGCCGCGGGCTGGACCCTCTGATAATCGATCAGGAAAAACCATCTACATCTTCCACCGTAGCGGCGGGTATGATCAATCCAATTACCGGGCGCAGATTTGCATTGACCTGGATGTATGATGATCTGGAAAAAGTTTTTACGAAAGAATATACTTATTGGCAGGAAAAATGGGAAGTTTTATTCTTTCACAAAACCCGGACTTTCCGGTCCATCTCTCAAAATGATCTGATCAATGATTTGGACGCCCGGATGCAAAACCCTGATTTTAACCGGTTTTGCAGAAAACTAAATCCCGAAGAAAGAGAAGACCTGAAAAAAGTTTTGCGACTGGAAGAACCCACATATGTTTTTAAAGGGTTTCGGCTGGATACCAATACATTTCTTGAACAAGGGATCTCTTATTTCAAAAACAAGTCACGTTATATTGCTCAAACTTGGGACACTTCCTCTGAAATATTAAATCAAAAGGACTTCAGGTGCGGAAACTTCATATCCGATAAAATTATTTTCTGCACGGGAACACAAATGATGATAAACCCTCTTTTTGAGTGGGTTCCTATGTCACCAAATAAGGGAGAAGTATTGTTGCTGAAGATCCAAAATTGGGGTTTTCGGGATTTGATCAAACACAAATTATTCTTTGTGCCATTTACATCTGGACGCACCTGGGTCGGGACATACAATACGCGACAATTCGTGGATGAAAATCCATCGTCCGAAGGATATCAATATATCCACTCTTTGATTCAGAAATATCTCCGGGTTCCTTACCAGATCATTGATCATATTGCAGCTTTACGTCCCACCATGCCCGATCACAAACCCGTCATGGGATGTCATCCTTTACATCAGGGAATTTCTGCATTCAATGGATTCGGATCGAAGGGGAGCAGTTTGACACCCTATTTCGCACAAATAATGGTCGATCATTTGTGGGATAAAAAACCATTATTAAACGAAGTTCGGTTAGATCGGTTTCTGAAATAATCTTCAATTTTTACGACTCTTTCGTACGGAATAAGGATTTGAGTAATGGTCATTCAGAAAACCGACCGGGAAAATTCAAATAATTCACGGAATTGAATTGAAATCGTTATTTAATGGTTAATTTAAGTTTTGTTTGGTCTTTTGCGTCCTTGCCAACCATCATCTAATTAAACCGGCAAAACCATGATTAGATATATTTTCCCTTTGCTTATTATCCCGTTTATTATGAATACATTTTCCCGATCCCGGGATCTTCCCGTAGACTGGTCTCATCAATTCAAATCACAATATGATGAAATCCAGACAACCCTAAAACACGGTAAATTCAAATCTGCTTTTGATCTTTCTACCAAATTGATCAGTCAGTCCATCGATTCGCAAAATGTGCCGGGGCTTGTTCTTGGAATGAAAAGCATGATAGAAAATGCGTATGAAGTAGAGGAAGATTTGGTCCGGGAGAAAATTACATCTCTTGCTTTATCCAAACCGGAAAATAAAGTAATTGCTGCATTTATAAATAGTTACATGGGAGAACTGGTGGGAATATATTATGAAAGAAACCGATACAGGATAGCAGAAGGGCATCCGGATGAACCCCGGCTTCCATGGTCTCAAATGTACAAATGGACAGGTAAAGATTATGAATATACCATCGATTCCTTTTACTCGGAGAGCGTGCGTCACCACGAAAAACTTCAGATTCCGGTGGAAAAAGCAAAATATATTCTTGCCGGCGACAGCAGTGGAATGGTATATGAATTGCGCCCCTTCGTGTATGATCTTCTCCAGGACCGGTATGTACATTATCTGAAAAATCCGAGACTTCACCGGTCCACTACTGACTATGTGGCGGATCAGGAGACGGTCGGCGAATTACTCTCCCAGGATTTGGAAAATTTTTTATCGAGAAAAAATCTGGCTGATGATCCGTTTTACAGAGTCATGAATGCCTGGCATAACTGGGAGGTTTCCTTAAAACGGACCGGACATACGGTTGCCTGGCTTGATATTCTGTTGCAGCGCTTGAATTTTGTTTTACCTGCCATTCCGGATGAATCAAATCATCTTTTTGAAGAGACATTAGCGCAGTTGGTGAAGGACTATTCTCATTTGAAAAACAGTTCTGCGATTTCGGTTCGCAGCGCTGAATATTTGATGAGCCATCAACAATATGACAAAGCACTCGAAGTTTTGGAAAATTCACTTCAAAATGAAACAGAGGAGAGTATACCACATTATACTGCCAGGATACGATCCCTCATCCGACAGATAAATAATATTTCATTGACAGTGGAAGCTGAAGAGGTTTATCGAATCCAACAATTCCCTCTCATCTATCTTCGACACAAAAATCTGGACCGGGCTTTCCTGGAATTGTATTCTGTTCCTGAAAAGACATTTATCGAAAAACAGTTTTCGCCGGTCAGGGGTAAGGATTCTTTTCAGCTTCATTCGGATCCCATTTGGCAGGATACCGTTTATTTTCCAGCAACTGAAGATTACCGGGAACATGGTGTTGAAGTGATGATCGAAGAAAATCTTGATTATGGTACTTACACATTAAAATATTTTGCAAATCAAGACAGTACGAAGGTTGAAGGATATGTGTTTTTTCAGGTATCCGATATCGGCCTGATGATGACCGGAGATCAGGATGATTCCAGGCTGTGGGTGGTAGACCGGTTCAATGGGCAGATCTTGGAAAATGCGGTCGTGGAAATGAAAAGTTATCGTGGTTCTGCGGATCAGCGGGAAGATACAGAGAAACTAAAAAAAGATAATGGTGGTTTTGCCTTACCTCCGGGCCGTAGCTCCAATGCATATTTCATTGTGGAATATGGAGAAGACAGATATGTTTCACCCTTTGCTTATTTACATTCTTCTTATCCCCATGATGCCACACCCTATCGTCGAACAGTTCTTTTTACAGATCGGGCCATTTATCAGCCTGGTGATCTGATTCACTTCAAAGCTTTGACCACACTTTCAAAAAAACTGACCACGGATCTACTGCGAAATCAAAAAATAACTGTCTTCTTGCGGGATGGGAATGGACAGGAAGTATGGTCTGAAGACCTTCGGACTGATGAATGGGGCTCTGTAACCGGTACAGTTCCGATTCCTTCTACTGGTTTGAAAGGACGCTGGAGGCTGCAAGCCAGTCCGTCCGGATCTTTACCCGTACAAGTAGAAGAGTATGTCCGGCCCAATTTTGAAATCAAGATTGACGATGAAAATATCAGCCGGTCGGATCAGAAAATAAAGCTCAAGGGTGTTGCGGCGACTTACAGTGGATTTCCTGTTCAGTCGGGGCAAGGGAAAATGGAAGTCAATCTGGAAAAAGTTCGATGGTTTTATGGACATCAGTCCGGTGATTATATTCCTCTTTTCCGTCAGGAATTTTTGACAGATCAGGAGGGGAGTTTTGAAGTGGAATTTGATGAAGCAGAGCTGCGGGATCTTACATACGGAAGATCAGGTGTATACCTATATCATATAAAAATTAATATCCGTGCAGAATCAGGTGAAGTTCGGGAGATTGAAAAAAGAATTCCACTGGATCCAGACAAGATGCTGATATCTGCTGATTCTCGACCATTCTATACATTCAACGATATGCCCCCACTGATATTTTCAGTGAGAAATGCGATGAATACACCCGGATCAATGGATGTTGAGTGGATATTGGAAAAACTGGATGCACCGGTTCATTATAAAGTTGAGCGATATTGGAGTGTACCGGATCAAAACATGATTTCGGAAGAAAAAATGGCTGAATTGCAGCCTCAGCTTTTTTATGATCACGGGACTCAACTGGAGGAATGGCCGGTAAAAAAGCGAGTTGAGCAGAAAAAGTTATTATTAAAAAATGGTGATTCACTGGCATTAGATCAAATGATCCAAAATGATGGATATTATCGTCTTACGATCCGATCTGAGGAGGGTGATACTCTTTCCTCTGCTTCTTTTGGTATAACAGGAAAAAATTATGATCTGGAATTACGTCATTCTCCCGTCGAAATAATTTTTGATCGCCAAAAAGCCCATCCGGGTGATACGGTGCGTCTTAAGGTTTTTACGGCGTCTGAAATCAAAGGCGGTATCATCAGGGTGGCCCGCCCTGACGGAAATGTCCGGGAAATGGATATCGCGGAAGAAAGTGAGATGGAAATCATGGTAGATGAATCGGATCGGGGTGGTATTTTTATTCACGCATCCGGATTTTTACAGGGCAGATACTTTTCCAATACAAAACAAATACCTGTTCCCTGGGATCAGAAAAAACTTAATATCAAAGCTACTCCATTTAAAGATAAACTGGAGGTGAATTCCGATAATCATCTTGATATCAATATACTCAACTTCGAAAATAAAGGTCTGACCGCTGAAGTTGCTGTTGTTATTTATGATGCCTCTCTTGATGCTTATCTACCTCATACCTGGACAAAAGGTGAAATGTTTTTCAGGATGCTGAATAATCCCTTATCAGCACGCAATCTCTCCGGCAGGCTGAGTATGGTCAAAGATCATAAAAGGAAAGATTATCGGTCCGATATCCGACCCGAACCTCTTCAAATTCCTTTATTAATAGGATTTATGCCTGCATATACCTGGAGATATTCCGGTGCATTACAAAGGAATATGAAAGCAGCAGCCCCTCCACCGGGTGCGGTCATGGAAGAGTCCTCCAACATTATGTCAGATCAGGCTGTCCCGGCAGAAGGAGAAAGTGTGAAGAATGGGGAAAGAAATAATGAGGTCCGATTTCGTGACAACTTTGAAGAATTGATGCTTTTCCGGGGAAAGATGAAAACTGATCAGGACGGTAATTTGACTATCCCTTTCCAAACCAATGATAAAACTGGTCGCTGGAAAGTTCTGATTTTTGCTCATACTCAATCGATGCAATATGGCGAAACTGAATTGAGTTTCGAAACCTCGCAATCACATTACCTGGAAGATTTTATCCCGGAAATATTGCGTCAGGGAGATCAAATCCAGCTCCGGACGACCCTGTTTAATACAACTGATCAGAATGAATCCGGAACCATTGAATGGAAGATTCTATCTTTATTTGGAGATAAAACTGATATGGATCAAACATATCCTTTCGATGTGAAGAAAAAAAGCTCCCTGGTACTTTATCAGGACATTCTTGTCTCTGAAAATCAGAATTCACCTCTGATTATTCAAATTGTGGCCAGAGACCATTCAGGTAAAACGCTGGATGCGATTGAAAAAACAATTCCGGTACTGCCTGCTTCGCAAACCCTCCATGAAGGAAAAGTATTTGTACTGAAAGAAGGAGACAGGCTCTCTGAAAAAAACTGGAAAGATCTCCGCGATAAGGATTCGGATGAGGTTGAAATCAGGATCGTACAAAACATGTATTCTGAACTTCTAAAGTCGATCCCTTATCTTCATTACAACAACCCGGTCACCACCGATCAATATTTGAACAATGCTTTAAATGCTCTCATGGGTCAGCATATCGTAGGACAAATTCCTGATTTCGAACACATTTATGCTGATTGGAAACGAAAAGGAGAATTGACAAGTCGCCTGGCTCAGAATGAGGATAAAAAGTACACGGGATTGTTCAATACTCCCTGGGTGAAGCAGAGCAATTCGGCCTCCGGGCAAATGACCCGGCTTGCGCTCTATTTTGATAAAAACAAAATCGAGTCAATCATTGAGGATAATTGGGGAAAGTGGAAAAAAACTCAGAATCCGGATGGTGGTTTCCCCTGGATTGAAGGCGGTACATCAAGCTTTTATATTACCAATTCATTATTACACAGGCTGGCTAAAATGAAACTGGCGGGGATAGATGAAATCATGGATCAGGAAAAAGTAATCCATCGTGCTTTGGAATATCTTGATGCTGAATTTTCACGCCGCTATCAGGAAATGAAAATAAAAAACATCGGTTTTAACTATTCTCCCTATTTGAATTATTTTATAACTCGATCCTATTTTCCGGAGCAAAATGAATCCGGTACCTGGGAAAATGCCTGGACAGATCTTCATGACTCGATCCGCCATCACTGGCCACAGATGGCGATGGCTGAGCGAGCCAGAGTCGGTATTGCGGCATTTCATATCGGTGACAAAGAATGGAGCAGGAGTATTGCAAATAGTTTTCTTGACAATGCAATTCGAGATTCAGAATTGGGAATCTATTGGAAAAGTAATAAATCAAGAAAACAAACCGATTATCTTCAGATTTTGTCAGACATCATGGAGCTGATGATAATCAATGAGATAACTGAATTGAATGAAGGAATGAGCCAATGGGTTTTAGTTCATAAAATGACAAACGACTGGCATGGTAATCCCAATATATTTCCACTGATGATCAGCCTTCTTAAGATTGGAGATGACTTTTCGGAGCCTTCTACTGTAGAAGTAAAGATGAATGGAGTCAGTAAAAATATCACCGGGATAGGAGATATGGAACCGATCATCTGGAAGAGTGGAGACAGAGAGCCAGAGGTCAACAATATAAAAGGACAGCCGGTCTGGGTCGGGATGATTATAACCCGTTCTGTAAAACCGGGGGAAATCAAGGAGCCCGGTGGAGAAATTTTGAAGATAAATAAAAGGATGATTCCTTCCGGTGATTCAATATTGTCAATGGGGGATAAAGTAAGGGTCCGGCTGGAGATAGAGTCAGACCGGGATATGGATTATGTATATATAGAAGATCCTCTGGTTGCCGGATTTGATCCGGGAATCAATCTTAGCGGATGGAATTGGAAACAGGGATTGTCCTTTTATCAGAGCTTTGGTCATGAGTCCGTTCAGCTTTTCATTCGCCATTTACCCCGCGGACATTATTCCATTGAATATGAGCTCGGCGTGGTGCGAGAAGGTACTTTTGTTCATCCGGCTACTGTCATCCAATCATACTTTGTGCCGGAAATAGGTGGTTATGATCCATGGAAGTCACATGTTCTTGTAAAATGAGTGGCTCCCCAGAAGTATTGATCCATAACAACACATTTTATAACGATTTACCGGATGGTAGGAATGGCAAAAGAGAAATAGGGAATAAATTGGATGGTACTTATTTTATCATCAAAACCGGTGTATATAGAATTTGATCATTTTTGTATATTGGGGATAAACTGATATCAATGAAATATACGATCGATGTTAATTCTGAGATTCAGCCACTGCGCTCGGTACTTGTTCATCGCCCCGACAGGGGAATAGCGCACGTCACACCGAAGCGTTCGGATGAGTTATTATTTGACGATATTGTTGATTTTGACACTATTAGCGCTGAACACCATGTTTTCACCCGCTTGCTCGGATGGTTTATTGGTATCGACAATGTACTGGAAGTAGAAGATCTGCTGTTTGATATTTTGGACAAAGATGAGAAGGTCAGGAAAGCTATGGTGGCAGAAGTGATAGAATTTGAAGAATTACCCGACCGGTTTTCAGAAATATTGGAAGAGTTGCCAACTTCTGATCTTGTTTTTACATTAATTACGGGATATCTGCAGCATGAAAATTACTATCTCCTTGATCCTATTCCCAATTTTATTTTTACCAGAGATATTGCGGCCGTAGTAAAAGATCATGTTATTTTGACCAGGGCCGCCAAAACAGCTCGTCATCGTGAAAATTTGATTACGCGGTATATATTCATGCATCATCCTTCTTTTTCTTATCTGAAAAAAGAGAAGAAAATCATCGATATGAACGATGTGAATTTATTTCCCCCGTCCAGAAGAGGCGAAAAAGTTTCGCTCGAAGGAGGTGATCTTATGATGATCAACCGGGAATTTCTTTTGGTCGGAGATTCTGAACGAACCAATTCACATTCAGTCCGAATATTGAGAGACGTGCTATTTGAAAAAAATATAATCGATCATGTGGTTCAGATAAAAATTCCTAAATACCGGGCTTTTATGCATATTGATACCGTGATGACTTGGCTCGACCATGGAAAATTGATCTGCTACCATCCACTGATCTATGAAGGCATGAATTCCCAGGTAACCGTGTATAAAAATGAGGGCTCGGAAAAGAATTATGGGTCGGTTAAAGAATTTATCCTGAAAGAAATCAATCCTGATACAGAGTTTTTATTTTCTGGTGGTGGAATCAGTCCTTATCAGGAAAGAGAACAATGGACCGATTCATGCAATCTCCTTGTGATCCGACCCGGGGTAGCCATCGGATATGATAGAAATCCTATGACCGACCGCGAATTTCTAAAAGCTGGATATCAGGTAAGGAAAGCAGAAGAACTCATAGAATCTTTTGAAAAAGGTAAAGAGACTCCTTCTGATATTCAGAAGACGGTTATCACATTGCCTTCTGCAGAACTTTCAAGGGCGAGGGGAGGGGCGCATTGTATGAGTTGCCCGCTGAATCGGATCCCATTAAAATATGAATGAAAAATGAGTGTGAAGAGGAAGATTCTCTTTCTTTAACCAATCTTCATTTCAACCACATGACCACTATTTCCTCTCACATTAAAAACTGTATCATCCTCAAATATGAAGTACTGACCTTTGATCCCTGTCAGCACACCCGCCATTTCATTTTCTTTTTTGAAATTCAGTGATTTTACTTTTTCGGGATATTGAAGCACCGGAAATTTGATTTGGAAAATCTTTTCATCATGCAAAAAATAAGGAGCTACTTCATCAGGCAGAAAATTTTTCAACTGGTCGCGGATTTCCTTCAAATCCAGTTCCTTTCGATGATTACACAACATATTTCGCCAATTGGTCCGGTCAGAAATATGATCCTTTAATGCTATTTCTGCAACACCAGACAGATACCGGTTGGGAACTTCCAAAATGGGAAGCGCCTGATGAGCCCCCTGATCGATCCATCTTGTCGGGATCTGAGTTTTTCGAGTGATTCCTACTTTGGCGTCTCCTGTATGAGCAAGATAAACTACGTGTGGTTGGAGTTGAATTTTTTTCTCGTATTCAAGATCCCGATATTCTATATCCAAATGAGCCGTACTCAGCTCGGGCCGAATGATCCAGTCTGCCGTTTCGGGTCGTTTGAAAAAACAGGGATAACAATATCCCTGGCGGTATATCCGGCGGTTTTTTTCACAACCCAAACATTGATAATCCAAAAACCGTAGAGTAACATGTTGATTGATGAAAGAATTGAGATGTACCTCCTGATCGTTCATTGTCAAGAAATATTGGACCTCATCAGTGATTTCTGTCTCCATTTTCTGCAACACCCCTTCAAATACCATAATTCAATCTTATTTTTTTGATCATATCAACAAGTATCCACTCCGGATCAGGAATAGCTCTTGTTTTTTATTCATACAGATCCAAATTCGAGTTCTCTATACGTTGAATCGGAAGTGCATTACATCACCATCCTTTACGATATAATCCTTCCCTTCTATTCGCATTTTTCCAGCTTCCTTGACAGCAGCCTCCGATCCGTATTTTACAAAATCCTCATAGCTGATCACTTCAGCTCTGATAAAACCAGCTTCAAAATCAGAATGGATTACACCAGCCGCTTCGGGAGCTTTGGCACCTTCGAGCACTGTCCAGGCCCTTACTTCTTTTACTCCGCAGGTAAAATAAGTAATGAGGTTGAGCAATTCATAGCTTGCACGGATCAGGCGATTCACACCTGGTTCCTTTAGTCCCATCTCTTCCAGAAATATCAGCCGTTCTTCCGGATCATCCAGCTGAATGATTTCGGATTCGATTTCTGCAGAAATTAAAACGATGTTCGCATTTTCTTCCGCCACAGCTTTTTTGAATTCCTCGGTATAATGATTTCCGGAGATGACCGAATTTTCATCCACGTTGCACACATACAATACAGGTTTGGCTGTAAGAAGCATCATTTCATTCAGTTGCTCTTTCTGATCTTCTGTGAGATCCAGCACTCTTGCCGGAACACCCTCTTCCAGCTTGTCCAGTATATACTGACCTGCTTCCAATGCCTTTTTTGCATCTTTATCGGCAGATTTGGCACTTCTCTGCAGTCGCTCAACTCTTTTAGTAGCCGTATCGATATCTTTAAGAATCAATTCGGTGTCGATGATTTCCTTGTCCCGAACCGGATCGACACTCCCGTCCACATGGACCACATTGTCATCCTCAAAGCAACGGATCACATGCAGGATGGCATCCACCTCCCGGATATTTGCTAAAAACTGATTTCCCAGTCCTTCCCCCTGGCTCGCACCTTTGATCAGTCCGGCAATATCTACGATCTCGACCGTGGTAGGAAGTACTCGTTCTGGTTTTACCAGTTTTTCCAATTCATTCAGCCGCTCATCCGGGACTGTAATAATTCCTACATTTGGATCTTTTGTTGCAAACGGATAATTGGCAGCCAGTACTTTAGCCGCAGTCAGTGCGTTGAAAAGGGTGGATTTGCCTACATTTGGCAATCCTACAATACCGCATTGTAATGACATTCGTTGAAATCTTATTTATGAATAAAAGTGCAAAGATAGATTTATATCTTTGTATTCACAATCAGAATATCCACATGAATTTCCTTGCCCATTTTATTCTTTCCCACAACCATCCCGAAATCTCATTCGGAAATTTCATGACCGATATGCTCAAACCGAAGGAACAAAGGGCGTGGCCCGAATTCTTGCAGACCGGCATCGAACTCCATCATTTTATCGATGATTTTACTGATCATCATCCGGTCAATAAAGATCTTAGAAATCTGATAAGGCCATATTTTCGGAAATATGCGGGTGTCGCACTTGATCTGTATTATGACTATGTACTTTTCCGTCATTGGGATAAATGGAGCCCGGAATCCTTTGCGGATTTCCGTAACCAGCAATACCAGATTATTTGGGATTATTTTGAGTACGTCCCCGACAGACTCCACCATCGTATAAACGATATGACTTCTGGAGATTTTCTCAAGACTTATACCACTTTACATGGACAGCAATTTGCGTTTCGAAAAATGGATCAGCGGTCTGATTTTGAAACAGGATTTTCGGAAGCGACCAATATTTTACCAAAAATCATGGATGAACTCGATGAAGGGTTTCAGGTGTTTTTTCCGGAAATATTTGAAGCGACTAAGAAAAAAGTAGATTCTTATCTCTGACGGTCAGCCTTCAAAATGGAATGTAAAGGTCAAAACCTGAGACAACGCACGCTGTAACAAGCCTACATTTGCAGTTTTATCATTATTGATCAGGATATTAGAAATTCCTTTGGTGAGTTTGATCTCCGGTGACAGAATAAAATAAGGGAAAAAGAATTGCATGCCGATCCCACCCTCCAGGGAATAATCAGAGGCAGAGACATTCAGGTTGTGATCGATGCCCCGGGATTTACTTGAGATATCAAATGAATATTTGAAGCCGCCAAATACATATACCCGCATATCCTTATAAGGATGAGATTTGTATCTCACGTGAAAAGGTAGTTCGCCATATACATATTCCAGTTTGACGGGACGCGTTCTGTCGGCTCGGTCATCTGTATAGGTCATCTGCATCTGGCCAAATGAAAACCCGGGCAAAAGTCTGAAATCCCAGTAGTCTCCGATCTTCAGGTTTCCAATTACCTTGATATCATAACCGGGACTATTGTATGATTCGATCAGAGAGATGTTTTGTTGTTGCAGAAAATCTTCACTGTGCATCAGCTTCAGATTGCTTTGATGCAGTCCGAAAGAAATGCCGAAATAATGATTTTTATATTGTCGTTTTCGGTAATTCTGAAGATCATCTCCTCTTTGTCCATAGGCAGAAGCGATACAAAATCCCATCAATAAAACGAAAATTATTTTTCGCCTGAATATATCTGACATATACCAAATGTGAGTTCCTTAAAAGCAACGTTTTTATATCCTGCTTCTTGCAATTTATCTAAAAAGTTTTCCCGATCGGGAAAAGCTTGAACCGAATCATACAGATATTGGTAGGCTTTAGGGTCTTTGGACCGAATGCGTCCGATCAGGGGTAAAATGCGGCTGAAGTAAAAATTGTATAATTGTTTTAGGGGAAATATTTTGGGTTTTGAGAATTCAAGGATATAAACAAATCCGCCCTCCCGTGTGATGCGGTACATTTCCTCAAGGCCCAGTTCCAGATTTTCAAAATTTCTGACTCCGAAGGAACAAGTGACCACATCATAGGCGTCGTTTTCCTCATCCATCTTCTCGGCATCTGCCCAGGCCAGCTGGATCTGGTCCTGAAACTTCTGTTTGTCAACTTTCTTTTTTCCGATGGCGAGCATATTATTTGAAATATCGACGCCTTTGATTTTTACATCTTTCGATTTTTTGGCCAGAGTGATCGCTACATCGGCGGTACCGGTCGCCACATCCAAAACATCAACAGGCTGATGCGACAATATTTTTTCGGTCAGTATATTTCTCCATCGCACATCAAATCGGGCAGAGAGCAGCCGGTTGAGAAAATCATAGCCACCCGCAATATTGTCAAACATCTGCGTGACCTGCTCTTTTTTACCTCCTTCCTCTGCTTCATATGGCTTCACCTTTTCCGGCATATATTGCATTTATCTTGATTAGATTGCAGATGAATTCTGCATAGTTTGTGCAAAATTAAAAGAAATGTGGACAATTCACCAGGATGAACTTTATAAAATGATGGTAAATTTTAATAACTTTGCCACGCTTAAAAAACAATATTTATACCTAAATGGCGGAAAAACAAACGGTTATACCAATTAATATTGAGGAGGAGATGAAGACCGCGTACATCAATTATTCGATGTCGGTCATCGTTTCAAGAGCCTTGCCCGATGTAAGAGATGGAATGAAACCTGTTCATCGGCGGATCTTATATGCAATGCAAGACTTGGGACTGGCATACAACCGTCCTCACAGAAAATCGGCGAGGGTAGTGGGAGAAGTCCTGGGAAAATATCACCCGCATGGTGATTCTTCAGTATATGAAGCCATGGTACGAATGGCACAGGACTGGTCTCTGCGATATCCACTGGTGAATGGCCAGGGAAACTTTGGACACATCGATGGAGACAAAGCTGCTGCCATGCGATATACTGAAGCTCGTCTTGATCGTCTGGCTGATGAACTGCTTGGAGATATCCGAAAAGATACTGTTGACTTTACGGACAACTTTGATGACTCTCTCAAAGAACCTACGGTACTCCCGGCCAGGTTCCCCAATCTTATTGTAAACGGTGCTTCCGGGATTGCAGTGGGGATGGCAACCAATATGTTGCCTCACAATATGACCGAAGTAATCGATGGAACGATCGCAACGATCAAGAATCCTGATATCGACACCGATGGATTGATGGAATATATCAAAGGACCGGATTTCCCTACTGGCGGAGTGATTTATGGAATCGAAGGGGTCAAAGAAGCTTTTGAAACCGGGAGAGGTAGAGTAGTGGTACGCGCCAAATCTGAAATAATAACAGATAATAATGGCCGTGAAACCATCATTATCTCGGAGATTCCGTATCAGGTCAACAAAAGCTCCCTCTTGATCAAAATGAACGATCTTCGTAAAGAAGACAGGGTGCCTGGGATCGCTGATATAAGAGATGAATCAGACCGGGACGGAATCAGGATCGTTATTGAAGTGCGAAGAGACGCGATGGCGCAAGTTGTGCTGAGCAATCTTTTTAAGTATAGCCAACTTCAGACCTCTTATGGTGTCAACAATGTGGCGCTGGTCAATGGTCGTCCAAAGCTATTATCGTTGAAGGAGCTTATAGATGCTTTTATCGATTTCAGGATTGAAATCATTGTTCGACGTACCCAGTTTGAATTGAAAAAAGCAGAGGACAGAGCCCATATCGTCGAAGGTCTGATCATCGCAGTAGATAATATTGATGAGGTTATCCAGATCATCCGTGGATCAACAACTGTGGATGAAGCCCAGGAAAAACTAATCAGTCGATTTGAACTGACGGAAGTACAGGCAAAAGCGATTCTCGACCTTAGACTTCAGCGACTGACAGGACTGGAAATCGAAAAGCTAAAAGCAGAATATGAGGATCTGCTTGAAAAAATCGAATATTATAAAGCAGTTTTAGCAAGTATTGATCTACAGAAGGAAATCGTCATTGAAGAACTGGAAGAAGTAAAAAACAGATATGGTGACGAACGGAGATCAGAAATTACTTTCGCAGATGGAGAAATCAGTATTGAGGATCTGATCCCCAATGAGGAGATGATCGTATCCATCTCACATCTTGGATACATCAAAAGAACCAAATCGGATGAATATCGAGTACAAGGCCGCGGTGGAAAAGGATCGAAAGGTTCTCGTACCCGGGATTCTGATTTTGTAGAACATGTCTTGGTCGCCAATGCCCACAATTATTTATTGTTATTTACAGAAAAAGGGCGTTGTTACTGGCTGCGCGTTTACGAAATTCCGGAAGCAAGCAGGAACGCAAGTGGAAGAGTGATTCAAAATATTTTACAGATCCCGAAGGATGATAAAATCAAAGCTTATATCATCGTCAAAGATCTGACGGATCCTGAATTCTTGGAAAATAATTATATCGTCTTTGCGACGCAGAAAGGAATGATCAAGAAGACCAGCCTTGCAGCTTATTCAAGACCAAGGGTAACAGGAATTAACGCGATTACCATCAATGAAGGGGATCAACTTCTGGAAGCCAAGCTTACCAATGGGGACAATCAAATCCTATTGGCAAACCGAAACGGAAGAGCGATTCGGTTCCATGAATCCAAAGTACGTCCCATGGGACGAAATGCTGCCGGGGTGATCGGTATCCGACTCGATGATGACAATGACCGCGTGGTCGGGATGATCTGTGTCGATCCGGAAGATAACGAAGTGACGGTTTTGGTTGTTTCTGAAAATGGAAACGGAAAACGATCTGAGCTGGATGAGTACAGGATCACAAACCGTGGTGGAAAAGGTGTTAAAACGATGAATATTAATGATAAAACCGGACCTTTGATCGGACTCAAAGCCGTATCTGATATGGACAATCTGGTAATAACCACCAAATCCGGACTGACCATACGTATGGATATCGCAGATATTCGAGTGATGGGAAGAGCTACTCAGGGGGTTCGATTAATATCGCTAAATGATGATGATCCTATTGCAGATATTACTGTAATTCGGCCGGAAGAAGATGAAGAGGATGAGGATATATCTGAAAATCAGTCAACAACAGATGAAGAGGAATAATTTTTAATAGATTTTATATCTAATATAACAGAAATAAAATATTTATTCTTACTTTCAATCAGTCGAATCAATGAATTTATTAACGAATCGTACCATAATGAGAAAATTATTAATGATGATGTTGATCGCTATCATGGGATCCTTCACCGTGACAGCGCAAGACATGAAACCAAAAAAAGCATTTAGAACTGCCAAACGATCACTTCGTGCCTTTGAAAACGACAATGAGAAGGTAGATAAACTGGATGAATCAGTTGATCTGATCATGCTGGCAGCAAAAGATAGTGATATGAAGGAAGATCCCAAGGTGTGGAACCTGATGGGGGATATTTATAGTGCTTATCTTGAGCTGGATTATAAAAATAGTCTGTTGGATGAAAACTATAAACCACAGTACCTTCAGGAGGCCAATAAAGCTTATATGGCCTACAATAAAGGTTTTGAAGTTGCGAGTAAAAACCGGGATCAGGATGATGCATTAACCGGAATGGCAGGTTTGATCCAATCGATGAGTAATTCCGGAATCACCGTTTTACAAGGAGGTGATCCTATGGGTGCATACAACATATTCCGAAATGTCATGGATATCCATGAGCGTTTGCTGGAGCACGAAAAAGATAGTCCTCTCAATGACATAGAGGCATACAACAACCAGTTATTCCTGACCGGATATGCTGCGCTCCTCGGAGAGCAGTACGAGCTGGCAAAACCATACTATCAGGAACTTCAGGAAAACAATTATGATGATCCAAGTCTCTATGAAGGGCTCTTCCAAATTCAAATGCAGGAAGACCCAGATGCGGCTTCTGCTATCCTTCAGGAAGGAAGAGAGAAATATCCGGATGATCTGACCCTCCTGTATGCTGAGATCAATATGGCTCTCCAAAATAATGAGATAGGATCTTTGGAAGAGCAGTTGAAGGAAGCGATCAAAAAGGATCCTGAAAATGTTTCTTTATATGCTACAACCGGTTCGGTGTATGATCGCTTATATCAAGAAGTGTCGGTGGAAGATCCGGAGCAAGCAGAGGTTTATTTTGACAGCGCACAGGTTTATTTTGAGCGTGCATTGGAAAAAGATCCGGATAATGTAGATGCGATTTACAGTATTGGAGCTTTATATTATAACAAGGCTGCTCAGGGTACGCAGGAACTTCAGGTATTAGCCGATGATCTTTCTTCAGAAGGGATGAAAGCTTATGATAAAAAGAAAGAAGAAGTAGATAAAATCTTTGATGAAGCTTTGCCCTACTTCCAAAAGGCGGAAAGAGTCAACCCAAATGATCGAAATACGATTATTGCGCTCAAGGAAATCTACGCCCGTCGTAACATGATGGATGTGGCAGATGAGTTTGACAGAAGATTAAAATTGGTTGAAGAAGGAAACCAGGTCAGTGGTTCTTACTTCAAAGAGAACGAGTAAAAATTATTAATCTTTAAAATAAAAAAGCCATGACCCGCAAAGTCATGGCTTTTTTGTTTTTATAAGATTTGTTGACTTTGATTTACTCAAAGATATGATCTGGTTTTGATTGGCTGTTATTTCTGAAAAATTCAATTTAAGGATATTCTTGATTTAAAAAGATATATTGTCCTGCGGCTTTAGCCCAGGATAATGGAGGATATAAAAGGATATGGGCTTTAGCCCCACTAAAGATGCAGTTTGTATTACCCTGTAAGTTTGTGTCCCATAGCGCAATCTGGTCTCCTCGCAGAACAAATTGGTAGAGAAGTAAGCAATTCAATTTCAAGGACATTTTTTGTTTGAAAATGAAATATTGCCCTGCGGCTTTAGCCCAGGGTAATGGAGGAGAAAAAGGATTTGGGCTTTAACCCCATTCTATCTTTATGTTCAATAAAGGGAAACCCTGACCTATACCCGCGAAGCAGGGTTTCATCGCTGGCTTGATGATATGAAAAATGATTCGATTCGATTCTGCCCGGTTCGGTTATTATTTTTTATCTAATGATCAAAATATACTGGGGGCGCTTGCTTGCTCTTGGAAGGTCTGTCCCCCCGGCACCACGAGTTTCAATTCCAAGAGACCATCTTAGTTCCTTGAAACAAAATATGTCATTGATAAAATTCCGATGGCCAAAAAGCACAGAAAGTGCGAAATCAAATAGCACAGGGTACAGCCCTGTGTGGGAAAATGTACAAAAATTGAGCACTAAAAGTGCGATATCCAGTTGAGACACGGAGAAAAATTTAAGCAGGACAACGCGTAAATGCTAAGATCCACAAGCAATACGAGCCTTTGTTTTCATCCTGAAAGAACCGGGATTATACTCTATTTCCTGGTTAAAAATAGTTATTCGCCACCGGGGGACCGGAGGCACTCTCAGCCACACTATTCTCTTGAATATGATTTTTTA
>Ga0209487_1000298_pt1 | contig 44774 bp, 38 predicted proteins | sample Poulit2012_FD_187524 | JGI IMG/M metagenome (GOLD analysis project Ga0209487, IMG submission 187524) | Agricultural soil microbial communities from Georgia to study Nitrogen management - Poultry litter 2012 (SPAdes) (version 2) | ecosystem: Environmental > Terrestrial > Soil > Agricultural land... | reverse complement strand
GGCGTATCGGTTCACCGGAGTGTTCGGCTCGCTCACGCCTCGACCCTATCGCGGTCGAGCCGGCGCGTTATGAGTCGACATGACCATCTGGTTCCTCGTCGGGATTCGCTTCATCTGACCGACACGAACAACGGACAAGCCGGAGAGCCCGTTCAGCATGCTGTCCGACTCTGACGTGCAACGCATCGAAATCGAACGACAGCACCAGACCACGAATCCAGGCGTCAAACCGTAAACATCGTTGGTTTGAACAACGACCATCCGGTGGGCCCAGAGGGACTCGAACCCCCGACGCCCGCGGTGTAAACGCGGTGCTCTAACCAACTGAGCTATGGGCCCTGGCGGATCAAGGTTACAACGTCTGACGGTGCGGTGGGGCCACCGGCCGGGCTGACGGCGCGAGTTGCATCGCCTCAGCGTGGCTGCCCGTGCTGCCCGGTGATCTCCGACTTGCCCGCCAGCAGCGCGTCCACATCAACACCGGCCTCCCGCAGCACCGGCAGGAGCACGCTCTCCTCCTTCTCCATCCGCAAGGCGAACAGCAGCACCAGGCTGCGGGCCGCCATCGCCGCCTGTAGCCCGGTCTCGGCGATCTCCAGGTGCTCGATCAATGCCACGAGCGCCCTGTGATCCAGATCGAGGGCCTCCACCAACGCCCGCGAACCCACACCGCGAGCGGTCCCATACAGCACGGTCTGCTCCGCCTGCAGGTGCTCGGCAACCTCGCCGCGCAAGAAGGAGACGAAGTCGTCGCGAGCGGCCGTGAAGTCACCGGCAACCGCCACCGCTCGCAGTAGTTCGTTCTCCTTGAGCGTCAACTCTGCCCACAGGTCGCTGTGGTGCTCGTGCACGGCCGTTGCCGTCGTGCCGAGGACTTCACCGGCGTCGGGGATCGTGGAGGCCATCGTCATCACCTTCGAAGCAGGAGGCGGCCCGCAGTCTGCGGGCCGCCTCCATTATTACAAAGACGATTGGACAAATTCCAGGCCATCTCGGCAAGGAATTCGCGGATGCGCTGCGCCGGCCCAACCGCTCACCTCCCGGCGCTCGGCCGGTCGGTCGTCCTCCTAACCGCGCACCTTGGGTTCCGGCAGCGGCGGCGCGGTCTTGGTGCCCTGCCGCTCCACGAGTTCGAAGGCCTCGGCGATGGCACGGTCCAACTGCGGGTCATCGGTGCTGAAGAAGTCGGCAGGAGTGTGTTCCACCTCGATATCGGGGTCCACGCCGTAGTTCTCCATGTCCCAGCCCTTGCCCTCCATCCAGGTGGCGTAGCGGGGTTGGGTCACCGTGGTGCCGTCCACCAGATCGAACCGCCCGTCGATGCCGACCACCCCGCCCCAGGTGCGCATCCCGACCACCGGCCCGATGCCCATCGCCTGGGCCGCGGCGTTGACGATGTCGCCGTCGGACCCGGAGTGCTCGTTGGCCACCAACACCACCGGGCCGCGAGGCGCGTGCGCCGGGTACGTGCCGGGCTCGGCGTAGTGCCGGCCGAAGTCCCAGGACACGACCTGTGCAGCCAGCCGCGCGACCACGAGTTGGCTGGTGTGCCCGCCGCGGTTGTACCGCACGTCGGCGATCAGGCCTTCGGCCCGGGTGGCCCGGCGCAGGTCGCGGTGTAGTTGGGCCCAGCCGTAGCTCATCATGTCCGGCACATGCAGGTAGCCCAAACGGCCGCCGGACCGTTCCTGGACGTACTCCCGGCGAGAGCGCACCCAGTCCTGGTAACGCAGCACTTCCTCATCGGCCAGGGGCACCACCACGACGCGGCGGTCCTCCCCGCCCCGGCGCAGAGTCAGTTCCACCGGCTTGTCCGCCGCGCCGACCAGACCGGTCGCCGGCCCGAACGCCCGGTCCACCGGACGCCCGTCCACGGCCACGATCACATCTCCCGCGCGGGCATCGACCCCCGCGGCGTGCAGCGGTGAACGTGCCAACGGTTCGCTGGACTCCCCCGGCAGCACCCGGTCGATGCGCCAACCGTCGGCATCTGGGGACAAGTCCGCTCCGAGGAAACCCAGCCGGCGCTCTTTCGCCCCGGGGGTGTGCGCGGGGATCACGTACGCATGTGAGGTGTTCAGTTCCCCGACCGTTTCCCACAACAGATCCACCAGGTCATCGTGGGTGCACAACCGCGGCACGATCGGGCGGTAGCGTTCCAGGACCCCGGCCCAGTCCACACCGTCCATATCCGGGCGCCAGAAGTGGTCGCGCATCAGCCGGGCGTTCTCCTCGAACATCTGCTGCCATTCGGTGCGCGGCTCCACTTCGTACCGCAGCCGGCTGAGGTCCACCATCACCTTGGACTGGTCATCGCCCTCCTCGACCTTCCGGTCCGCGGGAACCACGGTGACGGCGTCCTGGTACCGCACGACAAGCCGTTCCCCATCGCCGGAGACGGCGTAGGTGTCAACCTTGTCCACGATCGTGTCCACTGCGCGCTTGTCGAAGGACCACAGGTGCAGACTGTCCGGGGCCGGCTCTCCGGAGACGCCGGCCCGGCGGCTACCGAGTTCGCCGGCATCACCGGACTCGTTGACCCAGACCACCCCGCCCTTGACGGCCCGCAGGTCCCGGTAGGTGCCCGACGGTACCGGGAAGGGCACGATGCGCTCCTCCGCACCCTCCAGGTCCAGATCCGGAGACGCCGGGACCTGCTCCTCGGAGTGATCGCCGTGGTGCGGACCCGTGCGCTGGTCCGAGCCTGATTGCTGCTCACCGCCGGCCGCGGCGGCACTGTTCTCCGGCGCCTTGCTGATCCGCCACCCCTCGGCGCTGGGACCGAACGGTGCCGGTTCGGTGGCCGACAGCGGGATCAGCCAGGGTCGGGTGGATCCCACGAAGGACAGGGCGAACTCGTGGTTGTCATACGTGGGGTCGAACGTGCGGTCGGAGAGGAAGGCGATGTACTTGCCATCGCGGGTGAAAGCCGGACTGTGATCGTGGAACCGGCCGGAGGTCAACCTGCGGGCCTGCGACTCACCGTCCCGGGTGTCCAGGATCATCAACCGGTGCAACTGGGCTTCGCCCAACGTCGGTTGGGTCCAGATGAGGTATCGCCCGTCAGGGGAGAACGACGGCGAGAGCGCTTCTCCCTGGCGGGAATGGCCGATCTCGCGGATGGACTCCTCTGCGATGTTCACCAGTCGGATCACCCCGTCGTGGGAGATCGTGGCTACCCGCTGCCCGGCCGGGTCGCTGACCAGGTGCAGCACCCGGCCAAGTTCCCCCGCGCCTAGGCGCTTGCGCGGGGTGCCGCCCGCCAGCGGCCGGACCTCCAGACAGTCCTCGCCGGTGGCGTCGGAGACCATGATCGCTTCCCCAGTGCGTCCGAGCAGCGCCGGCTCGCGCACCCGCACACCCTGCTCGGCGGCCACCGCGCGCGCCGGCCCCTCGCGGTGGCTGAGCCAGAAGGCGTTCCCCCGCCAGCCCGCCAAGGATCCGTCGGCGCCGTGGTCGGGCACCAACGCGTCCAGGTTCTGCGTGGGTTCGATCGGGACCGGTTGCGGGGCGACTCCTGGTAGGGACCATTCGACCCGGCGCGGAGCGTCGTCCAGACCGTCCAGCAGCCACACCTGGCCGCGGCTGGCCCACACCACCCGGCGCCCGTCGGTGCTGGCGTCTCGCACGTAGCCTTCGGCCGCGCCCTGGTGGGTCAGTTGCCTGGGCTCACCGGTGCCCGGGGTGTCCCAGGCCCACAGGTTCGCCTGCTCATCGGCCCGGTCGGGGAACGTCGCGGCACGGTCGGAGGTGAACACCAGCGTCTCCCCGACCCACATCGGGTCGGTCAGCGGCGCGGTGTCCTGCGCCAGTAGCCGTTGCCACTCCCCCGCAGCGGTGCCCAGCCACAGCCGGGCAGCGGTGCCCCCGCGGTAGCGCTTCCAGTGCGCCGGTGAGCGGCCCGGCGGGGTGCTCAGCACCACCTGGCCGTCCGCGTGCTGTGCCACCCCGCCGGCCGGCCCGTACGGTAGCCGCTCCGCCGCGCCGTCGAGCCCCACCGCTTTGACCACCACGTGGCGCACGTTGGCCTCACCGGCGTTGGACGCGACCAGCACGCGCCCGTCCGGGGTCCAGCCCAGCACCAGGGTGGTCTGCCCGCCCCACCAGGTGAGTCGGCGCACCGCCCCGTCGGCCAGGTCGATCACCATCACCTCCGGGTGACCGTCCCGGTAGGACACGAATGCGATGTGGTTGCCGTCCGGGGAGAACCTGGGCGTGCGTACCGGTGCGCGGTCGTTGGTCAGGCGCCACGCCCGGCCACCATCAACCGGACCGAGCCAGATGTCATCAGCGGCGACGAACGTCACCTGGTCGTTGTGGATGTGGGGGTAACGAAGATATGCAGAAGTCACCCCGCCAACGTAACGAGTGCGCCCGGAGTTGTCTCCGCCTTATCCGGCCGTGTCGCTCTGCTGCCGGTGCCACTGACCGCGCTCCACCAGCACGTCCTTGAGGATGTCCGGCCGGTCGGTGATGATCCCGTCCACGCCCCAATCCAATAGGTAGTGCATGGTGGGGGCGTCATCGATCGTCCACACGTGCACCTGCAGGTTCTGCCGGTGGGCGGCCCGCACCACGCGAGCGGTGACCACCCGCCGTCCGCGGAACCGCAGTGGAACCTGCAAACACACGGCACCCGCCCGAGCACCTCGACTGGCCACCGGGCCGGCTCCCCAACGGAACGCAACCGTTTCCGCCGGTGAGGTGGAGGTGGCCGCCTGGGGTCGGAGGCTGCGAAACCGGCGCAACCGGACCTGGGAGAAAGATCCCACTAGCACCCGGTGATAGGCATCGGCCTCGTCGAGCACGCCGATCAACGCCTCCACGGCCGCATCCACTTTCACATCGAGGTTGAAGCGCGTTCGCGGGTAGGCGGCCAACGCCTCGGCCACCGTGGGGATCGGTTGTCCCCCGCGCAGTCGCAGGTCGCGGATCTGCTCGGCGGTCAACTCGGCGAACGGTCGTTGCACCCCGGCTGTGCGCTCCAGGTCCGGATCGTGGAAGCAGAACGGCACGCCGTCGGCGCTCACCCGCACATCGGTCTCGAGGTAGCGGTAACCCAGATCCACGGCGCGCCCGAAGGCCAGCAGGCTGTTCTCGTTGCCCAGATTGGGTTCGTACCCCGCGCCCCCGCGGTGGGCCATCGCCAACGGCGGGTCGTCCAGGAACCGCCCGCCCACCGGGGCGACCCGCTGTTGTCGCGGGGTGGGAGGACGACGGCGGGAGGGATCCGCCGTGTTCAATCGGCCTCCGAGGGGATTCCCGAGGTGCCCTTCGGCGCGGCGCCCGGAGCAGAACCCGCGGGTGCGGCCGCCCTGGGAGTGCCGAGCGCCGGGGTCTCCAGCCCGGCCGCCACCTGGCCGGTCGCGCCGCTGAGGGCGCGGGCGGCTTGTAGTTGTTCCGTCAGCGACCGGGGCTGCCCGGGGGGACTGAACGTGGTCCAGGCGACCGACCCGCCGGCGTCGATGAGGATGCTGCCTCGGCCGGGATGGCCCGCTTCCCGGTCGAACACCCCGTAGGCCCGGCTGGCGTGCCCGTGCGGCCAGAAGTCGGACAGGAGGGTGATCTCGAACTCCTCCTGGGCGGCCCAGGCCCGCTGGCTGTGCACCGAGTCGCAGGAGATGGCCAGCAGGTGCACGCCCGCGCCGTCGAAGTCCTCGATGCGTTCGTTCAGTTCGGCCAACTCGCGGTGGCAGATCCGGGAGAAGGCGAACGGGAAGAACACCACCAGCACGCCGTCCCCGCGCAACTCGGACAACCGCACCGGAGTGTTGTGGGTGTCCGGGAGCGTGAAGTCGGGCGCTTGCTGGCCGACGGGCGGCATCGGGGTGGTCAACGATCTTGCGTCGCTCACGATGGCACCATCTCACGAACCGCCGACCGGCTGTCCACTCGCGTCAGCGTCCCCGGCCCCTGGTGACCAAGCGCAGCCCGGTCCAGTCCGCTGCCGCCGAGAGCGTGGTGGTGGTGTGCAGTCCGGCGATCTCAGCCGCTTCCTGCACGTCGGCGGGTGCCACGTGTCCGTCCCGACCGGGTTTGGGCACCAGCACCCAGATCAGACCGCCGTCCTCCAAGGTCGTCATGGCATCCAGCACCAAATCGGTCAGATCATGGATGTCACCGTCGTCGCTGCGCCACCACACGATCGCAGCGTCGGTCACATCTCCGTAGTCCTCATCGGCCAGGTCCGAGCCGACCACCGACTCCAGTTCCTCGCGCAGGTCCTGATCGACGTCGTCGTCGTAATTGAACTCCTGCACTACTTGACCGGGCTTGACACCAAACCGGGAGCGTTCGCCTCCCGTGGCCTGTCCCACGTTTCCGATTCTCCTTTCGTCCCTGGGCGGGATGGTCGTCCCTGGCGGGATGGTACGCCGGTGCCGGATGACACCGGTCGATCTCCACGAGTGTAGGGCCGCGCGGGTGTCAGTCAGGTCACATCCGGGTCCCAGGATGCGGCATCGACTTCCCCGCGACAATAGACTCGAAAGGCACGCAGACCGTGTGGGCCTGGCCCGACCAGGCCACCGAGCCCCGTGCGCCGCCGCATGGCGCAGGAGAAATGAGTTCACCGTGACTGCACGCAACACTTCCGGACCTCTTATCAACGGCATGCTGAGCCAAGTGCCCGACATCGACAGCGAAGAGACCGGTGAGTGGCTGGAATCACTCGACGGGCTGATCCGGGAACGCGGAGGCCCGCGGGCGCGCTACATCTTGTTGAACATGTTGAAGCGGGCCCGCGAGCACGGGCTGGCCGTGCCCACCGCGACCACCACCCCGTACATCAACACCATCGCGGTGGAGGACGAACCGTACTTCCCCGGCGATGAGGCCGTGGAACGGCGGTACCGCTCCTACCTGCGCTGGAACTCCGCGGTCATGGTCACCCGGGCCCAACGACCCGGGATCGCGGTCGGCGGGCACATCTCCTCCTATGCCTCGGTGGCCACGTTGTACGAAGTGGGGTTGAACCACTTCTTCCGCGGTAAGGACCACCCCGGCGGCGGGGATCAGATCTTCTTCCAGGGCCACGCGGCGCCCGGCATGTACGCGCGCGCCTACCTGGAAGGGCGGATGAGCGAGCACGACCTGGACGGTTTCCGCCAGCAGTTGTCTCACCCCGGCGGCGGGCTCCCCTCCTATCCACACCCGCGGCAGATGCGCGATTTCTGGGAGTTCCCCACGGTCTCGATGGGCCTGGGGCCGGCCTCGGCGATCAACCAGGCGTGGGTGAACCGTTACGCCGAACTGCGCGGCATCAAGGACACCTCCCAGCAGCATGTGTGGGCGTTCCTGGGCGATGGGGAGATGGACGAACCCGAATCGCGCGGGATGCTGCAGTTGGCCGCCAACCAGGGGCTGGACAACCTCACCTTCGTGATCAACTGCAACCTGCAGCGCCTGGACGGGCCGGTGCGCGGCAACGGCAAGATCATCCAGGAGTTGGAGAGTTTCTTCCGCGGCGCCGGGTGGAACGTCATCAAGGTGGTCTGGGGCCGGGAGTGGGACCCGCTGTTGCAGGCGGACAAGGACCTGGCCCTGGTGAACCTGATGAACAACACTCCCGATGGGGACTACCAGACCTACCGGGCCGAATCCGGGGCCTTCATCCGCGAACACTTCTTCGGTCGCGACCCGCGCACCAAGGCGCTGGTCGAAAACATGTCCGACGACGACATCTGGGCACTGAAGCGCGGCGGGCACGACTACCGCAAGTTGTACGCCGCCTACAAGGCCGCGATGGAACACAACGGGCAGCCCACAGTGATCCTGGCGCACACCATCAAGGGCTACGGCCTGGGGTCGGCGTTCGCCGCCCGCAACGCCACCCACCAGATGAAGCAGTTGAAGGAGAACGACCTGCGGCTGCTGCGGGACTCCCTGCGCATCCCGATCAGCGACGAGGAACTCACCGAGGACCCGCACCTGCCGCCGTACTACCACCCCGGGATGGACGCCCCGGAGATCGACTACATGATCTCCCGGCGTCGGGAGTTGGGCGGGTTCATTCCAGAGCGCCGTTCGAAGTACACCCAGGTCAAACTGCCCGAGGAAAAGGCCTACGCCCGGCTCGCGAAGGGTTCGGGGAACCAGGAAGTGGCCACCACGATGGCCCTGGTGCAGCTGTTCAAGGACTTGCTGCGGGACAAGGAGTTCGGCAAGCGGATCGTGCCGATCATCCCCGACGAGGCGCGCACCTTCGGGCTGGACTCGATCTTCCCGTCGTTGAAGATCTTCAACACCGGCGGACAGAACTACCTGTCGGTGGACCGGGACCTGCTGCTGTCCTACAAGGAATCCGAGGCCGGCGGGCTGCTGCATACCGGGATCAACGAGGCCGGATCGGCTGCCGCGTTCCAAGCGGTGGGCACCTCCTATGCCACCCAGGGGGAGGTGATGGTGCCGTTCTACTTCTACTACTCGATGTTCGGCTTCCAGCGCACCGGCGACCAGTTCTGGGCCGCCGGGGACCAACTCACCCGCGGGTTCCTCATCGGTGCCACCGCCGGCCGGACCACCCTGACCGGTGAGGGGCTGCAGCACGCCGACGGGCACTCCCCCATCCTCGCCTCCACCCACCCCTCGGTGGTCTCCTACGACCCGGCCTACGGGTACGAGATCCGGCACATCGTGCGCGACGGCCTGGAGCGGATGTACGGGGAGAACGACGACCGCGACCCGGACGTCATCTACTACCTCACCGTGTACAACGAGCCGATGTTGCAGCCGCCGGAGCCGGAGGACGTGGACGTCGAGGGCATCCTCAAGGGCATCTACTCCCTGGCAGCACCGGGCGAGGGCGACGGCCCCGAGGCCCACATCCTGTCCTCCGGCGTGGCCGTGCCCTGGGCGCTGAAGGCCCGGGAGGTGCTCGCCGAGGAATGGGGGGTGCGCGCCGGGGTCTGGTCGGTCACCAGTTGGACCGAACTACGCCGCGACGCCCTGGACGCCGACCAGCAGGCATTCGTCGAGCCCGACGCCGACCGACGCACCCCCTACCTGGCGCAGAAGTTGCAAGGCGCGCAGGGACCGTTCGTGGGTGTGACGGACTACGACCGGCAACTGCCCGATCAGATCCGGGCCTGGGTTCCGGGCGAGTATTGGGTGCTTGGCGCCGACGGATACGGCTTCTCCGACACCCGCCCGGCGGTGCGGCGTCACTTCCTGATCGACACCGAGTCGATCGTCACCCGCACGCTGCAGGCACTGGCTGCCGAGGGCAAGGTTGACCCGGAGGCGCCCAAGCAGGCCCTGGAGAAGTACAACCTGCTCGATGTCAACGCCGGCACCACCGGTACCGCCGGCGGGGACGCCTGAGGTCGTCCCGAGCAGGGACGCACTCACCCGCCGCATCCACGGTGGCGTGATCCCGGCGCCGGCACATGTTGAGCGCGACGCCGCCCGGGCTCTGAGGGGCCCGGGCGGACCTGTTCACGCTCGAAGCGTGCCGCGCATGCGCCAGGCGGCCCGGGCCGGCTCACATCGCACGGCTCGCGCCCCAACGCCGCGCCTCACTGCTCGTTGCTGGCGGCCCTCTCCTGCGCAGCGGTAACGAACGGTTCCAACTCCGCCACCACGCCCGCCGTCCCCGGTTGCTCGGCGCCGTACTCGGTGAGGTTCTGCAGGTGGGTACGGGCTTCACCAGGGCGATCGGCATCCAGGGCAGCAAGAACGACTTGCCGGCCCGCTTCCGGCGTCTGATCCGCCGGTGCCCAGTGCCCCACACCCAGCGCCAAGGCCTCAGCGGGCTGGTGCTGGGCTCGCAGCATCTTGATCGCCTCCTCCAGGGCGCGCCCGCTACGGTCGCGCTCACAGGCGGTAGCCAACCGGCGTAACGCAGCGTCGTGATCGTCGTCCAACGACAGGCGGGCCAGTTCGATGAGCGGGTACCAGGCACGCGGGTTACCGGCCAACTCCTCAGCCAGCGCCCACTGGGCGGCGCGGATCCGAGCGTTCACGTCCGTCCCGGCTGCCTCAGCGATCAGCGGATCGTGCTGCTCGGCGCTTTCCGCGCGCCGCCGGACCAGTTCCGCCAGCCGGGCGAAGGCTTGTAGGTCATTGGGGTCCTCATGCAGCCGCTGCCGGAGGTTCGCCTCCTGCGTTTCGGCGTCCTCCGCCTGCACCGCCTCGGCACGCTTCGTGCTGGGATCAGTGCTCCGCTTCGGTTTCAAATAGTCGGAGAGGCGCTGCAGGATACCCATAACCAGAGGGTAACGGTGATGGCGTTTGTCGGCTTCCTACAAACCACGCCTTATCCTCGGGTGCATGGCCCGCTCTCAGGAATCAACCGGTCACCTGTCTGGTGGCGCACACCTCGCTGGTAGCGCGCAGACGGTGCGCCGATTGCGTACCGGATCGGATCTGCTGACCTCGGCGGCCCTGCGCCGGTTGGATGCCGACCTGGCCTGGTACCGGGCACTGCCCGCCGAAGACCGCTCCTGGATCGGTCTGGTGGCCCAGGCGGGCATCGCCAACTTCATCTCCTGGTACGAAAAGCCCGACTCGGGCTCGTTCAACGCCGCCGAGATCTTCCGTGCCGCGCCGCCGGAATTGACCCGGTCGATCTCTTTGCAGCACACCCTGCAACTGGTGCGCATCGTGGTGGAAACCGTCGAGGAGCACGCCGAGCAGTTGGCGCCGGCCGGCCAGTACGCACAACTGCGGGAAGCGGTCCTGATCTACTCCCGGGAAGTCGCCTTCTCGGCCGCCGAGGTGTACGCCCGTGCCGCTGAGACCCGTGGCGCGTGGGACGCCCGCCTGGAGGCGTTGGTGGTCGACTCCCTCTTGCGGGGCGACCCCGACGATTCCCTGCACTCCCGTGTCGCAGCCCTCGGCTGGGCCGGTTCCGGCAACACATTGGTGATGGTGGGCACCACGGACGGGCCGATCGACGACGTACGCGCAGCCGACCTGCGCCGCGCCGCACGCCGCGCGGCACAGGATGCACTCGTGGGAATCCAGGGCGACCGGCTCATCGTAGTGCTGGGAGGTCCCGGCAACCTCCGCGAGCAAGCCGAGACGCTCGTGAATCGATTCGGTCCCGGCCCGGTAGTGATCGGCCCCCTGGTGGGCGAACTCGCCGACGCCGGACGATCAGCCCGAGCGGCGCTCTCCACGCTGCACGCCGTCCACGCCTGGCCCGCAGCACCTCGGCCGGTGATGGCAGACGAACTGTTGCCCGAACGCGTGCTCATGGGCGACCCCGATGCCCACCGCACGATGCTCAGCGATGTCTACGCCCCGCTGTTGGCAGTCGGCGGACCCCTGTTGGAGACGCTCTCCGCCTACCTCAACGAGGGGCGGTCCCTGGAGGCCACGGCGCGCCAACTGTACGTCCACCCCAACACGGTGCGATACCGCTTGCGCCGCATCAGCACGATCACCGGTTGGGACCCCACCGACGCTCGGGAGGGCTTCGTCCTGCAGATCGCTATCGCCTTGGGACGGCTCGATGACAGTACCGGCACGGCCCGATAGCCGGCGCCGCAGGTTGAGGGTCCATTACGGTGCACGGCCACTGTGCCGCCGGCCCTCCCCCTTTTTTCGCCGAAATCACCAATCCGTCCATTCCGAGAACTCGTACGCCGTCGCGGCAGCAGAATGTACAATCCGCTGTGCCACGCGCCACAACTGCCCTGCAGGGTCTACTCCGGATGTGGGGGCGTGGGCTAGGTTTGTCGCATTGCTACAACCACCAATGCAGAGCTTCGTGCGTTCCATTGTCTGCATCTGGTGCCCTGCGACGGAAAGGTGTAAGGAGTGATCGCACTCCTGTGTCCGGGCCAAGGCGCCCAGAAACCCGGCATGCTGGCTCCGTGGCTGGAGACTGACTCCGCAGCGGGCCTCCTCGCCGACTTCAGCGCGGCCGCCGAGGTCGACCTGCAGTCCTTGGGCACCACGGCGGAGGCGGAGACCATCAAGGACACCGCCGTCGCCCAGCCCCTGATCGTGGCCGCCTCGCTGTTGACACTCGACCGGCTCCAACAAGCGCTCGGCCCGCTACCACAGTGGGCGGGAGCCGTGGCGGGCCACTCGGTGGGAGAATTCGCCGCGGTGGCAGCCGCAGGCGTCCTCAACCCCGTGGACGCGGTTCGGCTGGTCGCCGTCCGCGGCCGGGCGATGGCCCAGGCCGCCGCACAGCAACCCACCGGCATGGCCGCGGTGATGGGCGGCGATCAGGACCAGATCCTCGCCCTCCTCCAAGAACGTGAACTGGTCGGCGCCAACATCAACGGCGGCGGCCAGATCGTAGCCGCGGGGACCACCGAGGCCCTCGAGCAGTTGCGACTCGACCCCCCGGAGAAGACCAGGGTGATCCCGCTGGCAGTGGCCGGCGCATTCCACACTGAGCACATGGCCCCAGCCGTCGAACCGGTCGACGCCGCTGCCCGCTCACTTGCTCCGGCCGACCCGGCCATCACGCTGCTCTCCAACGCCGACGGGCAGCCGGTAGACAGCGGAGGAGTCGCCCTCAGCAGACTGACCGAGCAGATCACCTCGCCCGTGCGGTGGGACCTGTGCCAGCAGTACTTGGCTGACCAAGACGTGCAGTTGGCCATCGAATTGGCCCCGGGCGGGGTTCTCACCGGACTCGCCCGCCGCACCCTGCCCGGGGTCCGCACGGTCGCTATCAAGACACCCGACGACGTCGAGACCGCCGTCGCCGCGGTACAGGACATCAAGGAGGACCGATGACCCGCCTGCTACAGACCGCCCCGGTGCAGGCCACCCGGATCATGGCGGTGGGCGGCACGCGCGGTGACCAGGTCGTCACCAACGACGACGTCGCCGGCCCCATCAACTCCTCCGACGAGTGGATCCGGCAACGCACCGGTATCGCCACCCGGGTCTACGCCAGCCAGAGCGTGCTCGAACTGGCTCACGGCGCCGCCCAGGACGTCCTCGCCAGAGCCGGGATGAGCGGAGCGGAGATCGATGCCGTCGTGGTCTCCACCGTCACCCATTTCGAGCAGACCCCGTCCCTGGCCGCGCAGTTGACCGATCTCATCGGCGCCACGCCCGCGCCCGCGTTCGATATCTCGGCGGCCTGCGCCGGGTACTGCTACGGCATCGCCCAAGCCGATGCGCTGGTGCGTGCCGGCACCGCCCGGCACGTGCTGGTGGTGGGGGTGGAGAAGATGAGCGATTACATCGACCCCACCGATCGGACCATTTCGTTCCTGCTGGGCGACGGCGCCGGAGCCGCTATCGTGGGGCCCTCCTCAGAGCCCCGGATCGGCCCCACGGTGTGGGGAAGTGACGGCGGGCAGGCCTCGGCGATCTACCAAACGCACTCCTGGCTGGACCATCGCCGGGCCGAGTTGGGCCAGGACGTCCCCCAGACGCCGCACCAGGCCGAGGAGGTCTCCACGATGCAGACCCCGACGCTGCGGCAACAAGGACCGACCGTGTTCAAGTGGGTCATCTCCACGATGCCCGGCATCGCGCGGCGGGCCGCAGAAGCTGCCGGTGTGGACTTGCAGGACATCGATGTGTTCATCCCCCACCAGGCGAACATGCGGATCACCGACCAACTACTGAAGTTGCTCAAATTGCGCGACGACGTGGTGGTGGGCCGGGATATCGCTGACACCGGCAACACCTCCGCCGCCTCGATCCCGCTGGCGACCGAGCGCCTGCTACGTGAAGGGCAGGCCAAGAGCGGGGACCTGGCGCTGCAGATCGGCTTCGGCGCGGGCTTGGTCTACGCCGCCCAAGTGGTGGTCCTCCCCTAAAACGCCGGTGTGGATCACCCGCATCTGTCCCTGGGTGCACCACACTGCATCAGTGCACAACCTCGCAACGCCCCAATCAGAAGGAGACAAGATGGCACACAGCGAAGAAGACATCCTGGCCGGCCTGGCCGAGATCGTGAATGAAGAGACCGGTCTGCCCACTGACCAGGTGCAGCCCGAGAAGTCCTTCACCGACGACTTGGACATCGACTCGCTGTCGATGATGACCATCGTGACGCTGGCCGAGGAGAAGTTCGAAGTCCGCATCCCGGACGAGGAAGTGAAGAACCTCGCCACCGTCGGAGACGCAGTCAAGTACATCACCGCCAACCAGGGCTGAACGCCCGCACCGGCCGGCAGTGCGCCGCTGGGCCCGCACCATTCGGTGCGCCCAGCGGCTTCGCACACCGCCCGACCCCCGATCCCACTGGCAGTACGTGAGGAAGAGGCATGAGCGATAGCACAGAAGTCGTCGTCACAGGTCTGGGAGCAACCACCCCGTTGGGTGGGGACGTCACCAGCACCTGGCAGGCGGCACTGGCCGGACGATCCGGTGTGCGCACCCTGGAACAGGAATGGGTGAGCGAACACGAACTGCCGGTCACGTTCGCCGGACAGTTGGCGGTGCCCGCCGAGGACGTCCTCGCCCGTCCGCAGATCCGCCGGATGGACCCCAGCGCCCAGTACGCCATCATCGCCGCGCGCGAGGCTTGGGCCGACGCGGGCGAACCCGAACTTCCCGGGGAGCGGCTCGGTGCGGTGATCGCCTCCGGGATCGGCGGGGTGTGGACCCTGTTGGACGCCTGGGACACGTTGAAGGAGAAGGGCGCCCGGAGGGTGCTCCCGCTGACGGTGCCGATGCTCATGCCGAACTCCCCGGCCGCCTACGTGTCATTGGAGTTGGGCGCGAAGGCCGGGGCACACACCCCGGTATCCGCCTGTGCGTCGGGTGCGGAGGCCATCGGTTACGGACTCAACATGATCCGCAGTGGCCGTGCCGACGTAGTCGTCGTCGGCGGCACCGAGGCGGCGATCCACCCGTTGCCCATCGCCGCCTTCGCCAAGATGCAGGCCCTTTCCACTCGCAATGACGACCCAGCGGCGGCCTCGCGGCCATACGACGTCAACCGGGATGGATTCGTGCTCGGGGAAGGCGCGGGTGTGCTCGTGCTGGAACGCGGCGAACACGCACGAGCCCGCGGTGCAACCATCTACGCCCGCGTGGCCGGTGTGGGAATGAGCGCGGACGCCTACGACATCGCACCTCCCGACCCCTCGGGTGCGGGCCAGGCACGGGCCACCGAACTGGCCTTGGAGGACGCCGGCATCGAACCCGACGACGTGGTGCACATCAACGCCCACGCCACCTCCACCCCGGCCGGCGATGGCGTCGAGGCAGCGGCGATCCGGAGGGTGCTGGGTTCGAGCGCTGAGCAAGTGGCGGTATCGGGCACCAAGTCGATGACAGGCCATCTGCTCGGCGGCGCGGGAGCGTTGGAGGCGATCTTCACGATCCTGGCAGTCCGGGACCGGACGGCTCCACCCACCATCAATGTCACCGAGTTGGAGGACGACCTGGGCATTGATGTGGTGCGGGACCAGGCGCGGCCACTGCCTCAGAGCGATATCGCTGCGCTGAACAACGCCTTCGGCTTCGGGGGACACAACGTGACGTTGGCGATCACCTCAGTCTGAGTCGGGTGGCGGGTCTTATCCCGCCGCAGGGCCGGACGCCGCTGGCGAATCCTTACCTGAAGTTGACTCCCCCGTCGGCAGCGGCGGTGGCGTCACCCCACCCGGTGCAGCCAACGCACCGGCACCCCGGCACCGGCGTACCGGAAGGGTTCCAACTCATCGTCCCAGGCCTGCCCCAACGCCAAGTCCAATTCGCGCTGGAGCGTGGCGGGATCGCCGATATGGGCGATCGCGGACCGGATCCGGTCTTCAGGAACCACGATGTTGCCGTGGACGTCGGTTTGGGCGTGGAAGATGCCCAAGTCCGGGGTGTGACTCCACCGCCCACCGTCGGAGCCGCGAGAGGCTTCCTCTGTCACTTCATAGCGCAGGTGTGTCCATCCCCGCAGGGCCGAGGCCAACCGGGCACCGGTGCCCGCTTGTCCGGTCCACGACATCTCCGCACGGAGCAAGCCGGGCGCTGCCGGCTGATCCGTCCAGGAAAAGGAGACACGCGTATCCAGCACCGAGCCTGTCGCCCATTCAATATGCGGGCACAAGGCGCGCGGTGCAGAGTGCACGTATATAACACCGCGGGTGATCACACCTGACATGCTGGTCCCTCCGTTTGGTCGAGATACGTCTTCCCCAACGCTCTCGTTGCCGTCCGGATCAAACCCGCATCGCGGTCTTGTTACCCCTATCATGCCGCATTCGGGCCACTTTGTGCATCTTTGCCCCATAAACGCCCGCCCGGCCCTGGTGAAAGCGAACGTTCGCTCCCCACATCTCCGGATTCATCGAGCGAGTGAAACTACCCGCCAGGCGCCGGCACCACAGGAGCCACACGGGCAAGTCACAACGACAAGAGACGTTCGCGGACCTCTCGCATCGCTTGTTTGCGAACCTCGGGTTCGAGCCGCTGCAGGAACACCATGCCCTGGAGGTGGTCCATCTCGTGTTGCAGGGCGCGAGCCATCAAACCTTCCCCCTCGAGCGTGACGTCCTGCCCGTCCACGTCGACGCCGCGAACTTTGGCGTACGCCGCCCGCGTGGTTGGAAAGTACAGCCCGGGGACCGAGAGGCAGCCCTCATCACCATGTTGGGTCTCGGAGGACAACTCCACTATCTCGGGGTTGATGATGTAACCGATCTGTCCGTCCACGTGCCAGGAGAAGGCCTGCAGGCTCACGCCGATCTGGTTGGCCGCCACGCCGGCACGATCATCGGCGTCCACGGTGTCCAGCAGATCCTGCACAAGGGCGCTCACCCGGTCATCGATGGTGCTCACTGGGTCGCACGGGCTGCGCAACACCGGATCGGGGTAGATGCGAATGTCGCGTCTCATCGGTCCGGTCCTCCTTCACTTCTCCGTAGGACAAGTTCCGGGCTCATCCGCCAGGGAGGGCAATTAGGCGCGGATCAGTACTCCCATAGGAAGACCTCGGACTCGCCGGCGAAGTCCAGCCAGTCCTCCCAGATCACGTAACTGGCGTCATCGGGCACGTCGAAGATGATCGTACCGGTGTGAGTTTCGCCCCCGCTCAACTCGGTTGGCAGCGCATCGGGGTTCTCACACAGCAATCCGGTGAAGGGGTTGACGTCGCTGATGCTCTCGCCGTCGGCGTCTGCCGCCGAAAGGTTGAGAACGTTGAACTCATAGTCCGATCCGTGCGTGGTCACCTCGACGTCGATGGCGATGAAGCCGTCCAGTTCGGGTTCGCTGCAGAACATCGAGTTCGAGTCTTCCCACGGCTCCACCCCGGTCACCGTCATGGTGACCTCAGGATCGGATTCCGTGCCCTCGATCACCGCTTCCTCACCTAGTGACAGGATGGTGGCCTCATCGTTGCCACCCGAGGATCCGCCGGTGTCGTTCGTGGGTTGCTCGGTCGGTTCCTCGGTGGGTTCCGGGGTGGGCTCCGCGGTGGGCTGTTCCGTCGGTTCCTCAGTAGGTTCCGACGTCGACGGCGCGGTCGGTGGCGGGACGGTCGGGGCCGGGTCGGGGTCATCCCCGCCGAAGAGTGCGATGCCGCCCCACACCAACAGGCCGAGCACCACGGCCACAGCGGCGACGATCGCCACGATGAGACCGGTGTTCTTCTTCTTTCCGCTGGAATCCGGCGCGCTTTGACCCGGATAGCCCTCGGGTTGCCCGGGATACCCGCCCTGAGCGGGAGGATACCCACCTTGGGCGGGCGCATAACCACCCTGCGCGGGAGAGTGGCCGCCGGCCTGTGCGGGCGCGAAACCTCCAGGCGCGGTGGGTTGGCCGCCCTGTTGCGGGTACCCGCCCTGCCCTTGCGGGTAGCCGCCCTGTTGCGGGCTCTGGTAGCCGGCGGCGGGGGGCGCCCCCGCAGGCGGGTGACCAGCGCCTTGTTGTTGAGCGCCGGCTCGGAGGAACCCGGTGTCGTAGGGCGGGTCCGCCGGGTCCTCCAACGGTCCGCTGGGCCCGTACTGATAGTTGGACGTGGCACCCGCCGCCGACGCAGCCTCGCCTGGTTGACCGCCAGGGGTCTGGGGCGCAGACGTCGTTCCGAAGTTTTGCGTCGGAGTACCCATCATCTGGGTGGGGGCGTCCCCGCTACCGCCGTCAGCGGAGGCACCGTCCGCCGGAGTTGCGCTGTGGTCGGGAGCGTTCGCAGCCTCGGCACCAGCGCCGTCGTCGACCCAAAACTGCCAGCCCTCAGGCGCAGGCGGCCATGACGGGTCCGGCTGCCAACCCGGCGGCGGGGTCCATCCCTCCGGTGGTGGCGGCCATCCTGGTGGGGAGTTGTAGCGGTAGCCCATCACGCGCTCCTTCATTCACTCAGGCGCCGGTGCAGGCCGCGCCAATATGCCCAATCATCCAACGTGCACGCCAGCGTCGAGGGTTAGCGGACAAGCACCCCGCATGTGTGCACCGGTGCATCCCGGAGCGCCCCCTGCCGCCTTCACACAGCGGCGTGCGTTTATCGCTCCCTCGGCTGGACTCGAACCAGCAACCGTCCGATTAACAGTCGGATGCTCTGCCTATTGAGCTACGAGGGATCGCGTTAGCCCACACGACTTTAGCACCGTTTCGGAGTGGAACCATCTCCACCTCGCGTGGTCCAGGACACATCACCGGGGCTCGCGGGTACGGGGCAGTGGGCTCAGGAAGGCAACCCCACTTGAGCCCGCACCCGGCTCTCCAGTACTTGGGCCCGCTCGTGAAGGTCGTGGTCCTCCCGGACAACCCCGGTGACACTCACCTGGGAGAACAACTCACCGTTCTCATCACGGCGGATTGTGCCGCGCAGGATGCCGCCGCCGGGCAACCTTTCTACCTCCGAGTGCACGAGGGAACTTTCCACCAATTCGCGGAACACCGCGGCCAGTTCCCGGTCGTCGCGCTCCAGGGACAACTCCGTGGGCTGCTGCCCATCGACCCACGTCACCTGGATGCGGTTACCGTCGCTGGTCCACTCCCCGCGGTCCACCATGTGCCAAGGGCGTTGCAGGTCGTTCGCTCGTGTGCCGGCGATGATGAATCGCGTGCTGGTCAGCACCACCCACCCGCCACCTTGTAACCGGCTGGCGGCGAGCACCTTGCCGGAGACTTGCCCGGCCACCTCCGGTGCCAGACTCTTCCCGCGCCGAGAAAACCTCATGCACCGACCGTACCCCTGCGGCGATGCGCCTGCGCGCGTGGCAAGTCACCATCCCTGCTGCCGGGTAGGCTTAGGTTCCGCGCCCCAGTAGCTCAGCCGGTTAGAGCAGCGGACTCATAATCCGTCGGTCGCGGGTTCAAGCCCCGCCTGGGGCACCACGCTCAGGTGCGCACGACCGGGCTCAGGCGCGCACGACCACCGACCACGCTCAGGCGCGCACCACCGGTTCGTGTTCGTCCAGCGCCTCGGCCAGACCGCGCACGCCGTCGGCGCCGGTGGGCACGGACGCGGAAGAGCCGGTCAGGTCCCCATCCAGTGGTTCGGCCCGACCGCCCAGATGCTCGGCGAGGAACCCCTCGGCGATGGCGTTGAAGGCCTTGGCGTTCTCCGGTCGCGCGAAGCCGTGCCCCTCGTCGGGGAAGAGCACATAGGTGACCGGGATGCCCTTACTGGTCATCGCCTCCACGATCTGGTCGCTCTCCGCCTGCTTCACCCGCGGGTCATTGGCGCCCTGTCCGATGAGCAGCGGGCGCACGATGTTATCGGCGTGCGTCAGGGGGGAACGCTCGGTCAGCAATTGCTTGCCGTCCTCGGTGCGCGGGTCGCCCACGCGGCGAGCGAGTTGTTCGAAGAACGCAGCCCAGTACGGGGGCACCGTCTCCAGCAGGGTGTTGAGGTTCGACGGCCCGACGATGTCCACCCCGCAGGCGAACACCTCGGGCGTCATGGTCAACCCCGCCAGGGTGGCGTATCCGCCGTAGGAGCCGCCCATGATGCCCACGGTGTGCTCCTCGGTGATGCCCTGGTCGATCGCCCACCTCACGGCATCGAGGAGATCGTCGTGCATCGCCGCACCCCACTGCCGGTCGGCGATATTGATGAACTCCTTGCCGAACCCGGTGGAGCCGCGGTAGTTGACCTGCAGCACCGCGTATCCGCGGTTCGCGAGCCACTGGGCCCAGGAGTCGTAGCCGTAGGCGTCCCGCGCCCACGGCCCGCCGTGCACAAACAGCACCATGGGGACCGGTCCGCCCGCCGGAAGAAACCGCGGGGGCTCGGCGGCCCCGTCGTCGGGCGATTCCTCGTCGCCGCCCACTGAAGTCTCACCCGCACCGGGCCCAGCAGGCCCACCCTCGACCGCCCGGTGCGCGGGCATGGTGAGGTAGGAGACCAGGGTTTGCCCGTCCCGGGCGGGGATCGGCACCGGATGCATCGGAACCAGAGGTGCGCCGTCCAGCGCGGGTCGGCCGGAGAACAGCCGGGTCAGTCGCCGCTCCGGACGGTCGTAGCGGTAGTACGTCAGGGGTTCGGTGGCTGAGGAGTACGCGGCGATCCACACGTCGTCGGCCAGGGTGCGGGCGTTGACGGACACCTCACCCGGGCCGATCCCGGCCAACACGTCCAGGTCGGGTGCGACGTCGTCGTCGATGACGGTCCATTCCTCCCGCAGGTAGTTCACCGCGACCGCCTGGATGCGACCGGTGAGCGGGTGCGACAGCGCCCCGGCGACGTCGGTGCGCTCGTCGGCGTGAACCAACGTCCGCTCCCCCGTCCGGGTGTCCAGCGCGTATAGCGCGGAGGTGTTCCGCTCCCGGGAGTCGACCAGGTACAACGTCCGTCCATCGGCGGTCAGCCCGGCGGGGTAGGTGCTCAGCGCGTCCTCGAACGGCACGTCCTCGGCCACCTGCCACTCATCGCCGTCGCGGGCCAGGATGTCCATCCCGCCATCGGGTCGGGTGCGGGTGGCGTACCGCACCACATAGTCATGGTCCGGCAGGTAGCCGGCGATGCCCTCGGTGTTCTCCTCCAGTAGCGTCCGCTCCCCGGTGGTCAGGTCCAATCGGTACAGATCGTGCCACTGGGCGTCGCGGTCATTCAGACCCACCAGGATCGCCTCGGGCACCCGGTCGCTGATGCCCACGACCTCCGCGGTGGTCTCTGCATACGGCGTGAGGTCGCTCGCCTGCCCCGTGCGCACGTCCACCCGGTGCAGGTGAAAATCCTCATCTCCGCCCACGTCCTGCAGGTACAGCAGGGTGTGGGCCTGGAAACTCCAGAAGTACATCCGGATGCCGCGGTTCTCATCCCGTGTGATGGCGGTGGCAGCGTCCAGATCATCGGCTGGGGCGACCCAGATGTTCAGCACCCCTCCCACGGGAGCGAGCCACGACAGGTACTGCCCGTCCGGGCTGATCTGCACCGATGCGCGTTCAGGGTTACCGAACAAGGCATCGCGCGGGATGAGGGGAACGTTGTGCAGGCCTGAATGGGTCATCGGGCCATTGTGCCAGCGAGCCATCGGCTCAGCGGACGACGGCGAAGCGAGGGACGAAGACGAGACGCGAGCCGACGAAGCGTGGGACGACGGCGAAGCGGGTCGACTCAATCCTGGGCGTCCAGGGTGCGCCGGGCGTTCTCCAGTTCCACCAGGTGAGCGAACTGGGCGGCGTAGGAGGGATCTTGCGGATCGGTGCGTTGCAGGGCGCCGCGGGCGTCGGCGATCCGACGGGTGATCCCCATCCGCAGCAGCGCCACCACCACCCCGCGGGCGTAGGCGCCCAGTGCTTCGGGTCGGTCTTCGGGCAATGGCGAGACCGCTAGTTCGGTGACGAGGGCATCGACCGGCTCGCCGCTTGCCTGTCTGACCTGCTCGGCCCAAGCGGCCGCCGCGCGGGCGACATCACCGTCCTGGGCCTGCTGCGCCAGCGCGGAGAAGCCGGCCAGTCCCCCGGTGGCCCGGATCGCATCGTGCACCGCACGGTGAGCGGGCACCACGAACGTGTCGCCGGGGAGGTCATCAAATCCCAGATCGGTGAGGTGTTGGGGTAGTTGCAGCACAGCCTCCAAGACCTGCCGCTCCAAGCGGGCCACAGGGTCGGCGCTCGGCGTGGAGCGGGCCCCGGTTCGCTGGGCGGCTTCGGGATCCATGCCCGGCCGGTGTTGACGTTGCCGGTCCCCCTGACCGGGGCGACCCGGCCGGCCGGGTTCATCATCGCGTGGTTGCCTCTCGGCCTGCGCGATCGCTCGGCGCACGTTGTGTTCCTCCATGCCCAACCACCCGGCCAGCGACCGGGCGTACTCCCAGCGCAGCGCCCGGTCCCGAATCTGAGCGACGACTGGGGCCCCCGCGCGAAGCGCCTGCACCCGCCCCTCGGCGGTGCTCAGGTCCACTTGACGAAGCACGGAGCGGATGGCGAACTCGAACAGCGGTTCGCGGTTGCCGACCAGGCTTCGCACCGCGCCGTCGCCGCGTTCCAAGCGCAGGTCACACGGGTCCATGCCTTCCGGGCTGATCGCCACGAACGTTTGGGACGCGAAGCGTTGGTCCTCCCCGAACGCCCGTAGCGCGGCTTTCTGGCCGGCCTCATCGCCGTCGAAGGTGAAAATCACCTCTCCCCCGTGGGCGCCGCCGGCGAGCATCAGGCCGGCGGCAGCGTCGGCGGTGTCGCCCATCATGCGGCGCACCACCCGGATGTGATCCACTCCGAACGCGGTGCCGCAGGTGGCCACCGCGGTGGTGATCCCGGCCAGGTGCATGGCCATCACGTCGGTGTACCCCTCCACCACCACCACCTGGCGGTTGCGGGCGATGTCCTTCTTGGCCAGGTCGATGCCGTAGAGCACCTGGTTCTTCTTGTAGAGCGCGGTCTCAGGTGTGTTGAGGTATTTGGGCCCGGGGTCGTCTTCGTAGAGTTTGCGCGCACCGAATCCCACCGTGGCGCCCGTGGTGTCCCGGATCGGCCACATGAGCCGGCCACGGAAACGGTCGTAGCTGCCGCGGTTACCGGCCGAGACCACGCCCGAGGCGGTCAGTTCAGCCTCCACGAACCCCTTGCCGCGCAGGTGCCGGATGAGGTTGTCCCAGCCCTTGGGCGCGTAACCCACCCCGAAGTGGTTGGCCGCGGCCTGGTCGAATCCCCGTTCGGCGAGGAACCGGCGGGCAGTTGCCGCCTCCGGGGAACCCAACTGCTCGGCGTAGAACTGGGCAGTGAGTCGGTTGATCTCCAGCAGCCGTTGCCGCCGCCCGGGTTCCTCCCGGGGCCGGCGCGGGCCGCCGTCGTCCTCATATCGAAGTTGTACGCCGGTGATGGCAGCCAGGTGCTCCACCGCCTCGGTGAAGGCGAGGTGGTCCACCCGTTGCACGAAGGAGATGACGTCCCCGCCCTCATCGCACCCGAAGCAATGCCAGAGGCCCAACTGCGGGCGGACGTGGAAGGAGGGAGTGCGCTCGTCGTGGAACGGGCACAGACCCTTCATCGAGCCCACGCCCGCGGACTTCAGGGTCACGTGGGCCCCGACGATCTCCTCGATGCGGGCCCGCTCTCGTACCGCGTCGATGTCCTCGCGTCGGATCAGGCCGGCCATGGCCCTGAGTCTAAGTCCTGGCCGGGTGGCTCAACGCTCGTCCCCAGGACCGCACAGCCGGGCATGCCAATCGAGCGCCGAAAGGTCCGTGAGCGAGGCGACCTGGTCCACCACTGCCCGTAACTTCCCGGCGTCATCGGCCGCCTGCCGGTAGTCGGACAGGAAGGGCGGCTCGAGGGTGAGGTCCGGCCGGTCATAGAGCACCTCGACCAGTTCGGTGACGATGCGACGTTGGCGGCGGTACACCTCAGTGTCCTCCCTGGGGGCCATGACAAACATCGCCGCGATCCCCTTGAGCACCTTGATCTCCGCGCGCACCTGCTCGGGCACGATCACGTTGCCGTCGTAGCGCACCAGGTTGCCCTGCCCGTAGGCAGCCCGGGTGGAGCGGGCCGCGGCCACCGCGAACCGGCCGATGAGTTGGGAGGTCATATCTTTCAGGGCGGCCAGGCCCCGGCGCGAACCGTCGAAACTGTCCACCCAGTAGCCCATCGTCGACAACGACTCGATGGCCGCATAAAGGTCGTCGGCGCTGATCGCCCGGCCGTACCAGTTGTGGATGTGTTCGATGAGTTGCTCGCGGACGTTCTCCTGGCGCAGTTGCGACAGATCGTGGCGGCCGTTCACCACGGCGTCCTCCACGTCGTGGACGGAGTAGGAGATGTCATCTGCCAGGTCCATCACCTGGGCCTCGATGCACAACTGTTTGGGGGGCGCATCGGCGCGCATCCAGTTGAACACCTCGGCATCGTCGGCGTACACACCGAACTTGCGGGTCGGTTCGCCGTTCTCATCGAGTGGCCCCTCACCAGCGAACCACGGGTACTTGGTGGCCGCGTCCAGGCTGGCGCGGGTGAGGTTCAGCCCGGCGGGACGTCCGTGCCGGGAGAACGTCTTGGGTTCCAGCCGGGTGAGCAGCCGCAAAGTTTGGGCGTTGCCCTCGAACCCGCCGATATCGGCGGCCACCTCGTTCAGGGCTCGTTCCCCGTTGTGCCCGAACGGCGGGTGACCCAAGTCGTGGGACAGGCAGGCGGCATCTACCACATCCGGGTCGCAGCCCAGGTTGTAGGCCAGTTCCCGGCCCACCTGGGCCACTTCCAAGGTGTGCGTCAGGCGGGTGCGAACGAAGTCGTCGGTGCCGGGCCCCAGCACCTGGGTCTTCGCACCCAGGCGCCGCAGCGCCGAGGAGTGCACGATGCGGGCCCGATCCCGCTCGAAATCGGAGCGGTGCGCCGACTTCGGCGCTTCGGTGAACCACCGTGCGTGGTCATGCAGCCGGTAACGGCCGATGGGCAGGTCGGACACGCCCTTCACTGTAGTGGCTCACGATCCGACTGGACGGTTCCGCAGAGCCCGAGGCAAACCGTTCATGCTGGGAGCGCCCAATACAAGCAGCAGCGACGACTCGAACAGCACGCCTCGCGACGACTCGAACACGCCCAGGACGACTCCCGAGCACGCCCGAAACGACTCTCGAGCAGTTTGCCCCGCGGGCCACGCGCCCGCGGGGCAAACTGCCTGGAGTACAGCGCGAAGGCTGTGACCGCCTCCGCGTGGCTGGTCGCTACAGGATCGCTTGCAGGAAGTTCCTGGTGCGCTCGTGATCGGGGTTGGTGAAGATCTTGTCCGGGTGCCCGGACTCCACGATCTTGCCGCCGTCGAACATCATCACGCTGTGCGATACGTCCCGGGCGAACTGCATCTCGTGGGTGACGATCAGCATAGAGATGTCGGTGTTCTCCGCCACCTCCCGCAGCACCGCGAGGACGTCCCCCACCAGTTCGGGGTCCAGTGCGGAGGTCACCTCGTCCAGCAGCAGGATCTCCGGGCTCATCGCCAGCGCCCGGGCGATGGCCACCCGCTGCTGTTGGCCACCGGACAACTGCAGCGGGTGGTGCTCGGCGCGGTGCTTCAGGCCCACTTGGTCCAACAGCCGGTATGCCTCTTCGCGGGCCTCATCCTTGGACTTGCCGAGCACGTGCACGGGCGCTTCGGTGACATTGTCGATGACCCGCATGTTCGGGAACAGGTTGAACTGTTGGAACACCATGCCGATGCGGCGGCGGATCTTGGAGACATCCTTGGGCCGGCGAGCCACCCGGCGCCCGTTGCGCTCTTCGTGGGTGAGGGGTTCCCCGTCCACGAAGATGTACCCGTCGGTCAGGTCCTCCAGGGTCATCAACAGCCGCAGGATCGTGGTCTTGCCCGATCCGCTCGGACCGATCAAGGTCACGCGCTCGCCGCGTGCCACGTCGAAGTTCAAGCCGTCGAGCACCGTGGTGGGGCCGAACTTCTTCACGACATCCTGGAAGCGGATGATGGGGTCGTTAGTAGGCAAGGCGGTTCTCCAGTTTGCGCATGAGGATGGCCGTGGGGTAACTCGCGGCCAGGAAGATCAGGCCGGCGATGGTGAAGGGTTCGACGTACCGGAAGGTGTTGCCCCCGATGTTGCGGGCAATGCTCACCATTTCCGGTGCGGCGATGAAGATCAGGAACGGTGTGTCCTTGAACATCGCGATCGCCCAGTTGCCCAGCGAGGGAATCGTGGCCCGAAGCGCCTGCGGCAGGATCACTGCTCGCCAGGTCCTGGCAGTCGGCAGGGACAGCGCGGTGGCCGCCTCCCACTGGCCCTTGGGGATCGATTCGATGCCGGCACGGTAGGACTCGGCCATATAGGTCGAGTAGTGGATCCCGATGATGATGATGCCCACTTGCAGCGGTGACAGTGCCGGTACCGCGTAGTACAGGAACAGCAACTGCACCGGTAGTGGCGTCATCCGGATGAAGTCCAGTACCCAGGTGAGCGCCCGGGCGGGCACCGGCGGCAGGCTGCGCAGCCCGATCGCCCACACCAACCCCAGGACAGCGGCCGTCACCGACCCCACCACGGTTACTACCAAGGTGACGCGGAGGAACGCCGACAGCAGTTCGGGTAGGACCTCGAGGGCGAACTCCCAATCCCAACTCATGCGACCGCACCTCCCAGCGCCTTATCGGTGCGTGGCTTCCTGGCCTCCTTGAGCCCCAACCGCCGCTGCGCGCGAAGTTCCATCCACCGCAGGATGTAGGAGCAGATCAACGAAATCAGGAAGTAGATCACGAGGCCCAATCCGAATGCGGTGAAGGTATCCAAGGTGCGGCGCAACTGTTCGGTCACGAACGTCAGGTCCTGCAGGAAGATGAACCCGGCCAGCGCCGAACCCTTGATCAGCATGATCAGCAAGTTGTTGAAGCCGGGGATCATCAGGGCCCACGCCTGGGGCCAGATCACTCGGCGGATCTTCAACGGCCAGGACATGGACAGCGCCGTGGTGGTTTCCCACTGCCCCTTGGGCACCGCGTTCAACGACCCGCGCACGACTTCAGAGCCGTAAGCCCCGTAGTTCAGCCCCAGGGCGACGATGCCGGTGGTGTAGGGATCCCACTCGATACCCCACATGGGGAACACGAAGAACAGGAAGAACATCTGCACAACCAGCGAGGTTCCCCGGAAGAACTCCACGATGACCCGCACGATCGTGCGGACCACCACGAACCTGCTGATCGCGGCCAGACCAAGGACACATGCGATAACGAACGCCAAGGCGGCGCCGCCAAGGGACAGGATCAGGGTTGTGACCGTGCCGTCCCAGAGTTGCGGCGCCGCCCCGACGAACGCGTCAATGAAGTCGCGCACCGATTATTCCTCGACTGTGGGCAGATCACCCTCGCAGAGCATTTCGGTGGTCACGTCCTCGGTGGGACGCTCAGCTTCGGTGAAACCGAAGGGGCCAAGCACCCGCTCGAACTCCGCCGGGTCACCGATGATGTTGGCCGCAGCCTCGTTGTAGGCCTCGAGCAGGTCGGTGTCCTCATCGCGGAACACCGTGGCACCGGCGCCCACCTGTTCCACACCGTCCACGACGGCGACGAAGGCATCGGTCACCTCGACCGGGGCGTCCGGGTTGTTCTCGGCCATCGCGCGCAGCGAGATACCGGTCAGGGCGTAGACGTCAGCGCGGCCCGAGATTACGGCATCCATCCCGTCCTGCGGGGTGTTGACCGTCATCAGGTCAATGCCGAGGTCCTGGGCGTAGCCCTCCTCGATCGCACCGTTCATGGCCGCGAAGGTGACGCCGGCTTCCTGGACGTCCTGCATGTCGTGCAGGTTCTCCGGGTTGCCTTCCGGAACCATGAATGCGGTGGTGTACATGATCTCGGGGTCGCTGAAGGACGCCTGTGCACAACGGTCGGGGAGGATGGACATACCAGCGGAGATCGCGTCGAACCGGCCCGCGTTCAGGCCGGGGATCAGCGCATCCCAGTCCACTTCCTGACCGTCGACCTCGTCGATGCCCAACTGGGAGAAGACCTCGCGGTGCAATGCGATGGTCGCACCGGTCAACTCCCCGTCCTCGGTGTAGCTGTACGGCTCCTCACCGGCGAAACCCACCGTGATGGAGCCCGCCTCCTGCAACTGCTCCAGGAGGCCGCCTTCACCGCCGGCGGCCGAGTCGCCCCCGTTACCGTTGCCATCGCCATCCCCGTTCCCGCATGCGGCCAGAACGAGTGCCGCCGCGGCTGCGGTGGCGGTTAGCGCCATGGTGCGGCGCGAAGTGTTCTTCATAGTGCTCCTCTCGGTGTGGTGCCGGCCGACCGGACCCGCCAAGACGTGCGAGGCCGAGCCGGTGACACCGACTTGTCAGAACCGCGGTCAACCGTATGAGTCGCCCCGGAGGCGTTCAAGCACCTCGCCTGCCCTCCATAACGCCATTCTCCGGCACTACCCCTAGCCGCTACAAGGCGCATGTTGGTGCGGCAGAACGCGGTCGCGATCATCGCCACTGATGTACGGGACATTGGAGCAATGTACCGCAAAAGTGTTACGCGGTTGAAACAAACGCGCCCGAGACTTGAGCGCGACTTTACTTTCTAGTATCAACTGTCAGGCTCGTCATTTCCCGACCCTTTCCCTGGTCCATAAAGTCATCAGGCAACTCGCGGCAACTGCCCGCAACAAAGGCTGGCGCCGACAGGGTCGACGCTGCTCTAATTAGGTAATGCTTACCTCACCTAATGCCGCAGGGCCCGACCCGTGGAGCGGATCCGCGAGCGCGCTCTCGAGGGCGTCCGCGAGCACGGCGGCGAATGCGCCAACGAGCACGGCGGCAAGTACGTCCGCGAACACGGCGACGATCGCACGGGATGCTCGGCCGGCGTACCGGCCGTTCGACGTAAGCGTGTCGCAGGTGCGCACGATCGGACCGCACTTCCGGCGGGTGACGTTCAGCGGCGAGGGACTGGAATGGTTCAGCACCCACGGGCATGATCAACGCATCAAGTTGCTCTTCCCGCTCGACGACGGGTATCTCACCGACGTCGGCGCACGGGACCCAGAGGTGATCCTGGGCGGTACCTGGTACGAACGATGGCGCGCGGCACCGCCGTCAAAGCGCAGTCCGTTGCGCACCTACACCGTGCGCGCCGCGCGCCCGGACCAGCGCGAGGTGGATGTAGACATGGTGGTCCACGGTGACGGCGGCCCCGCCTCCCGCTGGGTAGCCCAAGCAGAACCCGGGCAACGCCTGGTGCTCATCGGTCCCGACGCGCGCTCGCACGACTACGCCTCCGGGGCGGACTGGGCTCCTGGAGGCGCCACCGAATTGCTGCTCGCCGGGGATGAGACCGCGGCTCCGGCGATCTGTTCGATCCTGGAGAGCCTGCCTCCCCGTCGGCGTGCACAAGCATTCATCGAGGTGCCCGACGCCGGGGACGTCCTCGATGTCGCCGTGCCGCCGTCGGCGCGAATTACCTGGCTACCGCGCGGCGAGCACCCCCACGGCCATGAACTCCTCCCGGCCGTACGCAGCTGGGCGCGTGCCAACGCGTCGGTGCTCAATCGGGCCCGAGCCGTGGTCAACCAGGACCTGGAGGATGTCGACGTGGACACCGCCTTGTTGTGGGACTCCCCCGTGCTCCAGGTGCAGCCGGTGGACAGTTGCGGTCGCGGTGAGCGGTGCGGAACCGATTTCTATGCCTGGTTCGCCGGTGAAGCGGCGGTGATCAAGACGCTGCGCCGGTTGCTCGTGAGCAAGGTCGGGGTGTGCCGCCGCCGGGTGGCGTTCATGGGGTACTGGCGGCTGGGCCGCAGCGAGGGGCCCTGAACAAGCGAGAGCCCTGAACACCCGCCCCACCTACTTCCACTCCCTGCTATCCGCTGATCGGAAGCGCTGATGACCCAGACCCTGCGTCCTGCGATTGCACCGGTGACCGCCCACCGGCTGCGTGCGCGGCTGATGTGGTTGCTGGTGTGCGTGATCGCGCTGGCGGCAGTGGTGGCAGCCAGTTTGGCCCTCGGCGCCCGGGACATTCCCCTGGCCCGGGTATTCGAAGCGTTCACCGGAACGGCCACTGGTGAAACCGACCACCTGGTGGTCCTGGAACAACGCCTTCCTCGCACCCTCGTCGGGATCCTGGTCGGGGCGGCGTTGGGCCTGGCCGGAACGCTGATGCAGGGAATCACCCGCAACCCGCTTGCCGACCCGGGGTTGCTCGGTGTGAACGCCGGCGCCTCCCTTTTCGTGGTGCTGGCCATCGCCACGCTCGGTGTGACCAGCCCGGCGGGGTACATCTGGTTCGCCTTCGCCGGTGCCGCCGCAGCCACGGTGGTGGTCTACGGTGTCGCCGCGGTCGGGCGTGGCGGCGCGACGCCGGTGAAATTGGCTCTGGCCGGCATGGCGCTGACCGCGGGCGTCACCTCCGTCCTCACCCTGGTGCTACTCACCGACACCACTGCGATGAGCACCTACCGGTTCTGGGCCGTGGGTTCGTTGGCGGGGCGTGGCGCCGCGGGCACCGCGGACACGCTCGGCGCCGTGGCGCCCTTCCTCGCCGTAGGCGCCGTGCTCGCGTTCGCGTGCAGCCGATGGCTGAACGTGCTGTCCATGGGAGATGAGTTGGCCCACGGCCTCGGTGTGCACGTGCCCCGTGCCCGTGCGCTGAGCATGCTGGCCGCGGTGCTGCTCGCCGGCTCGGCAACCGCCCTTGCGGGGCCGATCGCGTTCGTGGGTCTGGTGGTGCCACACCTCATCCGGCCGCTGACCGGGCCGGACTACCGGTGGATCCTCGCCTACGCGCTCGTCCTGGGCCCCACCCTGCTCTTGGCCGCCGACGTGGTGGGCCGGCTCATCGCCCAGCCGGGCGAACTGGAGGCCGGGCTGGTGGTGGCGCTCCTCGGCGCCCCGGTGATGATCGCGATCGTACGCAAGGCCAAGGTGGCCGGCCTATGACCGCGGCCACGACTATCGCCGGCTCCAGCGGCCCCGACACGGCGGGCGCAGCGACGGACAGTCCAGGTGTGCAGGTGATCGCCGCAGTGGACCGGCACCGCCGACGGCGCACCCTCGCCGTACTCACGGTCCTCACCGGACTGGTGCTCACCGTGGCCTGGGCCAGTCTGTCCTGGGGCGGACAAGCCGGGGCGGTCCTGGACTACGCCGCCACGCTGGCCGGGGGCGGCGAGGGGTCCGGGGACTTCCGCATCGGCACGCTACGCCTGCCGCGGCTGTTGCTCGGAGGGCTGGTCGGGATCGCGTTCGGAATCGCCGGTGCACTGTTCCAATCGGTTCTGGGGAACTCCCTGGCAAGCCCGGACATCCTCGGCGTCAGCGGAGGAGGCAGCCTGGCTGCTGCCTTCGCCATCATCGTCCTGGGGTTGAGCGGGCCCGTGGTGGGCCTGGCCGCGTTCCTGGGGGCGGCGACTGTCGCGGCGGCGATCTACCTGCTGGCCTGGCGCTCCGGGGTGGCCGGTTACCGGTTCGTGCTCATCGGCGTGGGCATCGCCTTCGCCATCAACGCCGGGATCGGGTACCTGCTGACCCGCAGCGATGTCACCGATGTGCGCTCGGCGCTGGTGTGGATGGTGGGGAGCATCGGCACGCCACGATGGACGCAAGTCTTCACCTTGGCCGTGATCGTGGCCGGCCTTATTCCGCTCGTCGTCATCGCCTGTCGCGGCCTGCGCGCGCTGCAGTTGGGCGACGAACTGGCCGGCGGGCTGGGAGTGCGGGTGGAGCCTGCGCGCCTGCTCACCCTGGGCGTGGCCGTGGCGCTGGCCGCAGGTGCTACCGCGTTCGCCGGTCCGGTGGCATTCGTGGCGTTCGTCTCGGCACCGATCGCGCGCCGTCTCCTGCCCGGCGGCGGCCTGGCGATCGGGGCCTCGGCGCTGGTCGGCGCCCTGGTGGTGCTCGGCGCCGAACTCGTGAGCCAGCACCTCATTCCTAGTCTGGAGCTTCCCGTGGGGATCATCACCGGTGCCGTGGGGGCTCCCTATTTGTTGTGGCTCCTTGCCACCAGCGACGCACGGGAGGGATCAGTATGAGACCCGGCCTACCCACCCGGGCCGAACGACTCGCGGCCTCAGCGGCAAACTCGCCGGCTCGCGGCCAATCCGCGCATGCGCCCGACCGGCAATCAACCAGCGCGGCCATGGAGGCTCCCGCGGCAACACCCGGACACCATGCGGGCGCCCAGCAACACCCGCCCCCACGGGAGGCCGGCGACGTGGGCACACCCCCAGCACAGGAAGCCGGCGATGTGGGCACATCCCGGCCACGGGAAGCCGGCGAGGAAGACACCCGCCACAAGACCGGCCACGAGTTGCGAGCCAACCACCTCAGCCTGGCTTACGACACCCGCCGAGTTATCGACGACCTCAACTTGGACGTCCCGCGTGCGGCCATCACCGCGATCGTGGGCGCCAACGGCTGCGGCAAGTCAACGCTGCTGCGGGGGTTGGCCCGCCTGCTGCGGCCCATGGCCGGCCACGTGCTCCTCGACGGTGAATCAATCAGCAAATCACCGGCCCGTAAATTGGCCCGCACGATCGGGATCCTGCCGCAGAACCCGCAAGCGCCCGAGAGCATCACCGTGGTGGACCTGGTGCGCCGCGGGCGTCACCCGCACCGCTCCTGGTACCAACAGTGGGACCGGGCCGACGACGTGGCGGTTGCCGATGCGTTGCACATGACCGGAACGGTGGACCTGGCCGGGCGCCGGGTGGACGAACTGTCCGGCGGTCAGCGCCAGCGGGTTTGGATCGCGATGGCTTTGGCCCAGGATCCGGACATCCTGCTCCTGGACGAACCCACCACGTTCCTGGACGTGACCCACCAGTTGGAGGTCCTGGATCTGCTGCTGGAACTCAACCGGCAACGGTCCGGCACGGTGGTGATGGTGCTGCACGACCTGAACCTCGCCGCCCGCTACGCCGACCACCTGGTGCTGATGCGCGCAGGGGCGGTGCACGCCGTCGGCCGTCCCGATGAGGTGCTGACCGAGGAACTCATCGCCGAGACATTCGGGCTACGCGCACGGGTGGTGCCCGACCCGGTGAGCGGCGGGCCGCTGGTGGTGCCGATCGGCAAGTTCCACACCGGCAACGACCACCCCGACCACGCCGCTGCGGACCCGTTGGTGAATCCCTAGCCCGGCGCCTCCGTAGCCCGGCGACCCCGGCGGCACCATGCCGCATCGACCACCCGCCATCAAACCGATTCCTCTTCCTCACCCACCCCTCACACCCTTGGAGCCCCTGTGAATCGATCCCCGTTCCTGGCCGCCGCCGGCGCAGCCGCCCTGCTCCTGACCGCGTGCTCCGCCGGGCCCACCAACGAGGAGCCCCCCGCCGAGGGGCCCGGGGGTGACGATGCGGTCGTCGTCGATCATGCTTTCGGCAGCACGGAGATTCCTGCCGAGACCAACGACATCGTCACCCTGGGGTGGGGATCGACCGAAGCCGCACTTGCGCTCGGGGTGGTGCCGGTGGGCATCGAAGCCCAGACCTACGCCGTGGACGACAACGGTCTGCTGCCGTGGGTGAACGAGGAACTGGAAAGCCTCGGGGCTGAGCCGACGGTGCTACCGGCGACGGTGGAGGAACCGGCGTATGAGGACATCGACGCCCTGCAACCCGACCTTATCCTCGCGCCCTACTCCGGCATCACCGCCGAGCAGTACGAACTGCTCAGCCAGATCGCCCCCACCGTAGTGTTCCCGGAGGAACCGTGGACCACCCCGTGGCGGGAGGTCATCGAGATCGTGGGGACCTCGCTGGACTTGTCGGCCGAGGCGGACGAGTTGCTGGCGGACCTGGACGCCCAGTTAGCCGCGGTCGCCGAAGAGCACCCGGAGTTGGATGGCTTGTCGGTCGCCGCGATCTGGGACGTGGGCGGCACGTTCTATGTGTACAAGCCGGAGGACTCCCGGGTCGATTTCCTCCTCGACCTGGGCCTGGTGAGCGCACCGGCGGTGAGCGAACTGGACACCGGGGAGGAAACGTTCGTCTACAGCCTGTCCTACGAGCGAACCGACGAACTGGAGGCCGACCTCATCGTGAACTACGCCAGCACGCAAGAGGAGGTCGACACGTTCCTGGAGCAGTCCTATGCCCAGGCGATCCCGGCGATCCAACGGGGGGCGGTGGCCCACATCGTGGGAGACCAACTCATCAGCGCGATGTCACCGCCCACCGCGCTGTCGCTGACCTGGGGATTGGAATCATACGTGGAGGAGATCGCTGCGGCCGCCCAGCACGCGGAGTGACCAAGCAGGGATTCCGGGACGCGCAGTAATATGCGCAGGGTACGACGCCGCAGAGTAGTGCGCGGGGATCGACTCGGCGTGATCGGGCCGCTGTCGTTTTGCATCGCGGGCACGGACGGCGAGACTGACGTCATGACCTCTGCAGCTGACTTGGCGACAACTGTGACCACCACCCTGGTGCACCGGGCGGACCAGAGCCGCCAGTGGTGGCGCGATGCGGTGATCTATCAGATCTATCCCCGCTCGTTCGCCGACGCCAACGGCGATGGCATCGGCGACCTGCCCGGCATCACCGCACGGCTGGGCCACCTGGCCCGCCTCGGAGTGGACGCCGTCTGGCTCTCCCCGTTCTACCCCTCCCCGCAATACGATGCCGGCTACGACGTAGCCGACTACCGTGACGTGGATCCGATGTTCGGCACGCTCGCAGACATGGACGCGCTGCTGGCACGCGCGGAGCAGTTGGGGTTGCGGGTGATCGTGGACCTGGTCCCCAACCACACCTCCGATGCCCACCCGTGGTTCGGCGAAGCACTGGCGGGCGGACCCGGGTCCCCGGCCCGGGAGCGATACATCTTCCGGGAGGGACGCGGCCCGGACGGGTCCCAGCCGCCCACGGACTGGGAGAGTGTGTTCGGCGGGCCGGCGTGGACACGGGTCACCGAACCCGACGGGCGTCTGGGGCAGTGGTACCTGCACCTGTTCGACACCCACCAACCGGACCTGAACTGGGAGCATCCGCAGGTGCGGGAGGAGTTCCTCGATGTGCTGCGGTTCTGGACCGAACGTGGTGTGGCTGGCTTCCGCATCGACGTGGCGCACGGATTGATCAAGGACCAGTCGTTCCCGGACTGGGCCGGGCACCGGGAGATGGTCAGCGCTGAGGAGACCGCCGAGCACTCCGGCGCCCAGGCCCCGATGTGGGACCAACCGGGTGTGCACCAGGTCTACCGCCAGTGGCGGGAGTTCCTCGGCCGCTTCGACCCGGAACCCATCCTGGTCGCCGAGGCGTGGGTGGCCGACGAACACGCCCTGGCGAAGTACGTGCGACCGGACGAGATGCACCAGGCGTTCAACTTCCAGTTCCTGACCACCCCGTGGGACGCCACGCAGTTGCGCGCCACCATTCAGACCTCGCTGCGGGAGATGGACTCCGTCGGGGCGCCCACCACCTGGGTGCTGTCCAACCATGATGTGGTCCGCGCCGCCAGCCGATTGGGCTTGGCACAGACCGGCAAGGGGCCCAACGGGATCGGCGCGGAGGATCCGCAGCCGGACCACGAGTTGGGCTTGCGCCGGGCCCGAGCGGCGCTGCTGCTCATGCTCGCCCTACCGGGATCGGCGTACCTGTACCAGGGTGAGGAACTGGGGCTGCCCGAACACACCGCCCTGCCCGATGAGGTCCGGCAGGATCCCACCTTCGCCCGCACCGACGGGCAGGTAAAGGGCCGCGACGGGTGCCGAGTGCCCATCCCGTGGGAGAAGGCCGCTCCTGCCTACGGGTTCTCCCCCACCGGAGCCGCATGGTTGCCGCAACCGGAGTCCTTCGCCGACCTGGCCGCCGATGTGCAGCGCGGTGATCCCGCTTCCACCTACGAACTGGTCCGCAAGGCTTTGGGTATCCGGCGCGAGTGGAACCTGGGGTCCGGTTCGCTCGCCTGGGTGGAGGGGCTCCCGGTCGATTCCGCCAACGTGTTGACGTTCATCAACCGGGACGTGCTGGTCCTGGTGAATCTGGGCGAAGAATCGGTGCCGCTGCCGCAGGACCTGCGGGTGCTGGTGTCCTCCACCACTGCCGACGACGTGAGCCGACTCGGTCCGGATGAGGCGGTTTGGGCGGTGGTCCCCCGGGCGCAGGAGGAGGAGGACTAGACCCGAACCGTGTCACCCGCGGCCGGGGGACCGAGCCAGTTCACCGACGGCTCACCTCTCGGGCGCAAGGCACCCTCGGATGCGAGGGAGTTGCTCAGCCCCCGGAAATGCTGAGTTCGGCGTGCTGCAGCAGTCCGCGTAATTCTTCGTCCAGGTCCCGGGACTCCAACCACCCGTGCGGCAGGTGCGGCTCCCTCGGGCCACCGGCCCGGCCGCGTGGTCCTTCGGCGGGCTGGCCGGGGTAGGGCTGGTCGAGGTCGAGTGCGGCGAGGCGTTCGTCCAACTCGGCAAGGGAACTGACCATGCCGAAGGCCTGCCGGACGGAGCCGCCCACGACATAGCCTTTGAGGTACCAGGCCATGTGTTTGCGCAGTTCTCGCAGGGCTTTGCCCTCGTCGGCGAAGTGCTCGACCATGAGCACCGCGTGTTCGCGGACCACCTCGGCCACGTCTCGAAGTCCCGGACGGCGGCGCACCGGCGAGCCGGAGAATGCGGCCACCAGGTCGGTGAACAGCCACGGGCGCCCCTGGCAGCCGCGGCCCACCACGATGCCGTCGCACCCGGTGTGCTCCACCATCGCCAGCGCATCATCGGCGGACCAGATGTCCCCGTTGCCCAGCACCGGGATATCGGTGACGGCCTGTTTCAACGCTGCGATCGCGTCCCAGTTCGCGGTGCCCGAGTAATGATCGGCCGCCGTGCGCCCGTGCAGCGCCACGGCGGCCACCCCGGCGTCCTGGGCGCGCAACCCGGCGTCGAGGTAGGTGAGGTGGTCGGCGTCGATCCCCATGCGCATTTTCACCGTGACGGGTACCTGGCTGCCTTCGGTGGCACGGACCGCGGCGGAGATGATCGCCCCGAAGAGTTCGGACTTCCACGGCAGCACCGCTCCCCCGCCCTTGCGGGTCACCTTGGGGACCGGGCAGCCGAAGTTCAGATCGATGTGGTCGGCGCGATCCTCCTCCACGAGCATGCGGGTGGCCGCGCCAACCGTGGCGGGGTCCACGCCATACAGTTGCACGCTGCGCACGGCCTCGTGCTGGTCGTGGGAGATGATCCGCATCGACTCCGGGGTTCGTTCCACCAGCGCCCGAGAGGTGACCATCTCGGCCACGTACAAACCCGCCGGCGCCGGCGTCTGCAGCGCCGGTGACCCGTCGGGCAGCCCGGCGAGCCCTGCCCGGCGGCACAGCGCACGGAAGGGGGCATTGGTCACGCCGGCCATCGGAGCAAGCACCACGGGGGTGCCTACGGTGATGGGGCCGATCTGCAGCGGTTTCACGTCGTCATTCTCCCATCGCCGATGCCTGGCGGCGTGGTGAGGCAGGCCACGGCGCGAGCGCCGCATCGCTCAGCGGCCCAACTGGCGATCCGATGACCGCTCAGCGGCCCGACTCCGATCCACCGGCAGGTTCCGGGGCCACGGCTCGGGTGGCCGCACGCTCTTCGGTCTCCCTGCTTTGCGCAGATTGCCCTCGCGCTTCGATGCGCACCTTCGGATCCTCCCGCCGGCGCGCCGACCTCACCAGCACTGCCGCGATCGCGGTGGTCGCCGGGATGGCCAGCACGAGTCCGATGGAGGAAACCAGGGTGCGTACCACTTCTTCGGCGATCTCCCCGGCGGTCAGGGTGCTGGTGATCGACCGGTCGTAGAGCATCACCACCATGAGCGTGGTCATCGCGGTTCCCACGTAGGCGTACGCCAGGGTGTACACGGTGGAGGCGATGTGGTCACGGCCGATGCGCATCGCCCGGGCGAACACCGACCGCGTGGAGGCACTCGGGTTGGCGGCGTACAACTCCCACACCGCCGAGGCCTGGGTGATGGACACATCGTTCAGCGCGCCCAGCCCGGCGATGACGATCCCGCACATCAGCAGTTCCCGCAGACCCAAGCCGGGTACCATCGTGTCGAGCATGATGCCCGTGTCCGAGGTGGCACCGGAGAGCCGGGCAGCGCTCGTGGACCACCAGGACAACAGCGTGGTCACGGCCAGCCCGATGAATGTGCCCAGCAAGGCCGTCGTGGTGCGGATGGAGATCCCGTGGGCGAGATAGACCGCGAAGAACATCATCGCGCTGGCGCCCACCAACGTGGTGATCAGCGCCGGTGCCCCGGACATCAGTGCCGGCACCAAGAAGGCCACGACCACCCCCAAGGACGCCAGAAGCCCGACGATCGCCATCAAGCCTCGGATGCGGGCCACCAGGAGCACCACCAGCACGTACAGCCCGCCGAGCAAAAGTAGGGGTACATCGCGCACGAAATCGACGAAGACGTACGGACTGCCCGAGCCCATTGCCCCGGTGGTGAAGAAGACCCGGATCGTGTCCCCGGGCTCGATCCCGGCGTTGACGATCTCCGGGGGGATCTGCACCGGCACCTCGCGCTCAGTGCCGTCGTGCAGTAGCGCCAGGGCCTCCGTACCGATCTCGCCGGTAACCTCGGTGATCTGCGCGGTTGTGAAGCCGGGCCCGTCCACCGGGTTCGGTTGGGAACCCACGGGCGTCTCCCCCCGCGGCCACAACAGCGCCAACCCGACGATCGTCACCAGCAACAACGGCACCACTATGGCGAGCAGGATGCCGCGGGCCCGGCGGGCCGCTGCCGGGCTGAGGTCTAGATCGTGGTGCTCGTGACTCATCACCCACACTGTGCCTCGCACGCGGCCCGGATCCCGGCACCGGCACGCGCTTGGCACCCGTCGCGTTGACAACCATTCTCACCTTAGTGAGAATGGTTCTCATGATCAGTAGCCGGCGCGGCGCCAGCAGAACTTTTGCCAACTCGGTCGCGTGCCGGTGCACCGCGGCCCTCGCGGGGGGCGGGTTGCTGCTTGCGGGGTGCTCGGCGGATACCGCCACCGACCCCGGCTCCGACGCGGACCCCGACACCCTAACGGTCGTCACCGCGTTCTACCCACTGCACTTCCTGACCGAGCAGGTAGGCAGCGGCGTGGCGGATGCCACCGACCTCACCCCGCCCGGGGCTGATCCGCACGACTTGGAACTCTCGCCGGTGGACGTGGCCGTGATCGAACAGGCTGACGTGGTGGTCTACCTGTCCGGTTTCCAGCCTGCCGTGGAGAGCGCGGTTGATCAGGTGTCCGGGCCGGTCGAGGTCGACCTCGCCGAGGTGGTCGACCTGGTCGATACATCGTCCACGGTGCGAACGTCGGAAGGCCGCACCCAGGACGCCGACGAGCACGCGGAGGGCGACGATCACGGCCAGGCGCCCGACGCCGATCAAGGTGCCGACGACGGGCACGACGGGCACGAGCACGACGGGCACGGCGGACACGCGGACGATGCCCATGATCACGGGCCGCTCGATCCGCATTTCTGGCTCGACGCCGAGCGGATGGCCCAGGCCGCGGAAGCCGTGGCCGACGCGCTGGTCCAGGCGGCACCCGGGGAAACCGACCTGATCCGGACGAACACCGACGAACTGCGCGGAGCCCTGGAAGAACTCGACGAGCGCTACCAGTCCGAACTCGCCGGCTGCCACGATGAGGTGATGCTGGTGAGCCACCTGGCATTCGGGTACCTGGCCCAACGGTACGACCTGGCCCAGATCGGCATCGCCGGCCTCGATCCGCACGTGGAGCCCTCCCCTGCCCAGTTGGCCGAGATTCGGCGGGTGGTCCAGGCTGAAGGGGTTAGCACTATTTTCCTGGATCCACTGGCCAGTCCCCGGGTAGCCGAGGCGCTTGCCGACGAACTGGATCTGCAGGTCCTCACGTTGGATTCCCTGGAGAACCGCCACCATGACGACGCGGACTACCTGGACGTGATGGAGATGAACCTGGACGCCCTGACAGACGGGCTGGGGTGCGCATGAGCGCGATCCACACCACGCACTTGGACGTGCACCTGGGCGGGGCACAGATCCTGCACGACGTGTCGATGCGGGTGAACGTCGGAGAGGTCGTGGCGGTGATGGGCGCCAACGGCTCCGGCAAGTCCACCTTGCTGCGGGCCTGCCTGGGCCTGCTGCCGAGCAGTTCCGGGCAGGTGCATCTGCTGGGCCAGCCGCTGGGCCCGACGGTGCCGTGGCACAAGATCGGCTACGTGCCCCAACGCACCCCCCAGGCATCCGGGGTACCCGCCACCGCCGAGGAGGTGGTGCGCACCGGGTTGCTCTCCCGCCGCCGCTGGTGGGTAGGCCGGTCGGGGCGGCAGGCCACGGTGCGAGCACTGGCCTCGGTGGGGATGAGCCGACGGCGCAACCAGGCTTGGCATGAACTGTCCGGCGGGCAACAACAACGCGTGGCGATCGCCCGGGCGCTGGTACGCCAACCCGAACTGCTCCTGCTCGATGAACCGATGGCCGGCGTGGACAAACCCAGCCAGGGGGTGTTCGCGGATCTGCTCGGTGAGTTGAAAGCGCAGCGCCTGACGACGGTGGTGGTGCTGCACGAACTCGGCGTGCTGCGCCCGCTGATCGACCGGGCCGTGGTGATCCGCCGCGGGCGCCTGGTTCACGACGGTGACCCGCCGGCGGCCGCCCTCGGCAATGATTTCCCGGACCATGACCACTTACACCAGGACCACGGGGAGTACGACGTGGAACCCGAACCGCACCAGACGACGCTGCCATGACGCGCAAGACACCTTGCCGGGAGATGAGCGATGACTGAGGGCGTCAGCCTCTGGGACCAGTTCGCCGCGCTCCTGGCCAGCCCGATGACCCAGCGGTCCCTCCTGGCCGCGCTCATCGTCGGCGTAGCCGCACCGGTGATCGGCACCTACCTGGTACAGCGGCGCCTGTCGTTGCTCGGCGACGGGATCGGCCACGTGGCCTTGACCGGAGTGGCGCTGGGCTGGCTGGTTGGCGCTGCGACCGGGGCGACGGACCTGGAAGCCTACGCGGTACCCGGTGCCATGATCGCCGCGGTTGCCGGTGCCATCATGATCGAGGTGGTGCGCGGCCGCGGGCAAACCAGCGGGGACGTGGCACTGGCACTGCTGTTCTACGGGGGGATCGCCGGGGGCGTGGTGATCATCGGCATCGCCGGTGGCACCAACGCCAACCTGATGGCCTACCTCTTCGGATCGCTGGCGACCGTCTCCTCCGGCGACCTGGTGGTGACCCTGATCATGTCCGCCGGCATCCTCGCCGTCGGGCTCGGGCTGCGCACCGCGCTGTTCGCCGTGTGCCAGGACGAGGAGTTCGCCCGCTCCACCGGCTTGCCGGTGCGTGCGATGACCATCCTCATCGCGGTGGTGGCCGCACTGACCGTGACGGTCGCGATGCGCGTGGTGGGTCTGCTGCTGGTCTCGGCGTTGATGATCGTGCCGGTGGCGGTGGCGCAGTTGATCACCTCCTCCTTCCATCGCACGATGGTGCTGGCGATGGGCATCGGCGCAGTGGTCTGCGTGACCGGGCTCACCATCACGTTCTTTCACCGGTTGGCGCCAGGTGCGATGATCGTGGTGGTGGCGATCGGTCTGTACGCGCTGGTGGCGATCGTGCGACCGCTGGTGCAGGCCCCCCGGCACCGGCGCACCCGGACCGAACACGCGATGCCCGACGACGCCGACCTACAGCCCCTGACGCAGGAGAAGTGAGACCCATGCAGCGCATGACCCGCCAGCGGGCCGCTGTGGTGGAGGTGCTCGCCGACTCCGAGGAGTTCCGCACCGCCCAGGAACTGCACGACATGGTCCGCGGCCAGGGCCACTCGGTGGGATTGGCAACGGTGTACCGCACCATGCAGGCCATGGTTTCCGCCGGCGAGGTGGACGTGCTGCGCAACGCCGAGGGCGAGGCCATGTACCGCCGGTGCGAGCGCACCGAACACCATCACCATCTGTTGTGCCGTGACTGCGGACGCACCGAGGAGATCGACGCTGCGCTCGTGGAACAATGGGCCGAGAGCGTGGGGCGGGCTCACCGGTTCAGCAATATCGAACACACCGCGGAGTTGTTCGGCACCTGCGCCGACTGCGCGGCGGATGAGGACTCATGAGCAACTTCCTGAGCGAGGGTCCGTTCTGGGCGGTGTTCATCGTCCTATTCATCGGGGCGATGTTGCGCGGGCAGTTGCTGTACTGGATCGGGCGGATCCCCACCGAGCAGGCGCTGAAACGCACCGCTCCCACCAGCGGGTGGCAGTACAAGGTGCATCGATGGCTGTCGGATGGTGGTGCCGACGCGGGGGTGCGGTCGATCCAACGGTGGGGTCTGCCGATCGTGTCGTTGTGTTATCTCACCGTTGGATTCCAGTCGCTCGTGCAGGCCGCCGCAGGAATGCTCCGCACGCCCCTGCACTGGTACGTCCTGGCGCAGATTCCCGGGGCGCTCGCCTGGGGGTTCATCTACTCCACCATCGGTTTCGCGATGTGGGCGGCGCTGGCCGCTGCCGCCGCGGGAAGCCCCTGGGGCATCGCGATCATCGCTGCGGTGCTGCTGACCGTGGTGTTGCTGGTCGTCCGTCGGCGTCGCCGCCGGGCGCCGGCAGAGGCGTCCGACGGCGACGTGCGAACCGATTCCTCCGCCGCACCTCGGTCCTGATCCCCGGTCGTGGACCTCGGCCCGCTGGGCCCTGTGCCGGCCCTCATCCTGCGGGTGACCTGGTCCGCGGTCGCAGCCGTGGTTCAGCCGGTTATCGGTTCTGCCCATCGCGCCGGGGCTGGTCCACCGCGGCCCCGTAGCGCCGGTCTCGGCGGGCATACTCGGCGGCGGCCGCCCAGAGGTCACGGCGGTCCACCTCCGGCCAGGGCTTGTCCAAGAACACCATCTCGGCATACGCGGCCTGCCAGATCAGGAAGTTGGAGGCGCGTTGCTCCCCGCCGGTGCGCAGTAACAGGTCGACGTCGGGCATGTCGGGTTCATCGAGGTAGCCGGCCAGGGTCCGTTCGGTGATCCGGTCCGGGTTGACCTTCCCCGCGACGGCGTCCCGGGCCAGTGCGGCTGCGGCGTCGGCGATCTCCGCTCGACCGCCGTAGTTCACGCACATCGTGAGCGTGCATACCGTGTTCCCGGCGGTGAGCCGCTCGGCCTCTTCCAGTTCGGTGATCACGCTGCGCCACAACCGCGGGCGGCGGCCGGCCCACCGTACCCGCACGCCCCATTCGTTCATCTCATCCCGCCTGCGGCGCAGCACGTCCCGGTTGAACCCCATGAGGAACCGCACCTCGGCCGGAGACCGTTTCCAATTCTCGGTGGAGAAGGCGTAGGCGCTGATGTGGCTGATCCCCACTTCGATGGCGCCGGCCACCACGTCCAGCAGCACCGCCTCCCCGGCGGCGTGCCCGGCGGTGCGGGGCAGGCCGCGGGCGTTGGCCCACCGGCCGTTACCGTCCATGATGATCGCCACGTGCCGCGGGATCCGTTCGGCGGGTAAGGCGGGTGGCTCGGCCCCGGAGGGGTGCGGCGGGGGCGGATGCGGCCGGCTCACACCCGCTCCACCAACCGCAGCGAACGGAGTTGTCGCTCCAGGTGCCATTGGGTGTAGACCGCCACGAAGCCGGAAGCCTCCTTGCGGTGCCGCTCCTCGGAGGCATCGGCTACCGGCCAGTCCCCGGTGAGCAGGGCGGCCAGCAGTTGCACGGTTTCCGGTGCCGGTGCGGCTGCCCCCGGCGGCCGGCAAGTGGTGCAGACCATCCCGCCCATCGCCGGGGCGAAGGCTCGGTGCGCGCCGGGTGCTTGGCAGCGGGCGCAGTCGGTGAAGCTCGGCGCCCATCCGGCGATCGCCAGGGCGCGCAGCAGGTAGGAGTCCAACACCAGGGTGGCGGCGTGGGCGCGTTCGGCCAACGCACGCAAGGCACCGGCAAGAAGCAGGAACTGTTGCGTGGCCGGTTCCTTCTCGATCTCGGTGAGCCGGCCGGCCGTCTCCACCATCGCGGTGCCGGTGGTGAACAGGGAGTAGTCCGCGCTGATGTTACGTCCGTGCGGGGCGATGGTATCCACCTGGGTCACGATGTCCAGGTTGCGTCCGGCGTACAACTGTATGTCGATCAGGCTGAACGGTTCCAGGCGGGCCCCGAACTTCGAGGAGGTGCGGCGAACCCCTTTGGCTACCGCCCGGACCTGGCCGGTATGCCGGGTGAGCATGGTGACGATCCGGTCGGCCTCACCCAACTTGTGGGTGCGCAGCACAATGGCCTCATCCCGGTACGTTCGCACTCCCCCATTGTCTCCCATGTACCCGCCGGTAGCCCGGTGGCATGCCGACGGGCCCACGGACTGACGCGGCCAAGGCAGCGACGCAGCCGATCGCGGGATCGGCCGCTTCGCCTGCCCCGGCGTTCCGGGCTCAGCGCATCGCGCGGTTGGCCGCCGAGATGATCGCCTGGAAGGAGGCGGTGGTGATCGAGGGATCGATGCCCACGCCCCACAGCACCTCGTCCCCCACCTCGCACTCCACGTAGGCCGCCGCCGAGGCGTCCCCGCCGGCGGACAACGCGTGCTCGTGGTACGCCAACACCCGCAGATCCACCCCGCGCTTGCTCAGCAGGTCCACGAAAGCGGCCACCGGACCGTTGCCCTGCCCGGTGAGTTCCACCTCTTGGCCCCCATCGTGCAGGGTGGCGGTCAACTGATCATCGCTACCTTCTCCCGGAGAGACCACGGAGGTGGCTCCCAGGGAGAACCGGCCCCAGGGTCGGCGGCCCGAGCCGGGCGCGGCCGGGAGATACTCATCGCAGAAGATGTCCCACAACTCCTCGGCGGTGACCTCCTTGCCGCCGGAGTCGGTGTGCTCCTGAACGATTTGGGAGAACTCGATCTGCAACCTGCGCGGCAGATCCAGGCTGTGGGTGGAGGAGAGCAGGTAGGCCACGCCACCCTTACCCGACTGGGAGTTCACCCGGATCACCGCTTCGTAGGTACGCCCCACATCTCGGGGGTCCACCGGCAGGTAGGGCACGTCCCAGATGATCTCCTCCGAGTTCGCCCCCTGGGCGA
>Ga0209487_1000297_pt1 | contig 44807 bp, 45 predicted proteins | sample Poulit2012_FD_187524 | JGI IMG/M metagenome (GOLD analysis project Ga0209487, IMG submission 187524) | Agricultural soil microbial communities from Georgia to study Nitrogen management - Poultry litter 2012 (SPAdes) (version 2) | ecosystem: Environmental > Terrestrial > Soil > Agricultural land... | reverse complement strand
CCCTGGCCATTGACCATGATGCCGCGAACATGGCTGGCCGGGGGATAGAAGGGCAGGCAGACAAAGCCTTCATTCATGTTGATGGCATTGCCGCCGGCTCCCTGCCCCAGGCGAATGCCGGTGCCATCGTCGCCGGGATTGCCCAGCGGAGTGTTGATCCGCGCGAGCCAGGGCGCGTGCTGGTGCAGCATGGTCTCGTTGAAGATGAAGCCCCCCGCGCAGAGAATGACTCCGCGCCGGGCCCGGATGGCCTGGATCTGGCCATCGATCCGGGCCATCACTCCCACGACCCGCCGGCCATCGAGGATGGTGGTCAGCACTCGGGCATTGCACAGCACCCGGGCCGAGGTCTCGGCCAGGGCCGTCATCAACGCCTCGATCAGGGCGGCGCCCCCGCCCTCGCCCGGGGCCCTGGGCTTGTGGCCCCGGGGCGCCGGTCGGGCCAGCTCGGCATAGTCGGTGCAGGCCTCGTTGCCGCTGTAGATCAGCCCCTCCTCGCCGGGGGTGTTGGTGTCCTTTTCCGGATAGTAGACCGGGTTGAACTCCACCCCCATGGCCTCCAGCCAGGCGTACTGCTCCAGGCTGCCCTCGCAGTAGCGCCGGACCTTTTCCTCGTCGGCATTGGGTCCCGCCGAGGCCAGCACATAGCGGTACATGTCCTCGGGGTGGTCCTCAATGCCGCAGGCCTGCTGGACGGGGGTTCCCCCGCCCAGGTAGATCAGCCCACCGGCCAGGGCCGTGGTCCCCCCGGCCCCGCCGCCCAGCTCCAGAGCCAGCACCTCGGCCCCGGCGTGGGCAGCCTCCAGGGCGGCACTGCAGCCCGCTGCTCCGAGGCCCACCACCACCACATCGGCCTCGGCCTGCCACTGTGTGACGCGGTCGGCGGGCACCGGCCGACACGGATCCAGTCGCGCCATGACCTTCCTCCGTCAGGCCCCGAGGGGCGGGTAGTCCGTATAGCCCTTCGCCCCGGGGGTGTAGACGGTGGCCAGATCGAACTCGGCCAGCTCGGCCCCCTGGCGGAAGCGCTCCACCAGATCGGGGTTGGCGATGAAGGGACGGCCAAAGGACACGGCCTCGCCCTCGCCGGCGGCCAGGGCGGCACTGGCCTCGTCCCGGGTGTAGCTCTCGTTGATAATGAGCGGGCCGCCAAAGTGCTCTCTGCCCAGGGCCAGATTGTCCACCGGCCCCTGGGGCATGCGGATGACATGGAGCCAGGCCAGCCCCATGGGACGCACCGCATCCAGCAGGGCAGCAAAGGTTTCCCGGGGGTTGTCGTCGTGGAGGTCGTTGAAGGGGTTGCCCGGACAGATGCGCATGCCTACCCGGCCCGGGCCGGCCACTTCGGCCATGGCCTCCAGGGTCTCCACCACGAAGCGGATGCGGTTGGCCAGACTGCCGCCGTAGCGATCCGTGCGCTGGTTGGTGCCGGTGGACAGGAACTGGGCCGGCAGATAGCCGGAGGTGCAGTGCAGCTCGACGGCATCAAAGCCGGCCTCGAAGGCATGGGCCGTGGCCTGGCGGTATTCCCCGATGACTTCGACCACTTCCTCGGTCGTCAGGGCCCTGGGCTGGCCCAGGTCCTGCATGCCGGCGGTATCGGTATAGATCTGCCCCTTGGCCCGCAGGGCGGAGGGGGCGACGATCTCAGCGCCCTCCAGCTGGTTGTCGGGGTGGGCAATGCGGCCACAGTGCATGATCTGCAGGGCGATGCGCCCGCCCTCGCCATGCACTGCCTCCACCACCCGGCGCCAGCCCGCCACCTGCTCGGGCGTGTGGATGCCCGGCGTGCGGCAATAGCCCTTGCCATTGGCCGAGGGCTGGGCGCCCTCGGTGATGATCAGGCCCGCCGTGGCTCGCTGGCGGTAGTATTCCACGGAGAGCTCGGTGGGCACATCGCCCTCGCCGGCCCGAGAGCGGGTCATGGGAGCCATGACGATGCGGTTGTTCAGCTGGACATCGCCCAGCGTGCCGGAAGCAAACAGATGGGGCATGACTACTCCACTTCAAGACCGAAAACGTTGTAGATCGAAATCCTCAGCGCACGCGGATGCGGGGCCAGGGGGCGTTGCGACGCATGGTTTCCAGAAACTCGTCCAGCGGGGCGGGCTCGGCCACCTCCGGCTCGCCCTGGGGAGGATGGGCCCAGAATTCCCGCCAGGAGGGAAAGATCTCGTGCCAGGCCCCCGAGTAGGGCTCCCTGCCGGGCCAGCGCATCTTCATGTCGCCCAGCGGCGGCTTGTTGAGGTCGGTGGCATACCAGTAACAGGGCATGCGGCGGCGGAAATACCAGCGCCCGTCGATGCGCTCGTAGGCGTCCCAGTACAGCATTTGCATGATGACCCACTCGGGGCCGGTCTCATGCTCGTTCTTGGAATAGACCACGCCGATGGCGTTGTCGGCATCCTTGAACTCGATGATGTGCCCCCCGATGTGGTGGGAGGTGCCGGTAAACTGGTTGCGCAGGGTGTCGTCCAGCCAGGCCTTGAGGTGGGCCCGGCCGACCTGGTCGCGGCTGACGCGAATGTCCTCGGCGAACAGGTTGACGTGGGCATCCAGGTCGCGCATGTCCAGGCTCAGGGCGTACTTGGCCGGCAACATGCGAATTTCTTCCATCGACTCCAGCCGGTCGATGCGGGCCAGCAGATCCTTGTCAGCAGCCATGCTCTACTCCAGTTGCAGCAAACGGGTGGAGTGCAGCCCGGGGCGCTGCACTCCGAGAGGAAAGGGGCGGCTCACTCGCTCCAGTCCGCCGGGCCGTTGTACAGGTCGCACATGCGGCCGCCATCGACGATCAGCTCCTGGCCGGTGACATAGGAGGACTCGTCGCTGGCCATAAACAGGATGGCGTTGGCGCACTCCCGCGGGTCGCCGATGCGGCCCAGCGGGATCAGCTTGGCGGTTTCGGACTGGGCCTCTTCGGTGGGCAGCACGGCCTGGGTGGGGGGCGTCAGGAAGGCCCCGGGGACAATGCTGTTCACCCGGATGTTGGCAGAGGCTCCCTCCACCGCCGCGGTGCGGGTCATGTTGAGCACCGCCGCCTTGGCCGCACCGTAGCCCGCCGTGCCCGGGGTGCCCCGCAGGCCCAGTACCGAGGAGACGTTGACGATGCTGCCACCGCCCTGCCGGCGCATGTGGGGCATGGCGGCCCGCATCAGAAAGAAGGTGCCGTCGACGGTGACCCGGAAGTTCTGATGCCACACCTTGGTGGTCATGCCATCCACCATGCCCGGCACCATCAGCACGGCGTTGTTGACCACGATGTCCAGCCGGTCGTGCTGGTCCACCAGGCGCTGGACCAGCTCGTTGACCGCCTCTTCATCGGACACGTCCAGGGGCTCGACCTGGGCCCGTCCGCCGGCCTTGCCGATCTCGTCGGCCACCCCCTGCAACGGCTCCCTGCGGCGGCCGCAGAGCACCACCAGGGCCCCCTCCTCGGCAAAGCGGCGGGCGGTGGCGGCGCCGATGCCGGTGCCGGCGCCGGTGATGAGGGCAATCTTGTTGGCGAGACGTTGGCTCATGGGTTTCTCCTTGAAAGTTCGATTCCGCACCCCTCGGGCACGGCCTTACAGCATGTACATGCCACCGTTGGCGCACAGCGCCTGGCCGGTGACGTAGGAGGCCTCGTCGCTGGCCAGCCAGGCCACGGCCCGAGCCACTTCCTCGGGCTGGGCCAGCCGCTGCAGGGGCACGCGACTGGCCATGGACTGCTGCCACTCGGGGGCAATGCCCGCCATGGCCGGAGTCAGGGTCGGACCCGGCACCACCGCGTTGACGCGGATGCCCCGGCTGCCGGTCTCCTCGGCCAGGGCGCGGGTCAGGCCCAGGATGGCGGCCTTGGTGGCGCAGTAGTGGGTGCCTCCCTCGCCGGTGTAGGCCGAGGTCGAGGAAATGCTCACGATGCTGCCGGCGATGTCCTCGCGGCTCATGATCCGCAGCGCCTCCCGGCAACAGTAAAAGGTACCGTTCAGGTTGACGTCGACCACGGCCTGCCAGCCCTCGTCGCCCATGTCGATGGTCTGATCGGCGTGGACGGTGGGGGCCTCGCCCCGCTCCAGCTGGGCCATGCGCTCTGCCAGGCGCTGCTGATAGAGATCGAAGCCGTCCCCGGGGGCCTGGCCGATGCCGGCATTGTTGACCAGCACGCTCACCGGCCCCAGGGCCTCGACCACCTCGGCGAAAACGCGACGCACTTCCCCGCTCTGACTGACATTGCAGGCCCAGGCCTGAACCCGGGCCCCGGCGACCTCGTCGGCGATGCTCCGGGCCGTGGCTTCAGCGCTCTCCTGCTTCAGGTCCAGCACTGCCACCGCGGCCCCCTCGGCCGCCAGCAGCCGGGCAGTCGCCTGGCCGATGCCCTGGCCCGCTCCGGTGACCACGGCCACCTTGTCTCGTAGACGCATTCCGTACTCCATTCAGGTGATTCACTCAAGGGTCGGGGCCGCTCGCGCCTGCCCTCACTGCCGCTACAAACGGGTCGGCAGATCGCCACTCCATACCACATCGAGGTGGCGGTGGGCATATTTCCAGCGCCCCTCGCTGCGCACGATCAACTCCTGGTAGCGAACGCCCATGTCCATCTTGCGCTGGACCCCGTCGACCCGGTAGAGGTGGGAGGCGACGCTCCAGGTCTCGCCCTCGTAGCGCTCCCCCTGCCACTGCCCGCAGCTCTGGCCCACCAGGTGGAAGGTGCGGTCATAGTGCCGCAATGCCTCCAGCGCGGCGATGAACTCTTCCCGGGAGCGGGATTCAAACCCCTCGCCGCGCTGGTGGAAATCCGGCGTCAGAATGGCCTCGAAGCCAGTGAGGTCGAAGTCATCCACCAGCCGGGCATAGTCGGCGGCCAGCTGGCGGACCACGTTCATGTCGGCCATGGCTCAGCCTCCGTAGCGCTGCTTTGCCTCGACGCAGCGCTCGAGAAACTCGCTCATCTGCCCCGGTTCCCGGACAAAGACGATGGGCAGGATCTCAATGTGGGTGGCGCCGGCCTCCAGCATCTCGGGAATGGTCGCCAGGCTGGCCTCCAGGTCCATGTTGCCGTCGCCGTCCACCCGGGTCTGGACCATGGCCCGAACCGACAGCTCGTCGGGATCCCGGCCCGCCTGTTCAAAGGCCTGGCGCAGCGCCTGGATGTTCGGCCCGTAGACGGCGGGGTCCTGCTCGATGGGAATCCAGCCGTCCGCCGCCTCGGCAATGCGCGGCCGGTTGGTCTCGGAGGCCGCCAGGCCCACCCAGCAGGGAATGCTGCCCCGCACCGGGGCCGGTCGGGAGTAGACATCGGCAAAGCGCACCGTCTCCCCCTCGAAGCGAGCCGGGGCATCCCGCCACAGGGTCTTCATCGCCTGGATCTGCTCGAACAGGGCCCGGCGGCGGCCCCGGAAGGGCAGCCCCGAGGCCAGGTATTCCTCTTCCTGCCAGCCGGTGCCCAGGCCCAGCACCAGACGCCCACCGGATAGCACATCCAGCGTGGCGGCCTGCTTGGCCAGCAGCACCGCCGAGCGCAGCGGGCCGATCAGGATGCCCTGGGAGAGCTCGATGCGCTCGGTCTGGCCCGCCAGCACCGACAGGGTGACCATGGGCTCCAGCCAGGGGTGGTCCGGCGGGGTCATGAATTCGCCATAGGGATAGCGGTCCAGCCGCTCCCCCATGACCACGTGGTCGGTGATGACCAGCTGGTCAAAGCCCGCCTTCTCGGCCTCCTGCGCCACCGGCCCCAGGCTGCGCGGGTCTCCGCCGTACAGCTGTTCGATGCCGTAGATGCCCATGCAGAGCTTGAACGTCGACATGCTTCCCTCTCCCGTTGTCCGACCGTCAGGACGCCGCCGCGGCGGGGAATACCAACCCTGTTCGCCCGCGGCCCGCGCAATCAGGTCATGGTGCGCCACCCGCCGGTGGATGCCAAGTGCTCGCCCGCGATCCCCCCGGACCGGTTTGGTCTGTTTGACCGCGGCCGGGCCGTCTTGATCATCGCGGACAGACCGGCCACCATATCGGCATTCGCAGGCCCCTGCACCCAGACGAGACCGCCATGCTGCTGAAGTGGATGATGAGCCCCCGGGGGCTGGCCCTGGACCGCTGGCTGGTCCGGCACACCGGCCACTCCCTGCTGAACCGGCTGTTTGCCCGGCAGGCGGGGTTTCCCCCCCAGCCGGCCCTGCTGCTGATCGCCACCGGACGACGCAGCGGCCAGCCCCGGGCCGTAGCCCTGCCCTGCCGCAGCCACGGCGACGGCTGGCTGCTGGCGGGCTCCATGGGGGGCGCACCGGTGGACCCCCACTGGATCCGGAACCTCCGCGCCCACCCCACGGCCCGGGTGTTCGTCAGGCGGCGTCCCCACCAGGTCCGGGCACGCTTCCTGTCCGGCAGCGAATACCAGCGGGAGTGGCAGCAGCTCTGCGCCGCCATTCCCACCTATGCCCAGTACCAGGCCCTGGCGGCTCCCCACCGGGACATTCCGCTGGTCGTCCTGGAACCAGTGGCCTGACCCCTACTCACAGGATCGAGAGAGCACTTCATGAAACTAGAGACCCTGGCGCTGCACGCGGGCTTTTCCGGCGACCCCACCACCCACGCGGCCACCACGCCGATCTACCAGACCACGTCCTATACCTTCGACGACACCCAGCACGGGGCCGACCTGTTCAACCTGAAGGTGCCGGGCAACATCTACACCCGCATCACCAACCCCACCAATGCCGTGCTGGAAGAGAGAGTGACCCGGCTGGAGGGGGGCGTGGGGGCCCTGGCCCTGGCCTCGGGCATGGCGGCCATCACCTATGCTCTCCAGGCCATCTGCCGCGCGGGGCACAACATCGTCTCCACCAGCCAGGTCTATGGGGGCACCTACAACCTGTTTGCCCACACCCTGCCCAACCAGGGCCTGGAAACCCGCTTTGTCGACCACGATGATTTCGATGCCCTCGAGCAGGCCATCGACGAAAACACCCGGGCGCTGTTTTGCGAATCCATCGGCAACCCGGCGGGCAACGTGGTGGACATCGCCCGCTGGGCCGAGATCGGCCTGCGCCATGGCGTTCCCCTGATCGTCGACAATACCGTGGCCACGCCCTTTCTCTGCCGCCCCTTCGAGCATGGCGCCGCCATCGTCGTGCACTCGCTGACCAAGTACATGGGCGGCCACGGCACCACCCTGGGCGGCATCATCGTCGACTCCGGCCAGTTTGACTGGGCAGCGCACAAGGACCGCTTCCCCATGCTCAACGAGCCCGACCCCTCCTACCACGGAGTGGTCTACACCGAGGCCCTGGGCGCGGCGGCCTACATCGGGCGCTGCCGGGTGGTGCCCCTGCGCAACATGGGCGCCGCCCTGTCTCCCTTCAATGCCTTTCAGATCATGCAGGGGCTGGAGACCCTGGGGCTGCGGATGGAGCGCCACTGCGAGAACACCGAGCAGGTCGCCCGCTTTCTCCAGGAACATCCCCGGGTGGAATGGGTTCAGTACGCCGCCCTGCCGGACAGCCCCTACCATGAAACCTGCCGCCGGATCTGCGGAGGCAAGGCCTCGGGCATCGTCAGCTTCGGCATCCGGGGCGGCCGGGAGGCCGGGGTTCGCTTCATCGATGCCCTGAAGATGATCTATCGGCTGGTCAACATCGGCGACGCCAAGTCCCTGGCCTGCCACCCCGCCTCGACCACCCACCGGCAGCTGTCGCCGGAGGAGCTGGCCAGCGCCGGGGTCAGCGAGGAGCTGGTCCGCCTGTCCATCGGCATCGAACACATCGACGACATCATCGCCGACATCGCCCAGGCTCTGGACGCCACCCACTGAACGCACTGCGCCGGGGTCGGTTGCCCGAACCCCGGCGGGGTGGACCGCCCGTCCCCGGACCGCTGCCGGGGCGGGGGGTCGGCTCGCTCAGGCCTGGCCGTCCAGGTGGGTCTCGATCCAGTCCAGCATCATGCCGTAGGTGCTCTCGAGAATTTCGCGAACCTCGGCCTCGCTCATGCCCGCGGGCGTGGCCCGGCTGCGCCAGTCGATGCGGCAGCGCCCCTCGCCCAGGGGGGTCACCTCGGCGGAGGCCCGGTAGTCGGAGACCGGCATGGGGTTGTTGCCGGGAATGCTGTATTCCAGGTAGCGCCGCTCGCTGTCCAGCACTTCCAGCTGCTCGTCGATGGAGTTGGGCCCATCGTCCATGTAGATCTTGCGCACCATGCCCACCCCCTGGCCCTCGACCTCCAGCCTGGGGATGCCGGGTGCCCAGCTCATGTTGCCGAAATCGGCCAGCAGTGCCCAAACTGCGTCGGCGCCGTGTTGCAGTTCACGTTGTACATGGACTTCCATTCTCGTGCTCCTCGGTTGTGGTGTTGCACGGGGTGAAGACTAGCCCGTCGCCGCGCGCTGGCGGTTGTTGGCCGGCCCCCAGTAGGCTTGCATGCTGTGGATCAGACCCTGCTCGTCCAGGTGAAAGACGTCGATGATGTCGGTCTCGTGGCGGGTGGTGCCCCGCTCGGCGCTGGCCCGAAAGGGAAAGGCCACGGCCCGGCCCGAGACCCGCAAAGGCCCGGTCAGCTCGCCGAGGATGGGCTGGGTCAAGGCTCGGCGATAGAAGCGCTCGATGGCCTCCCGGCCGACGACGGGCTCGCTGCCCACCGGGTCCTCCAGCGTGGCCTCCTCGGCATAGAGTTCCACGATGGCGGCCCAGTCCCGTCTGCGCAGGGCATTCAGGTAGCGGTCCACCACTCTCTGGGCCTGGCCAAACGTCAGGCTGCTCATGTCTGTTCCCTCCTGGCTGAATCCCTGGCTGGCAGGCCGTGCAACCGCCTCACTCGGAGAGCTCCGCCTCGCGGCAGCCCTGGTCCACCAGAGCTTGGCGGATCTTCTCCGCCGCAGCCGCCAGCTCCTCGGCACCGGCGGCCCGGGCCCGGGCGAAGCTGAAGTCGCTCATGGCATCGATGGGATAGAGATGGATATGGGTATGGGGGACTTCCAGCCCGACCAGCGCCATGCCCACCCGCCGGCTGGGAAAGGCCACCTTGAGGCCCCGGGCGATGCGCTGGGCGACGACCATCAGGTGACAGGCCAGCTCCTCCGGCAGGTCGTCCCAGTGGTCCACCTCCTCCCGGGGAATCACCAGTACGTGACCGGGCCGAATGGGCTCGATGGTCATGATGGCAAAGGCCCTGTCGTCCTTCCAGACAAAGTGGCCGGGCAGCTCACCGGCGAGAATGCTGCTGAATACACTGGCCATGGCACCTCCTGCTTCAAAAATCCACCGGAGTATACCAAGGCGCCGTCGGAATTGATCCCGGTCCCGCAGCCCCTCTGGGCGGCAAAGAATGGCACAATGAGAAGGTCTGAACACGGGAGAGTCCACCATGCACAGTCCACGTTCTTTCGGAGCGGGCGCCGCAGCGCTTCGCGGGGCGACGATGCTGGCCCTGGCCCTGTTGATGGGTGCCTGCGCCTCGCAGAAGGCTCCGCCGGCAGCGCCTGCCCCACCCGCCATCGAGACGACCCCGGACGCGAGCCGGATCAGCGGCGCCCTGCTGGTGGAGCCCAGGCCCCTCCACCAGGCCCAGCAACGACTGGACCAGGCCAGAACCCTGCTGGATCGCCGGCGCGATGACCAGGCCCGGGTCGCCCTCAACCTGGCCCAGGCCGAGGCCCAGCTGGCCCGGGGCCTGGCCGGGGAGAACGACGAGGCGCGCAGGGCTGCAAAAGAGCTGGAGCGGCAGATCCGGACCCTGCGCAAGGAGCTGTCGCGCCGCGCCGGCAAGCGCTGAGGCCATCAGGACTCGTCGAGCCAGGCCGCCACGGCGGCCCGCAGCTGCGCCACCAGTTCGGCCCGGCCCGTCAGGCCCAGCCGGGCCACCACCTCCGCATCGTCCCGGTGCTGAACCAGGCGCAGCACGACCAGGTCCCGCCAGGTGGGGGGCAGGGGCTCGCGCCGGGCCAGGCGATGGCGGGCCCAGCCCACCAGGGCCGGCAGGCAGTTCAGCAGCGGACGACCGGCGACAAAGGCCACCAGCTGGCGCCGGGCCCGGGGTCCTGGCGGGTCGTGGCAGTCCTCGCCGCCGGCGAACAGGGCCGCCACCACCGCCGGTTCCAGCCCCCGCCAGGCATCCACCATCAGCACCGGCAGCCCGGCCTGAAACTCTGCCCGGGCACACTCCAGCCAGGGCACCGCCGCCGGGCTCAGGGCCCGGACCACCTGCAGCGCGGGGGCACCGCTGGCAGCATCCCGCCGGTGGCCCAGCCGCACCGGGACCAGCCCGGCCCGGTGCCAGAACGGCACCACGTCCTCGTCCAGGGCAAAGGAAGAGCCCAGCCAGTCCAGCCCCTCGCTGCGAGCCTGCTGCTCGATGGCCGCCAGCAATTTTCGCCCCAGCCCGCGCCGCCGCAGATCGGCGTGCACCGCGATGCGCACCACCCTCAGCCCCCGCTGCCGGGCCGCGGCCACCTGGTCGGCATGCCAGGCCAGGCTCTGGGCCAGCAGATGTCCGCGCACCCGCCGCTGCCCCCGGGCCACCGCCTCGGCCAGCTCCCGGGACAGCCCCCCCTCGCTGGCCACCAGGGCCGCGGCGGCCAGTGGCCCGCCCTCGCCCTGGCTCAGGGTCCACACCGCCTGCTGCGGGGCATCCAGCAGCTCCCTCAAATCCGTTGGAGTGGTCCGGTAATGAGCCGCCACCAGCAGGCCGAACAGGCTGCGCAGCCGGGCTTCGTCAGCCACCAGTGCATCGCGGTCCAGTTGCTGGCACCGCCAGGATGTCGTCTCCGGCAGCAGCGGGTCGGGCTCGGCATCCAGCAACAGGGCGCGAAACAGCAGGCGCTCCAGGGGATCGTCGGCCGCCCAGCGCAGGGGTTCGCTGAGCCGCTGCCGGCGCCAGCGGGGAGTGTGCCGGTCCATCCACCGGGTCAATCTGAGGTCGACGCCGCGGCCACTGCCCTCGTAGCCATGCACCGTGCTGGCCAGCACCACCCTGGGCGTCCGCAGCAGACGCTGCAGCACCCCCAGGGGCAGGGCGGCGGCCTCGTCCACCAGCAACAGCGGCACCTCGGGGTCCACCTGATCCGGCGGCAGCCAGTGCAGACGCCGCGATCCCTCGCCGAGTTCATGGCCGCGGCGCCGGGCCTCGGGCCAGCACTGGGCGGCCTGCCGAAACAGGGTGTCCAGCGAGGCCGGATCGGCGCAGGTGACCACCACCTCTGCCACCCGGCCCTCCCGCAGCAGCGAGGCCGCTGCCCTGCCCAGAGCAGAGGACTTGCCGCGCCCACGATGGGCGGTGAGCAGCAGCGGTCGCCGGGCCCGCCCCGTGACCACCCGCCGGATGGCCGCCACCGCCTGGCGCTGTTCCGCATCGTCCGGAGGGGGCGCCACCTCGACCGGCGGCGCAGGGCTGTTCTCCCGCTGCCAGCACGTGGGCCAGCCACCGCGGTCGGCATCGATGTCCACCACCCCGGCGCCGCGCAGGCTGCGATCCAGATGCCGCCAGAAGCGGCTGCCTCGACCGGCCGGTGCAGCGGCCCCGGAGCCCTGGCGAGCCGGTTCGGCATCCCGCCGGCGGGCCCAGTCCGGGCGCGGCGGGGTCAGCAGCACCAGCAGGCCACCGGCGACAATGCCCCCGCCGGCCGCCCCCAGTGCCTCCGGAGCAAACTCCTGCCAGGCGTCCATGACCACCAGCTGAAGCTCCTGCCCCAGCAGGCGATGGGCCTGCCCCGGCGCCAGGCTGCAGAACTTGCTGTCGGGGGCCTCATCGCCCACCCAGATCGCCCGGTCCGCCCCCGGCCAGGCATCGAGCAGAGCCTGCAGCCGGCGGCGAGTGGCCGCCCTGGAGCCGGCCAGGACGACCAGGGCGCGGTGTCGGCGAGCCGCCAGTCGATGCTGCCAGTCCGCCAGGGCCCGTGGACAGAGGGCCTCCCCGGAGGACACGGTGCCGTCAGCGGGAGTCGGCGTCGTGGCGGCTGCCCCCCAGGCAGTCCGGCGAGTCGGGCACCCGCTGCTCCCGGGACCACTCCTCGGGGTCGAACAGGTGCAGGGCGAGGGCGTGGACCGGGCCGGCCAGCTCCTCCGCCAGGATCTGATAGACCTGCTGATGGCGGGCCACCCTGCGCTGGCCACTGAACCGATCGCTGACCAGCACCACCTTGAAATGACTCTCGGAGCCCGCCGGCACGTTGTGGCGGTGGCTCTCGTTGTCCAGTTCCAGGTGTCGGGGGGAAAAGGCCTGCTCCAACTTGTGGCGAAGCTGTTCGGCGACGGGGCCTGCGGGGATCGATGGGGACGGGGAGGACATGTTCAACTCTCCAACAGGAATGATGGAGGGGATTATACCCTTGTCCCCGCCCCGTCCGGAGGGCGTGCCCTTTGACACCGGCGCCGATAGGTCTGCAGCCAGGTCGCGATGTCTCGCCCCCGCAGGGGACGGGCCAGGAGAAAGCCCTGGCCCTGCTCGCAGCCCAGCTCCTGCAGGGCCCTCAGCACCTCCAGGGTCTCGATGCCCTCGGCGGTCACGCACAGGCCCAGGCTGTGGGCCAGCTGCAGAGTGGAGGTGACGATGACGTGGTCCTGCTCGGTGTCCAGCATGCCCGACACGAAGGTGCGATCGATCTTGAGGCTGTGGATGGGCAGGCTGCGCAGATAGACCAACGAGGAATAGCCGGTGCCATAGTCGTCGATGGACAGCTTGACGCCCAGCTCCCCCACCTTGGCCAGCACCCGCTGGGCCTGACCGGGATCGGCCATGAGGGCGCTCTCGGTGATTTCCAGAATGAGTCGATCTCCGCTGACCCCGTGCCAGTCCAGCAGTCTGCCCAGGCGCTCGGCAAAGCAGCGATCGGCGATGTTGCGGGCAGAGATATTCACCGCCATGCGATAGGGCCAGCCCTCTTCGCACCAGCCCTGCAGCACCCGGATGGCCCGGCTCAGCACCCACCAGGTCAGCGGCTCCATCAGATCGGTGAGCTCGATCAGCGGGATGAACTCTCCCGGCATCAGCTCGCCCAGCTGGGGGTGGCGCCAGCGCAGCAGCAGCTCAAAGGCCACCACCTCGCCGCTGGCCAGGGCCACGATGGGCTGGTAGCGGGCGGTGAGCTCGTCGTTGGCGATGGCCTGGCGGATGTCCATCATCAGGGACAGCCGGCGCAGGGTGTAGTGGTCCTGTTCACTGCGGTAGAGCAGGACCCGGCAGGCCCGACGCTTGGCCTCGTACATGGCGATGTCGGCACAGCGCATCAATGCACTGGCGCTGTCGCCCTGCTCGGGGTGCAGGGCGATGCCGAGGCTGGCGCCGACGACCAGGTCCAGCCCGTGGATGCGAAAGGGCTGCTGGATGGCGGCAATGGCGGCCTCGGCCTGGCGCTTGACCGCTTCCAGGCTGGCGTAGTTGGGCAGCAGCAGGGCAAACTCATCGCCGCCCAGCCGGGCCACCATGGCCTCCTCCCCCACCGCCTGCAGCAACCTCGGCCCCATGGCCTGGAGCAGCTTGTCCCCGGTGTCGTGACCCAGGGTGTCGTTGATTTCCTTGAAACCATCCAGGTCGAGCAAACAGAGGGCCAGGCGGGGCATGCCCTCGGCCAGGCAGCGCTCCACCACCTCGTGGAAATAGGTGCGATTGGGCAGGCCGCTCAGGCTGTCGTGGCGGGCCCGATGCTCGATCTGGCGGGTGTACTCCATGCGCTCGGTCACGTCGGCGGCCACCACCAGCAGGCGGACCAGCTCGCCCCGGGCCAGCACCGGAGAGACCGTGGCGGACAGCCACTGCTGCCGCCCCTGGCCATCGGTCCAGGGCAAGGCTTCGTCGTGGAGGTGAAAACCCTGTCGAACCAGCTTGCCAAAGGCCCGCTCGATGTCCATTTTCACCGGCGTATCATTCAGGCGCATGCCCGCCACGTCCTCGATCCTGCTGCAGTTCAGCAGTCGGAGCATGGCCTGGTTGCACTCGGCATAGCGGGCGTGCTTCAGCAGCCAGTGGCGCTGGTCTGCCACCGGCAGGTCGAGGGACATCGCCGGGTCGACGTCCACGGCGCACATGGCCAGGGGGGCCTGTTCGAAAAAGGCATGGTGGCGCGCCTGCTGCAGTTCGCGCTGCTGCAGGCTCATGCCGTCATCGCGATGGAGAATGATCAGGCGCTCCAGGCGCTGGCGCCGCAGCACTCCGTAGTAGGACACCATGAAATAGTGGGCATCGCCCTCGCCCCACTGCCAGCGGGTCAGGCGCCCCTCTTGCTGGAAGTGACAGGAGGCCGCCTCCAGCAGGCGTTCCCGGACCAGCTCCAGCAGGTCGGGCAGGCGGGGAAAATGGCTGCGGATCAGCTGCTGGAGGGAGTGGCCGTACAGGGCTTCCGGCCGGGGCACCCCGCACAGGCGCGCCATGCTGGCATTGCACTGGACCACGCTGGGCTGGTGCAGGATGGTCCTGACCTGGTCCTCCCGGGGCTGCTGCAGTCCTACAGCGGGGTTGAACTCGCAGACCAGCAAGGCGGTCGTGTCATCCACCAGAAACTGCATTGCTGCCGGTTTCATGCCCTTCTCCGCAGGTTTTCGTCCATCGAGGGCCGGCCAGCGATGGCGATACAGGCTCCCTTCATACTAGCCAGTTTTCCCACACCGGCCAGCCGCACAAGGCAAAAATGACGACGGCGTCCCGAAACCGGGACGCCGTCGCGGAGCAGACCTCAGCAATCCTACAGGAAGGGGCGATTCTGTTCAGCGCGCTCCAGCAACAGGCGGGGCGGCTCGAACTCCGCTCCATAGCGCTCGGCCAGCTCGCGGCAGCGGTCGACGAAGGCCTGCAGCCCGTAGGCATTGATGCACTGGAATACGCCGCCGGTCTGGGGCGGGAAACCGATGCCCATGATGGAGCCGATGTTGCCCTCGGCGGCCTGGCGCACCACGCCCTCCTCCATGGCCCGCACCGCCTCCAGGCACTGGCTGAACAGCAGCCGGTCCTGGATGTCCTGGTAGGGAAGGTCGCGGTAGCCGTCGGGGGCGAAGTGTTCCTTCAGCCCCGGCCAGATGTACTTGGGGCCCTCGTCGGGGTACTCGTAATACCCCCCGCCGTAGCGGCGACCGCGGCGGTCGAACTCGTTGACCATGCGGTCGATGAGCATCGAGGTGGGGGATTCCTCCCAGCGCTCCCCCCGGGCCTCGGCATCCGCCCTGGCCTGCAGACCGTTGTTGTAGGCCGTCTGCTGGCTGATCTCGTCGATGGCGGCCAGCGGGCCCACCGGCGAGCCATTGTCCCGGGCGGCGGCCTCGATGAGTACGGGGTTGACGCCCTCCACCACCATCATGGCGCCCTGGGAGACCGTCTGGCCGATGACGCGGCTGGTAAAGAAGCCCGGCCCGTCGTTGACCACGATGGGCGTCTTGCCCAGCTGTTGGGCGAGATCGAAGGCCCGGGCCAGAGCCTCCTCGGAGGTCTCTCGGCCACAGATGATCTCCACCAGCGGCATGCGCTCCGCCGGCGAGAAGAAATGCATGCCGATGAACAGGCCCGGGCGAGCGCTGGCCTCGGCCAGCTCGGTGATGGGCAGGGCGGAGGTGTTGGAGGCCAGCACGGCGCTGTCGGGCAGCACCGCCTCGACTTCCCGGGTCACCCGAGCCTTGAGCTCGCGGTCCTCAAAGACCGCCTCGATGACCAGATCGCAGTCCGCCAGATCGGCGTAGTCCGCCGTGGGGTGGATGCGGGCCAGGTATTCCCTGGCCTGCTCCTCGGAGGTGCGACGGTGTCCGGCATAGGACTGCTCCGCATAGGCCTTACCCTGCTCGGCCCGCTCCAGGTCGACGTCCTTGAGCACCACTTCGATGCCCCGGCGGGCAGCCACGGTCGCCAGGCCCGCCCCCATCTGCCCCGCTCCCAGCACGCCCAGTCGGGTCACGGTGTGGCGCGGGATGCCCTCGGGGCGGCTGGCTCCCTTGTTGATGGCCTCCATCTGGACAAAGAAGGCCGTCATCATGTTGCGGGAGGTCTGGTCCAGCAGCAGGCTGAGGAAATAGCGGGCCTCGATCTTCTGGGCGGTGTCAAAGTCCACCCGGGCCGCATCCACCACGCAGGCAAAGATGGCCTGCTGGGAGGGCATCAGCCCCCGGGTCTTGCCCATGACATTGGCCGGGCCGAAGAACAGCAGGCCCTGCACCGCCTGGTTGTCCCGGTCCCGGGGGCTGCCCCCGGGAATCTGGTAGCCCTCCTGGTCCCAGGGCTGCCGGGCCTCGGGGTGGGCCTTGATCCAGGCCTTCGCCCGGCGGTGCATGTCCTCTTCGTCGTCGGCCAGCTCGTGCAGCAGGCCCTTTTCCAAGGCCTGCTCGGCCCTCAGCCGCCGCCCCTGGCTGATCAGCTCGATGGCCTCCTGCATGCCCAGCAGGTAGGTCATGCGCACCGTGCCTCCGGCGCCGGGCATCAGGCCGATAGCCGCCTCCGGCAGGCCCACCTGCACGCCCTGCTTCAGCGCCACCCGATGGTGGCAGGACAGGGCGATCTCGAAACCGCCTCCCAGGGCGGGGCCGTTGATGCCCACCGCCACGGGGACGCCCAGAGTCTCCAGGGTGCGCAGCGGTGCCTTGCTGCGCAGGATGTTCTCGAACATCGCGGTCTTTTCCTCGACGGACTGCTCCAGGTCCATCTCCAGCATTTCCTTGATGTCGCCCCCGGCAAAGAACTGGCCCGGCTTGCCGCTGCGGACATAGATGCCGGTGACTCCCCCGGCCTCGACCCGCTGCTGCAGCTCGACGATGGCCTGCTGCATGGCCTCGTCGTACTCATTGCCCATGGTGTTGACCGACTTGCCGGGCTGATCAAAGATCAGCTCGATGATGCCGTCGCTGTCTTGTTCCAAACGGATGTAACCCATTGTCTCTCTCGCTGTCCTTCCCGAGCCATCCCGGGCCCGGGTGTCCCGGTTTCTCGAGTCGCTTCAGACCCGCTCGATGATGGTGGCGATGCCGATGCCGCCGCCGGCGCAGAGGGTGACCAGGCCCCGCCGGAGCTGGCGCCGCTCCAGCTCGTCCAGCAGCGTGCCCAGGATCATCGCCCCGGTGGCGCCGATGGGATGGCCCATGGCCATGGCACCGCCGTTGACGTTGATCCGGTCGTCGGCGATGCCCAGCCGCCGCTGATAGCGCAGCACCACCGAGGCAAAGGCCTCGTTGATCTCGAACAGGTCGATGTCATCGAGGCTCAGGCCGGCTTTGTCCAGGGCCTTGCGGGTCGCCGGCACCGGACCGTCCAGCATGATCAGCGGCTCGGTGCCCACCAGGGCCGTGGCGACGATGCGGGCCCGGGGCGTCAGGCCCAGATCCTTGCCCGCCTGTTCGTTGCCCACCAGCACCAGACTGGCGCCGTCGACAATGCCCGAGGAGTTGCCCGGGGTGTGCACGTGCTGAATCCGTTCGGTTTCGGGATAGCGCAGCCGTACCAGGTCGGCCTGGCCAAAGTCGGCAAACATCTTGAAGGAGGGCTTGAGCCCGGCCAGGGCCTCGGCGGAGGTGTCGTCGCGGATCAGCTCGTCGTGATCGAGGATGGTGATGCCGTTCAGGTCGGTGACCGGCACCAGCGAGGTGAAATGGCCGGCATCCCGGGCCGCGGCGGCCCGCCGCTGGCTGCGCAGGGCACAGGCATCCACCTCTTCTCGGGTGTAGCCATCCTGGGTGGCGATGAGATCCGCCCCCAGCCCCTGGGAAATGAACAGGGTCTTCATGGCCACCCAGGGATCGCCCTGGGAGCCGCCCGAGGCGCCGATGCCCAGCCGCGACATGGATTCCACTCCCCCGGCGACCACCAGGTCCTCAAAGCCCGAGGCCACCTTGGCGGCGGCCAGGTTGACGGCGTCCAGCCCCCCCGCACAGAAGCGGTGCAGCTGGGCACCGGTGGTGACGTCATCCCAGCTCGAGTAGATCAGCGCCGTCTTGGCCAGGTTCTGGCCCTGCTCGTCCACCGGCTCCCCGGTGGCCAGAATGAAGTCTTCCACCCGGGTGGTGTCCAGGTCGTGGCGGCGGCGCAGCGCCTCCAGCAGATTGACCACCAGATCGACGGGCTTGACCTCATAGAGGCTGCCCCCCTGTCTGCCCCGACCCCGGGGTGTACGTATCGCATCGTAGATGTAAGCGGTTGCCATGGCATGTCCTGTTGTGTCCGAGGTCCGGCGGGGTCACATCGTCCCGCCTGAACCGTGGTGTGCCCATCCTGTGCAGTGCCGGCCGGCCATCGCTGACTGCCGTTCAGGGCGATGCTGCCCCACTCTAGCCAGCGGTGGGTGGAAGACAATAACAATAGCGGTCAATCTGATTGACCGGCCGGGTCGCCGTGGCGTGGAGCCTGGCGCCGCCAGGCTCCCGGGGTCATGCCGGTCCATTTCCTGAAGGAGCGGTGAAAGGCGCTGGCGTCGGTAAAACCCATCAGGGTGGCCACCGCATGGATGGACAGCTCGGGGTTGGCGAGATAGAGGGTGGCGGCCTCGCAGCGGCACTCGTCCTTCAGGGTCTGAAAGGAAGTGCCCTCCCGCTGCAGCCGGCGCCGGAGCGTGGCCGGCGAGACCCCCATGGCGGCAGCCACTGCATCGAAGCCGGGCAGGCCCTGGCTGAAGTCATGGCCCAGCAGGGCGCGCACCCGCTCGCTGACGCTGCCCCCCTCCTCCACCCCGGGCAGGACCATCAGCGGATAGGGCGCAGCGCGGAGGAAGGCCTTCAGCGACTGCTCGGTATGCACCAGGGCGTGGTCCAGATAGTGATCGGCAAACACCATGGCATTGCGTTCGCCGCCGTAGTGAACCGGGCAGCCGAACAGCTCGGCGTACCGCTCCGCCCGGTGGTCGTCGGCCGGCTGCCGGTCGCGAAACTGCACCGCGGCCAGCTCGATGGGGCGGCCGATCAGCCAGCAGAACAGCCGGTGCCACACGTGGAGGCCATAGAGGTCTGCCGTGGCCACCTCCCCCCGCTGCTGGCCGGGCCGGCGCTGGCCATAGCCCACCCGGACCAGCCCCCCCGCCGCATCCCGGGTCATGCGGGCATCGGCTTCGAAGAAGATGCGGTAGAACTCACAGGCCCGGTCGATGGCCTGACCCAGACCGTCGCTGTGGATGATGCAGTAGCACATCATGCGAAAGGCCCCCGGCGAGGCGGCCCCGTGGGTCAGGCCATAGAGCCGGTCCTGGAGCAGGCTGAGCACCTGCTGGTAGAGGCGGCTGTACTCCCGGGCCGTGACCCGGTCCCGATAGCCCGGAGACCCGGGCTCCATGGGGTCGAAATCCAGCTCCGCAGCCCGCAGCAACGGGCGGTGGTCATGCCCCCGCTCCACCACCAGTCTGAGCAGGGAGCGGACAAATCGACTGGGAAAGCTGCGCTCATTCATGTCCGTCGTCCCGGGCCACCACCGCCGGCGTCCTCACCTCCTTGGCCGACCATTGTAGAGCCTGCCCCGGGACTCTGCAGCGCCGGATGATCCGCCCGCGGCGGTTGCCTTGAACCGGGAGCACGCCTACAATTCGCCCCGTGTTTTCAACCGAGTGGTGGACAGTGAATCCTGACGACTCTCGACGATTGCGCCACGCGCCCGTCGCCTGACAGGATCCCGCAGACCCTTCCTCTGCCGTATCCTGTCGGAGGATGCGGCCCATGCCGTTCTGCCGGCCCATTCCGCCTCCGCGGGGAACGGCAGCATCAATCGTCTCGGACCGTCGCTGAGCAGATGGCCCCGCAGGGGGCAGCCATGACATCGAGCACGCCGCGTGCCATGTCGGCCACACCGCCTTGTCGAAATCCGCCCGCCGGGCTGCAAAGTAGAGAAGCACATGTTGTCCGAAACGATCCTCGATGATGTACTGGATGCCCTGGGCGCCGACCAGCTGGACCAGGCCCTCGACATCGTGGCCGAGCTCCAAGCCCCTGATGCCGCCAGCCTGGTGACGGAGCTGCCGCTGGAGGAGGCGCTGCGGCTGATCCGCTCCATGCCGGTGCGGCGCCGCGCCGCGGTGTTTGGCTACTTTGGTCCCCCCCAGCAGGCCAGCCTGGCCCACGAGATGAGTCGCCAGGAGCTGGCCACGCTGTTTGGCCACATGGAGCACGACGAGCGCGCCGACCTCTACAACCGGCTCACGCCTGAACAGCGCCGGGCCCTGCTCCCGGGGCTGGCCCACGCCGAGCGGGAAGACCTGCGGCTGCTGGCCAGCTACGCCGAGGGCACGGTCGGCTCGGTGATGACCTCGGCCTATGTCACCCTGCGCCCCACCCAGACCGTCCACCAGACCCTGGAGACCATCCGCCTGGAGGCGCCGGATGTCGAGACCATCTACCTCGCCTATGTCGTCGACGACCAGCGCCGCATTCTGGGCACGGTGTCCCTGCGGGAGCTGATCCTGGCGCCACCGGACCAGCAGGTGGAGGACATCATGACCCGGGATGTGGTCTCCTGTCAGGCCAATGCCCCCAAGTCCGAGGCCGCCCGGCTGATTGCCCACTACGACCTGCTGGCCGTGCCTGCCCTCAACGAGGCGGGGCAGATGGTGGGCATCGTCACCCACGACGACGCCCTCGACGTGGCCCAGGAGGGCAGCACCGAGGACCAGCTCAAGCTCAGCGCCGTGGGCAAGCTCACCGGCTCGCTCAAGGATGCCACCGTCACCTCGCTGTTTCGCATGCGGGTCGGCTGGCTGACGGTGCTGGTCTTCGGCAACCTGTTTTCCGGTGCGGGCATCGCCTATTTCGAGGACCTGATCCAGGGCGTGGTGGCCCTGGTGTTTTTCCTGCCCCTGCTGGTGGACAGCGGGGGCAACGCCGGCTCCCAGAGTTCGACCCTGATGGTGCGGGCGCTGGCCACCGGCGACGTCGGCGCCCGGGACTGGATCCGCATGCTGACCAAGGAGGCCACCGTCGCCCTACTGCTGGGCCTGACCATGGCCCTGGCGGTGTCGGGCATCGGCCTCCTCCGGGGTGGCCCCTCGATTGCCCTGGTGGTGGCCCTGACCATGGTGGTCATCGTCATCGTCGGCAGCGTCATCGGCATGCTGCTGCCCTTTGTGCTGGCCCGGCTGAACTTCGACCCGGCGGCGGCCAGCGCACCGCTGATCACCTCCATCTGCGACGGGGTCGGCGTGCTGATCTACTTCAACATCGCCAACCTGGTGCTGTCCCTGCCGGCCTGACAGAGGAGGGTCAGCCACCCTGGGGCAGCACCGTTTCCACCTGCAGGCCGGGGCGGTTGTCCCCCAGCTTCAGGGCGCCGCCGTGGAGGTGGATGACCGCCTGCACCAGGCTCAGCCCCAGGCCGTTTCCGGCCCCCCTGCGCCGGCTGCCCTCCACCCGGTAGAAGCGGTCGAAGACCCGGTCCCGCTCCTGCTCGGGGATGCCGCAGCCGCTGTCCCGGATGAAGACCCTCACCGCTCCGTCGCACACCTCCAGGGCCAGGTTGACCCGACCGCCGGCAGGCGTGAACTTGATGGCGTTATCCAGCAGGTTGGCATAGGCCTGAAACAGCAGATCCCGGTCCCCCAGCACCACGACTTCCCCCGGGGGCAGTGCCGCGCTCAGCGCAATGCCCCGATCGGCAGCCAGGGGCTCGTACAGCTCCACCACATCCGCCAGCAGCACCGACAGGACCACGCTGTCGAAGCCGGCGCGGCGATTGCCGCTTTCCACCTGGGCGATGCGCAGCAGGGCATTGAAGGTGGCCAGCAGGCCGTCGGCCTCCTCCAGCAGCTGGCGGACCGTCTCTGCCTGGGGGGCCTCCACCTGGCCCTGCAGCTCCGCCAGATGATTGCGCAGTCGAGTCAGCGGGGTGCGCAGATCGTGGGCAATGTTGTCGGACACCTGGGTCAGGCCCGCCATCAGCGCCTCGATGCGGTCCAGCATCCGGTTGAGGTTGCCCACCAGGTCTCGAAAATCGCCCCCCGCCGGGCCGGCATCGATGCGCTCGCTCAGATCCCCCGACATGATGCGCCGCAGGCTGCGGTTGATGGCGTGGATGCGCCGGCCCGAGAGACCGGCGATGATCAGCCCCCCCAGGGTGCCCAGCACGATGGTGGCGACCATGCTCCGCACCAGGGCCCCGGCGACCAGCTTGCCGCTCAGGATGAGGTCATCGGCGTGGCGGGCCACCAGAACCTGGTCGCCGCTGTCCAGCACCAGGGAGCGGGCGATGAACTCCGCCGCCAGGGCCTCTTCCTCGCCGCGGCGCAGGCTGTCCAGCTCGAAGCTGAGCCAGCCGGCCAGGTGCTCGCTGGTGCGGGGCCAGTGCTCCAGGTTACCCGCCAGCCTGCGCTGGCGCTCATCCACTACCAGAAAGAAGAAGCGGTTGGCCAGGCCGGGCTCGGTACGCTGGCGGACATACTCCTCCGCCGCCGCGACCCCGCCCTCTTCATGGGCTCGGGCCAGCGCCTCCAGCTGGCTCTGGATGGAGTCGTGCACGGCGCTGAAATAGCTGTAGGAGGTGGCGGCGTAGATGGCCACCAGCACCACGAACACGGCCACGCTGAGCCCCGCCACATAGCCGGACATGAAGCGAAAGGTGTGGCTGGAAAAAAGCTGCCTGAACATGCTCAGGCATGCCCCTCGCCATCGGTGATCATGTAGCCCGCGCCGCGAACGGTCACCACCAGGGGCCGGTCGAAGTTGCGGTCGATCTTCTGGCGCAACCGGGAGATGTGGACATCGATGACATTGGTCTGGGGGTCGAAGTGATACTCCCAGACATTCTCCAGCAGCATGGTGCGGGTCAGCACCTGGTCGGCGTGGGACATCATGTACTCCAGCAGCTTGTACTCCCGGGGTTGCAGTGCAATGACCTGCCCCGCCCGGGTGACCCGATGGGCCAGCAGATCCATCTCCAGGTCCGCCACCCGCAGCCGGGTCTGGGGCTCGGCGTGGTCCCGGCGCCGCAGCAGCGCCTCCAGGCGGGCCAGCAGTTCGGCAAAGGCAAAGGGCTTGACCAGATAGTCGTCCCCACCGGCCTTCAGGCCCTTGACCCGGTCGTCCACTTCGCCGAGGGCGCTGAGCACCAGCACCGGCACCCGGTTGTCCGAGGCGCGCAGCGTCTGGATGATGGTCAGCCCGTCGACGTGGGGCAGCATGCGGTCGACGATCAGGGCATCGTGGTCTCCGGCCTGGGCCTGGAACAGCCCCTGCTTGCCATCGGCAACGTGGTCCACGGCATAACCGCTCTCCCTCAGCCCCCGCGCGATGTAGTCCGCCACGCTCTGGTCGTCTTCAATCAACAGTATGCGCATCGTGCAGTCCATCCCTCCTTGCCGCCCTTCATTATGCCCTGCCCGCCGGGATCCACCACGCCCCGCCGATGACAGTTTGTCCATGCCTGCACCCGGCAGTTTTGCTACCCTTGCCGCCCCCTTCCGGTCTGCCGCGAGTGTCTGCTGCCATGTCCTCTCCGCCCTCCGTTTCTCGCCTGCCCTCGGCTCCAGTGTGGCGCCGCCTGGCAGCCCTGGTCTACGACGGCCTGCTGCTGTTTGCCCTGCTGCTGGCCGCCACGGCCCTCTATCAGGGGCTCAGCGGCCAGCTGCACAGCCTGCCCGACCCCACGGCCACCGAGGCGGTGATGGAAGCCCTCCCCGATGGGCCCGGAGGGCTGCTGTTTCAAGGCTATCTGCTGGCCGTCATCGTGGGCTTTTACGTCTATTTCTGGCGCCGCAGCGGCCAGACGCTGGGCATGCAGGCCTGGCGGCTGCAGCTGATCAGCGCAGCGGGGGGGCGCCCCGGCCTGGGCCAGTGCCTGCTGCGCCTGCTGGTGGGCATCCCGGCCCTGCTGCTGGCCGGCATCGGCTATGGCTGGATCTGGCTGGACCGGGAGGGGCGGGCCTGGCACGACCTCGCCTCCCGCACTCGGGTGGTGATGCTGCCCCGCCGCCGGAGCTGAGCCCTCAGACGGCCCGACGCAGCAGCACCAGGCCCGCACCACCGCTGACCAGGGCCGGCAGCAGGGCCGCCAGCAGCGGCGGAAAGCCGAACACCAGGCTGGCCGGGCCCAGCATGTCCTGGCTGGTGTTGAAGACCACTCCGACCAGCACTCCCACAAAGACGCGGTAGCCCATGGTGGCCTCTCGAAGCGGGCCAAAGACAAAGGAGACCGCCAGCAGCACCAGACCCATGATGGCCAGGGGTTGCAGCAGACGAGTCCACAGCACCAGGCGGTATTCGCTGTCGTCCAGGCCCTGGGCCGCCAGGTAGCCGGCATAGCGGTGCAGGCCACTGATGGGCAGGTCGGTGGGATCCAGCAACACCAGCCGGAGCAGCTCGGGGGTCAGGGCCACCTCCCAGGGTTGCCGGTCGAAGCGCTCGACCCGCACCTCCTCATCGCCAAACCGGGCCTCCCGGCCATCGCGCAGTTCCCAGCGGTCCTCCTGCCAGCTGGCCCGGGCGGCCACCAGGCTGGACTCCAGCCGGCGGCGTTCATCGAATCGGTAGACGGTGATCCCGTACAGCTCGCCGTCGGGCTGCACTGCATCGAAATGGATGAAGTGCTGGCCCTCCCGATGCCACAGCCCGGTCTCCACCCGGCTGGCGACCTCCCGCAGGGCCTGGGCGCGATAACTGTCTGCCAGCTGCTGGGTGTGGGGGGCCACGAACTCCGCCACCACCAGGCCCAGCAGGGTCAGCCACAGCGCGGGGTGGATGGCATGGGCGCTGAGGCGGAGCACCGACATGCCGGCGGCGCGCATGGCCACCAGCTCGCTGCTGCCCGCCAGGGCCCCCAGGCCGGCCAGGCAGCCGACCAGGGCAACGAAGGGCAGGTATTCATAGAGCCGGGCCGGCACCGACAAGCCCACATAGGTCAGGGCGTGGACAAAAGTGTAGCCGCCCTGCAGATCGTCCAGCTGATCCACCACTGCGGCGATGACATCCAGCCCGAGAATGACCAGCATGACCAGCAGCAGAGCACCGCCCACGGTGCGCGCGACATAGCCCCCCATGCGCATCAGCGGCCCTCCCTCAGCCGGCGCCCCCAGTGGGGCCCGTACAGCAGGGCCAGCGCCAGGACCAGCAGCACGGCATGCACCCACCACAGGCCGGGCACCGTCGGCAGCCGCCCCTGGGCCACGGCGTCCCGGGCGGCCCCGAGGCTGACCAGGTAGGCCATGTACAGCAGGAATGCCGGAAACATCTTGATGTAGCGGCCCCGGCGGTGATCGGTGCGGCTCAGGGCCAGGGCGATCAGCGACACCACCGGGGCCAGCAGCACCAGGGACAGGCGCCACTGCAGCGTGGCCCGGGGGCCGGGTTCACTGCTGTCCAGCAAGGCCCTGGTGGGCCAGGTGTCCAGCCTGGGGTAGGCCCGTTCCTGCTGGGTCTGCAGGCGCTGCCCCAGCACCTGAAACTCGGTCACCTGGACGCTGGCCTCCCCCGGTTCGCCCCGATAGCGCCGGCCCCTCTCCAGGCGCAGGAAGCGGTCGCCGGTCACCGGGTCCACCTCGATCTCGCCCTGCTCGGCCACGACGATCACCGCCGGCTCGGCGCCGCCGGGGCTGCGATCGGCCATGAAGACTCCCCGCATGCGGCCCTCTTCATCCACCGACTGGACGTGGGTGACCCGGCCCTGCTCCCGGTCCACGCGGAAGCGGTCCTCGACCAGGCTCTGCAGGCCCTGGCTGGAGCTGGCATCGCGAAAGATGGCCTGGACCTGGGCGATGCCCCAGGGGCTGTAGTGCAGGCTGCACAGGGCCACAACCAGCGCCACCAGTAGCGCCGGCGCCAGAGTGTACAGGGCCAGCCGTCCGGTGGAGATGCCACAGGCGGCCAGCACGGTCATCTCACTCTCCACATAGAGCCGCCCGTAAGCCAGCAGAATGCCGATGAACAGGGCCAGGGGAAGGATCAGCTCGAGAAAGCTGGGAATGCGATAGCCGATGATGGCCAGCAGGACGTTGGGCGCCAGATCCCCGGCCGCCGCCTGGGCCAGGTACTTGACGAAGCGCCCGCTGACGACGATGACCAGCAACAGGGCCGTCACGGCCGCCGTGGTGAGCAAAACTTCCCGGGCGAGGTAGCGAAACAGAATCACCAGGCACTCCTGGGCCAGATCATGATGCCCCGGTCCGCCGCGCTGGCCTGACCGGCGCCGCTGGGGTAGTTTAGAATGCTTTCCGGGCTGCGGGCACAACCCGCGCGATTATCCACCAAACCCGTTCCGAAGTCTTGCGAGGGCCCATGGACATCCATATTACGCCAATCACGGATCCCACCACAGCTGCCACCCCCTGCCTGGTCCTGCCCGTCTCGGGGACGGGGCCAGGGGATGCGGAACAGGCCCTGGACCAGGCCTGCGGCGGTCTGCTGGCCACCCTGCGCCAGCGCGGGGACCTGCCCGCCAAGACCGGTGATCTGCTGCTGCTGCCAACGGTGAGCGGGCTCGCCGCCGACCGCCTGCTGCTGGTCGGCACCGGGACCGAGCCCCTCGGCGAGGCCGGCTTCGACAAGCTGGTCAGCGCCCTGTTCGGACGGCTGCGCGAGATGAACATCGACGCCGCTACCCTGCTGACCGGTGAGCTGGACGTGACCGGCCGGGAGCAGCCCTGGATCCTGACCCGCCTGGCCCGGGCCGCCCTGCTCGTCAGCTATCACTATACCGACACCCTGAGCAAGCCCCGCCCGGCCCCCACGCTGTCCCGGGTGGAGCTCGCCGCCGAGGACAGCGACGTCCACCGCCGCGCGGCCGCCCGGGGTGCCGCCATCGGCCGGGGCATGAACCTGGCCCGCCACCTGGGCGATCTGCCCGCCAACTACCTCACTCCCACCGGGCTGGCCGAGCGGGCCCAGGCGCTGGCCGCCGACCACGAGCGCCTGGAGGTGGAGATCCTGGACGAGGAGGCCCTGCGCGAACTGGGCATGGGCGCCCTGCTGGCGGTCACCGCCGGCACCGAAGAGCCCGCCCGCTTCATCGTGCTCCGTTACCAGGGTGCCGGCGAAGACCAGGCTCCCCAGGTGCTGGTCGGCAAGGGGGTCACCTTCGACAGCGGGGGCATCAGCCTGAAGCCCGGCGCCAAGATGGATGAAATGAAGTACGACATGTGCGGGGCCGCCAGCGTGCTGGGCACACTACAGGCCGTGGCCGAGCTGGAGCTGGAGCTGAATGTGGTGGGGCTGATCGCCGCTGCCGAGAACATGCCCAGCGGCCGGGCCAGCCGCCCCAGCGACGTGGTCACCAGCATGGCGGGCAAGACCATTGAAATCCTCAACACCGATGCCGAGGGCCGGCTGCTGCTCTGCGACGCCCTGACCTATGCCGGGCGCTTTCAGCCCGCGGCGGTCATCGACATCGCCACCCTCACCGGCGCCTGCGTCGTCGCCCTGGGCCACCACGCCACGGCGGTATACAGCAACCAGGAAGCGCTGGGCCAGGCCCTGCTGGCGGCGGGGGAAACCGCCGGCGACCGCGGCTGGCCCATGCCGCTGTGGGACGACTACCAGAAGCAGCTGGACAGCAATTTTGCCGACCTGGCCAACGTCGGCGGCCCCGAGGGAGGGTCGGTGACGGCGGCCTGCTTCCTGGCCCGCTTCGCCGAGGACTACCACTGGGCTCACCTGGACATCGCCGGGACGGCCTGGCGGCCGGGGACCAAGAAGGGCGCCACCGGGCGGCCCGTGGCCATGCTCAGCCAGTACCTGATCGACCTGGTGGACTGACATGCAGGTGGACTTCTACGTCCTCCCCACCAGCCAGGTGGCGGCGCGCTATCACTTCGCCTGCCGCCTGGCCGAGACCGCCTGGCGGCACCGCCACCGGGTTCATCTCCACGTCGAGAGTGCCGACATCGCCCAGCAGCTGGACCAGCTGCTGTGGGGCTTTCGCGCCGATGCCTTCCTGCCCCACCGCCTGGCCGCCGAAGCCGGCCCCGAGGCGCCGGTGCTCATCGGCTGGCAGCCCGAGCACGCCACCGCTCCGGAGGGGCTGTTGATCAATCTGGCCGCGCCGGTGCCGGCCTGCGCCCCGCGCTTTCCCCGGGTGGCGGAGATCGTCGTCCAGAGCCCGGCCATTCTGGCCAGCACCCGCGAGCACTGGCGCTGGTACCAGCAGCAGGGCCACCGTCCCACCAAGCACGACATCGAACCCTGACGCCCTTCACCCCCTGCCGGCAGGACCGCTATCATGTCTCCATCCCCGCTGCCCGGAGTGTGCCATGGCCGATGACGATGCCCCCCAGCCAGGCCAGCTGCTGGACGATCTGCAACGCCTGAGCCGCCTGCTCCACGGTGCCGAGCCCGCCGAGGACGATCTCCCCGTGCTCCGCGACATCCTGCCCCGGCCCACCACGGAAAAGGCCACGGCCAAGGAGGCTCCGGTCCCCTCCTTTCGGCTGCACAATGTCCACATCGACGAGGGGCCCGGGACAGAGCCGGTCGAGGAGCCGGTGGCCGCCGCTGCCCCCGAGCTGCCCCCGCCCCTGCTGGAAGCCCTCGTGGACGACGTCCTCACTGCCTGCCTGCCCATGCTGGAAGAGGCGCTGCGCCAGCAGCTGTCGGCCCTGAGCAGCGATGTGCTGCTCCAGTTGCTGGAGCCGCCGGAGCAGGACTGAGCCCCCTTTTTGTGGCCGCCGGGACCCTGGGTGTATACTGCCCTGCTTTTCCACGCCCGACCGATGCCGAGCTCGCAGCCCCGCTGCCCGCCCGGCGCGCCCCGCTCGCAACAATGGTTCAATGCACATGGACAAGACCTATCAGCCCGCAGAACTCGAACAGAAGTGGTATCGAACCTGGGAACAGGCCGGCTACTTTGCTCCCGACGGCAGCGGCGCACCCTATTGCATTGCCATTCCGCCCCCCAACGTCACCGGCAGCCTGCACATGGGCCATGCCTTCCAGCACACCCTGATGGATGCCCTCATCCGCTATCAGCGCATGCGGGGCCGGGATGCCCTGTGGCAGGTGGGCACCGACCACGCCGGCATCGCCACCCAGATGGTGGTGGAGCGGCGGCTGGGCCAGGCCGGCCAGAGCCGCCACGACCTGGGCCGGGAGGCCTTCATCGACGAAGTCTGGAAGTGGAAGGCCGAATCCGGCGGGTCCATCACCACCCAGATGCGGCGGCTGGGCAATTCCGTGGACTGGCAGCGCGAGCGCTTCACCATGGACGAGGGCTTCTACCGCGCCGTCCAGGAGGTGTTCATTCGCCTCCACCGCGGCGGGCTGATCTACCGGGGCAAGCGCCTGGTCAACTGGGACCCGGTGCTGCATACCGCCATCTCGGACCTGGAGGTGGAAAACCACGACGAGCAGGGCTCCATGTGGCATTTCCGCTATCCCCTGGCCGATGGCAGCGATCACCTGGTGGTGGCCACCACCCGCCCCGAGACCCTGCTCGGGGACACCGCCGTGGCCGTCCACCCCGAGGACGAGCGCTACCGCCACCTGGTGGGCCGGCAGCTCCGCCTGCCGCTGACCGGACGGCTGATTCCCGTCGTGGCGGACGAGCACGTCGACCCCGAATTTGGCACCGGCTGCGTCAAGGTCACCCCCGCCCACGACTTCAACGACTATCAGATCGGCCAGCGCCATGGCCTGCCCCTGGTCAACCTCTTCGACCGCAACGCCGCCGTGCTGGGACAGTTTGAACACCTCCAGCCCGACGGCAGCCTCTGCGGTCACGAAGAGGCCCCCGCGGGGCTGGCCGGCCTGGACCGCTTCGAGGCCCGCAAGCAGGTGGTGGCGATGGCCGAAGCCGAGGGCTGGCTGGACCGCATTCAGCCCCACGCCCTTACGGTACCCCGGGGGGATCGCTCCGGCGCGGTCATCGAGCCCTGGCTGACCGACCAGTGGTATGTCCGGGTCGCTCCGCTGGCCGAACAGGCCATCGCCGCGGTGGAGGATGGCCGCATCCGCTTCGTGCCCCAGTCCTACGAGAACATGTACTTTGCCTGGATGCGCAACCTCGAGGACTGGTGCATTTCCCGCCAGCTCTGGTGGGGCCATCGCATTCCCGCCTGGTATGACGACCAGGGCCAGGTCTACGTCGGCCACAGCGAGGAGGAGGTCCGCCAGCGCCACGACCTGGGCGATCGCCCCCTGCGCCAGGACAGCGACGTGCTGGACACCTGGTTTTCCTCGGCGCTGTGGACCTTCGCCACCCTGGGCTGGCCCGACGACACCCCCGAGCTGCGGCGCTTCCACCCCACCGAGGTCCTGGTCACCGGCTTTGACATCATCTTCTTCTGGGTCGCCCGGATGATCATGATGACCATGCACTTCATGCGGGATGAGGACGGCCAGCCCCAGGTGCCCTTCCGCACCGTCTATGTCACCGGGCTGATTCGGGACGAGCACGGCCAGAAGATGTCCAAGTCCCGGGGCAATGTGCTGGACCCCCTGGACATGATCGACGGCATCGGCCTGGAAGAGCTGGTGGCCCAGCGCACCAGCAACCTGATGCAGCCCCAGCTGGCCGAGGACATCGCCCGCCGCACCCGCAAACAATTTCCCGAGGGCATCGCCGCCCATGGCACCGACGCCCTGCGCTTCACCCTGGCGGCCCTGGCCTCGACCGGGCGCGACATCAGCTGGGACATGAAGCGCCTGGAGGGCTACCGCAACTTCTGCAACAAACTGTGGAACGCCGCCCGCTACGTGCTGATGAACACCGACGAGGCCAGCCGGCTGGAGGCCCGTCCCCCCGAGGCGGACCTCGGCCTGGCGGAGCGCTGGATCCGCTCCCGCCTGCAGCGGACCATCCAGGACCTGGACCGCCACTTCGAGCACTATCGCTTCGACCGCATTGCCCGGAGCATCTACGACTTTGTCTGGCACGAGTACTGCGACTGGTACCTGGAGCTGTCCAAGCCCGTGCTGTACGACGATCAGTCCGACCCCGCCCGGCGCCGCGCCACCCAGGCCACCCTGGTGGGCGTGCTGGAGCAGATTCTGCGCCTGCTCCACCCGCTGATGCCCTTTGTCACCGAGGAGATCTGGCAGCGGGTACAGCCGCGCATGACGGGCATCGACGCCCCCGAGACCATCATGAAGGCCCCCTGGCCCACGGCCCGGGAGGCCTGGCTGGACCCACAGGCCGAAGCCGACATCGCCTGGCTGCAACAGGTGGTGATCGGGGTGCGCAACATCCGCGGAGAAATGAACCTCCCCCCCGGCCAGACCCTACCGGTGCTGCTCCGGGGAGACAGCGCCGAAGACCGTCGCCGGCTGGAGGACAATCGTGAGTTCCTGAAAAAGCTGGCCCGGCTGTCCAGCATCGACTGGCTGGCCGAGGGGGCCGAAGCTCCTCTGGCAGCCACCCAGCTGGCCGGAGACAGCGAAGTGCTCATTCCCCTGGCCGACCTCATCGACAAGGACGACGAGCTGGCCCGGCTGGGCCGGGAGCTGGAGCGGCTGCAGCGGGAGCTGGAGCGAACCCGCGGCAAGCTGGACAACCCCCGCTTTGTCTCCCGGGCCCCGGCCGAGGTGGTGGCCGCCGAGCGCGACAAGCTCAGCCAGCAGGAATCGGCCCTGGCCCGGCTGGAGGAGCAGCGGGAGCGCATTCGCCAGCTCTAGCCGTCCCTGACCGGCTCCGCGATGCAATTCCCCGCAGGGAGCTTATAATGGGCGGTTGTCGACGCCGCGGTCAGTGAGCGCGTCGACGACCGCCCGCTCCTGCGGTAGCGCATCTTCACCGGCGCACTGCAGCGGGCGCATCACTGTGTTCTTCATTTCACCCTGTTGTCATTCGAGAGGGATCATGGTCGTTGTCTATCGCTTGTTGCTCGCCATCCTGTTCAGTGCCGGCATTGTCGCCGCCCTCTGCCTTGCAGAATCCAGCATCGTGCCCGCCGTGGTCGCCACGGTGCTCATGCTGCTCGCAGTCTTCATCAGTCCCAACCTGGTCCTGCTGCCCGCGCCCCGAGTAGGCCGTCAGCGGGAGAGCGGCCAGGTCAAGTGGTTCAATACCAGCAAGGGGTTTGGCTTCATCACCCGAGACGATGGCAGCGATGTGTTCGTGCACTTTCGCGCCATTCGCGAACAGGGCCGGCGTGGCCTGAGAGAGGGCCAGCAGGTCAGCTTCATCGTCGTCGAGGGCGACAAGGGCCCCCAGGCCGACGATGTCCTGCTGCTGGATGCCGGCGAGCGCTGAGGCCCGCTCTCCAGGGAGCTCCGGCCCCCTGGAGACCTTTCGAGCAGGACTCAGCCCGTCAGCCCCTCGGCGGCCAGCGCCTGCTGGACCGCAGGCCGCTCCCCCACCCGCTGCCGATAGCGCTCCAGGGAAGGCCAGGAGGACGTGTCCACATTCAGATGGGCGGGCCAGCCCAGCACCACGTACAGATAGGCATCCGCCAGGGTAGGGCCCTCGCCCACCGGCCACTCGTGTTGCTCCAGCCAGTCCGCCACCCAGGCCAGCCGCCGCTGCAGCTGCCGGCGGGCCAGGTCCTTGCAGAGCTCTGCGGCGGCGGGGTTGAACAGCATGCCCAGGTTGCGGTGCAGCTCGGTGCCGACAAAGGCCAGCCACTGCATGACCCGGGCCCGCTCCAGACTGCCCGCGGGGGGCAGCAAGCCGGCATCGGGCCGCTGCTCCGCCAGATAGCAGAGAATGGCGGGCACCTCGGTGAGCACCTGGCCGTCTTCCAGCGCCAGCGCCGGCACATAGCCGTTGGGGTTGATGTCGAGGTAGTCGCCGCCATCGACGAGCTGATGAGTGGCCAGATCGACCTGGACCAGGTCGTGGGGCAGGCCCAGCTCGCAGAGCACGATGTGGACGGCCTGGGAGCAGGCACCGGGGCTGTAGTAGAGCTTCATTGTGGTCTCCTCGTCTGTGCGCGGCCGGAGCGGTCCGGCCCGGGTTCAGTAGTGGGGAGGCGGCACCAGGGCCTGGGGGTCCTCGGCCAGGCTGTCCGACAGCCGGCGGCAGTGGTCTTCCAGCAGCTGGCAGCGGCGATTCAGGCGCTCCAGCTCCCGCTGCTGTCGATACAGCGCCTCCTGGGCGGCCTGGAGGGCATCTTCCTGAAACATGAGCCGGGTCTGAAGATCTTCCAGAAGGGACTGCAGGGCATCGGTTGGGGCACTCACGACAGGACGACCTCCATGACTGGAATCACATCGAGATGCTGAGACCTCGCCGGCGCCATTATACTCCGCCCCCTGACATCCACCACGGCCGGGACCTCGGCACCCCGGGTCCGGGCAACCAACCATGGAGAGAACCATCATGGCACGGGTCTATTCCACCGAACACGGCCGCCTGTGTCCCGATTGCGAGCAGCCCATCGGGCAGTGTCAGTGCCGCAGCCGGCAGGCGGCGGCCCCCACCGGAGATGGCATCGTCCGCCTGGAGCGGCTGCGCCGCGGTCGGGGCGGCAAGACCGTGACCCGCATCACCGGGCTGGCGCTCGACGAAGACGAACTGAAGGCCCTGGCCCGCCAGCTCAAGCAGCTGCTGGGCACCGGCGGAGCCGTGCGGGAGGGCGCCATCGAGATCCAGGGAGATCGACGCCCGCAACTCAGGGAGGAGCTGGAGCGCCTGGGCCATGTGGTCCGGCTCAGCGGGGGCTGACCCGGCCGCCCGGACTTGGAGCCGACCGGCCCCTCTGCGACAATGCCGACTCCGCCCCGGCACCAGCGGTTTCGGCAAAGCCCACTACAATGGGTGGATCCACGGCCTGCCGATGAAGGAGTTCCACGATGTACAGTGAAGCGCTCTCTCCAGCTATGTTCTGGCTGTCCGCCGCCGGCCTTGCCGTGGTCGCCCTCGCCCTGCTCCACCTGTTTCAGCAGCCTGCGCGACAGCTGCTGCTGCAGGGCAGCCGCATGCTGCACGGCCAGTTCCGCCTGGCGGCCCGCAGCCTGCAGCGCCTGGCCGGCGAGCTGGCCCAGCGGGAGCAGCGGGGCGTCCAGACCCTGCAAAGGGAAATTGTCCACCGCCAGCTGGACCGCGAAATTCAGCGCCTGCACCACATCATCAGCCAGGATCTGACGGGCTTTCAGCCCCTTCAGCGACAGCTCGACGAGCGCCTGACCACCCTGTTTGCAGACTATGAAAAGGCCGCCCAGATGCCCCCCACTCCCCCCGAGTGGACCGCCGCCGTGGAGGCCATCGCCCGGCTGCCCGAGGAAAGCGGCAGCGAAGGCAGCCGCCGCATTCTCGAAGAGCTGCATGCCACCGTTCAGACCCAGCAGCGCGAGGCCATGCGGGAGTACCGCTGGAGCGTCACCGCCCGCCACAAGATCCTCGCCGGCATGCGCCCGGTCTGGGGCCAGCTGAAGCTGCTGCTGGAACGGGTCAACGGACGGGTCAGCGGTCTGGAACAGCGCATGGCCCGCATCGATCGGCTGGCGGAGCGCTTCGATCATCTGTTGGCCAACGGTCGCCTGGCCCGCTCGGCCATCGCCGGCCGCTTTCTGCTCAGTGCCCTGGGCGTGGCCATGGCTGCCGCCCTGGCCCTGTTCAGCCATGAGCTGCTGACCCCGCCCCTGGCCACCCTGCTGGCCCCGACGGCGCTGGGCCCCCTGACCATGAGCGCGGGCGCCGCCGCCCTGCTGACCCTGTCCGCGGCCGGGGTCGGGGTGCTGTTGTTTGAAAGCCTCCAGGTGACCCGCATGTTCCCCCTCGTCCACGGTCTCACCCGCCGCACCCGCGGCCTGCTGGTGCTGCTGGCCCTGGGGTTGCTGGCCACCCTGGCCACGCTGTCTTCCCTGCTGGCCCTGTGGTGGCACGACGGCAGCCCCGCTCTGCCCGCCCAGGTGCTGGCGATGCTGGGCCTGGTGCTGCCGCTGCTGCTGGCCCTGGCCGTGCTGCCCCTGGAGATCTTCAGCTATACCCTGCTGCCCGTGCTGGGGGCCCTCGGCCAGGCCCTGCTCGGCCTGACGGCCATCGCCCTGCGCATCACCGGCGCCCTGTGCCTGCACCTGGGGCAGCTGCTGGTGCACTGCTACGACCTGCTGCTGGTGCCCTCCCGGAGTCTGGTGCGGCTGTGGCAACAGCGCCACGCCACGGCGGCGGGCACTCCGGGCCCCGCCGACCCCCCGCCCGAGACAGCGGCCAAGCCGAGCCAGCGACTGCGGTCGGTGACCACCGCCGGCCGCAGCGCCGAGGCAGCTCGCAGCCGCCCGGCGCCCCCTGCCGACTCCACCGGGGGCCGGCCGGAACAGGACGAGCTGGGCAGCGGTCAGCCCTCCTGAGCCCAGGGCCGGGGAGCAACGCTCCCGGGGCCAGGGCAGCCTCAGTCGATGAACTGAGGCGCCGCGCCCCACTCCCACAGCATGACCGTGCCGCCCATGATGACCATGATGGCCACCAGCCCTGCCGCCAGCACTGCGCTGGCAAACAGAAAGCCCTGCTCCTCAGTCACCCGCATCATGGCGGGAATGCCGGTGTACAACAGGTATACCGCATAGGCCAGAGCCAGCAGGCCCAGCATCAGATCCAGCCAGAAGATCGGGTACACCCCCACCACACCGGCCAGAAACAGAGGCGTTGCCGCCCTGCCCGCCACGGCGATGCCCAGGGCCGGGCTGCTGGACACCGCTCCGTAGGTGCTGGACATCCAGTGCACCATGCTGCCCACGCCCGCCACAGCCAGCACCTGGGCCAGATAGAAGAGCAGCACGATGAGTCTGGCGCTGTCGGGGGTCATGCGCACCACCGGCCCCGCCCCGACCCGCCAGCCCACCTCGGTCACGCCGTAGTACCAGGCCAGCGCCGGCAGGGCTGCCATCACCAGCGGGTACAGCAGAGCCCGCCCGAGTTCCGGCTGCCGCCCGGCCAGCAGACTCCATTGCCGACGTGGACGCAAAACCATTCCCATGACATGGTCGATCATGGCCACACTCCCCTGTGATGGTGGGATCTCGCTGTCACCGGCAGCGGACCCGCCCCTCGCATCGGCGGCGGGCAGGCCATTGCCGACCGGTCCAGCTCGAGTATACCCGCTGTGGGCCGGCTGGCACTTGCTGCAGGTCAACTCCGGCCTGAAGAGGACCGGCGGGGCTGGGTGGCTCAGGGGCCGGAATGGCCTTCGGAGGTGGCGGCGGCCGGGGCGGTGCCGCCAGCATGGTGGTGGCCGTGGTCGCCGCCGCCCAGCGGCAGGGCCAGCTGCCAGAGGCCGTAGGCAATCAGCAGCACGCCGGCAAAGCGGCGCCAGCGGGGGTTGCGCAGCCAGCTCACCAGGGCCTGTCCGCCCAGGCTGACCCCCGCCACCGCTGGCAGGGTGCCCAGGCCAAAGGCCAGCATCAGCAGGGCCGAGTTCAACGGGTGGGCACTGGCCAGGGCCCACCCCAGGGTGGAATAGACCAGACCACAGGGCAGCAGGCCCCAGCTCAGGCCCAGCGCCAGGGCATCCCGCCGCCGCTGCACCGGCAGCAGTCGCCGGGTCCAGGGCTGGATGTGGCGCCACAGCAGACCGCCGACCGCCTCCAGGCGGGTCAGCCCCATCCACCACTGGCCCAGATACAGGCCCATGGCGACGAGCAGCAGCCCGGCGATGGCGTGCAGCACCATCGGCGCCGCCGACAGCTGTTGTCCCGCGCCGGCGCCCAGGGCTCCCATCAACGCTCCCAGCAGGGTATAGCTGGCGATGCGCCCGCCATTGAACAGCAGGATCAGGCCGGGCCGTCCGCGGCTGCTGGCGCCCAGCGCAGCGCCGATGCCGCCGCACATGGCCAGGCAGTGCCCGGAGCCCAGCAGGCCCACCACCAGGGCGGCGGGCAGACCAGCCACCATCACTGCTCTGCCTCCTCTTTGCCCTGCTCGGGGTCGGTTTCCTCGTCGCGGTGGAACAGAATGCGCTGCCCCTCCACATCCAGGTCATCGAACTGGTGGTTGTTGACCGCCCAGATGAAGACGGCGACGGCCGTCCCCACCAGAATCAAGGCGACGGGGATCAGGAGGTAGAGGCTGGCCACGGCAGGGTCTCCTCTTCGACGGAGCCGGCTCTGATCCGCTGCAGGCGCAGGGCGTTGAGCACGACGATCAGCGAGCTGGCCGACATGCCCAGGGCAGCCAGCCAGGGGGGCACCAGCCCCGCGGCGGCGGCCGGCAGGGCCAGGCCATTGTAGCCCAGGGCCCAGGCCAGGTTCTGGGCGATGGTGCGCCGGGTGGCCACTGCCTTGTCCAGCAGCAGCGGCAGACCACCCAGGGCGGACTGCAGCAGGATGCAGTCCGCCTGGGTCTTGGCCAGATCGGGCGCTCCCTGCATGGCCACGCCAATGTCCGCCTGGGCCAGCACCGGCAGGTCGTTGACGCCATCCCCCACCATCAGGATCCGACGCCCCTGGCGCTGCAGGGCAATCACCTGCTCCAGCTTGTCCTCGGGGCTGGCCCCGGTGTGAATTTCATCCATGCCCAGCTGCTCTCCCAGGCGGGCCGCCGCGGGGGAAGGGTCGCCGCTGAGCAGGTGAACCCGCAGGCCTCGACCCTGGAGTTCGGCCACCACCTCGGCGGCCTCGGGGCGCAGGGCGTCATCGAGGCCGAACCAGGCCAGGGGGCGCCGCTCATCGGCCAGCAGCAGCCACAGCCCCTGGCCATCCGGAGCCGGCAGCTCCTCCCCGGGCCAGGCCCAGTCGGGCCGGCCCAGTCGGTACCAGGCGTCGCCGAAACGGCCCAGCGCACCCCGCCCCAGGGGATAGTCCACCTCGTCGGGCACCAGCCGGCTCGCCCCGAAAGCCAGGGCGATGGGGTGGCTGCTGCCCACTTCCAGGGCCGCAGCCAGCTCCCGGCAGCGGGCCTCGTCGAGCTCGGCCAGGGGCCGGCACTCCCGCAGGGTCAGCACTCCCCGGGTCAGGGTGCCGGTCTTGTCAAAGACCACATCGGTGGTCCGCGGAGCCCGCTCCCAGACGCCGCTCTCGGTGACCAGGCAGCCCGCGCGGCGCAGGGCATTGGTCGCCGCGGTCAGGGCCGTCGGCGTCGCCAGGGACAGGGCACAGGGGCAAGTCACCACCAGCACCGACAGGGTCACCCAGAGGGCATTGCCTCGGTCGTGCAGCCACCACCAGCCAAACACCAGCGCGGCCACAGCCAGCACTGCCAGCACAAACACCCTGGCCAGCAGGTCGGCCATCAGTGCCTGGGGGGCGCGGCTGGCCGCCGCCTGCTGCATCAGCCGCTGGACGGCGTGGAGGCGCAGGTCGGCGCCCGTGGCCGTGGCCCGCAGGCGGAAGGGCTGCTCGCCGTTGACCGAGCCGGCGCTCACCGCCTCGCCCGGGGCAAAGCGACGGGGTTCGAACTCCCCGGTCAGCACGGCGCTGCTGATCCGGGGCTGGCCGTCCAGGACGGTGCCATCCGCCGGCACGGTCTGCCCCGGCTGGACCAGCACGACATCACCGGCGACCAGGCTGGCGAGGGCCACGCGCTCTGCCTCGCCGCTGTCCGGGTCGATGCGCAGCACCATCCCGGGCAACAGGCTGTTCAGGTCGCTGACCCGGCGTCCGCTGTAGTGGCGAGCCCGCATCTCCAGGTAGCGCCCGCCCAGCAGCAGAAAGGTGAACATGCCCACGGCATCGAAATACACGTCTCCACTGCCCCGCCAGGTGGCCCACAGGGAGACGACGTAGGCCAGGCCGATGGCCAGCGCCACCGGCACATCCATGCCCGGGCGACCCCGGCGCAGGCCATGCCAGGCGTTGACAAAGAATGGCTGGGCGGAGTACAGCACCACCGGGGTGGCCACCACCGCGCTGACCCAGCGCAGCAGATCCCGCAGCGGCTCGCTCAGATCCTGAACCAGGCCGATGTGCATGGCCAGGCCAAACATGCCCGCCTGCATCATGCCGATGCCGGCCACGCCGAGGCGGCGCAGCGCCAGCCGCTGCTCCCGCTGGTACAGGGCCTCGGCCTGGTCCGGGCGGTCCAGGCGCGGCCGATAGCCGACCCGGGCGATGGCCCGGCACAGGTCGCTGAGGCGCAGCCGTTCGCCATCGTAGTGCACCATCGCCCGCTGGCGGTCCAGGCTGACCTGGGCCCGCCGGACCCCGGGCTGGCCCTGTAGCTGCTGTTCCAGTAGCCAGACACAGGCGGCGCAGTGCATGCCCTCGATGAGCAGCGAGACCTCCAGGCTGCCATCGCCGTGCCGCTGCACGCTCTGCTGCTGGATCAGCGGCTCGTCATAGGCGCTGTAGTCATCGGCCTCCTCGGGGCGGGCCGCCGGCTCGTCTCGAAAGCGATAGTAATCCTGCAGGCCGCCGCCGAGGATGGTCTCGGCCACCATTTGGCAGGCGGGGCAGCAGAACCGCCGTTCCTCGCCGTCCACCTCGAGGCGATAGCGGTCGCCGGTCCGCACCGGCTCACTGCAGTGGAAACAGTGAAGAGCCGCCATGACCGGTCCTCAGGGCTCCAGGCGGGCCGCCGGCGATCGCCGGAAATCCAGCCAGCCGCGCAGCTGCCATTCCTCGCCCGAAGCGGGGCTCAGCTGCAGGGCCCAGCGCCCGGACAGCCGCTTCGGCAGGCCTTCGGGCAGGGCGGCGTCGTAGCGGTGGGCCGCCACCGGGCGCAGGGTCAGCTCCACATCCTCCCCGGCATTGCGCGGATGGACCAGAATCAGCTCCAGCGCCGTCTCCGGATCGGCATCGCCGGCCAGCAGCAGCTCCAGTCTGCCCTGCTCCGCATCCCAGCCCAGCTCGGCGCTCAGGCCCAGCTCCCTGGCCCGGCGGCTGGCCGCCAGCTCCTGGTTGATGGCCAGCCCCTCCCGATAGTAGTTGTCCCGCACCAGGCTGTCGGGGTTGGCCACGGCGATGTACAGGGTGATGCCGCAGGCCACGACGACCGAGCCCAGCATGCCCAGCAGAAACCAGGGCCAGAACTGGCGGTACCAGGGGGTGGGCGGGTGGTCGCTCTTGCGCGCTGCAGAGGTCGTCATGTCATTGAGGTCCCAGAAAGCGTGACTCGGCCGAGGCGCGGACACCGGGGGCATCCACCGCCTCGACATGGAATTCAACGGTGACCGCGGGCATGGTGAGGCGCTCCCCCGCCGGCAGGCGCAGCCGCACCGGGAGTTCCCCCACTTCGCCGCTGCCCAGCTCGATGGCCTCCCTGGCCTCCAGCTTCAGCACGGTCTCCGTCCCGCCCGGGCCCGTCACCCACAGGCGGTAGCTGTGGGGCCGCTGGTCCTTGTTCAGCACCTTGACCCCATAGAGGTTGTGGATGCTGCCGTCCACCGCTTCCTGATAGGTCTGGTGCCGGTCCCGCTGCACATCCACTTCCAGGGGCACCCGGGTGAACAGGGTCCAGGCAAACAGCCCCATCATGACCAGCACCGCGGTGGCATAGCCCAGCAGGCGGGGCCGCAGGATGCGGGTGCGCCCTCCGGCCAGGGCCCGCTCCGTGGTGTAGCGGATCAGGCCCCGGGGATAGTTCATGCGATCCATCACCGAATCGCAGGCATCGATGCACAGCGCACAGGTGATGCACTCGTACTGAAGCCCGTTGCGGATGTCGATGCCGGTGGGGCAGACCTGCACGCAGAGCTCGCAGTCGATGCAGTCCCCCAGGCCCTCGGGACGGGCATCCCGGCGCCGGGCACCCCGGGGCTCTCCCCGCGCCGGGTCGTAGGAGACGATCAGGGTGTCTTCGTCGAACATCACCGACTGGAAGCGGGCATAGGGACAGATGTAGATGCAGACCTGCTCCCTGAGCCAGCCCGCATTGATGTAGGTGGCCCAGGTGAAGAAATTGATCCAGGCAATTTCCCAGAAACCCAGCTCGAAGCTGCCCAGCCGCAGGGCCATGTCCCGGATGGGAGAAAAATAGCCGACGAAGGTGAAGCCGGTGACAAAGGCGACCAGCAGCCACAGCCCGTGTTTAGTGGACTTGCGGGCCGCCTTGTCCACGGTCATCGGCGCGCGGTCCCGGCGCATGCGCTGGTTGCGCGAGCCCTCGCACAGCTCTTCCACCCACATGTAGATGGCGGTCCAGACGGTCTGGGGGCAGGTGTAGCCACACCATACCCGGCCGGCAAACACGGTCACCGCGAACAGGGTGAAGGCAGCGATGATGAGCAGCCAGGCCAGCAGGGGAAAATCCTGGGGCCAGAAGGTGAGGCCCAGGATGTGGAACTGACGCGACGGAAGATCGAACAGCACTGCCTGGCGACCGTCCCAGTTGAGCCAGGGCAGCAGCAGATAGCCCAGCAGCAGCGGCCAGCCCGAGAGCAGTCGGATGCGCTGGAAGAAACCGTCGATGCTGCGCGTGTAAATCTTGCCCTGACGCTGGGTCAGGTCGACCACGGGGATCTGGTTGCCGTTGCTCATGCTGACCTCATTGGAGTGCAGCGCAGCCATCGACCGCGCTGCAGTCAGACTGCGGGGCGCCAGACGTTCAGCACTGGGGCAGGCACAGGAGAGACAGCGCCCCGGAGTCGGGGTGAAACGCTCGAAATTGTATCGGATTGCCCCGGTGTGTGGATCGGACAAATTGTCGCAGGGGGCCCGGGACCGGCCCCCTGCGCGGGCTTCAGGGCGCGGAGAGGCTGTAGACGTAGGCCGTCAGCAGCTGGATTTCATCCTTGCCGAGGACTTCCTTGTGGGCGGGCATTTCACCCTGGCGGCCATTGCGGACCGTCTGCTGGATCTGCCCGAAGCTGCCCCCGTACAGCCAGATGTCGTCGGTCAGGTTCGGCGCGCCGAAGCTGTAGTCCCCCTTGCCTTCGGGGCCGTGGCAGGCCGTGCAGAACTGCTGAAACAGCTGCTCCCCGGGACCGGTCAGCTCCGGATCCGCCTCCCGCCCCGACAGGGTCATGACATAGGCCGAAACCTGCTTGACGCCCTCCTCGCCCAGGGTGCTTCCCCAGGCCATCATGTTGCCCCGGCGCCCCTCGGTGATGGTCTCCCGGATCTGGTCCGGCGAACCGCCCCACAGCCAGTCGTCATCGGTGAGGTTGGGAAAGCCGTAGGCCCCCCGGGCATCGCCGCCATGACACTGGGCGCAGTGGTTGGCAAACAGCCGCTGCCCCATGGCCAGGGCCTGGGGTTCGCTGAGCAGATCCTGCACGCTCATGGCGCCATAGCGCTCGAAGATGGGCCGGTACTCGGCCTCCGCCGCAGCCTGCTGCTTGGCCAGGCGCTCGGCGGAGCTCCAGCCCAGCAGTCCCGGATAGTTGCCCAGGCCGGGGTAGAACACCAGATAGCCGATGGCGAAGAGCGTCAGCACGATGAACAGGGTGGAAAACCACAGCGGAGTCGGCGCATCGTGCTCCACGATGCCGTCATAGCTGTGCTCCAGGGGTTCGTTCGCGCCCCGGCTGAGTGAAGACCGGTTGCCCCACATCAGCCAGAAGATGCCGATGAAGGTAACCACCGTAAAAAAGATGACCCACAGACTCCAAAAGGTACTCATTGCTACTCCCCGGAGCGGTGCCGATCCGTGTCGGCGGCTGATGGTTCTCTGACCCTGTCGGCCGAGTCCGCTGCCTCGGCCTTATGGTCCCGGCCCGCCCCTTTTTCCGGGGTCGGCTCCTCGTCTGCAAAGGGCAGCTGTGCCGCCTCTTCGAAGCGCTTTTTCTGCCGGCTGCTGAAGGCCCAGATGCTGACGCCGATGAAGGCGATGAAGATCAGCAGGGTGCCCACGCCACTGAGAAGACCGTTGTCCATGGCTATTTCAGCACCGTGCCAAGCTGTTGCAGGTAGGCGATCAGCGCATCGATTTCCGTGGTGCCCCGGACGGCGTCCACAGCGCCGTCGATGTCCTCGTCGGTGTAGGGCACGCCCAGCCTGCGCAGGGTGCGCATCTTGGCCGAGGTGTCACGGCCATCCAGCACCCGCTCGAACAGCCAGGGGTAGGCCGGCATGTTGGAGGACGGCACGACGTCCCGGGGGTTGTACAGGTGGATGCGATGCCACTCGTCGGGATAGCGCCCTCCGACCCGGGCCAGATCCGGGCCGGTGCGCTTGCTGCCCCACAGGAAGGGGCGCTCGTAGACGTGCTCCCCCGCCACGGAGTAGTGGCCATAGCGGGCAGTCTCCGAGCGCAGGGCCCGAATCATCTGGGTGTGGCAGACGTGACAGCCCTCGCGGATATAGATGTCCCGCCCCTCCAGCTGCACGGCATTGAGGGGTTCGAGGCCCTCGATGGGCTCCACCATCTGCTCCTGAAAGGCCAGGGGCACGATCTGGGTCAGTCCGCCGAAGCTGATGGCGATGACGATTGCCACCACCAGCCAGCCCAGGTTCTTTTCAAGAAACTCGTGGTTCATTGACTGCGTCTCCCGAAGTCAGGCCGAGGGGGCCGACTGCAACGTCGGCTCTGCCGAGACGGCCCGGCGCTCGGCACTTTGCTGTGCGGTGCGCCAGACGTTGTAGGCCATCACCAGCATGCCGGCGAAGAAGATGCCACCGCCCAGCAGGCGCACGACATAGCCCGGCCAGCTGGCCTCCACCGACTCGATGAAGCTGTAGGTCGGCGTGCCATCGACATTGAAGGCGCGCCACATCAGGCCCTGCATGATGCCGTTCACCCACATCGAGGCAATGTAGAGCACGGTGCCGATGGTGGACATCCAGAAGTGCAGGTTGATCAGCCCCACACTGTACATCTGCGCCTGGCCGAACAGCACCGGGATCAGGTGATAGACCGAGCCAATGCTGATCATCGCCACCCAGCCCAGGGCCCCGGAGTGGACGTGGCCCACGGTCCAGTCGGTGTAGTGGGACAGGGAGTTGACGGTCTTGATGGCCATCATCGGGCCTTCAAAGGTGGCCATGCCGTAGAAGGACAGCGCCACGATCAGGAAGCGCAGAATGGGGTCGGTGCGCAGCTTGTGCCAGGCCCCCGACAGGGTCATGATGCCGTTGATCATGCCGCCCCAGCTGGGCGCCAGCAGGATGATGCTCATCGCCATGCCCAGGTTCTGCACCCAGTCCGGCAGGGCGGTGTAGTGCAGGTGGTGGGGGCCGGCCCAGATGTACAGCGAGATCAGCGCCCAGAAGTGGACGATGGACAGCCGGTAGGAGTACACCGGCCGCTCCGCCTGCTTGGGCACAAAGTAGTACATCATGCCCAGGAAGCCAGTGGTCAGCAGAAAGCCCACCGCGGTATGGCCATACCACCACTGCACCATGGCATCGACGGTGCCGGCGTACATGGAGTAGGACTTGGTCAGGGTCACCGGCATGGCCATGTTGTTGACCACGTGGATGACGGCAATGGTGAGAATGAAGGCGCCGTAGAACCAGTTCGCCACGTAGATGTGGGAGGTCTTGCGGCGCATGATGGTGCCAAAGAAGACGACGGCGTAGGCCACCCAGACCAGGGCCATCAGGATGTCGATGGGCCACTCCATCTCGGCGTATTCCTTGGTGCTGGTAAAGCCCATCGGCAGAGTGATGAAGATGAGCACCACCACCGCATTCCAGCCCCAGAATACAAAGGAGGCCAGGCCATCCGAAAACAGGCGGGCCTGACAGGTTCGCTGAACCACATAGAAGGAGGTCGCAATCAGTGCGCTGCCCCCAAAGGCCCACAGCACCAGGTTGGTGTGCACCGGCCGGATGCGGCCAAAGCTGAGCCAGGGCGTGTCGAAGTTGAGGGCGGGGAATGCCAGCTGCGCCGCAATCAGCACGCCGACACCCATGCCCAGAATGCCCCAGATTACCGTCATGATGGCGAACTGGCGCACCACCCGGTAATTGTAGAGCGGATGCTCGAGACTGGCAGACAATTGTTGAGACATGATGACCTTCCAGATCGCTGGTGGATCAGCGGGGCCGGGGCCCCACACTCGGGTTGCGCCGGCTGCAGGCCGGGCGGGCACCCGTTCAAACTCGTGGCGTACTACGGGCAGTCGAGCGGTCGCCGAAATCCGGCGGCTCGGCCAATGACCCTGTAAAGAGTAGGTCAATTATCGATCCGGCGGGCCTTCAAGCCAACCGGATTTGCTGCGACCAATTGTCGCACAGCCGGGTCAGCGCTCTCTCGCAGCGTCGCGGGGCAGGCATTCTGCCACAGCTCTGCCG